>JAABUO010000859.1_pt1 | contig 46333 bp, 50 predicted proteins | sample 5559291 | NCBI WGS metagenome assembly JAABUO01 (sample SAMN10711878, study PRJNA513372) | rock metagenome | isolation source: Antarctica rocks | place: Antarctica: Victoria Land, Finger Mt sud
CAAAGCTCATGATATTGTCATCGTCGATAATATGAGCGAGCACGAGATTAAAGCATTGAAGAAAGTGCTGCATGATCGAGTCTCAAAACTCAAGCTGACACAAGTTGACTGAGAATATGTTGTATTATGAGTGATTGTAAAGATGTTGATTACTGTTTTAGCACAGATTTGTAGCTGAAATCGATCTGCTTATCCTCGGATTTTGATGAGCACTGCTTACGGAAACCTGACTGGAACAGTGACTTAGAACAACATGGTTGATTTTTGCAATGCCTTCGGGTCTTCCTCATTACGTCGCATTCCTGTTTCAACGCTAAAGAAGCATCTAGATGGAACCCTATGTGTTTGGGGGCAATTCAAGCTGAGGAAGAATAAGAGGAAGAATGATGTCAAAGAAAAGGCTTGTCGCGTGTTCAAAAAGCACTATGTTGAAAGCAGAACATAATTCAACGCACTGAATGACTTCAATAATCGTAATAAATAATAGTCGTGACTTTTTCCTTTCTTATATTCAATCTAGTAGTTGTGTGATCCCTATCCGCCCTACCCCGATGAATATTCGAGACCTACTCAGCCTGAATGCCTTCAGTCTCCTTGAAGTCAAGACCTTTTGCCTTTCCTGATAACGGGATCGTAACGAGTCCGTTTATGATATTTCCTCACCAGATCATGCGTTTTCAATGAACTAGTACTTCTTCAACTTCCCACTCCTCTTCGCTTTCTACGAGAACCATTTTCGAGAGAGGAGCAATAGCTTCATTTTTGAGATAGAGTTTTAATAGAGAGATGAAACACGAAGTGAATACGTCATGTGAATGAAAGTCGTAAACGATACGATTGAGGTCCTACAAGATTCACAACTGCAAAGAACCCAGTATACTTCTGCGACAACTTCTTTTTGAGTCTCGCATCTCGTAGATTTTTGATGAAGAGCATGACTTGATCTCCTACGCTGAAGTTCTTGAGTTGAGTATGCTTGTTGTGAGCCGCCGCCTGTTGCTCTTGAGCTTTGCGTAGCCGTTCCAGCATGAGGTCGCGCTGCTCCCATAAGATGTTTACCCTTTCTCTTGCGACGGGAATGTCTAAATAGCCTCGAAAGAACTTAGATCTCCCGTCGCATTTGCTGGTCACTGGCATGACACGGCATGACATTAAGAAAGAAACATCGCGAGTACGGATTTTAGCACAGATCTGTAGCTGAAACCGCTTTCAAAATAAAAACCGACTCGATTCTGCTTCTGTTCCTGCTTCTGCTTCAATATTGCATTCTGGAATTCTAACCTTCCCTTTTCAACCAAGATGGTTTCATCTTGGCTAGCCGCGAAAAGAAACTGGTGTTAATATAGATCGCTCATCAAGACGCAAACATCGTTATTTCGAACAACGTCTGATCACGTCTAGAGAATGTAGAAATCCGACTATGTCAGATTTCTCAGCCAGGTGTGCCTTTTCCACATATTGCTGAAGACGACGAAGATCTATCGCATCCGTTCAATTCGTGATCTCGCGAGATTTTTCAAGAAGAGCAGTCAGAGCATTTAAGATCAAAGCTGATGACTTTTCTATATCGTAATGCACTCTTCTAGCCATTCCTTTGAAATGAAAGCCCCTTTTCAAAATCAATATCTGCGAGGTTCTTGCTTTGAGACGATCAGCGAAACCGACGATAGTTATGATTTGAAGCTCAATTTCGGAGAGAAGAGATAAAGCGCTGATCGAAACGCGCGAGATCATCGTCTGAAGTTGTAAGAAATCAAGGTTCGTGGAATACAGTTGTGCTTCTTTCGACTTCATAGCTTCCGCACGATTCTGTTCAACGAAAAACCTTGTTGAACAGTTCGTGACCGACGGACGATTTCTGAGTTCGAGATTCAACATGAAATTGGCAATATTCGTCAAATCTTGCCAAGTAGAACGAGAAACCTGGCATTCGACATCTCGCCTGCTTGATCACTTCGATGTATGCGTCCGTCAGCAATTAAAGAGACTATATTGAAGAATGAGCACATCGATTGACCAGATGTCAGCAGAATAATCGCTAAGAAGATATGATTCTCTCAAAGTCATCTCGGGCGCCTTGTACGTCAAAGACCTCGAAAGAGCGATACCTTCGAGCTTACCTACCATCGATTCTCGAGAGACGATCAGAATGTTGAATGACTGTATTGCTCAATGAGCCATGCTCTGTTCATGTATATACGCTGCACCGTTCAAGACATGTATCAGAACTGTCATCATCTGATCTGCCGACACATCCTTCTGCTCAGCAAGTGTTGCGTGAATGACTCACTTCATCATCAGCATCGACTCATTAAGATCAATAAACTTGTCAGAAAATGTTCTTGTGACGCATGACTACAAAACAGTTAGCGTAATAGTCACAAGATAGACGAAGTGTAATTACATGAATCAATTCCCTGATTTGACGATCTTCTTCCTTCTTTGACCAGCGTTTTACTGCGTAAAAGATTTCGCAACAGTCTACTGCCTTCTGTATCGCTGACAGTTCGCCTTCCTCTTGAGAAAGAAGACTAAGCTTTGCGAAATTCTGCATAGTGAGCGCAAAGTTTCTTTGAATAGTCAGATCATTGAGAGACGGCAATGAGACCAAGGCACTTTTTCTATACGCTTGTCACTTTCGATTATATGTCTCTTCGTCATGACTTGAAATGATTAATCTGAATCTGATGAGTGCGACTTGAATGATATCATTCGAGAAGATGAAAGTGAATGTCTGTCGTAATTGTTTCACTTCGCCATTGAATGACTCAACAACGATGCCGTTGAAGAATGTATTCGTGACGATCATCTGACCATTTGTTCAATTAAAGTCGATGCGAAAGTGAACAGCGCTGATTCCGAGCTTGTCGAGAACGACATCAACTCTCTTGTTATTCCGTTCAAAGCGATGATCATGTTGCGAATTGATCAGCGTCTGTGAGAACCGAAGCGCAAAGATTGATGTTGCCTGATCATGATGTTTGACATTCTGCGATAACTGTAGAATATCTATTTCAGATTCTGGTCGTAGAAAAGCAAAGTCGTCATAATTTGTAGATGCCATACTATACGATTAGTTGAGTGAGAATGCTGTGAAATCTAAAGATAAGTTGAAGGATGTGTTTGAAGTTGTACGCTGTTCTATTATACAAGTGCTAGCCGTCAAGAAATTCTGCTTTTACTCCATACACTCAGCGAGGCACCAGTGAGCGTTAAAAGTGAACCCGCTACGAAGACGATTGTTGTTCCACCTCATGCTGATATGACCTATCCCCTTCTCTATATTATAATAGAAAATCTATTTTAGAATCTTTCATGCGAATATCGCTAAAGTCCTCAATCCGATTGATCCACGTGACTTTCCCCGCGAACATTAGAGACGTCTTGAGAAGCAAAAACGGCGAGCCGTCAAGCAACTCTCTTTCCCCACGCCAAATCTCCTTTCTTTGTTGACAAAGATGCATCTTCGTTGCAATACATCGTCGATCAATTTGACATCTAAATCCAGTCGATCTGGCCCGAGATTAACCACAGCTTCTCGAAAGCTATTCTTGAATCCCGATGTGCGAGACTTCGACGCACTGCCCGAAGATGTTGTTACCTCAGAATCAGTAACTTCGCCGTTTTCACACCCTCTTATCCCCTTGAAGTACTGAAGAGAGCATTCTCGTAGCAAACTTGATAGACTGCAACAGAGTACATCCAAAAAGAATCATCGACAGTCGATAGACAGTTGAAAATACTGAAGAACAGAAGCGATATTCTGAGCCGAGCAGTTCAGTAAGAATCATCGAAATCATTTAAGAGATGATTGCGAAGCAAAGACATACTTCTGAAGAACAGCAGCAGACTTCTGAGAAACTACATGACTGTCGTCAGCAAGTCCTGTAGAACTGACTGACTCGCTTTATTGAAAGCAGTGAATTACATGACATAAAAGCAAGCGAAACTGCGCGAGTTCAGCCTCGAAATCTGAGTTACGATACGAAATATCTGATGCTAATTATTTCAAATGCGAAAATGATCATTACAGAACGCTTTTGAAATCTTCAATAAGAGACGCATGCTTGCTCAGACCTTCTCCAAGAGCGAAACATACTGAGAGTTTGAATTCGAGAACCGATGAGAACTTGTTATCGAGCGCAGACTTGTTTGATCAGAGATCTCAGGCTGAAAGTGTGCGTCAACCGCCGCTTGAATTTGAATCTACAACGCGTTTCTCGCTGACGCCAGAATCTCCCAATGGAAAATGTTCTATTAAGCATCGAGATCGATCAACCCAGCTCTTGTGACCCCAACTACGAAGAAGCCAGAGACTCAAAGCAAAACAGAACCCTCTACGAAGAAGTCGAAGACTCAAAGCAAAACAGAAATCGATAAAGAATTAATGTTCTCAAGGAACAGGTCGCTAAATGAAGCGCGATCAGGCTCGCTCATGTAAAGCGAGATGAGCTTGTGAAGAGAGAGATCTTGGCGCTTCGACGTTCATTGAAAGATGATTCTCAAGTATAACGAAGCAGAAACGACTCATCAACTGAGACTTTCGATTGCGAATCTGCACTAAGCCATCGGCAGACAACCTGAATTCGAAGATTTACTCCAGCCCGAAGAATGACACATAAGAGAAAAGCAGAGTAAGCGATGCAGCTGAACTGCTTGATCGAAACGAACCCCTCTCTCTATAAGTAATGCTACCTCATCTCCAGTGAATAGAGCGATTGATGAAGCGATTGATGAAGCGATTGATGAAGCGAATGCAGTGACTGATGCAGTGACTGATGAGGCGGATGAGTTGACCAAATGGTCACACTCCCGTCATCTGACCTGACTATTGCAACTAGAGCAATCGACCAAGCTCACGGGATTCTCATTCGCCTGATGGTGATAGCTTCATAATGACAAAATATCAATCTTTTCTCATTCACTCTACAACAAGCCCAAGCGTGAGACGATACTAACACTTTAAAACATTTTCGGCTCGTGACTTGACAAACACACTTTGCTTAATCCTGCATATCTAGTTGAGATACTACTTCGGATGATGACCGACGCAATGAGAGACTGAAAAACTCTGCCTCACCAGAAACATTCCATTGAAGACTCAAAATCCTTCAACAAAAGCATCTCCATCGGAAGCTCTTCATCACAAGCCGCATCGCTCAATGAAGAAAAGAAAGCCTTCCAGAGATTTCTAACTGCAACGCTCGATGATACTCCAAGTCTGATCACCCGCTCCTAATATGATAGAATATCATCATGCACGTCCTTCCTCGATCGCGACACGTCTTCGCTTGCCGTTCTCTCCTACAGCCTTTTCTGCACTGACTACTTCTCCGTTCCGTAGTCGATTTAAATCTTCTTCATGTATGTCTTCGACAAGTAAGCTTGCACGTCTTTCTGAAGATCATCTAATGATCTTCGACCTTGAACCGGATGTGAATGTGAAGAGCTTCGGGACTGAGAACAGCCTATCAAAACTCGATGTCGTGAAGCGTGAGACTAGAGGCGAGCCGCTTTGCGACTGTGACGAAGTCCAAAGTGAAGTATGAATATCAAGATACGATGTTTTCCTTGAGGTCGATGAAGCTTTGTCAAAGTCATGAAATATATTCAGAGCCTTTGACGAAGTGTTTGACGACGCTGAAGCAGAGCAAAATGAATGATTGAGTACGATTTCATTTTGCAAATCGAATTCAGCAGACCCTTTTTCTTTCATAGTCAAAGAAATAGAGACTCTCTTAAACATCGTTAATGTTCGTTCGATAATTGAGATATAATGAACTTACCCATTCTGCTATAGCTTTCCGATGATCAATATCTAGAGCCTCTAAGTCTTTACAGAGTTGTTCTTTCTTTATAGTTCGATTGTGAATTAGCCTTTATTTCATAAGTCGAATAAATCAAGTTATTCATGCTATCATGTTATATGTGTCTTGATCATATACTTTCTGTACGCTCTTAAAGAGTTCTAATATCACGATTCTATACTTCTTCGAACACTTCTGATTTGCTGTGTACTTGGCTGTCACATTCTGAGCGAATGCAACGCAATCTGCAGCTGTGGCTCTCGATCAAAGAGTTGACATGATGATGATGCGTACAAACATCGCAAAAGCTGTAATAGATGTTAGAGAACACGCGAGGTATCTGTTGAAAGATCAAGCGCAGAGACGCGTTATTAAGGTACGAAAGACAGAGCTAAGAACTGACATGCTAATCAACTGACGCGTTATTATGCTACGATAGGCCGAGCTACGAAGAAGAAGAACAAGATGAATACTAAAATACAAGACAGAACATAAAGTTTCAAGCATGAAGACTCAACCAAAGACGCATCTAGGCAATCATGCAATTGATGATACTTCCTGCAGAAGCCGAATTAGACTGGAATGCTTTGAAACAAGAGACGAAGGTGACAATTCTGCCCCTTTTCTCGCGCCTAGAGTCATCTATCTCCTCCGTCTGTGAACAGATCGCAGATATTCTCTTCGTCTATCGTCTTCTTGCTTCTACTCTCACCTACACAGTCATGTCAAACTATTCATTCGAGAGACACTCTTGAAAGATCGAGAGTCACAAGAGCTACAAGATCTTAAACGTTTATCTAAAGACGCGCTCTAACGTTGTTACTCGCTTTATCATTGAAAGCATGCTTTTTTATGAACACAAAGATCGAGAAGGTTTCATTGATGAAATCGTTGACAAAGGCGCTTTCATTTCTTCTGAGCCTTGCTATGATGAACGTGTCAGATCCGATGTCAATAAAGAGCTCTACGTTCGCGCAGAATACTATTCCGAAGCATTGAAAGCTTTATCGAAAGCAAAGAAGTTCAAAACTCGGACAAGTGAATTCATCAAAGCAATCGATCATCATAGTCTGCTCACGTACCGTTCTTTCGATTGTGATGACGATTATCTCACGAAAAGCACGGCCTTGATTGAGTACGAAGAACAAAAATACCTCTTCAAAGAGGCAGAAGATCTATCTTCTGCGCCATTCATTTATCAGAAATTTCAAACACTCTGACGTCTGAACCATTCTTCTATCATTTCCTCTTCTAAGCTTCTAGTGAAGCCTGAAGAAGACTCGAATCATGTCCTTGAATTTCTTCTTCAGTATTATTCACACGAAAATCTACGAGAATTCGTTTTCAAGTTGCGAAGCAATGATGACGTTCCTTCGTCCTTGTTTTGCAAATGAGCCGTACAACTTGCACAAGTCTTTCATCATCTGCTGTATACGAAAAGATTCTTCTATCAAAATATCAAGCCCGAAAATTGCGTCGTGAATGAGAAGAAGAACCTAATTCTAATTGACTTCGAACATGGTTCCCGCTGCAGATCGAGATTCAGAGCTCCGAAGATTGATAGATATCATGACATCGCAGCGTTGTCAAATACGGCTCAAGAACAGGCAAAGATTTTTTCGATGAGAAGAACTCTTTGAATAGTCTGAGAGATAACGTCGATCAACAAGTACCTCGAGGAAAGAGAGAATGAAGAATATCGCGAGACGATCTTCACTGAAAACACAGCATCTGTGTCACAGAGTTGAAAAAACATGATACTGCAATGCGTAGATGAGAATTCAGACAACAGATCGAGCTTAACGAACATCTTCGAGCATTTCAAAAAGAAAAGTCAAAGCTTCAAACAAAAGTCGAGGTTCAACAGAGATCTCTACTTTCTGCGGGAACGAAAGTGAAGTTAATTGCGTGATTAGATTGAAACGAACGAAGGAATATTTTGTAACTCTATTGAATCTGAATTCTGAAGTAAAACAGCGTCGCAGTATTGCAGTTCGAATTGATGACTGATCTGATGATTGATTTATTATTGTTTGATGCTCGATTGAAGCTCGAATTGTCGACTGAAGCTAGCTTCGAAGTTCTTAGCTGTAGTCGATTTGACTGACTTCTGACAAATCTCGATTTCGCTTCTGATACCTTGTTCTAGCGCTTGACTCGTTGCCGTGCCATGTGTCTTCACGTCAGAAAACGAAGGCAAGCGATTTTCATCGCTGCAAGTGTGTTGCGAACTGCTTCATCTAGATTTTTGCACATCAGACTGTTCTACATCGCTCAGATTGCTCAGATTGTTTCGCTCAGATTACTCAGATTGTTCTACATCATACATTGAGATTATCCATGTTGTTGCACACTGCTAAGATTGCTCAGATTGCTTCATTCAGATTACTCAGATTAATGTATACCACTCAAATTACTACGTACTTCATGCTCACTAAAGAGCTTGAAATAATTGAATAAGAACTTGAGTGCTTTGTCAAAGCTTTCGACGCTTGAGTACCCAATGAGACATACAGCAGACTATTCCCTCTATCGAGATTGACCTCGCTGTTGCCAGCTTGAAGTCACAAGAGCGTAGCTTTCTCTGATTTTGATAAGACACACGCCGTGATATTGCCTGACAGAGTGATGAAGACAAAGAGAGACAGAAATCTTCATTTGCTAAATCATAAGTGAAAGCATTCAAAACTTACGTGAAAGGAGAATATTATATGTGAAGAAACTCAAAAAAGAAAGTAGAGTTGAAAGCAGTGAACGCCTTGAAATCGTCAACAGCAAGCTCAACTTTGAGCCATTTCCCAAACTTCACGCTTGTAGCTTTACTGACTGTCTCAGAGCCCTGTATCCCTATGAGTCGAGCTTATCACCTCAACTCGCTTGAATATAGCCCTCTCGATCCTCCTTCGTCGTTGCTTCACAGCGTCGTTTAGCTGTCGATGATGTCGCATCAATGAATGAGGTCGAACGTTTTCGACTTTGAATGCTTTGTCTACTAGATGTTAATGATACACTTGCAGTAACTTGGTAAAAAGACATTAATACCTTTCTAACGTCGACAAAGCATTGTTCTTCATTTTCTTGAGTAACGAAAGTTGATCTTCCAGCTTTTCATTATTCTTCTGCAAAGTGCGAATCTTTAGATTCTTTATGCAACTGTTAGTTTTCGTTCAATGATCGAAGTAATAGTAACTTACCTTCATCTCTAATTTCTCTACTAGAAATTCGATGTGATCATGTAACCATGATATGCTTCTGACAACCTTCACTGCGTCTTCGAAAGAAACCTTCCCAAATCTTCTTTCGTATTGATGTATAAACACGATGACCTGTGTATGATATTGTTCGACTTCGCTTGAGCTAAGTAAAGGAAGACGTTCTACATAATTAGAAGAATATTCTCGACCGTGCTCTTGTTTCATTGTGAACAAATTGTAGAAGTTTCACTGTTAAGACTGAAAGAAATCTCTTTCTATGACATGAAAGAAGCTTGTTGATGAGAATTGCAAGCAAAGATAAAACAAACGCGCACATTTGCTTTAAATCTGTGGTTAAATGTACTCTACGTGTTATTATTGAGAAGATCACAGAAGCCTGCGGCTTGCTCACATGGTCCGCAAGCTATCAATATGATAAGATTATGATTCAGCAAGAGATCGCACAACTGTTTTTTCAACTTGTCTCAATCACAGATAATACAGATGATAGTCTAAGTAGCTAAGACAATCGACTGAGCTATTCTTAATGACTACAAGATTCTGACAGCTCTGCTGTATAAGCTGAAACATTTCACCTAACTAAAAGAACGACCTGTCATTCCGATCATTGCACGATTCACGCGATAGCATAAATGCTACCCGCGATAGCTCAAAGATGCCCCAAGTTGCCGTTCCTGATGCATTTGCCGATGCTGTTCCTGTTGTGATTGCTCTTGCCGTTTCCACATCTCGAAGAAATAGACTGAAAGAGACACGATATTTAAATCGACGCGACATAGAGAACATCGTCAACAGTGATGATAGAATTCTTCACATTCCCTCAGTTTTTCATCGAAAGTTCTGCAGAATTTAGAATGCGAAACAAGAAGGCTTGTTCTAAATCGACATAGTGAACGATTTCGCTGCTTCATGATCTCTTTCGATGATCGTTGCCACTGATACGCCTTCAGAAGGAATTTGAGGCACTCAGTCATCAAGATGTCGAACAAATCGTAGAGTGTGAAGAGTCACAAGAACAACTCGAAGTGACTTTCGTGACTTTCTTGAGACCAATTTTTCAAGCAACTCTCAAACACCATCATTCATCGCGATGCAGCTTCATTCATTTCAGAGCTTTCCTCAATCAGTGCAGGTTCAAAATAATGTGTCAAGCTTTTGTTGACAAAGACGAGATCAAACTTCTTGAATAAGAAGATAGACTTCTTGTTAAGAGCGTCGATGCGATCTACGACAATAGATACGACAGCTTGATCGATCACGTTCTGTGCGGTCCGTATAAATTCCGACAAGTATAATATCTCGTTCTTCAAGTCTGTGAAGTTCATGTTCGTGAACTTCATGTCTTCGACGCAAAGATAGAGTTAAAGATCAAATTGAGAAATCAAAGAAGAGAATTTTGAAAAGATCACGTCTTTGATAACCTTCATCGCAAATCCCAGTTGATCTGAGACATTGATGAATCATCCTTGAATTACTCAGATGATTGTACATCACTCAGATTATTCAAGTTGTTGTTCACTGATCACGAGCCAGATTACCCCGATTATTGTTCATCACTTACACCACTAGCCACGATACTCGCGTTGCTGTACACTATTCAGATTGTGCTCAAGTTGCTGTGCATCACGCATGTTTCGAGTCATTCACACCGTATTCAGATTGTTGCACATGACAGTTGTTGTCAACCACTGACAGAATCAGTCAGAGTTTTCGCGTTGCTGTGCAGATTACTCAAGTTGCTGTGCATCACGCATGTTTCGCGTCGTTCACATCGTATTCAGGTTGTTGCACATGACAGTGTCAACGAGCCAGATTATTCAGATTGTTGTCAATCACTGACAGAATCAGTCAGAGTTTCCTCGTTGCTGTGCATCATTCAGATTGTGCTCAATTTACCCAGCACATGACAGTGTCAACGAGTCAGATTACTCACATTGTTTCACATCATTGACATCACGAGCCGAATTACCCAGATTGTGATGATTCACTTGCACATCACTCAGATTGTTGAACGTCGTTTAGAGTATTCAATTGACATCACTAGTCTCAATACCACTTAGATTGCTGAACGTCTATTCAATTTATTGTTAAGAGCGAAACGTTCAGAAATTACTCTTTCGTTTCCGTAGCTACATCGATCAACAACATGTTTCTAATTTCGCGCTGTTTTCGAAACAAAGTCAGCGACAAAACAATCAGGTCTAAACATAGCAAGTCGAGAAACGTCGTGCCAAAAAACCGTCGACGAGGCGAGATAAACACAATAGCATATTTTGCCTGCGCAGACGTACCTTTTTCCGAAGACAATGTGTTAGCTAGAAAAGAAGCACCTTTCCCCGAAGACAATTTGACAGCTAGAAAAGAACTTGTAGAGCTGCCTGCGAATCCCATCGATGAAAAAGATGAGATGATGATTGCACACTTCTAACACCACCAGCTAATAGCGACATCAGAAACAATTTTTATCAATTGATCATGTAACGAGCCGTCGCCACCTGTGAATTATAGCAGAAAATCAATATACATACCACGTGCACCGTCTAATTCCATCTTGCAAACCGAATTTTCGTGCGATGCCGATTCATCATTCTGCTCTTTAGTGCCTGACACTTCAGACTGTACACCTCCCGCTCTTTCTTCACGTCCTTTAGAAAGGTTTCGAGTCAGTCTGCTGACGAAGAAAACCTCTTCACAATTCGACTGAGTTATTTCCGAGAAGATCGAAAGAGAATCCCAGATGAAGTATAGTCGTTTACTACGCAATCTTCGTGCTGGCTATTCGACAAGCTACATCACAGATGTTCAGATTTTCAACGCAGTCGAAATCAGAAGCAACAAGCGAAGAGAAGCAGACGTTGCGTGAGACCTTCTGCGCGATGGCCATGACTTCATTCAGTCTAGAGATGTCGAACCGCCCTTTCTGAAATACTTTTGCTGCTTGTGTGAGGCTGCACGAGACGGACATAAGATACCTAGTCAGATCCCTATTATGATCCGCGTCGCATACGATCAGAGTGCTCAAAACGCTTACAGAATTTATGACAAAGTCTTGAAGAAGCACATCTCGTCTGCCGAAATTCTTCTCTGCGCGTACGAGAAGTTGCAACGAGCATGTGTACTTGTAGCCTTGCTGAAGATCGTTCTGTCAAAAGAACAGATCGAGAACGCTCGATCTATCGTGAACGGACTACTCGAAGATCAGGGCGAAATCGATAGTTTTCGTCTTGTTGAGATTGATGATATATCAAATTTACTGACGACCTTTGTTCGGAACTTTCCCCATATAGAAAGAGCCAGACTTGTCAAGAATGATGTACACAACGCTCTAGAGTTTGTACAACTCGTCATAGATTTCTCAGAATTGGAAACGTGCCGTCTTTTCAATGTCATCATTGCAAGGCTTGAAGAACTTCAGATGCCTCTATGTCTGAAAATATTCTTGTATGTCAGAGAGACTCTTGCATACGCCAGCAAAGAGCAGCATCTTTCATTGATAAAGAAACTTTTCGAAAGCCTGAATGACTTCTATTCGACATCAGATCTTGCGCCAAACGAAATTGCTTCAAACTTTATGCCATATTGCAGTATCATTCTGTTTTTGCATCCACGAGAATCCCCTCGAGACTCTTTCCTTCTAAACATGCACCACTGTATGAAAGAAGATGATGTCAGTAAGAAACAATGAACTCGTGCTTGACGAGAGCTTGAATTGAAGCAGAATTACCAACGTCAGAGCGATCTGATCGTCGCACGTGAGAATGTTCAACACGATCTAATTCATCTTGCATCGTGTCGCGATCGATATTGAATCAAGCTTTCCATATTTTCTATCGCTGATCGATCGATATTATGAAAGAATATTTTACGATTAAGCGCACCTCAATCCTCAGGTCTCTTGACTTCTCTTTGACCATTGAAATCTTAGTGAAACTCGATGAGTGACAGAATATTATAGGTTGAATTCTTCGCTAGATTATGTTATGTAGCGCGATGTACTATGCAACAAAAATCGAAGACAGCACTAACAGCGTTTAAAGATGACGACACGATTAATGTATCTCACCGTTAAGCGCCTCACTTTTACGTCATCTGATCGTGAAGATATAATGCATCTGAATAGAAGCATGAAAGCATCAAAACGAGCATCTTTCTCTCTTATTCCTCCCCTCAAGTTCAGATCCTTGTCAAACCAACTTTAAGCCACAATGTAATATCAGCCATCTTCCTACGAAACGCTGCAAAATTCGAACGTAGTCGAGAAGCTTAAAAGTCAAAGCAATTCGATTCCTTGATTTGAGAGCGCAGTCCGCCGATTCGAACTTATGACGAGCGGAAAGTTGATACATTGAAACCAGATATGTTCAATGAGAAAACGTCTTTCAGAGGCTTCTAATTACGACGCTCGACGCCTTTGCGCAAAATCACTCTGAGACACTTCTATTCTAATCTCTCACACTACAGCCCTTCACTCTCTTCGCTTCTTTCATAGCCACGAGTGAGCCTTCTGCGCTTCTTTTTCGAGATGTTTTCGAGATATTCGAGGTGTCAGAGATCATCTTGACTGTGAGTGCGCGAGCGTTCTTTGTTCGATGATCTTCTTGAGAATCTAGCAATGAAGACTCTGAAGTTGCTAGAGAGAAGTCTATAAATAAAGGCGAGATTACTTCTTCATACGATGTCGTAGATCAAATTGAAGAAGATAAGTCTAGGAATGACGTGTCTCGAGCTGACAATGTGTCGTCTGACGCTGAAGCTATGTAATAAGAGAGCTTGAACATGATTTTGATTACAAGATGTGACATTGAGACTGACGAGCATTGAACAGAAAAATCTAAAGATGCTGGCGCTTGTGCGAACGCACGATCTCCCAAATCAAGCAAAGATTCCTTCAAGCCGATGATCATTAGTCTCGATTCCAAGATCAAGATGAATCGAGCTTACCAATGCTGCAGTCTTCTTCTTGTAATGATCGTAGAGTTCTAACATATTCCTACACTTCAGTATTTCGTGAACGCATCTATGAATTTCTTCTGTTACGAGTTTCTTGTAGAAGATCTTCGAGTGAAAGGCTTGCTCGTAGAAGGCATGTTCGCAGAAGATTTGTTGATAAAATCCTTGCTGATAGAGTGCTTGCTCATATGAGAGGATTGACATTGTCGTTCGAGATTTGTAGAAAGATCGAAAGGTTGTAAGAATGCTTGAGAACAAACAACGTTTTGAAAAGCAACAGGAGATAATTGAGAATTAATACTACATGCTCTGTCTACGCGTTGTTTATTGAGCAGACTAGAGACAGACAACCTCATGCTATAAAAAGATCAAGCAAAAGCACTCAACTAAAGGCGCGTCGTTGAAATGTGATTGATGAAGTGATCATGCTAAAGATGACATTTCCTGCAGACAAGAAATCGAACGCAGAAGAAGACGTAACCAATCAAAACAGGTAAAGCTAAGACGTATGACACAACACGAAATTCTCGAGTTCTAAAGTCACAGCGTAATACTTCTCCCGCCCAGATTCCTTTCGCTTACGATAGACTCTACAGAAACAAGAAAGACACAAGATGTCATCTAACGTTCGAGACCGTTGAGTTACTGAGAGCAATTCTTTACAGAAGTTCAAAGATCGAAACCTGAAATCGTTGAGAAAGACGCTTCAACTGCTTCTGAACCTGCGTTGAGTCAAGTCCTTCGTGTAAGAGAGCATAAGAGAGTCTGACCGAAAGCAGATAGATTTCGAGACTCAGAAAGTAGTGAAGCGCTTATACGTCTTCAGATTGTCGCCCAATTTATTCATGTTGTTGCACATCATCAAGATCGTTGTAGTTCTCGCGAGTCATGACAGCGTGCACTTAATGTTGTCATCTTGTTTTCTCACGCCGAGTCTTTGTCATAATAATTTATTGATTAGTGTCAATTCGTAGTAAGAAGAGTGATAGAAATGAGCACTGATTGATTTGTCACACCTTGTCATTGATAAGCGACTATCTTCGTATGCCAGCCGAACATCATGAATAAATCTAGCGAAAGCATGACTTTCGAGATTTCTTTCACGAACGAAGATTGAATCAAGAACATTGATGCGAATGACTTTATTTTCCTAACAGACTCAGCCGTTGACGAACGAGTTGAGAAGTTCGCAGAGAATGAGTGACTTCGCACTACGATTGAAGTAGGTTCTATTCTACCTGAATCATCCTCTTCTAATATAGAAAGCAGCGCGTAGTTGAAATACTTTACATTCGCATTTCGCTATTTCAAGCTTGAAGCCTGCTTCCTGGAACATTCTTCAAGAACCGCATATTCTGTTGCATGGCGTCTGAAAGACAAGAACGCCAAACACTTGCGATTTTCATATGAAGCAGAGAATCAAAAGTCGACTTCTATAAGAGCTCTCACAAGTTATCCGTTCAATGTTTGCACTTCAGCTCGCTAGCACCCACACAGAAAATCCCCCGGCACGCCTCTCACACCCCTCTCATTCATTATACTAATCACTCACCCTCTCATACATCAATCTCCCAGAGCTGAGACGTGTCATTCGAGCCTTGGCCTTGATCCACATAATCAGAATCATAGAGTGCAAAATAGCTAATAGACTGATTCGTAGAATTAGTGGTCTGACCTTGACCTTGACTCATATAATCAGGATCGTAGAGTGTAGAATAACTAGTAGACTGATTCGTAGAAATAGTGATTTGACCTCCATTCTCGAAGTTTGCATCGTGAACTGAGTATTCAGTACGTTGATTCTTAAGATTGTGCATTCCTAAGAGATTTTGACGAAACAGCTGATCTTCATCCGCGAAGACTGAATTGTGAACTGCAGAGTATTCAGTACGTTGATTCCCAAGATTGTGCATTTCTAAGAAATTTTGACGAGAAAGCTGACCTTCATTCGCGAAGACTGTAGAGCGATCAGAAATCCGAGACATAAAGCTTGAACTCCGATTCTGATCATTAAAAGCGACATCATGATCTGCGACAGACGAATGACTTGTCGCTGCGTAAGAAAGTATCATATATGCAGCAATTTCATCATGTAAATTCGTCGCAGACTCAGCATTGTGAGCTCTGTCTAGATTGAAAGACATAGAGTTCTTCGACTCATCTAGATCAAGAGCGTCAAGAGTAACATCTAATAGTTTTAGTTCAAAACACAAGCACAGCACAATTTTATATCTTGTAAAGCTTAATCTATCTATAAGTTTCTTTTCAGTCGCTTGTTCTCTTGTCTTCTTGCAACTTTGTCGTTGTCAATGTCGATTATACGATGATCGAGATCTCAAAGTCTGATCACATGCTTCGCAGCGCGTATTGAAACTCTGTTCTAAATATCGAAATGATTAAAGAACCTTATAGACTTTGAAAAGTATACATACCTTCATGATCAGGTCAGCACTTGTGTGTTTTCAAATATGCCGACTTTGTTCATCATTTTTGACATCGTGTGCAGTAACTTTCATTTCAGATTATTGAGCTTGAAATGTTCTGTAGCTTTGAAAGTTTCGCATTAAGAACGCTGACGCGATCTTTTAGCAAAGCAATCTTCTTCTCGTAAAGCTTCTTCACTACTTTCTTTCTGTCGTTATTTCTATACACGGCACGTTGTGTCTTTCGATCAGACATGTGACTTGTGCATCTTTCACTGCGTGATTCTAATCATGATCAGTCTTTGTACAGAGATCTGAACGAGAAATTAATCTTACGCGTACTTTGACGTCAAGACTTGAATGCTTAATGAGAACAGAAAAGAAAGCGTTTGAAGAAGAGCTCGCCAGTCGACATCATAAGTCAATAAAAAATAACGATCTTCGTAGAGCGAAACCGTCGACTGGTGACTTGATAAGAACCACTCATGTTAGAGAAATAAGACTTTCACTCATCATTGAGAGACAACGTTGCAGTCATTGATATTGTTCAAGCTTCCGTCAAGAATATTCAAACCTTGACAATGCAATGTGTTTGTCAGATTATTTTACAGACAGAAGAACTTATCGTATGTCTTTTTCTTCATCGAATCATTGTTAGACATATCATACAGAAGGCGTAAGACAAGTCCTTGAACTGCATCAGATGTAATATACTATATAAAACATTCTCTGTGCCTTTACTTCGTGAAACTAATTTTACGCTCTGTAACATACCACTTAGAAATTCACGAGCAGGCTCACTTTAGACCCTGAAAGTGCAGCAAGTTCAGCTAAATTTCACGTCAAAGAATTCTCTTTCAAACAATATCGAAATCGACATCAAAAAGAAATGCACTCAATCTTCAAGTGCAACAGAATTCTTACTTAGAGAAATTCCATCAAGTTACACAGAATGAATCACGAAACAATGATTCAGATGCTGTAGAGACTTAAGAACTCTGCGTGCCTGTCAAGTTCTCTCTTCTCTGAAAAGACAGACGATATCTGTCTGTGTTTCAGCATCATCTCATTCTGCCTTCATTGAACAGTGTGCAGAGACTCATGAGACAGATAGTCGTGTATTAGAAAAGATCTCTCCTGTATTCGAATTAATCACCAAAGTTTTCTATCGAATAAAGCACTAGCGAACGCTCAGAGATATTGAGAGAGACATCTGACAGATGTTTGTAAGAATTTAGAGAGACTCTTGACGCGACCTGCTTTCATTGATCTGACATTCATATGAGATGCGTCGATTTAAGTCCGGATACTCTGACATTCGTGTGAAATGCGTCGATTTGTGAAGATCAACGACACACCTCGAAATCGTAAAATTCAATACAAGGATACAGATTCGAGATCTCAAGATATTCGTGTATTCAGCAAATAGTCAAAACTAAGTGCTTTCTTCACGAGCACTGAACAAGCAGTTCGCGATCATGTTAATCTGACGAGACCTGCTTTCATTGATCTGACATTCATATGAGATGCGTCGATTTGAGTCTAGAATGCGTTCTGTGAAGATCGACGACACACCTCGAAATCGTAAAATTCAATACAAGGGTACGCATTCGAGATCTCAAGATATTCGTGTATTCAGCAAATAGTCAAAACTAAGTGCTTTCTCCACGAGCATCCCTTGATGTGCAGCGCATGACTCGTCGCGAAAAATGAACAAGCAGTCTGCGATCACGATGTTGTGAAACAATCATGAACGTCAATTCAGCTCTTCAAATTGCAACATCTACAGTTGCTTTACTCTGTTCTGACTTCAGCCTTGAAGTTTGAATTTTTTTTTGTGACGAAGCTTCATTTCTCGAGAAATATTCTTCAGAAGCTTATTCTCCTATCTCAAGCAGATATTGACTTTCTTCATGTCGCGAAAACGTTTCTGCTTCTTCTCTTGAGTATCTATCGTCTACTTTATAAGTAGAGTCTGATCGATTTCTTTTCCTATCGTGAAACTGACTCTAACTAAATTAGACTCATCAAGATCAAGATCTAGTTTTATGATTGAAGTGTTGTTGATGCTACTAATTATAGTATATCACGAGAGAGAACTTCATCTACTATCGACTCCTAGATCGAGTCACGTGCCAATGTCGTCAGTCGCGAGACAAAATTTTTGCCTCTTCAGATGAATGATTCGAAATCGTCGCAACGTTCGCACGAAAATCATTGTCAATGCGTCGTATCTCAGAAGTATATCAAAATGATATCATCTTCTTTCAGCTTGCACTTTACATATTGTGGTAACAGTTCTGACAAAGCGCAGGTAGATAGTGTCGATCGACATGCAAACAAGCCTGTGAAAGTACAGTGAGTGCTGTTTCAAGATGAACATCATTGACTTCTTCTTTCTGCCTGAGTGCCTTCTTTTGCCCTGTCGAGACTCATTTGTTCAAAGATTTTGAGTTCTTTACTAGAAGATACTTACCTATATAGTCAGTAGTCAGCGAGTCCTCATCCGTATCTCACCTTGATTCACCTCATACTCGTTTTTCACTATTATTCGCTTCAACCCTGTCGTCAGCCTCGAGAAGCGAAAATTCAAGAAACAATCGAGATCTTTTTGATATAGAACACCTTACGGCCTTTCGCTATTTCACCGTTTGACAGTTCGTGCCTCTTGCACGAGATTGATATTCCTACTATAGGATCGATTCTTCATCGATGACTGCTGTATTGTGCTTAACTGAGAATATTCAGAAAGGGGTCGAAAGTCTCTCTATATCAGCTACAGCACTTTCTCAATATCTATTCTGATCCCTGACCATGACTGAAGAAATGCGAACGCTAGATGTCAAGAATGTTGCGAAAGATAACAAGAAGCTTATGAAAAATTACGAGCTAGAGATATACAGTATCTTATGTCTAAAAAAACGAAACGCAAGAAATGGGACTGAGATGTACATTAGATCGATCATAAGAATGATGAGCTGAAAGATTGATTGACTTCTAGTTCAGCACTAGTTCGAGAATCTTACGATTACACTACGACGATTATCATCAAATTGAAGAGTGAGAAGGAGATTGTCAGTCTACTTCTTGATGACAAGCATGTCTGCACTTATTCAACACACCTCAATGCATCATCAAAGATGATCATGATATTTTTGAAGTCTGAGTACTACTGTTGATGAATAGGAAGTGCTGAGATGAAATACATCAAGAGATTCGAGGAAACGTCTTGAAAGAAGTTGTATTTCAGCTAGTGAATGTTCGCATGATGTTTGCGCAAAGCTGAAGAGAAATGATCATGAACGATTGCTGTGAATAAGAGTTTGAAAGTGTAATGATCAATTCACGATCCGCTTTGTCCTTAAGAAATTCGAGAATTACCTCTGCATCGACTGTTGTGAGCGACAAATTTGATAATGAAGCTAAATCGTTCATCAGATCTAGCAAAGTTCAGATTAGTTCGAGCATATGACATACTCACATGATTACTCATATCTGCAGAAGCGATCGTGATTTGTGTCATCAACGTGGGATCGCGATATTCTATCAAGCAGTCAGCTCAGCTGCGCATTTGTGTTGTTATTTCAACTCACCTTCGTTTCGTTGATCTTGAGACGATAGTGACAGCCTCTGCTCATCAACGATAGAGAGTGCTTCTGGCAGAAATTCTGCAGAGACGTCTATATTCTCATGTTGTGTACTTAATAATGACGGCTCGCTGACTGTCTCGTCATTTTTCTGCGATGCATCGTCTGCTACGAATTAATCTTGCATGTTGTTAAGAACAATTACTGACCTAAACGAAGACGCTTTGCAGATCGTCTGTTCTTCGAATCATCGAAGCTGAACTCGAGTTCATGATATTCTAATTCTTTGAGATGACTGACTGATTAAGTTGATAGAGTCAAACTCACTTCTTCGAAATTGAGCAATACTCTCAAGATGAACCTTTGCCGCTAGAGTGACTTGAATCTCCTTTCGAAACATTCATCTCGATGAAAGATTCTTGACTTGCACGTACTGTGCAGCATTCTTCATGAGATAGCTGAATTTCGTACGATGCATCTTAGAAATATCTAACGGAGTGTAGAACACGCCAACGAATAGAAATGTTTCACAGTTCAACTCTTGCAATTTCTGCCATCTCTGTTTCGTCGCATCGATCTTGTCTGAGTTTTCGTAGAGACTATCGATGAACTTGCCGAGTCGGCCTTGAACATGAGGAAGAGTAGCAGCGTTCTGCGATCCTCGCAGTTGTGTGACGATCTTCTGTAGTGCGTGATGAATCACAGTTTGCGCTGACAAGCAGGAAATCTTTCGTTTTAGAGCGTCGAAAGCATCATTGTCAAGATTGACGTTTCACATTCGCTGAGTAATGCTCTCAAGACTCTCGACAATTTCTGTTACTGAAGACATTGTATTCAGTCGAGTTGTAGAAAGTACGAGATCGAATAGTATATGCTTATCAACAAGAATGCTTTTGAAGCATGTGAAATTGCGAGAAAAAAGAAGTTTTCAAAAGACGTCATAAAATGAGATCTCTAAAGCATCCTCAAGATAAATGTTGACACTAATGCACTAGAGCTACGCTAGTGAAGCGATCTATTAGCACCTCCCTCAGAAGCGTCGTCTCTTACTCGAAAGTGTATTATTATCAGCAATGATGAACAATACAAGAATGAGTGCTATCAACCTAAGAAATAGAAATGATGAGAAATCTTCAAGAGCTCAACGTTTCCTTCTCTGCATTTCACTCGTACCTATCAAGATCCCGCCTCTATCAGACAGTCTCATAAACATAGTAATCAGAGGTTGTTTTTTTCTGCAGCAAATAAGTTTATCTCACAGTCAGTAGAGATCTCTCTTGTAGAGTATGTCAGAAGTTGTACAGCAATATCCGCAAGTCAATTCAATGCAATACGACTTCGATCTCATGAGCCTCAATTTCGACCATCATTGTGATGCTTTAGAGTCGAATTTTCTCGATCACACTTCTTTCGACGTCGCAAAGACTTCTTCAAGCCGAACTACAGATATGACGTCTGATATGAATCTGAATGAACGACGTATCAACATTTACGCTATCGTTAGCTTCGAAAGTACGTCGATCGTATATGTCATAGACGAAGACGAAAGCACTACAGCACGAGAACATCCCTTTTATCAGACTGATTGTATCGAAGAGAGTTTTTATATTTGCTTCTTTGTGAACTGTTCTCATCAATCAGAGAAGCTTAAATGTCATTTCAAGTAAGATATTTGAAGAGACTTCTCATTGCGAAGTAGCTAACTAAGATGTTTAGTAAACATATAGACTTTCATGTTAAGTCTTATCGCTGCAGAGAGTCTTCTTGTGTTACAATATCTTTCTCGTCTGCGACGTGCATGTTACGACACGAGAGGAAGATTCACGATAAGCATGATCACGGGAAAAAGCCACATTTGTGTGCTTTTGTGAGATGCGATCGTTCTGTACCTGAAAACGATTTCCCGCGACATTGAAATCGAAGTGATCACATGAAGAGAGTACATGACTACGACGAAGCAGCGTCTTTCAATGAGAGTGAACTATTCACAATTTCGTCGGCGAATTCTTTCGATCAAGACACGAGCACTTTGACGTCACGCAGGCGAAGAACATCAAGCGCTTCTCGAGCTAAGCCGCGAAAGCAGACAAAGTCTTTCACTAGCAAACTTATCAACGCAAGTAAAGATCTTGCGACTTCTATCTTCTATGAGAAGCAACGACTATTTATGAAGCAACAGTGGCTAAAACAGAAAGTAGTCGTGAAAGATTGTTTAGATCGTCTGAATTCTGATGATATCTTAGAATGGAAAAAAATAAACAATGACTATGCTGTTCTGCAAGTCGTTGGCTTGAGTATTCGCCGTCAGCTGAAAAAGCTCAGTCATATCAAATGCGCTTCACACTGAGCAGCATTGACGATATGACGTTGACAGACAGAGAAGAAATGATGAGAGCATGATCAAGAATTCTAGCTTCGATATGTAGTTCATGCTTGATCGCACGTGTGAATGACTTGAGTGAACGACGATATCAAAATCCCTCGATTGTATTCGAGCTTGTGCAAGTACACTGATATCAAAGCATTAACTCATCTCTGAGTAGAAGATCTTACTCTTAATAAATAAATGAAGAACAGAATAATGAAAGCGCTGATCTCGCGACTGTGAATTAGCGATTAGTCACTTCTAGCTCTGACATGAAGATGTTGCGTCGTAGTTGTCTGAGCTGTCACCCATTCACCCACTTATCACCTCATCTTGACGTTTACACTATTTCGTTTGCTAGATCGAGAATCGACCCGTAATCTTGTATTGTCGAAGCGTCATTCATGAAGCAGCTTCTTCATGATGTATACTTTGCTGCATATGACATCGATATCATACACTTGCTCAGTCATATCTTGCAGAAAATCTTTCAAGAGATTAAAGCATCTGTGTAGACATATTCGTGAACAGAATGATTCTGCGCATGAGTCACTTGCAGATCTTATTAACGAAACACGCTGTTTGCTTTGTTCCAAGATCTACAAGAGACCACAAGAATTTGTGAAGCTCTGAAAAAGAGAAGATTGATCACGTCGATGCCAGACTAGCAGAAAGGTTTAGTCACAATTCTATCATGTATCTTAGAGTTGAGATGTGTTAGTAATAACTCGACGAAGTTACAGATTAAAAGATGAGAAAGGCGCGCAAGAAGGATACTTATCGATTTTCGTAGCAATGAACAAGAAAGACTTGTTTGAACACGATGCTTCATTGCTCATCAATAATTAGATCTTTAATCAAACAGAATGATATGCGTGTAGATGCAGACGTCTCTTACATTCTCGCGATTATTCTTGATGCAAAGAAGAACGAGTGAGAACTGAGAGTGACGAGCATACAAAATTGCTTGAGAGAAAACTGATTCTACATCGACGCGTTATATATAACGATCATCAAACTATGTCTTTGCGAGCGAATCTATCCCGTTTACGTTCATGCTGTGCTCGATCTTTTGTCTCATACTTTCACAACAATTTTTGTGCGTTTTCTAATTCACTTCTAGACAGTCATGTACTCTTTCAGCGCATCCTATATTGCGTTCCCGACCTGATCTCTCTCTTGTCGAGAATCTTTGTGACTTCTCACTCCTGCTTCTCAATCTCTGCTGAGCCATCTTGATTCTGATGTTGCTCGGGAGCAAAGAATATGATGGCGATAGCGCTGACGAAATCGACGTTCGCTCATATTCTCTCATTGTGATCATTTGCATGAACAATTCGCCTTTCTTGATTCTCGAATGAAGTGATGCTGAGAGAGCAAAGACGATCAAAAGACTCGACGATTGCATTAGAATTCGAGCAATGATGTGTCTTTAGCTCTTTTGTTGAACAAGATGTGTTGAGCTGAGTGTCTGCAGTATCAATCTCAGACATAATGCTTGCTATCTCAGCAGAAGTATTCTTGTCGTCAGTCTTGATGTCGTTCTTCTGCATCACGAACGAATTGTCTGTACAATGTCAGACATCGTTTCACTCTCGAGTTAGAGATTCATGTACTGTATCTATCTTGACTTTCATCAATCTCACTTGATCGATTTGAGCTTGCAGTATTCTCGTGATCAACATCTTTGCCAAAATATTTTCGCTTTAACTCAGTCACTTGCAGCGTTGTTTGATCATCTTTCTTCAGCTCGATATGTAACGATGAATACTTTTTCGACGACTGCATTGAACGAAAGAATTCTGTCATTTCTTGATCATAATTTTCAATTGATTTTCAAAGAGCTTTGAAAAGATAACAGTCTGTGATTGAATCAAATGTTAAAATACGAGAGAATAATCACATCGAACGACTACGACTCAACATTCAACAAAGTCTACTCTCAGCACTGACGTCTTCGTGCTGTACATTCTCTTCTAGTACGTGCCGAAATTCTTTTTCGAACATTGATAAAAGTGATTCATCAAGTTCATGTCGTGACTGTGATAGATCAGACGCTGTAAGAAGAATGAACAAGGACACAGTAGAACAAAATGCTCAATCAATTATGCACGTGATATTGAACTCTTCGTCAACGAAGATGTTGTTGACGCTGAGATCTGAATAATGAATCACAAAGCGACGTTGATCATTTCTCAAAAGATCGTCTGATAGATCATGAGCTCACTTCGTAATCATTACTGAAAGAGTCTCGTCAGCAATGACAAAATCGATTCTATTGTGTGAGCTATCGATTTTCGATTCTACAGTGACGAAGTCATTTCATCAATCTGATGCTGCTCGAAATTCAACGTCGTCGTCGTATTCGCTTCGTGCGAAAATAGACGCAAAGAAGCAGTGATGATCTAAAGCAAGATATTTGACGTGTTCAAGAAATGTCGAAATTTGTGCCTCGTAATAGTCGTTTTCAAACTTGAAAGATTCACGAGATATATCTTCGAGAGTGTATCGTTGATTCAGTAGCAGATCACAGAATAGACATGTCTTGATATGAAATTTCTCATTTTTCTCAAAGAGTGACTCAGCTTGATTGAAACGAAGCCTAGATAATTGTCACGTAATAATTCCAAGCTGAAAAACAATCTTTGCCTTTTGTTCTTGAGATATGTTGAGTTCATGCGTCTTCAGAGTCTTTCATGTATGCTGTAGAGACGAGTCTTGAGTTCTACTCATGAGAATATAGAGAATATCGACATCGTTGTTCCTAGAACAGCTATATGATCATTAGCTTATTCACAAAGAGAATCGATGAAATGACTTGCCTATATGCAAAGATCTCGAGAACAGGAATTGTACTGTTGACCTTGATATACTTAAGAGTCGCGACTTTACTAGTCAGTAGTATGAGATTCGTTTCGTCGAATTTGATTTCATCGTCATTTCGTGAGAATCGAAGCACTCACTTCATCTCGTCAATGAACGAAATTAGAATTGTTCAGTTGAAGCTATCACTTGCTGAGGTCTGAGAAGTGTCACAGAAGCAGCTTTGTTCTTCGCGCAGCTTGCTCATCAAACGACAAAGAGCGAGTTTGTTGAATTCTGCATATTTGAAGATGCTTGCGCGTTCATACATCAATGGCACAATGCGTAGCGAAGGCTTTGTGCGCGTCTGAGAGGTGAGCGATACTGAGAACAGAAGTCATCAGTAGACTGTTCGAGATAGTAGTTATGCGAGGCAGTTGGTTTGGCTCTGTCAAGGCAGATCTCGGCAGATCGAAACGGGTTTATCCGTCATCGAAGCCTCTCCTAGCATCTAGTGCCTAGCTTTTCAAGCACTCACACTCTTCACAATTCTTTGAGACGAAAAGATCAATAGATGCGAGTGCCTTACACTCTGAAACGTGAAGATCGAGTCTGAGTGTCATTTTAAGCGAACATGAGAGGCGTTCAATTTAAAATATCTACGACGTCTGTGAGAATCAACGGCAGACATCTGACGTGAAGCTGAGCCTGACACTTGAAGGCTTAGCTAGGCAACAGCGTTGACACAAACCAACGTGAGCAGCTATAGCCGAATATCAGACAGTCAACTCTGTGCTGCGTTTCTTCTAAAGAGCAATCATCAATTCTAAGTTCGAGATGTATATAATATATATATATATATATACAGCTGTTGAGTAGAGAGAGAGATGCTGACTACATACATCGTTTATGTTTCATTATATATATTATATAAATTCCAAACTTAGAATTGATGATTATCGCATTTGATAAGAACGCTTTAGAGAAAGCGATGAGAAAGCAGACAGCGATTTTGAAAGTCTTCCTTAGACGTTTAGTACAAGAAGTGATTACAATCAACTCTCTTCTCGTCCTTTATTGCATTATTGTAATTCAATATGCAGCAGATTCAAGCTCTAAAATAGTTAACAAATCTTCAAATACATTCTTGTCTTCGCTTGCTTTTCTGTTCTTCGTTGACGATCAATCAATTTTGCAAATCAATCTCTTCATCTTCTTTCGCGCTGCAGCTGAGTCTTTGACCACGAATAGACTGCGTGCTTGCTTGACGCAGAGACATGATCGTACACGCACCCACGACGTGCTTACAAAAAAATGCACGATCATCAGTCTTTGTTCGTTCGAGTCGATCTACTTCGTTTACGTCCATGCTGTGCTCGATCTTTTGCCTCAAACTTCTTCAACAATCTCTGTGCGCTTCTCAATTCACTGCTGAGCAATCATGTATCTTTTCAGCGTACTCTATATTTCGTTTCTGACTCGACCGCTCTCTTCTCAAGAATCTTCGTAATTTCCCACTTCTGCTTCTCTATCTCTGCTGAGTCATCAGAATCCTGATGTTGCTCGATTTCAAGTGATCTGATGACGATAGCGCTGACGAAATCGTCGATGATTGATCTTCTTCTATTGTGAGAATTTGCGTGAATAGATCGCCTTTCACGATTCGCGAATGAAGTGATGCTAGAGAAGCATAGACGATTAAAAGGCTCGACGATTGTATTAGAATTCAAGAAATGATGTGTCTTTGATTCTTTTGTTGAACAAGATGTGTTGAGTTGAATGTCTGCAGTATCAGTCTTAGACATAATGCTTTCTATCTCAGCAGAAGTATTCTCGTTCTCAGTCTTGATGTTCTCGTTCTGCATCACGAACGAGTTATCTGTGAAATGTCAAACATCGTTTCACTTTTAAGTTAGAGATTCACGTTCTGTATCTACTCTGACTGTCATCAATCTCACTCGATCGATTTGAGCTTGCAGTATTCTCGTGATCTTGAAGCGCTCGATTGTAAAGTTCGAGTTCAGAAGAAACTTTGAATACAGCTTGTAGAGTCGCGTTCTTCGCTTCTCTATGCTTCTTAAATGAAGAAAGATCATGATCATCAGTATCGTCGATTACGATCGAGTCTTCTAGAATTATCAGGCGTGTCTACGACAATCGAGACATTCGCACTGATCTGAACGCTGAGTCTGTGTGAAATTGTGCTCACTCAGTCTCGAAAAAGTCAATATCTGCTTGCTCAGTGACTTGAAGAATGTTCTGCTCGACATGATGTTCGAGTTCTTGTTTCACTCATTGCTAGATTTCAAGATTGATTTGATGATTGACTTATCGAATCTGTCATTGATTTCGATGTTATTGAGAAATTCAAATGAACGTTCTGTAAGATTATTAGACACGTTGAGACTGAAGTGAATACAGTCTTATTATGAATCTTGACTGTGCTACCTTCGTTCAAGTCAATTGTGTCTGCCTTGCGCTTGAGAAAGTCTCAACTCTTCAGTGTGATCGTTGCTGTCATAGACTCGTCATCAGTAGAGAGCGTTAGATTCGACATTCTTCATGAAGGACTCTGCTTCATCGATGATTGTGCGACGTCTTCTTGAAGCTGAGATTGGTCTGAAGTTAACGAGATCGTTCAGAGCCCGACGGGGGGAAGAAATTCGTCAACGTTGAGAAATTCGTCATGACACAGAACTTGACCAATCTTCTTCGATGAAATAGGTGTGCTCTTCTCGATTTCGAACAAAAGATTGTGAGAGCTTTCGATAGACTCGATGAATGAAAAGCAGAAGTCTTCCTCGTTATTGATGTCACTGTCGTCGTCGTCTCGATTGTTCTCAGCTCTTATCGAGTTTTCTGCAGTAATTAGATGAATTTCTCATGACGCTGAGTTTCAACAATATCTTCATTTTCGGCTTTGATATCTTCAGTCATCTGAGTTTGAAACAAATGTTCGATTTTTCGATTTGTCGTGAATGACTTCTCTCACCAGTCGCGCTCTAAGATCATCGTGCGTTGTCCGTCAGTATTACCCAAAATTGATGACTTTAGGCTGAAGCATGAGCTGCTTGCTGATGATGATTGATAAAAGTTGATGCGAGACATGTCAACGACAGTCATTGCAGAAGATAATTGCGAGGGAATCTTATAAACAAGAAGACAGTGAAAACGGCTGCCTGTCATACAGAAGAGCGCAAGATGAACTATATGTCATGATTCATCAGTCGCTCTCGACATAAAGATACACTCAATCCCATTGCGAGTCACATCATCTCTGCGCTGTCACTCTAAAGCTTCGTAAGTTCTCTCTTGACTACACGCAATTCTCAAGAATTGCTCAGCCCTCACTGATTCTTTTTTTCCCTCCTCTGTTCTCTTGTCGTTCAATTCACGCGCTGTATTTCTCGAAACGACGTACATCCAAAGATCTCTACTGCAGCAGTCAGCTGAATCGTCGTCGATCTTCATGAATCAAACCTCACAGAACGTCTCGTAGAACGTCTCGCAAGACACTTGATAGAGCACAGACCGCGCGAATTCTCTTCTCTAAAGCTGATCGTCGATGATTCACCAATAGTTCATGGCTCAGCATCGACACGACTGAGACAATCTCTTCATGAGCTGGGGGATTTTTGATGCAGATGGCAAGAATGAAGGATGTTCGACAAAATGACACAGAACGGCACAGGAAAATGTCATCTCTTCAACAGCCAAGTCCCGATTCAGGCAGTGCTGCGCAGAGCACATGCATATTCTCTCAATCAAGTCGCAGTCACGTCAGCATCAATTGATGTCTGAAACTCAGTCAAGCTGAACTAGACGAGACTGCTCAATTGTCGCAAGCCAGGCTTCGACAGAAGATGTCATCAGATCGCTGACAACAGCATCACGTCATCTATTCGCCGACAACACAGTAGAAAACACGCTCAGAATAATGTGAGACATTTGTTCAATTGATCTCGACGCACAGGCGATAGCTCTGAGCAGACTTCATCTTGCTCGCGCCCTTGTCGTGACGATGACGATCACTCAACATCTCGTGAACAATAGTTGTCACGCTAATGAAGCGAGAAACAGAAGAGCATTCGAGAGCAGAAAACAGAAGAACGCTGAGAGAGAAAGACAGAAAGATCGAGGATCACTCTAGAAGACGCAGATGAGAGACGCGAAGAACAGCGATTCAAGAAGTCAAGGGGAAAAGTGCGTTCCTTCAAACGGGAAAGACCGTGAGCAGAAACGCAAGAAACAAGTCTCGAACCAGATGAGCGACGTGAAAACTGAGTCAATAAAATCGATCATCGCAAAGATGAGACTTCTTTCAGATGTGAGTTGAGGTCCGAGCGAAGAATCATGGGACGGAAACGAGAAGCCGACAAAAAGCTCAGGCGAAAGAGACAAAGAAGATGAGAAGAAATGTTGAAAGTCGAGAGAAAACGAGCGATTATTTATGAACTGAAAAAGCGACGATGGACTGTGCCGGCACGCTTTCCCCAATTTGAGGGAGCGTCAAACTCGAATGCGCAAACATCAGCAGGTAAATTACACAAAGAACAGAAATGTCATTTTTGAACATAGCTTCAATGATTGTTACATGTGAGATCATGTATTAATACATGATGATACATGTTTAACATATGCTTGAGTATGATTGATAATATCATGTGTCAAATCTTTGACTTGATATCATCATCATCATTGTCAACTATGAGAAGAAATCTCAGAAGAATCAATCTCGATCGTTTTTGAGCATGTCTTGTGCATCGATTTAGATTTTCTATTGTTAAATATATAAATCATGCAGATAAATCATCTTGATGCTCAGTCAAGACTGTTTTATCAATGAAAATTAACAGTGATATCACGATAGCATCATCAGAAAGCTTTTTCTGCGTTTCTCATCATCAATCAGCAGTATGCATCTTGTCGCAGACTTGAGAGTTGTTGACATTATAATGTTGAACGAGTGCGTAAATCAGCTCATCTTGAAATGATGAGTGACTCAACAAGAATCAAAGTGTCTTGATAATATCACAATACAAAATGCAGTGCTGCTCTTCTTGAACTTCTTTGTAACTGAATTCAACTATGAATGTTCAAGAATATCACTCATCATTTTCAACATCATATGAAACCTGATGTAAAAGTATCAATCACTTGTCTGCATCATAAAAGCTGACATGTTGATGTAAGATTTGCAAGCATGAGTCTTGAAAAAATCAATTAACACTGTCTTTGATAATCTTCATTTGATGAAGTTAATGAGCGAACGCGTAATCTGCTTTGCATTGAAATGAATAGTATTGATTGTTGTTTATGTTCTTGATCATTTGAGAATTTGAACTCAATGACTCTGATACTTTCTTTGACACATCAACTGTTGTTTCAACATCATGATCAATTATCTTGATGAAGATTTCAACTTGCAATGCTGATGATGTGAAGAGAAGTTCAGTCTAAAGTTGTATTTTTTCAATTCTTGATGATATATGTTTCATATTCTGATTCAAATCAGCGCTATTCATCTCAATGTTTATGTGCTCTTCTGCAAAATCATCTATTAACATATATTCTTGATTCTCGTTTTCAATGTTCATCTGAACACTCTCATCATGAAAATTATTTGAGTTTGAATCTCATTTTGCAATCTCATGATTATGTCAGATGAGCTGCATTAAATCGCATGATGATGATTCTGATGATGATGATAACTTTCGTCAGAGAATCTTTTGCAATCAATCATGCAAGTAAACATAACAGTAATGAAGATGATGTTCAAGCTCATTGATGTTGTTTATTTTCATTTCACATGAAAAGCATATGTGCTGCATTATTTGTAAGTCTTCGATTAGTGTTTTTATATAACTTGTATGAAGCAATGATGAATTGTAATAATTCTTTACGCTCAATTGTTTATCTGTGCATGAAATGTCAGTAACAAGATGAATCGAAAAATGTCAATCGCAAAGTCAATGAATCACATTTATTCAGAAGTTATCAACTTCAATTTGAACTCGATAATTAAAATATGTAAACTATATTTAGCTAAATCATAAAGAAAACAAAATCAATCACTTGAACAAATATTATCATTATTCTCATGATCTAGCTATTGTCGCTCAAGATGTGATCATCTAAATCTCTTATGAGATGAGAGTAATGATTGCTAAAGTGCTATATATCTCAAGTCGAAGCAATCTTCAGAGTTTACAAACTTTATCTTGTCATCATCATCTATCTCGCTCTTGTCATGACTTGATGAGCAATCTGAGAAATATATGACTATGCATCTATCTTCTTCATCTTCATTTGAAACTCTCTGATAGCATGTCAATTATGCTTAAACTCATTGTTGCTTCTTCTGAGCTTATTATAAATGCAAAGCTGCTTAGATTTCATAGTCATCATTATCTGATGTACAATGAAGATTGAGAAAATTCAAGTATCAAAGATTAAAGACTTGAACTTAGATGAAGAGATTAATTGATCGACAAATATAAAGATGAGTTCATCAGTTAAATAAGTGACAGTAACAAATGAAGATAATTGTTGATGATGAAATGATATTGAAGATGATGTAGTTTTGTTTCAAAGAGTCTTTCATCTGATGATTCTTCATATGACGTTGACTGCTTGTTTGAGTGACAACAAGAATTTTGATACATTTGATGATACATCTTGATTGAACTTGTTTATTGCTACTGTCAATAGTTAGATCATGAGTTCAATTACAATGTGCATATTAATGAATCAGATGTTGTTGCATACATCAACTTTAATGAGAGCATACTTGATGATGTTGCACTATAAACAGTGTCTGCAATAAACTGACTGCTTGATGAAAACTTCAATTTCATCAATAAATCTTTCTTTCTTGAGAATGAATGAAGTTGTTCAATGACTAGATTGAATGAAGAGTTGTTGCAGTCAATCTTTTCATCATCTCTTATGATTGCTGTTGCTCAATATCATATCATCTTCAATTCTATTACTTCATGAGAATGATTTATATCTTGATGATAACAGATGCAAGTGAAGTTTTTACACTGTTTATGACAACATCATCAACAAGTAAGAAGATCAAGTATGTATGACTCGTCTCTCTGAAAATGCTTCTTATGTTTATTCTTTAAACACTTTGCATGAGTGATGTTGCTGATCTGAATGAAAGCAATCAGTTAGCTGATACACAGAAAAAGCAACTCAAAATGATAATTAAGATTTCATTTCTTAACATTCATATCTTTCTGTCTTTTCTTGATACTTTGAGCTTGAAAGAAGTTTCATCATTTGTGATATAATTGCTGAGATCTTTGCGAGTTCATGAACTGATCAATTCGATGATGAATTCTTTCTTGTCATTGTTCTGTAAATGAAACAGTATATTCTTCAGATCTCTTCAATCATTGCATCTCTTCAATGTCTTTATCATCTTGATTGATTGATTGAAGTAATGAATAATAGTTTGATTGCAAAGCGAAAAATGCATGTAGTTTCAGTTGATACATCAGTTGAAGATCAAACGAGATTGATTGCTACGTTAAAGCTCAAAGTCAAACTTGCTTGCATGATTGAATACTTTTGTATCTGAGTCGTGTAAAATCTCTCTATCATCAAGTACAATTGTTCAGTTCACAATGTAAGACAGATCATATACATCTGAATCATCATCATGAAAGTCTACAGACTTCTTGATCATATTCTCATTTGTCTCTTCATCATATATTTCAGAATCAACTTTGTTCTTTCAACTGTTATTGTTGACACTCAAGATCTGCTTGAATCGATGCTGTGTATCATGTTTAAGTCGTGAGTTCATATTAGTAAATAAGACAGTATCTTTAAGAAGATACTTGATGTTTTTCAAATTAAACTGTTTGTTTCACGACTCTGTTTTATTTATTTGCTTCAAAACATTCAATATTCTCTTTACGACTGCTTTTTTGACAGATTCAAAAGATGAATGAAGTTCAAAAGTAATACTTCTTCATCTTTTAACATGTTGAGTAGTGAAAGCTTGTTTAGCACTAGTCGTGATGTTTCATATGCATTCAGTTGACACTATCTTCATGATAGTGTCATTTGATGTTTATTAAGTCACAAGTAATGCAAAAAGTGATTAAGAAGAAAGTGAAATTATACAATACGTTTGAAAAATTGAAGTGCGTAAGATTCAATGAACTTGAACAATGATTCTTTGAATCTGCTTTAATTTGAAAATGTTGTTTTCTAACATCTTGACTTGAAGAAAATTTCTTGACTTTCTTTGCTGTCAAATTGACAACGACATCACATTTCAATGACTTTATGATGATTATTATCTCATCTTTCAATTATGTAAACTATGATTTGCATCATCAAATGCTTGAATGTAATCTTCACAACAAAATGTTAAAGCTGTGCTACTTATGAGAGACTTCAAACAGAGTGCTTATCTTCATGACTGTATTCAGAAAGCGATTGATAATAATGTGAAAGTTATGCAATTATCAAATGAGTAGATGCAACATGTCTTGATTGAACTACATGATTGATCTACTCACTGACAATTAATGAATCGCTGTAATTTGCAACGCTCTTATGAAAGCGCTTGCTATCACATTCTCATGAATCACAACAGTGAAAATGACAGACAGATTCGCTCAAAAGCATTATGACTTGCAATGCAATACTGATTTTATTAACAGACATCATGATGTTAAAAGATGATCAATTATGCTTTTTAAGCAAAGAAAATCTCAATTCAATATAAATAATTAACTATCTTGACAGATTCTGATCAAATTACGAAGATATATATCGTATTTTCACTATGAATTGATTTATTCATCTCGAAGAACGTTCTTAGTATAGTCACGAAAGTTAATAAATGATCATTGCAGAAAGATTCAACATGAAGAATATGCAGATCAATGAAGATGTGACTGAGATGTTTATGATGCAGCTTGTTTGCTCATGTCTCAAAGTGAAACATGATAAGCGATAAAAATGCAAACAATATTCACTGTATCATTTCTTCTATATCATTAGCTTGAATATAATGAAGAATACAGTGTAAATAAGCATGATTCAATAAAAGATGAATAACAACTTTGTTGTTTTATGAATGAAAGATAATCATTGTATCAAAATTGAGATCAACACTTCTATCATTTTAATTATATTTAATAGAAGAATACAATTCATCAACAAGATCTTGCTCACTTTATTCAAGTGTGTGCTTTTTTAAGAAACTCAACTTTCAAGACATAATAATAATTAAATCAGAATCATTCTCATCTTAAAGACTTTCTATCTTTCATCACAATTAAATAACATTCTCTATTCAAGCTACGATCATCAAGATCAATCTTTCAGCTTCAACTTACATCAGTCTAGAATTTTACATTCTGCAACATTATCTCACTTTCTATGTTTCATCACAATCAAATAACAATCTCAATTTGAGCTGCAACTGTCAAGATTAATCATTCAGTTTAAATTCACATCAGTATAGAATTCAACATTTTGCAATCTCATTTCATTTTATCATTGTACATTTTACAATCTCACTGCTTCTTATTGCTTCTTCACATTTAACAGCTTAACATCATCTCACATTATTATTCTATGTCTCTCAACAAACATCTCATCATGATGTCAAAGAAAAGTTCAAAGCGACATCAATAAATAAAGATGCAGTGACTGATATGATGTATTACACATCTTAAGCGATGAAGCTTGAAAATGACAATTTCACTACTTTCATTTTGAATGATGAAAAAATGATGCAGAAAGCAGATTTAGCTGAGCATCAAAGCATCAAATCTGTCATCTTTCAAGCTAAGATTATTTTTGAAATCAATAAAGTAGTTGAATCAGCAATTGATGCATTCAATTCTTTGAATGAAAATCTTTACATTACTTGCAAGATTGTGACGAAGATTTTCATGAACTGAACATTCAATATTCACTTTGACATTAAATTACATCAAGTCACATCATTGCTATTTGAAAGTTATCTTTCTGTTCACAACATTTTACATAACTGAGTCTTTCGCTTACATTTAAATTCTGACATTCACAAAGTTATTGTTGCAAACTATTCAAACATGTCTTTGTCACATACTTCTTATTTTAAATTCATGTTTTTCACATACAACATTAATGATTCAAAGATCAAAAATCTGTGTCAAGATGAATGAATGACTTTTCTTGAATTTATCTTCAAATCAATCTCAACTCATACTCAGTTGATTCTGCTTGAGAATCATGAAGATTCATCAGTTCTTCAAAATATAAAGAACACACTTAAAAAAGTCTTCAATTTGTCAGAAGATTGCACAGTTAAGCTGAAAATCTTCATCTGAATGATTGAACGAGATACATTTCTGAATCAGTATCAAAAATTCAACAGTAGCATCAGAATAAAGTGAGACTTTTCAGCATTCAACATGTGATTCAATCAGTTTAAAAATCACAAACATATCATTTAAGTAAAACAAGTGACTTTAAAGAAGAATCATTTGACTATTTATCTATCATATCGATGCACTTATTGCGATGACAAAAAGTGCTGACTTATCAAAGATTTCTTTAGATTACAGTCAATGAAGACACAGCGAGCACTGATTGCGAAGACTCAAACATTACTTTGCAAGTTGCATGCACTCATCACATTTGTAAAAACAAACAAGAAGTATGTTGATTTGCTGCGTCTTTTCGATCACTTCGACTATCAATTTGACTTGAAAAATCACTTTAAAGTGCAAATCAATGATAACAAGTGAACTGTTATCATTCTTGTCAAATCATTTATTTTCTTCAACACAACAGATGTGAGCATAGTTCTTCATTGCTCTTTCATCAAGACAAATTGAAGCTCAATCGAGTTGAAGTTGATGTTCAATCTTCGCGAGCATAAGTAACAGAATGATGATAAACAAGTACTTCAGTATTGTTTTTTCAATGCATCAAATGTGATCTCAGTTCATTTAATCATGTCTGACAAGTTCAACAGAATTAAAATAGCGACAATCAGAATTCTTAATTCTGCTCATATTAATGAGAAATATTATGAATACAACGATCACTTTCATGATATTATACTGAGTCAGAATCTTTGTATCAAATTCACATCAATTCTCTTTGAAAACTTGAATCTTTTGACTATTCTTGCTGAGTGAAATATCAAGCTGAATAAGTTTCAAATGTTAATCATGCAATATCTTCAGAATCTTTCTAACGATTTTAATCTTATCAAGAAACTCTTTGAGATTGAAAAGACATTGATGAATGTCATTATCACAATGTTACTCTTAAAGCTGAGCAAGAAAGTCAAAGTGCTGAGTTCATTCAACAATACAGCTGATACATTCATTCTCAAATTGAATGAACAGCTTCAATGACTGAAAAACAAAGACATCATTCTGATGAATAAAAAGATCATTCATTTTCACTCGCAGTTCATTGAACGTCAGATAGTTGCTCAAGACAGTCACACGTCTCACTCAGTAAACAACGATCTCACTTGATGATGATGAAATGTTTCTCACAAGTTATCTGATGTTTTCTATGATCAGCTGACACATTAAATTATCGATCAAAGCAAGAAGACTTTACATGACATTAAAAATTGTTGATACAAATTGCATCAGATCAGTCTTGACACTTTGCTTCTAAAAGTCACAAGTTTGAGCAATCATTCGATGAATAAGACGCAATCTCAGAGTCAACAGAGTGAACAGAATGACAAGCAGCACAAGACACAAGATTCTTCAATTGTACAAATCAACAATGAAGAAGTCAATATGACTTACGAAGATTTCAAGAGCGACGAGAATTCATTCAATATGAATTACGAAGATCTTAATTCTTATGTCACACGTCAACTTTTGAAGTGAGATCACGAATTTAAACGTCATATGCTTCAGAGAATTATCAATGTCAAGCTCAATAAAATGAACAATGAGACTGAGCGTGACGCTGTTATTAAGACTTTCTGCTCATACTTTCAAAGAATCGAGATAAGAGAAACTCTTGACATGAAAGATCAAGAATTCTTTCAGCGCATCGAGATTGAGTTAAGTGTGAATATTCTTGAGCATGACGTGAGCGTTGTTGTTTGCACGCTGATCAACTTCGACACTACTATGCTAAAAAAATTCAAAGAAGATCATACTGTTGTTCAGAAAGTTGCAAGAGTCGAGAATGCAGAGATTTTTATTGCTATGATTCACAGCAACGATTTGATGCATATGTTTAATGATAATGAGCAACTTTGATCAATGAAAAAAGACATCAAGAATAATTGCTTCATGCATTACATAAACAGAAGTTTATTTAAACATTTGATTATGCTTGAATACTTTCATATGCTTCTCATTGAACAGTATCGCGCAATTCTCATCATAAATGACATCGTATTCACTGTCTGATACAAAGCTCAGATGCAGTTCTCAGTTGACTCTTCACTTCGACTCAATATGATTATCATAATCATTGTATTGAAGAGCTTTTGCAAAATAGAATGATCATTGACATTTCTTAACGTTAATGAGATCGACATAAGAATCAATGCATCTCAGTTCAAGCAGAATGAGATTGAAGTCATTGTAGCAATCGAGCTAGTCGAGATCTACGCTGAAGTCAAAATATTTGTCAAGAACATCATCATTCTTACGAAATATACTGCACAAGTTCAGTTACTGAAGAAAAGTTTAGTCTCAGACTCGAAAGTTTGAAATGTTGAAGTGTACATGATTGATTCTTTTCAAGACAAAGAAGCTTCTGTCATTATTCTATGTATGATGAAAATCAGAAAACTTGACTTCATGTCTTAATTCAATCATCTTCTGACTATTTGTAATCATGCTTGCAACTCATTTGTTGTGTTATGTAATTATGATGAACTTCAGCATGATTATGCTCATAATTTATATATGATACAACATGTTCAAAATCTGTTCTCGATCAACAAAGTTTATGAGAAATACTTTAGTCAACAAGAATTTATTGATTTCATGAAAACAAAGTGTCAATTTCAAGAGCAAGAATCACAATGAAATGAGAATGAAGCTTGATATGCAAGCGAAGATCAAGCAACAAATTTCTCAGAAGAGTAAGAGCATCATCAGAATGTAAGCGAAGATTAAGTAATAAATCTCTCAGAAGAGTAAGAGCATCATCAGAACATGAATGAAAATCAAGCAATCAATTTCTTAAAAGAGTAAGAGCATCATCAGAATGTGAATGAAGCTTCTGCAACAAATTTCGCAGAAGAGCAAAAGCATCATTGAGACGTAAGTGAAGATCAAGTAACAAATTTCTCAAAAAAGCAAGCATCGCAAGAAAATAAATCTGATCAAGAAACAGTATTCATCGACTGATAAACATGTTTCACAGAAGACAACATTCTTTTTCAAAGTTTAAATTCTTTGTCTGCTGCTAGTTCAAGTCTGTCAAAGAGATTGAGACATTGATCATTGTGTAATACATACTGAAATATAAACATAACAACTTGCAGATACAATACACTTCAATCAACAATAAACTAGCTTATTCTTTAAGCTGTTATGCGCATCATGTGAGTGCAGATCTTCAACGTAAGCTAAAGTAAATTCACTATGTTTCAGCTTCTACAATATCACATTCGTTGCATGTACTTAACACAACTTAATCTTTCATTTATTTGCTCATCATACTCGATGTGAGTCTTTCAAGTTACTTTCATAATCACATAAAATCATGATTTAATCATATGTTTCTTTCAATGAGCATCATCATCAAGATCAAGATATGTTCATTGAACTCAATCTCAGTTAATTGAATTTGCATATTTAACATCAGTTGAGTACACATCTAGTTTATTATGTTAACTCATCTCACATAGTCAAATAACAGCACTCATATTTCATCATCATCATTTATCTTATCAAACTGATTTTATTGACTCATCATAATGACTAACTCATGTCTCAAAAAGAATATCACTATCAGATATCAGAATTCTCAACTTGATGATGAATGTTCAACTTTCAAAAACATGACAGAGATTCTTAAAATCTTAAACATCAATAAATATCAGCTGAAGAATTTAACAAATCAAGCTGAGCAATGACTCAAAAAGCACGCGTCTACACTCAAGCACATCAGATTTCACAAAAAGTCAACTATCATTGAGAAGAAATTAACATCATTTCTGTACAACGTCAACTCACTTATGTTCAATGACTTCGAAGCAAATCATATTATCAACAGTTTGATCATTATAGTTCAACAATTGCTCTTCAACAAGAGACACTTTAAACAGAGACGTGTTGAAAAGATCAACACATCTTTCACTCATACACAAACTAGTTCTACATCATCTTCAAATGATCAATCACTTATTATTACACGCAAGATTGTAAAGATTCAATGAGCATCATCTGCATCTGAGTTTTTGCAGTCATAAAAAGTCATATCATTCATCAGAACACTTGAAGACGTTGAACTTTGTATAATGATAAGTTCACACTTGAATCTGATCACTTCAAAAGAGATTTCGAAAATGAGCTTGACTTCAATTGAAAATGTACTTAATCACGATTTACATGATGACAAAGATCGATTTTATAATGTTTCGTTTCAGATGTGAATTGATATTCTCAAAGATGACATGAGCTACACTGAGATGAACACTATCATTTACATTACAGATAATGAGATCTTGAAAATAATTTCAGATAGAACTTTTCAAGCTGTCTTACGTGATGTCTTGAATCAATCTAATCATGCTGCTCGTTTTAATGTGACTCGCGCTACATCATATTCTGATAGATCAGAAACACATGTATGTAAACAGCGAACTAATGATCAATGCAGAACTCACAGACAATGCTTCATCAATCTCAGCTTCTCATCAAAAGCACATGAGATTCATTGATGTTAATGAAAGTGAACAGATTAACAAAGTGACAATTCGAAGAAATGAGATCAACACATTATCAATCAATCATGAAATGACAATTGATAATTTGATAAATCATGTATATCAATAAAGATTGACAAGAACTTTAGATTTCATAAAGCAGAATCAAATAGACTCTACTCATATTCAGAAGCAGTCAGCAGTCATTGACATGAAAGAAAGCATTGCGAATGATACAACTGTTTTGTTTACAACGAAGAATAACGTTGACTCGATTGACAATGCAACGTCTACTCATGTTCAGAAGCAGTCAGCAGTCATTAACATGAAAGAGAGTGATGCGAATGACACAGCTGTTCTAAGTACAACGAAGAATATCATCAACACAGCAGACAATGCAGCGTCTACTCATGTTCAGAAGCAGTCAGCAGTCATTAACATGAAAGAGAGCAATGCAAATGACACAACTGTTCTGAGTACAATAAAGAATAACATCAACTCAGCAGACAATGCAGCGAAATCTGATAGATTTGTGAAGAGTGTACATTCACAGCAAATTGACAAAAGTGAAAATCTTACGAACAAAACTCACACGTTCTTATATTTTTCTTGAAAGCAATCAAGATTCAATCATTCAAAGAAAGATACAACAAGCATTATATTAGCTGATCAAACATTGCATTATAGTAAGTCACTGAAGAATGTGTATGAATAACAGACTAACGACAAGTGATTTTTACAAAGAATGATGAAAGTTCTGAATCATTGCATTCAAAGTGACGAAAGTCAAATGACAAGATGCAAACTCAAAAGAATGACATGTTGATGTCAGCTTCAGATAAGTCTCACATCTCAGCTTCAACTTTTGATAACTCAATAACAGTATCAAGTTTCAAATCAAAGAATGATAGTTTTTCATTGAATGAAAACAATATCATCAACTCACATCGAGATTCAACGAGTTGAGTCAAACAACATGAAGCAACTGTACAATCTTCATCTTAGCAGATGAAATCTCAACAGAACATGATGATCTTTGACACTTCATTTAAAGAAGATATCGCAAGAAAGTCAGAATATGCATGATCACACATGAATCTCAATGATGTTGAAGATAGTGAGAAGACTTTGAAGAAGCATTACGTGAGATAATTGAAATATCGAAGTCGATCTTGTTTCTTGACTAACAAGATCAAACAGACTCATGATGAAAATATTATTGACTGTTACAAAGCATCTTCATGAAGAAGACAAATGATGAAATTACACTTAATTGTTTCTGCATGACTTTAATCATGTTGAATCTCAGTCATGTATACATTTGCAAAGAATGATCACGTCATTTTTTTTATATCAGACTTTTGAGATTTTTGTGATGTTTAAGATGAAAATGTTCATGAGAGAAGAATACAATGTCAATGATATGAGTCTTAAAAAGATAAACATGAATGTCAGCAAAATTAAGAATGAAGCATGCTAATTTATTGATAAAACAATAAAGATGCTTGAATTGATTTGTCTGAATCGTTTATTGCACATAGCACATGATGAGATCAACGATGCTCATCACGAGAAGAAGTTCAATGAACATCTGAAAGAAGACACTCTCGATACTTTTCAATCTAGAGATGCAAAGTGCTCTTCTGATAACAGATTAAGAATTGAATGTTCATGTGTGAACGCAAGCTCATTTGCACATCTCATATCATTGAAATTTGTCAATCTAGTTATCATTTTGTCAGTTTTAATCATCAACTGACTAAAGAAGATTTGAATTCATCTCGACAAGAACAATGATTTATTATGTTGATGAATTCATCATGCATATTGTGATGTCAAGATAAACGCGCTGATCATCAGATTAAGATAAACAGATATATATCTTCTATCAGAAGAAGAGTAAGCTAATTCTAGTTTCATATGTGTGATCATGATAAACGTGTACAAGACTTGCGTTGCAGAATTGATGAGAAGTTTACATCATTCTCAAAAAGCAAGTTCTAGAACAAGATAATCACAGTTGATATAAAAGCTCTGAAATATGAGATGAAGTTAATTGATCATGAATGAGATGCATAAAAAGATGATTCAGACATTCAAAATCATCAATTTATTTAAGATCATGAATAAAAAATCTTGTAAGTGATTTGTTACAGATACATTCTTCAAACAATCTCTCTTTCAAATGACGACATGAGTGAACACGCTGATGATAGACTCAATAATGAATCAACATGAATGAGTATGAAAAGAAAAAGAAGCTCATTGAGTCAATTTGAAATACTGTACATATTAAAATTTGAAAGACATGAACAAAATATATATAAAAATCATTAAGATTCAAGAGATAAATTCTTGAATCATTCAGAAGTACATTAAACAACTAGAGACTGTGTGCAACACACTATGATTACGACGTGATATCAATCAATCAATGTGTTGCAAGCATGCATCTCTGATATTTCTGATTAGTTTGATTAGTCTAACATAGACTAGTATAAAGCTGTAAGTAGAACTGTTGTTGACACGCTAGCGATCTAGCATGTCTTCGTGAGTAAAACTCACGTCATGTTGCATCTTCTTTCTACTTCAGCTTTGAACTTCTAGTTAGAATACACTCATATGATTCACTTTATGCAGACTCATAACATTAGTTCAAAACTCATCAATCTTGCTATTGATGTGTAGATGATATAAAAACAAGCTACATCACTTAAACTTGAATCAGAATCGAAACTCGAAAATTGAGCTCAGAAGATTCATTAAAAATCAAGAAATTTCTAGAACAGAACAGAAGAACATGAATGCATTGTTCTAGATTAACTCTTTACTGAGCTCGTCATCAGAACAGAAGAACAGAAGAACATGAACACATTGTTCTAGAACTAAAATCAGAAATTTCAGTTGAATTTTGATCAGCAATTTTCAACTCACACAATGACTAGAAGCACAGAATTAGAATCAGAATCAGAATCAGTGAGCATTACTCGCTATGAACTTCAAAATGCTAGAAAAGAATCACTTCTATCACAGAATCGAACAGCATCAGAAGAAGAAGACACGAATGTATCATCAAATACAGAAGAAGAGAACATGAACACATTGCTTTTTGATCACGAAATGATCAAGATCAGCATCAGCACGAAACTGAATGCTTGAATAAGCATTCATGAAGCAGATGATCTCGCTGTCTTTATTAAGAACATATGTTAACAGCATGACATTGAAATCAAGATTCACAATGACATGATTCAGATGTTGAATGATGTCAACAAGATCAACATCGAGTTGAAAGCTACACAGACAACATTGAATGCTGTTTGAACGTGTTTACAGAAAGAAATGAAGAAAAAGAACGTGATTATACGTCATCTAGAAGTGACATTAAGTCGACTAAGCACTTCGATTTCGAAAGATCGATTCTTGAAGTCGATCAAGCTATCTGACTCATCTTTGTTTGAAGATTCAAGACAGAATGTGAATAATTGATTGTTTTGAATGTGAAACAAGCTGAAAATGAACAAGAATCATTTTTCTATCGAAGAAATGAAGATTGCATATGTGAAAAGTCGAGTCAGTGAAACGACAATCAAACACATAGCACTCAGAATGAGAGACACGATCACGAACTCGTTTCTTGAAGTAGAAGAGATACTGTCGATTATAAATAAGATGTGTGATGATCTCAATTAATGTTACACGACTCAACAACAGTTCTTGAAGTTGTATCAAAACAAGATCTTCTTTCATGAATTTTGAATGAAATTTCAGAGACTTAGTGCAAAACTAGAATACAATAACGAGACTTTACTAAATAATCTTCAGCATAAAATTAGCTCAGATCTTCAGCGAGTCACAATTAATGAACAAACTATGAATTTGAATGAATTCGTCGACATTTGCATGCAAGTCAACGTTCGATTGACGAAATTGAATGCTTGATCAGCTCTCAAGATATCAACGACTCAAGTCGTTTGTTCTATTGCTAGCATCTTGATGATGATTACTACTGCGATCTCAGCTTCAATCTCTGCATGAAAGAAATTCAGAATATCGAACGTTGACTCTGCTAGAAAGAAGTTGTTTAAAAAAGAACTTTGCTTCAAATGCAAGAAGTCAGAACATAGAGCATGTGACTGTCTTGAATCAGCTCAGATGCATGAAATCGCAGCGAATTTGAAAAACGATCTGTCTTCGTCAAAGTAGTGATTGAGAGCGACATGCTCATATCTTGCTTCATCAATATGCTCGATGACTCGTTTGATTTCAAATCATTTATTGTGAACATCATCTTGAATAGTCTAAAAAAGATATTTCGATTCTTTGCTTTGATAAACATCGAAGTCACTAACATGACGTTCATAGATGATTCATTGATTTCAGAGCTATGTGAATGCTTTGATATTCAGTCAATTTCACTGTTCAAATCGAAGTTGATTTATTCATATGACAAAACTCTCGATCGAAGATTTATTACATATGCTCTGTATATCTCAGTCACTATACAAGAGCATAAGAATGAAATGATGTCTCTATTAATAACTCGTTTAGATCAGCACAAGATAATCATTGACAATCTTTGATTGAAAAGAAATCAAATTTTGATAGATTTTGCAAATGATCGATTGATATCTTCATCAAATATTCGAATCTCGAAACTTATCATTTTAAAAGCAAGCAGTCAATCAGCATTTCATCGACTTGAATCAAGCGAGATCTGCAAAATGAAACGGAAAAACTTGAAGTCTATGTCAACAATCATCTTAAAGCGAACTACAAATTCAAAATCAGTGAATCAATTCATTGAATCAGCTTTCATATGAAAGCAAAGCACTCAAGTTGATCTCGATCAACATGAACTCATTTAGTCATCAAAGAAGAAAAAGCTCGTCAATATTGTCATGATCGAAATCGCTGCTTATTGAACTCTAGTCAAGAAGAAGAATGTCAAGATCTTTACATTGATCATTAGTGAAATCAACAAGATGCTTAGCTCGATCAAAGATTCAGCGAAACTGAATGAAATGATCTCTGTCATGTCATTAAAGAAACTGAAGAAGAAGCTTTCAATAGTTTATCATGACTTTCTGAACGTTTTTGACAGAGAAAAGACAACTCAGTTGCTCTCGCATCGATCATATGATCATAAGATTGAATTAGAAGATGAGAATCAATCTTCTAGAAGTCGATTGTATCTCATGTCAAGTCACAAGTTGCAGAAGATCAAGAAGTATTTAGAAGAGAACTTGAAGAAGAAGTTTATTATACTCAGCAAAGCTTCATTCGCTTCGTCAATACTATTCGTTGAAAAGAAAAATGATAGTCTTTGCTTTTGCGTGAATTATCAAAAACTGAATGCTCTGATCAAAAGAAATCGTTATTCAATATTCTTGATAAACGAAGTACTCGCTCGAATTCAAGACAGTAAATATCTGACTCAATTCAATATTATCGTCACGTTCAATAAGCTTTGCATGAGCATTGAAAGTGAGAATCTAATCACATTTGTCACTTTCTTCGATGTCTATAAATATAGAGTAATGCTCTTCAAATTAATCAATGAATTGACATTCTTTCAGCACTATATCAACGACATGTTGTTCGACTGTCTGCATAAATTCTGTCAGATCTATCTGAATGACATTCTCATCTACAGTAAGATCTTGAAGAAACATAGAACTTATGTGAAAGAGATGCTAAATAAGCTTCGTGAAGTTGATTTGCAGATAGACATTGACAAGTGCGAATTCAAGATTCAGAAGATCTCGTTTCTAGAACTACTGATATTCATCAATGATCTATGAATGAACTCTCGAAAAGTAGATGTGATTCGAAGCTGAGAAGTGTCTCGATCATTGACTCATGTACAGATCTTCATTGACTTCTGCAATTTCTATTGATGATTCATAAAGAACTTCTCGAAGATTGCTCAATTTATGATAAAGCTGACTTGAAAATATTATTCATTTGAATGAATAGAGATCTGTCAGATGATCTTTGAGAAACTGAAGTAACAGATGACAGCAGCTCTCGTTCTGAAGCATTTTGATTCAATCAGAGAAGCTATTCTGAAAACGAACTTCTTGAACTATGTTAATGACGAAGTATTGTTTCAGTATGATGATGAAGACATTCTACATTCAGTGATCTTCTATAGCAAGAACATGATTTCTGCAGAATGCAACTACGAGATCTACGACAAAGAGCTTTTGACTATTATTCAATGCTTGAAGCATTGACGTTTCGAATTGAACTGTACTGATATTTCAATCAAGATTTTCATCGATCATCTGA
>JAABUO010000860.1_pt1 | contig 46331 bp, 41 predicted proteins | sample 5559291 | NCBI WGS metagenome assembly JAABUO01 (sample SAMN10711878, study PRJNA513372) | rock metagenome | isolation source: Antarctica rocks | place: Antarctica: Victoria Land, Finger Mt sud
AGTATGACGGCACCACCACGGTGCTGGTGTCGCGCGTCGACGGCAAGCGCCTCAACTCCCCGAACGACCTCGTGGTGAAGTCGGACGACACGGTGTGGTTCACGGACCCGACCTACGGAATCGACAGCGAATACGAAGGCGATGCCGCACCCTCGGAGATCGGCGAGAGCCACGTTTACCGCTACGATCCCGGCGCGGGTCAGGTCCATGCGGTGGCGCGCGACTTCGTGAAGCCCAACGGCATCGCCTTCTCGCCCGACGAGCGGACCCTCTACATTGCCGACACGGGCGCGACCCACGTGGACGAGGGGCCGCGGCACATCCGGGCCTTCGGGGTCGGAGCCGACGGCTTCACACTCGATGCCGGCCGACACTTCGCGACCTGCGACGTGGGGCTCTTCGACGGCTTCCGCTGCGACCGCCACGGCAACGTCTGGACCTCGGCGGGCGACGGTGTCCATTGCTACGCGCCCGACGGGACGTTGCTGGGCAAGATCCGCGTGCCCGAGGTCGTGGCCAACCTGTGCTTCGGCGGCCGCAAGCGTAATCGCTTGTACATCTGCGGGACGACGTCGCTCTATGCGATGTATGTCAACGCCCACGGGGCGACGTGGCCCGGCGCCTCCGCGACGTGACCTCTCTCGCGATCGGGCGGGAATAAGCCGTTGCCGAGGAGCTCTGAGAAGGCGGCCTCGTCCCGGACCACCAAGGAGATTGCGGCATGACCCGGGGTTTGTACGAGTCCGATTTCTATAGCTGGACGCAACGGCAGGCCGACATGCTGAGGTCCGGGAAGCTGGAGAAAGCAGACTTGGCGAATATCATAGAGGAGATCGAGACGTTGGGGCGGTCGGAAGAATCTTCCCTCGAGTCAGCTTACATGCTCGTGAGCATACACTTGCTTAAGGCTATGTTCCAACCTCAAATGACGACTCTGAGTTGGGGTCAGACCATCCTCCATAATAGACTGGAAATCGCAAAGATCCTGCGCAAGAACCCCGGCCTTAAGGCAAAGCGCGAGCCATTGTTCGCCGCCGCCTTTGCCGACGCGCGGAAAGAGGCTGCCGAGGAGACCGGCATCGACCTGGGGCGGTTCCCGGACACTCCTCCGTTCACAAGGGAGGAGGCCGAGTCGGAGGTGTACAAGCCCGGCCGTCTCGGTCTCTCACGTGCCGAGTTGAACGCCCGAAGACGAAGGAAGCCCGGCGGTACCGGCGTCGCAGATTAGGACGGCCGGGTGCTTCGTCCGGTGCAGCGGGCACCGTCACGTCCGGCCCTGCCAGTTATCCGCGGTCCGCGTCCCAGAACGCGCAGCGGTGCCGCTCGGCGAAGCCCGCGATCGGCCCGACCCGCGACGGTGAGAGTTCCTCCGTCACCTCGGCGGCCGCGCCGAAGCGGGGCCAGGCGGGTCCGCCACCATCCGGACGACCGCTGCGGGCGAAGGCACCCCAATCGGCCTGGACGACGCTCGACAACCGCGATTCGTCTGCGTCGAAGGATGCGGGATCGGCCAGTACCCAGGCGGTGTCGAACACGAACGGGATCTCGGCCGTGTGATAGCTCGCCATGCGGGCCGCCCAGGGCAGCACGGGCAGGCGGAAGGGCGCTGCCGGATCGTCGAACTCGTAGGCGTAGACGGGCACGAAGCGGGCCAGCAGCCGGTCGAGCGCCCGGGCCGGACAGGCGAAGAAACCGTCGGTCAGCACGGCCGCATAGGCGAGACCGGCCGAATCGAACGTGTCGGCGGGATATCGGGCCAGGATGGCGGCGGCGCGGGTCCCGAACAGCCGGCCGATCTCGGCCTCGTAGCTGCCCGCCGTGAGCAGGTCGGCCTGGAGGCCGCGAAGATAGCCGAACAGCCGGCCCTCGTCGCGGTTGGTGCCATCGATCACCGGAACCCGATTGAACCTCCCCGTCGCGAAAGCCTCGCGCGGCGGCACCGGCAGCACGTCGAGCCCGGTGGCGGGCGCCCAGGAATTCGGCCCCGTCACCCCGTCCCGCTCCGGCAGCATGGACAGTACCTCCTCGGCGGGTCGCGCGCGCAAACAGGCAAGGGCTTCGGGACCGTCGCATCCGAGCGAGGTGCCCAGGCGCTGCCCTCCCTCCTCGGCCGCCGCGGCCGGCAGGCTAGTGGCCGGCGCCACGCAGGCGCCGCTTTCGAGGATGGCGCGGGCGAACAGTCCGGCGGCTCCGGGCGAGGCCAATTGGTCGCAGGTGCTCCAGGCCCCGGCCGATTGCCCGAACAGCGTCACCCGGCGGGGATCGCCGCCGAAGCTCGCGATGTTGGTCCTGACCCAGCGCAGCGCCGCCTGCTGGTCGAGCAGCGCGAAGGCGCCCTCTCCCGGCCGGCCGCGCAGGGCCGGATGGGCCAGAAAGCCGAGCGCCCCGAGCCGGTAGTTCATCGTCACCACGACCGCGCCCGTGTTGCGGGCCAGCACGCTCGGATCGTACTGCCCGCTCGTGCCCAGCACGAAGGCGCCGCCGTGAATCCAGACCATCACGGGCCGTCCCTGCCCGCCGGCCGCGGCCGGAGGCGCGTAGACGTTGAGCGTCAGGCAGTCCTCCTGCCCGAGGAACGGTCCGGCACCGGCCCGCCCGATCTGGGCGTCGAGGCTGAGGTTCTGCAGGCAGCTCGGGCCGAGCGCCGTGGCTTGGCGCGGCTCCGCCCAGGACGCGACGGGCTGGGGTGCCCGCCAGCGCAATGCACCGACCGGCGGCGCCGCATATGGGATGCCGAGAAAGGCTTGGCCTGCCGCGGCCGCGGCGCCCACCACCGGGCCGCTCGCCGTCGCAACGCGCCGCGGCACCACATCGTCGGCATGAACGATGCTGTCGACTTTGCCGGGGTCGATATCGCAGGCGCCCGTCGCGAGCGCCAAAACCAGCACGGAAGCCAGCGTGGCGACGCGTCCGCGGCGCCAGCGCGCCGGAACGGTGGCACGCCGGGCCATGCGGTCGGCCTTTCGCTCAATCCAGCCGGAACTTGCCATATTGGCGGTGCTCGGCGCGGATACGGCGCACCGTGCCGGTCACCGACCGGTAGATGACAGTCTCGGTTTCGATCACGTTCTGGTGGAACTTGACGCCCGCCAGCAGGGCGCCGTCGGTGACCCCGGTGGCCGCCACCACGACATCGCCGGAGGCCAGTTCCTTCATGTCGTATTTCTTGGTTGGATCGGTGACGCCCATGTGGAACGCCCGCTCGCGTTTGGCGGGGGTGTCGAGGACGAGCCGGCCCTGCATCTGGCCGCCGACGCAGCGCAGGGCGCCGGCCGCCAGCACGCCTTCGGGTGCGCCGCCCGAGCCGAGATAGAGGTCGATGGAGGTCGCTTCGGGCTGCGTCGTGAAGATGATGCCGGCCACGTCGCCGTCGGTCAGGAGCCGCAGCGAGGCCCCGGCGCGCCGGCAGGCCGCGATGAGCTCGGTATGGCGCGGACGATCCAGCACCGCGACCGTGATCTCGGCCGGTCGCACGCCCTTGGCCTTGGCGAGGCTGCCGATATTCTCCTCGGGGCTCATGTCGAGGTCCACGACCCCGAGGGCGTAACCGGGACCGATGGCGATCTTGTCCATGTAGACGTCGGGAGCGTTGAGCAGCGCGCCGGCCTGGGCCATCGCCATCACGGCGATCGAGCCCGGCATGTCCTTGGCGCAGAGTGTCGTACCCTCGAGCGGGTCCACGGCAATGTCGACCTGAGGGCCCGTCCTGGTGCCGACCTTCTCGCCGATGAACAGCATGGGGGCTTCGTCGCGCTCGCCTTCGCCGATCACGATGGTGCCGTCGATCGGCAGGCGGTTCAGCTCGCGCCGCATGGCGTCGACCGCCGCCTGGTCGGCCGCCTTCTCGTCGCCCCGCCCGCGCCAGCGCGCCGCCGACACGGCGGCCCGCTCGGTGACCCGCACCAGTTCCAACGTGAGGATCCGCTCGATGATGTCCTGCTGCTGAATGATGAGGTCGGTCATGGTGCTGGTCTCCCCCTTGAAGGCCCGGTCGGGCAGGCCGGTGTCCGGCTCTCAGTTGCGTTCGATGCGGATCAATTGCGGCTTCCCCGCGATGGTGCCGCCAGCCTCGACGGCGTCGAGCGCGTCGCGGATCGTGGTTTCGGTCGTGGCATGGGTGATCAGCACCACGGGCACGTAGCCCCCGTCCTGGCCCGCTTCCTGGCGCTGCATGATGCTCTCGAAGGAGATGTCGGCGGCCGCCATGCGGGTCGCGATGGCGGCGATGGAACCGGGCCGATCCCTGACCGAGAGCCTGACGTAATAGCCGCCCTCGTGCCGCCGCATCGGAGCGCGGGGCGAGCGTTCCAGCGTCGCGACCGGCCTCCCGAAGGGCAGCACGCGGCTACCACGCGCGAGGTCGGCGATGTCGCCCAGCACCGCGGACGCGGTCGCATCGCCGCCCGCACCGGGCCCCACCAGCGTCAGTTCCCGCACCGCGTCCGCATTGATGGCGACGGCGTTGGTGACGCCCTTGACCTCGGCCAGAGCCGTGGCCTTGGCCACCATGCTGGGATGCACACGCGTCTCGATGCCGTGGTCGGTCCGCTGGGCTACGCCGAGCAGCTTGACCCGGTATCCGAGTTCGTCGGCCGCCCTGAGGTCGGCCGATGTGATGGATCGGATGCCCTCGACATGGACCGCGTCGAGGTCGATCGCGGTGCCGAACGCGAGACTCGCGAGGATTGCGAGCTTGTGGGCCGTGTCGAAGCCGTCGATGTCGAAGGTCGGATCCAACTCCGCGTAGCCGAGGCGCTGTGCCTCCGCCAGGCAAGCCGCAAAGCCGATCCCCTCCGCCTCCATCCGGGTTAGGATGTAGTTGCAGGTGCCGTTGAGAATGCCGTAGACGCGCTCGATCGTGTTGCCCGACAGGGCTTCGCGCAGCGTCTTGATGACCGGGATGCCGCCCGCCGCCGCCGCCTCGAAGCCGATCGACACGCCCTGCCGCTCGGCCGCGGTGGCGAGCGCCATGCCATGATGGGCCAGCAGGGCCTTGTTGGCCGTGACCACCGGCTTGCCCGATGCGATGGCGGTCTCGACGGCCGCCTTGGCGACCCCCTCGTGCCCGCCGATCAATTCGACCAGGACGTCGATGTCGCTTGCTTGCGCGAGTTCGACGGGGTCGTCGACCCACCGCGCCTCGCCGAGGAGAGGCGCCGCCTTGGCGCGGTCTCGCGCCGAGGCGGCCGTGACGACGATGACGCGACCGGTTCGTGCCGTGAGAAGAGCGGCATCGTCGGCGATCCGGCGAAGGACGACGCTACCGACTGTGCCGAGGCCGGCGATGCCGACGCGCAGGGGGAACATTCCACGATCCAGATCAGAATGCGATCCGATGGCGCAGGGCCCGTCGGGCTGCGCCATCGGCACCATTGCCTGCAGGTCTACACGGCTCCGTTCTAGGTTGGAACTACCGCTCGCGGATTCAGTCCGGGTCCGCCCCCGGGGCCTCAGCGGTAGCCGAAGAGCAGATACAGAACCAGGAGGATGCCCAGGATGCCGATGATGCCGATGCCGCCGTTGCCATAATAGCCGCCACGATAGCCGTAGAAGCCGCCGCCGCCGAACAACAGGATCACGATGATGATGAGAATGAGAACCGACACGCGAGCCTCCGCAAGGGGGGTGAGAGAGACCGGCCTCATGGGCACCGGCGGCACCGGAATAGAGTCGGTGCCGTTCGGGTCAGCCCACTCGGTCTGCCTGCGACGTTAAGCCGTCGTCGGTCAACGTAATTGTGAGCGAATTGTGCCGGCTTGAGCGCTGCTTTTTCGCAGGCTCCTCGAGCGGCGGCCCCGCGAACGGGACCGTCGCCTGCTGGGCTACCGCCCGGCCCGGCCAATCGCAGGTCAGGCCGCCTTCCGGTTGACCTCGCTGCTGGCCAGTTCCGTCAGCTTCTTGTCGGTCGCTTTTTCCTCGCCCAGGTTCTTCTGGAACAGGGTGACGGCACCGGCGTGGCCGAGCCGCTTGGCCCAGGCCACCAGCGTACCGTAGCGGGCGATCTCGTAATGCTCCACGGCCTGCGCTGCCGCGAGAAGGCCCGCGTCGAGCACGTCCTTGTCGGCGACTTCGCCGGCAACCTCTTCGGCTTCCTTGATGATGCCGTCGATCGCCTGGCAGGTCACGGCCTCGGCCTTGATGCCCAGCATCTTGAAGACCTCGTCGAGCCGCTTGATCTGGTTTTCGGTCTCGGCCAAATGCGTCTCGAAGCCCCGCTTCAGGGCCGGACTGGTGGCCTTGCCGACCATCGTGGGCAGCGCCTTGGTGATGCGGTGTTCGGCGTAATAGATGTCCTTGAGCTGGTGGGCGAACAAGTCCTCCAGCGTGTGGATGTCCTTGGTGAAGATACCCATGGTCGACTCCTCAAGCGAAAACGCGCGGTCGAGCCGCGTCGCCCCGTCAATCCCGTGGCGAGGGGCCCTGTTCCCGGGCGGACCGGCCGGCGTCACGCGGCCGCGTCGAGCGGCGAGTTCTTCCGTGTGTCGGGGAGCCACAGATACACCAGGAGCGACACCGCGATCAGCGCCGTGGCGTACCAGAAGAAGCCCGCCTCGTTGCCGCTGTCCTTGAACTGCAGCGCGACGGAGTCGACCGAACCGCCGAAGATCGCGGCCGTGAAGGCATAAGGCAGGCCGACGCCGAGCGCCCGGATGGCGGTCGGAAACAGTTCCGCCTTCACGATGGCCGTGACCGACGTATAGCCGCTGACGATGGCCCAGGCGGCGCAGATCAGCAGCAGCGCCACATAGGGACTGTGGGTGGATCGGATCGCGGTCAGGATCGGCACCGTGCCGAGCGTGCCAAGCACGCCGAAGCCGACCAGAAGGGGCTTGCGGCCGATCCGGTCCGACAGCGCCCCGTAGAGCGGCTGGATTGCGGCCGCGAAGATGAGCGACGCCAGCGTCACGGCCGTGGTCTGGTCATCGGTGAGACCGACCGAGAGCCTGAGGTATTTCTGCATGTAGGTCGTGTAGGTGTAGAAGGCCGAGGTGCCGCCGACCGTGATGCCGATCACCACGAGCATGTTGCGCCAATTGCCAGCCAACAATCGGCCGAAGGGCTGCCGCACACGGCTCGCGGCGACGAACTTCTCGGACTCGTCCAGGCTTGCGCGCATGCGGAAGCCATAGAGCGACAGCAGGGCGCCGACCACGAAGGGGATGCGCCAGCCCCAGGCCTTCAACTGGTCGGGCGTGAGGAACAGCTTCTGCAGGACGAACAGCAGCAGCACGGCGCAGAGCTGGCCGCCGATGAGCGTCACGTACCAGACGCCCGAGTAGAAGCCGCGGTGCCGCGGCGGCGAGATCTCGCTGAGATAGGTGACACTGGTGCCATATTCGCCGCCTTGGCTCAGACCCTGGACGATGCGGGCTACCGAGAGGATCACGGTGGCCCAGATCCCGATGGAGCCGTAGGTCGGCGCCACCGCGATCAGCAGCGAGCCGAAGCACATCATCAGGATCGACACGGTGAGCGAGGAGCGGCGGCCGTAACGATCCGCCAGATAGCCGAAGATGATGCTGCCGATCGGGCGCATCAGGAACGCGACCGCGAAGAGGGTTGCGGCCGACAGCTGCTGCACCACGGGGTCGCCCTTCGGGAAGAACGAGCCGGCGAAGTAGAGCGCGAAGGCCGTGTAGGCGTAGACGTCGTACCATTCGACGAGGTTGCCGAACGAGGTGGCCAGCACGGCTCCTACATGGTTCGGCGCTCGCGACGCGGCTCCGATGCCGGTGGTTCGACCTTCCATCGCGGCATCGGCCATTCCGTTCCCTCCCGCCTGCGGCGCCGACGCGACTCCGCCTGTCCTTGCTCGGGAGAGAGTTTCAGGTCGGGGCGGGATTCACAAGTCCCGCCAGGCGGCACTCAGGGCGATGCGAAATCCAGCACGGTCAGGCCCGAGAGACCGCCTTCGGCGGCCCGGACGAGGCGGGCACCCGCGGCTTCGTGCTCGGGCAGCGCCAGATACCGGTCCCGGGCCGCAGCATCGTCGAAGTCGACCGTGAACACGTGGTTGAAGCCGCGCGACAGGCCCTCGGGGCTGACGTTGGGGCCGTGCACGAAAAGCCGTAGCCCGTCCATGTGGCGCCTGAGGTCGGCGAGGCCACCCATGATGGTGGCGACTTCGGCGGGGGTGACATCGTCCCGAAACCGCACCAGCACGACATGTCGGATCATGGTTTGCACACTCGTCGAGTCTCACGGAGGGCCATTCTACAGACAATGATCGCCGTGTCGCGTCGAACCTCTTCGAGAGAAACGGACCGAGAGAGACACGACGCCACCGCGGTTTCGGTCCGGGAGGGGACAGCCGCATGGACTAGCCGAAGCCCCGCGGCTGGAACCCGACCGCGAGGTGATCTCGTCACGCCACGAAGGTCGCGAGTGCCTCGACCGAGCGAAGCACCGATCGCAGGGTACGCCGATCTGCAGATCTCACATGCTCATGCCGCGATCGAAAACCTTGCGGCAGGCAGGGCTGAGATTGCCCTTCTTGGCCTTCATGCAGGCCGTCACCTTGACCTCGTCGGGGACGGCGTCTGGGCAGAGCTTCTGCACGTCGTCGTAGCAGACGTGTTCGGCTTCCGCCCTTACCTTCTCCTTTTCGGTCGGCATCGTTGCCGCGCTCAGCGGGCTCGACAGAAGGAGTGCCATCGTGGCGCAAGCGGCAGATCGAACGATTGTCATGAGTGCTGTTTCCGTCCCGTCGGTTAGGCCCAACTCCGGCCGCCTGCATCTTGCGCCCTCCGGATGAACCGTATGTGAGGGAGCTTTTTGGGCCAGCTTAGGTTCCGTGCGATCGTGCGAATGGCGTCCGGGCTTGCTGAAAGGCTACTAAGACCCGGCCAGCCTCGACGCGCTGAGGTGCGCCATTCAAGCGCTCCATTCAGTTCGCTGCCGTGGTCGCTTTCCGCAACGTTCCGCAGGAGGCCGCACGTTGCCGGATCCACACCAGGAAGCAGCCGACCCACCGATCTTCATGCCGCGCCCAAGGGGAATCCAATCCCTGTTTTCGCCGTGATAAAGGGGCGTAACTGGCTGGTCCATGAATGTCGGCAAACACGCCCGATGATCTTCCTCATTGGAGAGGCTCCATTTTGGTCCTTGAGCGTCCGCGCCTGTTCGCGTACAAATTTTCCGTACGTTTTCCGTACGCTTGAGGTGCCCGGCAATGGCTCGCACGGTCAAGAATACGAAGACCGACTCTCGGTCAGCGCGCCAAACTGCCGGAGCACCGCGAGCCATACTGGACAGCAATTTCGGCAGGCTGCGGTCTTGACTGCCGGCGTGGCGCAAAGGGTGGAACCTGGTTGGTCCGCTTTCGGGACGAGAACGGCAAGCAACACCACGGCGCAATCGGCGCAGCCGACGACGCCCTTGACCCAGATGGTCTTACCATTTTCTCTATGCTGGGCTCCAATTCAAACGCTCGCCGCATCACGAATTCGGATGCGCACTTAAGTCTCGGTGTGTTGGACTGCTTGCGCTGATGCTTTGGGGGAGAGACGCCAATGAGCTTTCGCCAGCCGCGTTTCGATGCCGTCCGGATAGTTGCCTGCCTCATTTCGCTCCTGCCTTTTCTGGCCGGCGGACAAGCCTGTCCCGCCCGAGCAAACGACGGCCGTGCCCCCGAACCGTGGAACGCGGCGTCTCCACCGGGACCGAGGGCTGCTCACGAGGTTCAGCCCGAGGGCATCGTGGTCGGATGGGGTTTCAACGACGAAGGGCAGATCGGCGATGCCACCAAGGTCGACCGCAACACTATGGTGAAAGCGAGTGGGCTCGGGAAAGTGATCGCGCTTTCGGCTGGAAGCCGCTTCAGCGTCGCCCTCAAGGCAGACGGTACAGTTTGGACCTGGGGATATGACTACACCGGTCAGCTGGGGGATGGGCGGAGTGATCCGCGTCCTCAGCCTCAGATTGTCGGCGGGCTGAGCGACGTCGTCTCCATAGCTGCGGGCAGCTCTCACGTTCTCGCCCTGAAACGCGACGGCACGGTTTGGGCCTGGGGATTCGGCCAATCCGGGCAGCTCGGCCATGGTTTTACGGGGGATCCTGCTTTCAACAAGCTGGAGGACACGCTCTACGGTTTCGGACGTCCTGTGCAAGTCTTCGGACTTCACAACATTGTGGCAGTCTCCGCAGGAGCCTTTCACAGCCTCGCGCTGGACGGTTTCGGAGCGGTCTGGGCCTGGGGCAGCAACAGCCACGGGGAGCTTTCCGAAACACCGGGCGAGCGCGTGGCTTTCCCGTCCCGCATCAGGGGCCTCGGTACCGTAACAGCGATCTCGGCCGGCTACTGGCACAATCTGGCACTAACCGCCGATGGATCTGTTTGGGGCTGGGGCTGCAACTACAGCGGACAGCTCGGCGCGTCCCCTGATCCTATGTCTGTCGCGCGCGCGCCCGTCCCGATTCCCCGATTGGAGCACATCATCTCCATCGCGGCTGGCCGGGCGCACAATCTGGCGATAGACCAGGATGGGTTGGTTTGGACTTGGGGTCTCAATGAGTTCGGCATGCTGGCAAACGGCACTGCACCGGAGGCGGTGAACCCCCGACCTGAGCCTGTTATGGGCCTCAACGGTATCGTGTCTGTTGCCGCTGGATACAGCCACAGCGTTGCACTCGCGTCCGACGGCACAGTCTGGAGTTGGGGAAGCAATGAATACGATTCGCTCGGGAATGGGGCAGACGTCCCTCCCGGGAGAATGCGGCGCGTGCTCGCCGGATTGTCAGGCGATTACGGGCCGGACAGCATGGCCGAAATCCCAAGGTCTGCGACGCCTGGGCCGGTGGTGGGTGCGAGCCGTATTCGCGCCATCTCGGCGTCTTCCTCCGGCTGGCATACGCTGGCTCTTGTGGTTTCACCCTGAGAAGCGAAGCGTCAGTTCGGAGCGTGTACTGTTCCATCGTCGTAGTCTTCCGCCGTGCGAAAAATGACGGTGGGCTCGGCCTTGTTGGAGCGACTGGAACAGATGAACTGTTGAATGCAGGTGGGGCACGAACCCGCCTCCACCTTGCCATCGACATCGGTCCAGACCCTGTCTGGACCTCCCTCGTTGTCGATTTGGAACACGTTCTCGTACACTTCGCGCTGCGTGCCCTTGTAAAGACTGCGGGTGCTTTCCGAGGAACGGCCAGTGCTGGCCTCTACATCTGAGCGGGCGAGACGGTCTGGTCCATCGCGCCGAAACACCCGATTGGGGTTCAAGATACTAAAGTATGGTTTGAACGTTGCCAGAGCATGGCCATCGAGGCCCCGTATAGCTTGCGACGCTCCCCAGACTTCGTAAGGCAGGCGCCCTTCAACCAGGCAATTCGTGTCCGGAATGACGCGCTCGCCGTCCGCAAAGCCGTTCTTCGAGGCCGCGAGGTCGACGGGTTGCACGTTGCCATCACATCCTGCTTTGAATTTGCTGCTTTGCCCGAAGTGCCCGAGCAGCATGGTATGCAGCTCTCGTCCATCATCGTTGATGTAATCTATAAAGAGTTCATGCCTGTTCTCGTAAAAAGCATTATTGGAACTCGACCCCTGATGGACAACCATCCTGAAGCGGCCGCCTCGGCCATCGTCGTTGACGACGAAAACCTTGAAACCGGTGTGAGCCTCGCTCCGCCCCGCTAAACTGTTGACGTAGTCGAACGGCGGCAATTTTGAGTTCGCGATCGAGGTCCGGGGATCGTCGCCATGCTCATGTCCGAAGTGGCAGTCGATCACTCCCCAGATCTTGACGGAGGGGGGATGCCAGGTCGCATAGGCGCGGCCATCAGGACCTGTCACGCGATACGAGTCGTGAACCGAGTCGCAGAAGGTCCGACGGACGCTCTTTTCCGCTGCACGCAGAACCAGTCCAGCCGGTAGAACCAGCAGCAACGCCACGGCAGCTGCCGTCACGCGCTTTGTAGAGATTTTTATCATTCCCGGCTCCCCCGCTCCATGGCGACCCATCGGATCATGGTCCTCACGTCGCATCTATTCGTCGGTCGGTCCGTGCTTCTTAGTTAGGGGACGGCGAGGAGGAGTGCGTCAGGAGGTCGACGGGTTCGACGACGAAGCTCGCTTCAGCCCAGGGAGAAGCCCGTGCCTCGGGATCCCCGCACGAAACGTCATGTGCAACCTTGCACTTGGAAAGGATGTACCGTCCACGAACATAGACCGTAAATTGCCGCGGCAGATCCCTTGCCAAATCGAGCCGCTCGCTATCCTCGACCGATCTCAGCGGCCAGTCACTTCCGTACTGCTGCTCTCCTCCCATCAGCTGAAGCATCGTGGCTGAGGGGAGCCGAAGAGCTGAATCGCTGTAAATTCGATATTTGAAGAGATCGGTGAGCGTTACCTTTGCGGGAAGCTGAGGAGACCTGAAGCGTTTGCGGTCGACCTCGTAGATCACAGTTCTGCCGAGCGGACGATCTCGGAAGTTTTCGGCGTTGGTGCCCGGCTCGTAAGCATCGAGGTAAGGATCAAGGTACTCCCACTGGCCATTCGATCTCAGGACCTCGATGCTGGCGTGTCCCGCGCCCGGATAAATGTTTCGGATCGTTGGGTTGAAGCCCCCGACAGTTCGAAACCGAATGCCATTGAGTTCAAGCATCGTACCTGTCAGCTCATTCGCGTGGATGCATTCTCCTAGGCCGGATTTGAAGGTGTCAATCGGTGCACGCTTCGTCGTCTCATGAGAGTACAGCACCCTTTGGCGGTTGATCTGGAACACCTCGCTGATGATCTGCTCTTCTTTGAGCCCGTGGCCCACGAGTTGGGCCAGCAGGGCCAATTGCGAGAAGTCGATCGTCCCCCATGCGAGAGGCAGCGACATCGCAGTGACCCGGAAAGGGAATTTGACGTCCTTGGCGTTCACGATGTCGCGAACGTGAGACAGGAAGATATTATAGCCCAGTCCAGCCCTTCCAGTCAGGTCTGCGGGAAAGGTCTGGGGTACAAGTGCAGGCTGGCGCCAGAAGTTCGGAGAGTTGAATTCGGGCGCTGTATCGAACTCAAAATAAAAACTCATATCGTCCTGCTGATGGCCGACAAGCATATGGACCTGAGGATGCAGCGGGTCTGTCTGGTCGACTTTCAAAGTCGGGGCGGTGAGAGCCGGGTCTATTCGGACTTCGACATTTGAGGCGGAGAAATATCGGTTGAAAGGTCCCTCATTTGAGACGACATGGACCTTCGACATGGAAGACGAGAGTGCTCGCTGGTAGCTCGCCGATGCGGGAGCAGCCTGGAATGGGGTCAGGGTGCGTTCTGCATCCAGCAGCGTATCGACATCCGTCTCGGTCATTTCGGGGAAAAGAAGGCGTATCCGCGAAGACTCAGCCGGCCAAGTCTCGACACTGCCGAGACGGGACTCCAGCGCGTCGAGCTTACGCTGCATGCTGGCGATGTTTTGGGGGAGAGCATCACTTGCAGCTTTGAAATCCTGACCGTGCCCCCTGCCGCCGAGCGCCAAGGAAATCAGAGCGGACACAAAAATGCCCGTTCGAACCGTGTGGGCCTTCCGCTTTGGGCGACGCCTTTCAGCGCTAAGACCGCTCATGCTCGCAGCGGCAATCACTATAAGCCTCCTACGAAGTTGACCCTGCCAGTTCAGGCGCGGCCCTCTGAAGCATGCACTAACTCACCCTCGTCGTGTCAAGCTTGCCGCCTCGCGCCCGCGCTGTCGCAACCGGTCCTCGTGCCAGTTGCGGGATGGACGGGACTTCGGGCAAAAACGAGCCGGGATCTCGAACTCGCCCCTGATCCGCGAGCAAGCCTTCGGCGGTGCACTCGATCCCGAGAAGTTCGAGCAACTGGGCCGCTACGAGGTCCACCTCGACCGCAAGTTCGAGCGCACGCTGTCGATGCTGCTCAAGCTCAAGGACCTGCGGCGACCGACGCTGCCGGGCTGATTCGTTTCGCAGAAAACTGCTCTCATCGCGGCACCGCTTCGACGGAAGATGGCGGGCTAAGTTGCCGTGAGAAGCCCGGCGAGCCGTGCACACCACGGGCGATAGGTGGCGCCGCCAAGGCAAGCCTTCTTCGTGCCTAAATGCCCCGGCGCGTTTCTAAAGGCGGCGGTTGGTCCACCCAGGTCCACTACCGCGCGACCACGTTCAGCCACAGATTTTCCCTGTTTTTTAGCACGCTGGCCAACCTGAGCTCAGATCACCAGCCAACTGCCTGGCATCGTTGGCGCCCAAGGGGAATCGAACCCCTGTCTTCGCCCTGAAAAGGCGACGTCCTGGACCGCTACACTATAGGCGCGGATGGACCAGCCGAACGGGCGTTGCCACGCCGGCCTTACAAGGTGCCGCGGCGGGGGGCTGCCCGCCCGTCAAGTCCCTCGCAAACTCCACAAGGAAGGGGTCGGCAGAGGACCTTACGTTGCAGAACCTACGTCCTTGTCCGCAGCGTCTTTCAGGATCTCGGCCGCCTTGGCCTGCCACTTGTCCTCGAACCTGGCGTCCGGCGTGCTCGCCGGAGTAGCTGTCTCACTCTGATCGGCCAGCTTCATGTCATCGGCTGGCGCCGCGGATTCCCAGCCCTTCTTGAAATCGGGCTGTCGGCCGCCCGGGCCTTTGGCGGTGCCTTCGGCTGCCAGGGTTTCCTCCTGCGCCCATGTGGGTGCGAGCAGGACAACCGGACCGCTCCAGTATGCGCTCCGACACGTGCGGTTCGTGATCAGTTCGCGGAACAGAAAAGGTCCCACATCTTCCGCCGCTTCCCTAGCGATACAGATGCCGCCATCTTGGTGCCCAGGAAGCGACCCCTCGAAACGATAGAGACTAGGGACCCGCTGTCAGGCCCATAGTCTCAACTCTTCGCTCCCTCCGCGCCGAGCAACGAACAACCCGCAATGGCGTTGCGGAAATCCGTCTCGGCGCGCCCGACAAAGCGGTCGGTCCTCCATTGCAAACTGCGCGTCGCCCACGCGCTATGCGTCGAAGGACCGACTAACCTTTAGGGCCTAATTGCAATCAGTTGTGGTCTTCTTGACGGTATCGCCGGTTTCTCCGTCGGTCTTGGTGAGCTTTTTCGTGCTGCAGCCAGCATCATCGCCGACGACTGCACCACCAGCCGGCGGGGCCACGACGACGACGTCTGGAGGCGTCTTCGTCGTCGTGGTCTTGGTCTGCGTTGTTACTTCGTCGGCGAATGCAAGCGGGCCAAAGGCCATCAGTGCCGCCATGCCAATACCCACCAGGGCAGAACGTTTTCCTAAATTTGTCACAATCTTATCTCCCGTTTGTGGTCCGGAATTAGCCACCCATCCAGCGTCGCCTTCCACGCTGTAAACAAAGCAGGCCACCTTTGTGTCCCTGATGTTTCTGGATTAACCAGTAGTGCTGTCGCATCCTGGAAGGAACCTCAACAGTTTGTCGCAGTCTTCTTTACGGTGTCACCGGTGTCGCCATCCTTTTTGGTGACGCTCTCCGTGCTGCAACCCGAACGCGGCCGATCACCAACCCCGAGGACGCCGCCAACCGTGCCCGTAGCGGCCCCAACAGCGCCTCCAACGATACCACCGACCGGGCCCGCAGCATTGTTGCCTGCCGCAGCCCCCTCTTCCGCGCCCCGAATGGTTCCCTGCGCGTGGGCGATGCCGGACATTGACAGAATTGCAACTGCCGTTAGGGCAAAGCGAGAGGATTTCATGTTCAGCTCCTGCTTGATCGAGGATCAATCAGGCCCTCAACGCTCCCTTGCTCGGGAGGTTGCACGGCACGTGCCCCGCCACGAAGCGGGTGACAGGGAGAGCAGCGCTTCGGCGATGAGAAAACCGCTTCCAGCCTAACGAAGACCTTAACGATTCAAATCGAACTGGCGCGCCCAAGGGGAATCGAACCCCTGTTTTCGCCGTGAAAGGGCGACGTCCTGGACCGCTAGACGATGGGCGCGGATGACACGGCCGCATCGGGCGTCGCCACGCCGACCTTATAAGCAAAGCGGGCGTCTGCTGGCAAGCGCGCCGCCCCCTCGCAGGGCCAGACCGAACGGCCCCGAAACACCACACGGATCAGGCACTCCTGCCCGGTCAGCCCGGCTGATCGGGCACCAGGGCCGCGTCGATGAGGCGGAGTTCGGGACGGCCCTGCCCGCCGCCCCAGCGGTTGACCGTCAGCGTGCCGGCCGCATGGACGAGCTTGCCGCGCGCTGCCGCCATGCCGTCGCCGAGCGGCGTACCGACGGCGCGGAACGCGACCGCGCGGATGCGGCTTCCGTCCCGGGCCGCCAGGGTGGTCCGCAGATGGCCATCGCCCATCACGCCGTGGTCGATCACACGATGGTTCGGCAGCACCACGACGGGCTCGGGGCTCCCGGCGCCGAACGGGCCCACCGCGTCGAGCGATCCGATCAACTCCGGCGTCACCGCGCCGGCCGACAGCGTCGCGTCCACGGCCAGCCTGGCATCGGATCGCGAGCGCGTGACGTCCTCGTCGAAGTGGCCGTGCAGGAAGTCGCGGAAGGCGCCGACCCCGGCCGCGTCGAGCGTCACGCCGGCCGCCATGCCGTGGCCGCCGCCCTTGTGCAGGAGGCCCCGATCCACCGCGAGGCGCACGGCGGCGCCGAGGTCGGCACCGGGGATCGAGCGTCCCGAACCGGTGCCGCTCTCGCCCGACAGCGCGATCGCGAAGGCGGGCCGGTCGAAGCGCTCGCGCAATCGCGCCGCCACGAGCCCGACGATCCCGGGGTGCCAGCCCGGCGCCGCCACCACGACAACGGCCCCCTCCGCGTCACCGGCGAGATGCGCCAGCGCTTCGGCCTCGGCCTCCTCCGCGGCCGCGAATTCGATGACGCGCCGCTCCCGGTTGAGCCGGTCGAGGTCGGCCGCGATCCGCGCAGCCTCGATCGGATCGCGTGTCAGCAGCAGCCGCGTGCCGAGCGCCGAATCGCCGATTCGCCCACCGGCGTTGATCCGCGGCCCCACGAGGAAACCGAGATGGAACGGCGTCGGTGCCCCGTCGGCGCCCGCGACGTCGAATAGGGCCGTGAGGCCAGGGCGGCCGCGGCACGCCATCACGGCCAGCCCCTTGCTCACGATGGCGCGGTTGAGCCCGACCAAGGGCACCACATCGGCGATCGTAGCGAGCGCCACGAGGTCGAGCGCTTCCAGGAGATCGGGTGCCCGACGATCGCTCCAGAACGCCTTGCGGTTCAGCGCGCGGTGAAGCGCCACCAACACCATGAACACCACGCCGGCCGCGCAGAGGTGGCCGAGCCCGGACAGGTCGTCGTCGCGGTTGGGGTTCACCACGGCGACGGCGCGCGGCAGTTCGGAGCCGACCTGATGGTGGTCGAGCACCAGGGTGTCGACCCCGAGGCGCGCCGCTTCCTCGAGCGGCACCATGCTGGTCGAGCCGCAATCGACCGTAACCAGCAAGGTGGCGCCTTCGGCCGCGAGGCCGCGGACGGCGTCGAGGCTCGGCCCGTAGCCGTCGACGAGCCGGTCGGGGATGTGAATCGCGGGGTCGAGGCCCGCGGCCCGCAGGTAGTCCACGACGAGGGCGGCGGCCGCGGCACCGTCGACGTCATAGTCGCCCAGCACCGCCACCCGTTCTCCGGCCGATATCGCGCGCGCGAGACGGTCCACCGCGGCCTGCATGTCGGTGAGGACATCCGGATCGGGCATCAGGCCGCGTAGCGTCGGCGAGAGATAGGCGGCGCAGTTCGGCACGTCGAGGTCACGACTGGCCAGGATGCGAGCCATGAGATCGGGCATGCCATGCGCCTGCGCGATGGCGAGCGCGCGGCGCGCGCCCGCCTCGTCGAGGCGGGCCCGCCAGGCCCGGCCCGACATGGCCCGCGCGACGCCGAGGACCAACGGATTCATTTGCGCGGGCGCGCCGGGGTGGCGCCCGAACCGGACGAGACACTCATCGGAACCGACCCTTCCACAGCCTGCCGCATCCACTAGCGCGGATCGGTCGAAAGCCGGAAGCTTTCATGTTAACCAAGCCGTGCCTATGTTTACGGTCTGTTCCCGTTCCCGCGTCGATGGAGGCCTATCAGATGCCAAAACGGTCCGTTGCCGCCGTCGAGCCATCGGCCGACCTGTTCGCCCGGGCGAACGACGACGACCTCCGCAGTGGATCACCCGCCGAGGGACGGGGCGCTGCGCAACCGCCCGAGTCCGGGGCCTCGGGCAAGACGCGCCGGCGCCCTGCCCCGGTGCCGCGGGACGGCACCCCGGACGAGTCCGGCTACACGGCGGCCTCGATCGAGGTGCTCGAGGGCCTGGAGCCGGTGCGGCGCCGGCCCGGCATGTATATCGGCGGTACCGACGAGGCCGGACTGCACCACCTCTTCGCCGAAGTGATCGACAATGCGATGGACGAGGCGGTGGCGGGTCACGCGACCTTCATCGACGTGTCGCTCGAGGAAGGCGGCGCCTGCAGCGTGACCGACAATGGCCGCGGCATCCCGGTCGATCCGCATCCGAAATTCCCGGACCGTTCGGCCCTGGAAGTCATCATGACGACCCTGCATGCCGGCGGCAAGTTCGATTCGGGCGCCTATCAAACCTCGGGGGGCCTGCACGGCGTCGGCATCTCGGTCGTCAATGCCTTGTCCGAGCGGCTCGATGTCGAGGTGGCGCGCGGCCAGACCCTGTATCGGCAGGGTTTCGAGCGCGGCCTGGCGGTCGGGCCCTTGGAGACGGTTGGCCGGGTGGCGAACCGGCGCGGCACCAAGGTGCGGTTCAAGCCGGATCCCGAGATCTTCGGTGCCGATGCGCGGCTGGAGCCGGCGCGCCTGTTCAGGATGGCGCGCTCCAAGGCCTATCTCTTCGGCGGCGTCGAGGTCCGGTGGCATTGCGCGCCGAGCCTCGTGGCGGGTAGCAGGACGCCTGACGAGGCGGTGTTCCGCTTCCCCGGCGGGCTCAAGGACCACCTCGCCCAGGAGGTCGAGGGCAAGGCTTTCGTCACGGACCAGCCGTTCACCGGCAAGATGACCAAGACCGGAGGACACGGCTCGCTCGAATGGGCCGTGACATGGCTCGCCGATGATGACGGCTTCGTCCACTCCTATTGCAACACCATCCCGACACCCCAGGGCGGCACGCACGAGACAGGGTTGCGCACCGCCCTTCTGCGCGGCCTCAAGGACCATGCCGAGCGCGTCGGACAGAGCCGCCGCGCGGCCGCGATCACGGCCGACGACGTCATGCTGAGCTGTGCGGCCCTGCTGTCGGTCTTCATCCGGGAGCCCGAGTTCCAGGGCCAGAACAAGGGGCGTCTGCAGACCGTGGAGGCGGGTCGCATCGTCGATGCCGCGCTCCGCGACAGCTTCGATCACTGGCTCGCGGCGTCACCGTCCCAGGCCACGAGGCTGCTCGACTGGAGCATCGAGCGGGCCGAGGAGCGCCAGCGGCGCCGCGCCGAGAAGGACGTGGCGCGGAAGTCCGCGACCCGCAAGCTGCGGCTGCCCGGCAAGCTGGCCGATTGCTTGAACTCGGCCGCGCAGGGCTCGGAACTGTTCATCGTCGAGGGTGACAGCGCGGGAGGTTCGGCCAAGCAGGCCCGCGACCGCGCCAGCCAGGCGGTGCTGCCGCTGCGCGGCAAGATCCTCAACGTCGCCAACGCCACGCGCGACAAGCTCGCCGGGAACCAGCAACTGGCCGACCTGTCCCTGGCGCTCGGTTGCGGCACGGGTCAGCACTACCGGGACAGCGACCTGCGCTACGACAAGATCATCATCATGACGGACGCGGACGTCGACGGCGCCCATATCGCGTCGCTGCTGATCACCTTCTTCTACCGCCAGATGCCGAAGCTCATCGATGACGGCCACCTGTTCCTGGCCGTGCCGCCGCTGTATCGGCTGACCCAGGGCACGAAATCCACCTATGCCCGGGACGACGCCCACAAGGACTACCTGATGAAGAGCGCGATGACCGGCCGCGGCAAGGTCGAGATCAGCCGCTTCAAGGGCCTCGGCGAGATGCCCATGCGCGACCTCAAGGAGACCACCATGGACCCCGGAAAGCGCTCGCTGTTGAAGATAGCGGTGCTGCAGGAGGATGCGGCCGGCACGTCGGACGCAGTCGAGCGCTTGATGGGCAACAAGCCCGAGGCGCGGTTCGCCTTCATCCAGGACCGCGCCAAGAGTGCAGCCGACCTCGTCGACGTCTGACCCGGGCCGCGCACCGGCATGTGGAGGGCGCGGTGTTGGAGGGGTCCCATGTGGGGCTCATTGCGGTGCAATCCGCAAGGCCGCGGTAGCGTTAATCCAAGCTCAACGCCACTCGGGCAGAATGCGATCTGACGATTGCAACGGGTGGGCGGGGCGATGGTGAGGTCTTTCAAGAGCGACGACCGTGGATCCGCAACGCGATGGTTCGCCTTGACGGCCGTGATCGTGTCGCTGGCTTGCTTGGCGGGCGCTCAAGGCTTGGCGTGGCTGTCGCAGCCGGGCCGGGTCTCGATCGTGGCCGTCCGGGCGCAGAACCCCGCGGTCGCACCGAGAGGCATTGCGGACGCCGGTGTCGATCCCACGCCGACCGGCTCAGTCCCCAAAAGTTCGATGATCATCCGCATCCGCTAAACACGTCAGAGCGGCGGATGGTCTTGGTTCGCGGCATCCCGCGCATCTGATCGCGCCTGTTGCACACTGTTCGCCAGGATTTCGCCATTACGGACAGGACGCCGTTGACTTATTGCGGTTTCCGCTTATCTGCATGCCATCAGTGAGCGTCCCGCGTCGCTCTTCGGCGCACGATTCATCGTGCCTGCAACTCTACGGCCCTACGCGGGTCTCGCGGGCCGTGTTCGTCGACGGCAAACGCAACACTCAATGAATTTCAGTGAACTCGGCCTTAGTGACAAGGTCCTCCAAGCCGTAGAATCGTCCGGCTATACGGTACCGACGCCCATCCAGGAACAGGCCATTCCGATCGCCCTCGCGGGGCGGGATGTCCTCGGCATCGCCCAAACCGGGACCGGCAAAACGGCGGCCTTCACCCTGCCGATGCTGTCGCGACTCGAGAGCGGTCGCGCCAGGGCCCGCATGCCGCGAACTCTGATCCTCGAGCCGACCCGTGAACTCGCGGCCCAGGTCGAGGAAGCTTTCGGCCGCTATGGCGTCAATCACAAGATCAACGTCGCGCTGTTGATCGGCGGCGTGTCGTTCGGCGACCAGGAAGCCAAGATCACCCGCGGCGTCGACGTGTTGATCGCCACTCCGGGGCGACTCCTGGATTTTGCCGAGCGCGGCAAGCTTCTGCTGACCGGTATCGAGATCCTGGTGATCGACGAAGCGGACCGCATGCTCGACATGGGCTTCATTCCGGACATCGAGAAGATCTGCAAGCTGGTGCCGTTCACGCGCCAGACCTTGTTCTTCTCCGCCACCATGCCGCCCGAGATCACGAGACTGACCGAGACCTTCCTGCACAATCCAGTGCGGATCGAGGTTGCCCGGGCTGCCTCGACGGCCCAAGGCGTGACTCAGGCTCTCGTCGCCTCCGGGCCTGGTTCCGCCAAACGCGAGACGTTGCGCAAGCTGCTCCGCGAAGCCGGAGAGTTGAGCAACGCCATCATCTTCTCCAACCGCAAGCGCGACGTGGCCTTGCTGACGAAATCGCTGGAAAAGCACGGCTTCTCCGTAGGTTGCCTGCACGGCGACATGGATCAGAGGGCCCGCATGGCGTCGCTTGAGGCGTTTCGCAACCACCAGGTCTCGCTTCTGGTCTGCTCGGACGTTGCAGCGCGCGGCCTCGACATCCCGGCCGTGAGTCACGTCTTCAACTTCGACGTCCCGACCCATGCCGAGGACTATGTCCACCGCATCGGCCGCACGGCCCGGGCCGGCCTCTCCGGCATCGCTATTTCCATCGTCACGCGCAGCGACCAGCGCTACGTCGACGACATCGAGAAGCTGATCCAGACCAAGATCGACTGGCAAGGCGGCACGCTCGACAGCGTGAGCGACGTCGAGCCCGAGGGCGACGAGGGCCGCCCGAGTTTCCGGGACCGTCGGCAGTCCCGCCGATCCGACCCGCGCGGTAGCGACGCGCGAGGGCGAGATGCGCGCCGTGGAGAGGCTCCCCCCGACAAGGCCCCAGCCGAGGCGGCGCGCGACGCACCGCGAGACCGTGTCGAGCCGGTGCCGGCCAGTCTCCCGCGGTCACGCAGCTCGGCTCCGGCCGGCCGTCGACACGAACCTTCCCTGGTCTCACCGGCTCGGCTGCGCGCCGAAAGCGCCCGCGGCGGCGACCAGAACCGGCGTGGCCGGCATGATGACGATGACGAGGTGGTAGTCGGCCTCGGTGATCATGTGCCCTCGTTCCTGCTGAGGCCCGTGAAGATCAAGGCTGCCAGCGAGGGGTAACGCCGGGTCGGGCGAACGGCGTCGGGAGGGGCTGCCCCACGACGTCCCGCTAGATGGCTCCGGCCATCGCATCCGGGTTCGCGGGCGTAATCGCGACACTCTCGCCGCAACCGCAGGCGGAGGTCTGGTTCGGGTTCTCGAAGACGAAGCCGGACGACAGCTTGTCGGTCCTGAAGTCCATCTGCGTGCCGAGCAGGAACAGCACGGCCTTGGGGTCGATCAGGATGCGGACGCCTTTGTCCTCCACGATCTCGTCCGTCGCCGCCGGCGCGTCTGCCATCTCCATCGTATAGGACATGCCGGCGCATCCGCCGTTCTTGACGCCGACCCGAAGACCGTAAACCGGCTTCGCGGCCTTGGTCATGATCTCCTGGACCCGCATGGCCGCGGCGTCGGTGAGCGACACGACCTGAAAACGCTTCCTGGCGGCCATCGAGACTTCCCCTTGCTCGGCCCGGAGGCACGATCGGTACGACCTCTATGTAAAGGTCCCCGAACGGTTTAAAAAGCCCGAAGGACGCGGAGGGAGGCCGGAGTGACCGACATGACGCGCGATGGCGCCATAGCGGCCGCGGCCCGGCATCTCGCGTCCGGACGGTTCGCCGACGATCTCGCCCGCAGGGTCGCCTATCGGACTGTTAGCCAGGATCCGGCCGCCGTACCGATTCTCCTGGCCTACCTCGCCGACGAAATGAAGCCCACTCTCGAGCGACTCGGCTTCGGGGCGCGGGTCGTCAGGGCGGACGGTGCGCGCGAGCCCTTCCTCGTCGCAAGCCGGCACGAAGCCGCGGATCTGCCCACCGTGCTGATCTACGGCCATGGCGATGTCGTGGGCGGCATGGACGAGCGCTGGACGGCAGGACGCGGGCCGTGGCGGATGGTGGTGGAGGAGGACGCCTTCCACGGACGGGGTACGGCCGACAACAAGGGCCAGCACGGTCTCGATATCGCGGCCCTGGCGGCCGTGATCGCGACGCGTGGCGACCGGCTCGGCTTCAACGTCAAGGTCCTGATCGAGATGGGCGAGGAAGCCGGCTCGCCCGGCCTGCACCGTCTTCGCACCGCGCACCGCGCCGAACTGGCCGCCGACGTGCTGATCGCCTCGGATGGCCCGCGGCTCGCGCGCGATACGCCGACCCTCTTCCTCGGCTCGCGCGGCGCCCTGCGGATCAAGCTCGACGTCGAACTCCGCTCCGGCGCGCATCATTCGGGCAATTGGGGCGGCCTGCTGTCCAACCCTGGCACGATCCTGGCCTCGGCGATCGCGACCCTGGTCGATGGACGCGGTCGGCTGCTCGTCGACGCCTTGAAGCCGCCGCCCCTGACGCCGGAGATCCGCGAGGCCCTCGCCGATGTGGTGGTGGCGCCTGGCCGGGACGAGCCCGAACTTTCCGCCGACTGGGGCGAGCCCGGCCTCGGCGCGGCGGAGCGCGTCTGTGCCTGGAACACGCTGGAGGTTCTGTCGCTGCTGGCAGGTGACCCCGCGGCGCCCGCCAATGCCATCCCGGGCCGGGCCGAGGCCGTCCTGCAACTCCGGTATGTCGCGGGCACACCGGTGGAGACGCTCGGCGCGGCGCTGCGGCAGCACCTCGACGCCCGCGACTTCAGGGCGGTGGCCGTGTCGCTGGAGCAGAGCTTCGCCGCGACGCGGACGCCGATCGACGATCCCTGGGTGGATTGGGCGCGAGCCTCGATCACCCGCACGCTGGGCGCGCCGCCGGCTGTCCTGCCGAACATCGGCGGAGCCCTTCCGAACGACGTCTTCACCGAGATCCTGGGCCTGCCGACCCTGTGGATTCCCCATTCCTACCCGGGCTGCCAGCAGCACGCGCCCGACGAGCACCTCCCGGTCGCCATTGTCGAGGAGGGTCTGCGGATCATGGCCGGGCTGTTCTGGGACCTCGGCGATGCGGGGCCGAACCGCCGCTGAAGGTTATCCTCAACCGCGTGCACCGGACGATGTGAGCCTCGGCCGATCCTCACGGAATGCGGACTGGTTCGGGGTCGCTGTCACGGCCGGCCTCGGCCTCCGGCGCTCCCGAGGCCGGGACGGCGCCCGGGCGAACCGATGCTGCGTGGCGGCGCTCAGGGCGCGGCGCCGGCGACCATGGACGATCCTCCCCGATCGACCGCGCGTGCGTGGCGCGCCAGGACCCGTCGCTTCGCGTCAGTGCCAAAGCCCCGGTCGTCTGGAGGCTGATCCGGTCGACCACGAGCTTGGCGCCGCAACTCGCCGGCGCGGCGAGCGGGGTGACGATGAGTTCGGCGCGCCCGCAGTCTTCCGGGAAGGCCGCCGCGTCCGTCACCAGCGATACGAAGCTGCCGCCCGGGAGCGGCGCCACGCAGGCCAATCGGTCGCAGCGGGTCCCCGACAGGGTGAGCCCTGCCCTGCCGACGACTTCGGGCAGGCGGGCGTCGCCGTCGGCCCGCAGCCATTGCTCGGCCGTGAAGGCGCTGGTCCGGCCGACCGTGCCGAGGCGACCGTCCGGACCGCGGATCGCGAGGGACTCGCCGGTCGGTGCTACGACGAGGTCGGGTCGGGACCCCGACGCGGCGCCCAACAGCCCCAGCACCAGCCAGGGCACGGCGGTCAGGCGCAGGAGCGGCGTGCGCCAGATCACCACGCTGAGGATCCCCAGCGTGAGGCAGGGAAGCGCCCAGGTCGAAAAGGCCGGAAGATGCACTGTCGAGGCGGGCGCTGCCGCCAGAAAACGTGCGACCGTCATGACGATGCGGATGCCCCACCCCACCCAGTGCCAGACCGGCGCGTCGAGGCCGAGCGGGTACAGGATGGTGCCGAGCAGGGCCCCCGGCACGGCGAAGAACTCGATCATGGCCAGGGTTAGCGGATTGCCGACGAAGACGTAGGGGCTGAGTTCGTGGAACTCGGCCGCCATGAACGAGGCAGTCGCGCCCGTGGCGCAGATCGTGGCGGTGAAGAGATGCAGCACGGCCGAGCCGGCACGCCGCACCCGCCCGGCCCAGGGCGGCGCCGGCATCTGGCGCGGCGCTGGCTCGGCGAAGAGATCCTCGGGCGCGCGCCGCAGCCGAGCTTCCTGTACCGCGATGAGCGCGGCCACGGCCGCGAAGGACAGCTGGAAGCTGGCGCCGGCGATCTGCTCCGGCTCGACCGCGATGACGGCCAGGGCTGCGAAGCCGAGATTGCGCATGGTCAGCGCACGCCGGCCGAACAGCACGGCGCCCAGCATGATGATGGTCATGAACAGCGCGCGTTGGGTGCCGACCCGCGACCCCGTGCCGATGTCATAGGCGACCGCGCCGAGGATCGCGGCCGCGGCTGCCCAAGCCTTGATGGGGTAGCGCAGCGCCAGCGTCGAACTGAGCGCCAGGCCGCGGCGCACGAGCCCGAACAGGAGCCCCGCCACCAGTGTCATCTGCACGCCCGCGATCGTGATGATATGGAAGATGCCGGCCTCGCGAATGATCTCGCGCCCATCGCCGGACAGGAGGTCGCGCTTGCCCGTGACCATGGCGGCCGCGATGGCACCGGTGTCGCCCCCACCCACGACGGCGCTGACCCGTTCGGCAAGATCGTTGCGGGCGCGGTCGACGGCGCGATGGAACCGCTCGAGAGGCGTGGGCTTGACGGCCGGAGTGGCGGCGACGATGCGGCCGAGCGCGGAGCCGACCGCGCCGATGCCGGAGAAATAGGCGTCGCGGGCAAAATCGTAGCCGTCCGGCAGTGCGGCCCGCGCCGGCGGCAGCAGCCGGGCCGTCACGGTCACGAAAGCGCCGGCCTGCAGATCGCCAGGTTGCTTCGTGGTCAGCCGGACGCGGCGCGGTCGTCGGGCGGAATCAAGGCCGTCCGCAGCCGCGACTGTCAGCAGGAAACGGGCCCCGGTCGGCCGCCGGTCCACCTCGTCGACGAAGCCCGTGAGCTTCACGATGCGGATCCTGTCCAGCATGGGGGTCGCGACCGCACGGGTGCGCAGCTCCGCCGAGACGAAACCCGCGATCAGCGCCAGGGCACCCAGCGCCAGGCTGAACGGCAAGGGCCGGCTGCGCACGAGGTGGCAGGCGGTCGCGGCGATGAGCCCGAGCAGCAACGGAAGCCAGAGCACCGGCTCCCGGTCGGCCGCGAGATAGAGCAGGACACCCGCCCCGGCCGCGACCGGAAGCCACAGGAACGGGCGGCGCTCGTCCCACTCGATCGCCATCGACCGGGCCAGGGAAACACCGCCGACGCGGCCGGCCAGGAGGGATGCCCCGCGCGGTCCGGCGCCCGCCAGGACGCCGACGCGACCACTCTTCCCCGATGCGATGGGCATGGCGACGCCCCGCCCTTTGTGAGTTCGCTTCCTTCATGTTAGAGCGGCGCCGCCCGAGCAAGCCCCCGTGCCTCAGGTTCATCCTTCGTTCCGGAAAAGTGTCTGCCGCCATGCCCGAGCCCGTGATCACGCGCTTCGCGCCGTCGCCGACGGGCTTCCTCCACATCGGCGGTGCCCGCACGGCATTGTTCAACTGGCTCTATGCGCGTCGGACCGGCGGCACCATGCTGCTTCGCATCGAAGACACCGACCGCGAGCGCTCGACCGCTGCGGCGATCGACGCCATCCTGGACGGGTTGCGATGGCTCGGCCTCGATTGGGACGGCGACGTCGTCTATCAGGCACGGCGCGCGGACCGGCACCGCGCGGTTGCCGACGAGTTGCTGGCCGGCGGCCGCGCCTACCGATGCTACGCGAGCCCTGCTGAACTGGAGCAGATGCGCGAGGACGCGCGCCGCGAGGGCCGGCCGCCGCGCTACGACGGCCGCTGGCGCGACCGCGATCCGGCGGACGCGCCGGCAGGCGTTCGTCCGGTCATCCGTCTCAGGGCGCCGCGCGACGGCGCCACGACGCTCGTCGACAAGGTGCAGGGCACCGTGACATGGCCCAACAAGGACCTCGACGACCTCGTGCTGCTGCGCTCCGACGGCTCGCCCACCTACATGCTGGCCGTGGTGGTGGACGACCACGACATGGGGGTGACACAGGTGATCCGTGGCGACGACCATCTCACCAACGCGGCCCGGCAGATGCAGATCTATGAGGCGCTGGGGTGGCGGGTGCCCGCCATGGCCCACATTCCCCTGATCCATGGTGGCGACGGCGCCAAACTGTCGAAGCGTCACGGCGCGCTCGGCGTCGAGCAATATCGGGCCATGGGCTACTTGCCCGAGGCCCTCCGCAACTACCTGGTGCGGCTCGGCTGGAGCCAAGGCGACCGCGAGTTCTTCACGACCGGCGAAATGATCGCGGCGTTCGATCTCGCGGCCGTCGGGCGATCGCCGTCCCGGTTCGACTTCGCCAAGCTCGAAAACGTGAACGGTCATTACCTGCGGCAGGCCGACGACCGGGATCTGCTCGACAGCTTCGTCACCGCCCTGCCCTACCTGCCCGGCGGTGAGGGCGTGGCGGCGAAACTGGACGCCGTCATGCGATCCAAACTGTTGGCCGCCATGACGGGCCTGAAAGAGCGCGCCAAGACGCTGGTCGAACTGCTCGACGGAGCCATGTTCCTGTTCGCGGAGCGCCCACTCGCCATGGACGCCAAAGCGACCGAGATCCTGTCGAAGAGCGACGCCATCCTGCCGGCCCTCCTCCCGCGTCTCGAGGCGCTGGACCACTGGAGCGCCGCCACGACCGAGGCCGCCGTGCGGACCTATGCCGAAGAGACGGGCGCAAAGCTCGGCCAGGTGGCCCAGCCGCTGCGGGCCGCATTGACGGGGCGGGCGACCTCGCCCGGAATTTTCGACGTTCTGCAGGTGCTGGGGCGTGATGAAAGTCTGGGCCGATTGCGCGATCAAAGCAGAAGCATGGCGAGTTCATGATCGGCGTGGGCCGCCTTGACGGCCGTTGCCGATCGGTTAGCTATGGTGCAACGCACAAGGCCATCCGGGGCCTCCGCGAGTCCTCACTTCCGGTTTGCCACTCCATTGCAGAGGCTGACACATGACCGCGAACGCTGGCACCATCACGGTCGACGACAAGTCGATCGAACTTCCGATGAAGGAAGGCACGATCGGCCCGTCAGTGGTCGACATCGGCAAGCTTTATGCCCGGTCGGGACTCTTTACTTATGACCCCGGCTTCACCTCGACGGCAAGCTGCGAGTCGAAGATCACCTATATCGACGGCGACGAGGGCGTGCTGCTGTACCGCGGCTATCCGATCGAGCAACTGGCCGAGCACGGCGACTTTCTCGAAAGCTGCTATCTCTTGCTCTACGGCGAATTGCCCACCAAGGCCCAGAAAGCCGAATTCGACTACACGGTGACGCGCCATACGATGGTGCACGAGCAGATGGCGCGCTTCTTCCAGGGTTTTCGCCGCGACGCCCATCCGATGGCCGTGATGGTGGGCTGCGTGGGCGCGCTCTCCGCTTTCTACCATGACTCGACCGACATCTCGGACCCGAACCAGCGCATGGTCGCGTCCATCCGCCTGATCTCCAAGATGCCGACCCTGGCCGCCATGGCATATAAATATACGGTCGGGCAGCCCTTCATCTACCCGAAAAACGATCTCGACTTCACCTCGAACTTCCTGCGCATGTGCTTTGCGGTGCCGTGCGAAGAGTACAAGGTCAACCCGATCCTGGCGCGCGCGCTCGACCGCATCTTCATCCTCCACGCCGACCACGAGCAGAACGCTTCGACCTCGACGGTCCGGCTCGCGGGCTCGTCGGGTGCGAACCCTTTCGCCTGCATCGCGGCCGGCGTTGCCTGTCTCTGGGGTCCGGCGCATGGCGGCGCCAACGAGGCGGCCTTGAAGATGCTGGCGGAGATCGGTTCCGTCGAGCGGATCCCCGAGTTCGTGGCGCGCGCCAAGGACAAGAACGACCCGTTCAGGCTGATGGGCTTCGGCCACCGCGTCTACAAGAACTACGACCCCCGTGCCAAGATCATGCAAAAGACCTGTCACGAGGTCCTCAGCGAGATGGGCATCAAGGACGATCCATTGCTCGACGTCGCGATCGAGCTTGAGCGGATCGCCCTGTCGGACGAGTATTTCATCGAAAAGAAACTCTACCCCAACGTCGATTTCTACTCGGGCATCACGTTGAAGGCGCTGGGCTTCCCCGTCTCCATGTTCACGGTGCTATTCGCCGTGGCCCGCACGGTCGGCTGGATCTCGCAATGGAAGGAGATGATCGAAGACCCGGGGCAGCGCATCGGCCGTCCGCGTCAGCTCTACACCGGCTACGCGGCACGCGACTACAGCCCCATCAGCGAGCGCTGACGCCCGCGCGAGTCATAGGCGCAGCGCCCGACCCGGGCCCGCGGTGACGGAGGTCAATGCCATGCAGAGCTATGACGACGGCAACATCTTTGCCCGGATCCTGCGTGGTGAGATCCCTTGTGCCAAGGTCTACGAAGACGACGTCGCCCTGGCCTTCATGGACATCATGCCGCGGGTCGAAGGCCATGTGCTGGTGATCCCCAAGGCCCCCGCCCGCACGCTGCTCGACATCGCGCCCGACCTGCTCGGCGCGTTGATGCAGCGCGTTCAACGGGTCGGCCGCGCCACCGTGGCGGCGATGGGCGCCGAGGGCCTGACGTTGCACCAGTTCAGCGAGCGCGTCGGCGGCCAGGAGGTGTTCCACCTGCATTTCCACCTCCTGCCCCGGCGCGAGGGGGAACCCTTGCGGCCTGCCGGTGGCCCGGTCGAGAGACCGGACGTGCTGGCGGGACTGGCGGCCCGGATCAAGGCCGAACTCCCCGACTGACAGGGGGCACCAAGGAAGCGCGGAACTCCCATACGTCGGCGACGTTCGCCGACGTCATACAAGGAGGACCGCCATGATCGAAGCCGTCATTTTCGACGTCGACGGAACGCTGGTCGACAGCGTCGATCTCCACGCCGAGGCCTGGGAGCGAGCCTTCTCGCGGTTCGGCAAGAACATCGGCTTCCACGCGCTCCGCTCCCAGATCGGCAAGGGCGGCGACCAGCTGATGCCGGAATTCCTGGACGAAGCGGAACTGAAAGCCTTCGGCAAGGATCTGGACAAGACCCGCGGCGACCTCTTCAAGGAGGAGTACCTCCACCGTGTGCAGGGCTTCCCCGGCGCTGCCGACCTCCTGTCCGAGGTCCGCAAGCGCGGCCGCCGGGTCGCGCTCGCCTCCTCGGCCAAGGCTGACGAGTTGAAGACCTACAAGAAGGCCGCCGGGATCGAGGGGCTCACCGACATCGAGACGTCGTCCGACGACGCCGAAAAATCGAAGCCGCATCCCGACATCTTCCAGGCGGCGCTGAAGAAGCTGAAGCTCGAACCCGACAGGGTCGTCGTGATCGGCGACACGCCCTACGATGCCGACGCAGCCCGCAAGGCCGGCATTGCTTCGATCGGAGTCCTGTGCGGCGGCTTCAAGGCTGAAGACATTAGGAAGGGCGGTGCCGGTCGCATCTTCAGCGATCCCCAGGATCTGCTGGCCCGCATCGACGAGTGGCTGGTGTAACGCGCAGCCCCGTATGGCAGGGTGGGTTCAGCCCTGCTGGTCCGGCAGGTTCGCCGGCGTCGAGAAGCGGAACGACACCTCGGGCCGCTTCGCCGAAACGTTGCCGAGGCTCAGCATGGCGACCCGCAAGGTCGCGCTGCCCATCAGCGTAGCGATGCCGGCTGCCGCCGACAGGGCACGTGGACGGCGGCCCATGAGGCTCAATCCTGCGAGCAGAGCGAGCGGCAGGGCCACGCCGAGCCCCGTCGCCCCGATCCGCTCGACCTTTCCTGCGATGCTGTCGAAGGCACCATGGACACCTTCGCGCCGGTAGCGGCGCTGGGCCATGGCGGCCAACAGCACCTCGAGCGCCAGCGCGGTGGCCTGCACGGCGTCGAGTTTGCCGCGCACGGCGGGGTCCTTCTCGCCGAGCGCCAGCGCGGCGGCCCCGGCGGCGATCGAGGATGCGCCGAATCGCACCGCCAGGCTCGCGGGTGCCGCGGCCCAGATCGGCGTGCTGGTGGCCGACAGCAGCGCCGCCGTGTAGGTCGACAGACCTGCACCGGCCAGGGCGGCGGGCACGCCGGCCGTCTTGGCGACCCCCCGCATCCACGCCTGCTTCGGCCAGCGGTCCGCGCCCGCCTGCCCGGCGGCCGCCGCGAAGGCACAAGCCGAGAAGCTCATCAGGACCCATGTGCCGATCGACATAGGTGACGTCGCCTTGGCGACCCGGAGCATGTTGTAGAAGCGCTTCGGCGTGTGGAGGTCGTAGATCAGTAGGGCCGCGCCGATCGTCGGCGCCAGCAGCGACAGGTAGCGGCCGCGCCGTGCGGCTCCCTCCAGCTCCGGCCGGCCCGTGGCGTCGGCGATGGTAGCCAGGATCTGCGAACTCCCGGACAGACCCGCCAGGAAGATGTAACCGCCCACGACCAAGGGTTCGAAAGGCCAGGGTTTGAGCTGCTGACGGCCGTAGTAGGTCGAGCCGTCCCACTCCTGGAACGGCTGCAGGGCATCCGAAGTCCGCGTCGAGGCATCGCCGGAGAGCGGCTTGTTCATGGATCGATCAATCCCGGCGCGACAAGATGAGGGAGGCGGTAACTGCGAGGCCGGCCACGGCCATCAATCCCGAGAAGAGGCTCGGCGCGACACGGTTCGAGGGTCGGGTCGGGGCGACCGGCAGGTTGTAGACTTCCGGCCGATCGATCAGCAGGAAGAAGGCGTTGAGGTGCTCGAGCCCGCCCGTACTGCCGGGGGCATCCGGCGTGCCATAAAGGTAGGCGCTGCCGACCCCCTGCCCGTGCAATTGCTCGACGCGCTCGGCGGCGCGTTGCTGAAGATCGCCCAGCTCTCCGAACTGGATCGAGTCGGTCGGACAGGACTTGGAGCAGGCCGGCTCGAGCCCACCTTTGAGGCGATCGTAGCAGAGCGTGCATTTGTGCGCCTTGCCGTCGTTGGTGCTGACCTCGACCACGCCGAACGGGCAGGCCGGCACGCAATAACCGCAGCCGTTGCAGATGTCCTGCTGCACCACGACGGTGTCGAACTCGGTGCGGAACAGCGAGCCCGTGGGGCAGGCTTCGAGGCAGGGCGCGTTGTGGCAATGCTTGCAGACGTCGCTCAGCATCAGCCAGCCGCTCTGGAACGGGGTTTCCGCATTGTTGCGGACACCTCCGCGGCCTGTCTTCTCGACGAAGGCGACATGCCGCCATGTGTTGGCCGAGAGGGCGCCGGTGTTGTCGAAGCTTTCCCCGGTCAGGCCGAGGTTGTCGGCCGGCAGGTTGTTCCACTCCTTGCAAGCGACCTCGCAGGCTTTGCAGCCGATGCATACCGTGGTGTCGGTGAAGAAGCCGTAGGACTTGCCGGGCTCGATCACCAGGCCGGCGGTAAACCGGGACTCGTCCGGAATGACGCGGTCGAGGTCGGATTCCGGAAAATCGACGATGCGGGGATGGAAGTTCACGGTGTCGTCTCTCCGGCAAGATCGTCCCTGAGGTGGATGCGCTGGGCCACGCCCGAAACCACATTATGGCCCTTCTTGAACTTGACCCGCACGGCGGCCTGCCGGGCCGCAAGCGGCGCCAGCTGCGCCGGTTCGGCCGCGCACCACGGGCCGAGGGTGAACAGGTGCGAGACACCCTCGCCATCCGTCAGCTGGAAGCGGGTCTCCTGAGCCAGCGTGATCCGTCCATCCATCGTCGCCATGCTGATGTCCGATGCTCCGGCCTCGTCCCGCATCCCAACGTTCCCATCCAACCCTTGTTGCAGCCAAAACGGCGCCGCGGAACCGGAACCAAGGATCGAGGGGCACAGTTGTCCGGCGAACCAGGACAGGGTGCCTCATGACGAAGATCAGCAAAGGTCCATCCGGCCATCTCAGAGGCTTCCTGCGCGATTGGTCCATCCCGCGCCAGTTCGCCGGCGAGAGCCTCAGGGACAAGGCGGCCGAGAGTCAGACATCGCGCGACTTACGCCCTCGGCTGGAGCAGGCCGACCGCGTCGGTACCAGCATCTGTCCGTTCTGCGCCGTCGGCTGCGCGCAGCTGATCTACGCGAAGGACGGCAAGCCCATCCACATCGAGGGCGACCCGCGCTCGCCCATCAACCAGGGGACGCTATGCCCCAAGGGCGCCGGCACGCTGGGCTTGCTGCTGTCGCCCCAGCGCGTCACCGACGTGCTCTACCGCGCGCCATACTCCGACAAGTGGGAGAAGAAGCCGCTCGACTGGGCGATGGACCGCATCGCCGAGCGCGTGAAGCGGACGCGTGACGAGACGTTCGTGGAGAAATTGCCCGACGGCCGCACCGTAAACCACACCGTGGGCCTGGGCTCGCTCGGCGGCGCCACGATGGACAACGAGGAAAACTACCTCATCAAGAAGCTCTTCGGCGGCGGGCTGGGGATGCTCAATATCGAGAACCAGGCCCGCATCTGACACTCGTCGTCGGTACCCAGTTTGGGGACGTCGTTCGGGCGCGGTGCTGCTACCATGGCGCTGTGGGACCTGCAGAATTCCGATTGCATCATCGAGATGGGCTCCAACATCGCGGAGAACCATCCGGTCGCCTTCCGCTTCGTCGTGGAAGCGCAGCGTCGCGGCGCGATGGTGATCCATGTCGACCCGCGCTTCACCCGGACCTCCGCTCTCGCCAACCTCTACGCGCCGATCCGCTCGGGCTCGGACATCGCCTTCCTGGGCGGGATCATCCATTACCTCCTCGAAAACGACCTCTGGTTCAAGGACTGGGCCATGGCCTATTCCAACATCGCCCACATCATCGAGGAGGGCTATGAGGACGCCGAGGACCACGAGGGCATCTTCTCGGGTTTCGACGCCGACGCGCAGAGCTACAAGGAGGCCACCTGGCAATACGAGGGCAAGACCGTGCCGTCCTCGATCGCCGAGCACCGCGCGGCCTCGCGTGAGGGTGAGCAGGGCGACTACCAGTCGATGAAGAAGGGGCCGCCGCCCGAGGACAAGACGCTGCAGCATCCGCGTTGCGTCTACCAGATCATGCGACGGCACTTTGCCCGCTATACCCCCGAAATGGTCGAAGACGTCACCGGCTGCCCGAAGGACACGTTCCTGAAGGTTGCCGACGCGCTGGCCAAGAACTCGGGCCGCGAGCGTACGGGCGCGTTCTGCTACGCGGTCGGCTGGACGCACCATGCGACCGGCGTGCAGATCATCCGGGCCGCGACGATCATCCAGGGCCTGCTCGGCAATGTCGGCCGTCCGGGCGGCGGCATCATGGCGTTGCGCGGCCACGTGTCGATCCAGGGGTCCACCGACATCCCGACGCTCTACAACATGCTGCCCACCTACCTGCCGCAGCCGAATGCCTTCCACGACCACAGCACGCTGGACAGCTATCTCAAGGTCGAGACGCCGCCGACGGGGTGGTGGAACAACTTCCCCAAATACATGGTGAGCCTGCTCAAGGCCTGGTACGGCGACGCTGCCGTACCCGGCACCGAGTATGGCTACCAGCACCTGCCGAAGCTCACGGGCGACGTGTCGCAGGAGCCCATGACGCTGTGCATGGTGGACGGGGTGGTGAAGGGCCAGTTCATCCTGGGCCAGAACCCTATGGTCGGCGCCGTCAATACCGATCTGGTCGAAAAGGGCCTTGGCCGCCTCGACTGGCTCGTTGTGCGCGACATGGCCATGGTCGAGAGCGCCGACTTCTGGCAACGTGGTAGGCTCGTCCAGCGGGGCGAGACGGCACCCGACCGGATCGGCACCGAGGTGTTCTTCCTGCCGGCCGCCATCGGGGGCGAGAAGGACGGCACCGTGACCAACACGAGCCGCCTCGTCCAGTGGCACGATGTCGTGTGCGAGGCGCCCGGCGACAGCCGGTCCGACCTCTGGTTCATCTACCATCTGGGCAGGCGCCTGAAACGGCTCTACGCGGACAGCCGCGAGACCCGCGATGCGGCCATCCAGGCCCTGACCTGGGATTATCCCGTACGGGGTCCGCGGCGCGAACCCGACGCCGAATCGGTTCTGAAGGAAATCAACGGCTACACGGTAGCCGATGGCAAGCAGGTCTCGACGTACCAGGACCTCAAGGACGACGGCTCCACGGCCTGCGGCGGGTGGATGTATTGCGGCGTCTTCCCTGACGAGGGGCGCAACATGGCGCGGTCGCGCAGGCCCGACGGGCCGGGCGGCAACGGCAACCACCTCGATTGGGCTTTCGCCTGGCCCTCGAACCGGCGAACGCTCTACAACCGCGCTTCGGCCGACCTCGACGGCAAGCCGTGGTCGGAGCGCAAGAAGCTCGTCTGGTGGAACGAGTCGGCCGCGAAATGGGACGGGGACGACGTGCCGGATTTCGTCGAAACCAAGCGTCCCGACATGCGGCCGGACTGGACGAAACAGCCGACCGGCATGGATGCGCTGGGCGGCGACCGGCCTTTCATCATGGAGGCCGACGGCCACTGCCAACTGTTCGTACCGACCGGCTTGAAGGATGGCCCCCTACCGACGCATTATGAGCCTCTGGAGAGCCCGGTCCGAAACCCGATGTACGGCCAGCAGATCAATCCGACCGCCAAGATCTGGCCGCGGCCGGAGAACGAACTGCACGAGCCGGATGACCCGCGCTTCCCCTACGTGTTCACCACGTTCCGGTTGACGGAACTCCATTGCGGCGGCATCGCGACCCGCATCATGCCGCATACGGCCGAGCTACAGCCGGAAGCCTTCGTCGAGGTGTCGCCGGAACTGGCGCGGGAACTCGGGATTCAGCACCTCGGCTGGACGGTGATCTCGACGCTGCGCGGCGCCATCGAGGTCAAGGCCATGGTGACCGAACGCGTGCGGCCGTTCACCATCGCGGGCCGGACCGTGCATCAGATCGGCATGCCCTGGGTCTATGGACGCCTCGGTTTCAATCCGGGAGCTACAGCCAACGTCTTGCTGGCCATCACGGGCGACGCCAATACGAGCATCCACTCCACCAAGGCCCTGACCTGCGGTCTACGGGCCGGGCGCCTCGCGGCGGAAGAGTCTCACCATGCATGACGTCGCGGCAGGGGCAGAAGCCCTGCACCATATCGATCGGACCCTGGCGGCTCGGCCACGTCGAGACGGGCACGAGAGCGCGGCAGCGGTTCGCTGCCTCGCGACCTTCCGCGACCATTATGTGGAGCGGCATCGCAGCCAAGGGGGCAGCCGCTACCGCGCTACGCTCGAGCGGGTCAACGCCGTCATCAGCGTCGCCATGGCGGCGGAATTCCCCATCGGAGAGGTGCCGTGGGACGAACTCGAGAAGGCCCGGGGTTGGCTGGACGAGATCGTGCGAGGCGAGCCCCCTCAATAGCCTTCAGGGTAGGCGGCCTGTGTCGTGGAACGCGGCATGCGGGGCAGCGGCACGAGTTCGACGTAGGGGTCGACGGCGCCCGGGAAGCTGCCGGGATTGTTGAACACGACCGTCATGGGTTGGCCCGTGAAGTGGCTGACTTCGAGGCGCGGAAGCCGGCGCACCGGCGCCTCCACCGTACCGATCCGACGACCCGCCGGCGTATAGGCTGGGAACACCACGACGGCCGGAAGACAGGCCGCGGGCAGCGGGCAGGCTTCCGCAACGGAATCCGTCAACAGGATCGCACAGGCGGTCAAGGCCACGACGGCGTAAGGGGACATGGCGGGCTCCGGGCGCGGCCGCCAGACGGCGGGCCATCAGCGTCAGGCTAGAACGAAAGTCCCAACGTTTCCTGTCCGAGTGCCGCGCATCGGGGATCCTGTCCGACATGGTTGACGGCAGGTTGACGCGGTCGACTTGCGAACAGAGTGCGCGATGCCGCGATGCGACCGCTCGAGGCTGCGTTGTCAGCCCCGCAGCACGTCGTTGGCCGGATCGAATGGACTTTCGGGGATCACCACGGCCTTGCGGGTTTCGCCAAGCACGATGATCTCGAGTTCGGTCCCTGGCACGGCCAGGTCCGGTCGCACCATGGCGAGCGCAAGCGACTGTCCGGTGCGCCAGCCGTAGCCGCCCGAGGTCGTGCGGCCCGCAATCGCGCCGCCGTGCAGCACGGGCTCGGACCCCCGCGCGTCGGCATCGGTCACGCCCTCGATCCGCAGCGTCACGCTCTGGTTGGCGAAACCGCGCTCCCTCCAGCGCAGCAGGGCGTCGCGGCCGAGGAAGTCGCCCTTCTTGAGGTCGACGAAACGGTCGAGCCCCGATTCGAGCGCCGCATATTCGACCGACAGCTCGCGCGGGATCAGCTTGTAGGACTTCTCGAGCCGCAGGGCGTCCATGGCCCGGATGCCGAAGGGCTTGATGCCGGAGGAGGCTCCTGCCGCCATCAGCCGGTCGAAGATGTAGTTCTGCATCTCGATCGGGTGGTGGAACTCGAAGCCGAGTTCGCCCAGGAAGTTGACCCGCAGGGCCAGGAGGCCGGCCGCGCCGACCGACATGGGCCGGGCCGTCAGCCAGGGAAAGGCAGCATTCGAGACGTCGATGTCGGCGACTTTGGCCAGCACGGCGCGGGAGTTGGGCCCGGCCAGCACCAACACGCCATACTGGGTCGTGACCTTGTCGAGGCGGACACTGCCATCCGCCGGAAGCAGCTTCTCGAGCGTGTCGAAGTCATGGGTCTCGAGTGCCCCGGCCGATACGAGATAGAACCGCTCGGGTCCCACACGGGTCAGCGTGAACTCGGACCGCACGCCGCCGTTCCTGGTCAGCAGGTAGGTCAGCGTGATCCGGTTCAGGGCCATCGGCACGCGGTTGGTGAGGATGCGGTCGAGCCAAGCCGCGGCGCCGCGGCCCGACACCTCGCATTTGGCAAAGGCCGACATGTCCTGCAGGCCGACGTTCTCGTGGACATTGCGGCATTCCGCGCCCACGAGATCGAAATAGTTGGAGCGGCGAAAACTCCAGCGCTCCTTGACGACCGCGCTGTCGGCCTTGGGAGGATGGTTCTCGTTGAGGATCACGTCTTCCTTGGCGAGGTCCGCCTCGCTGAGCTCATAGTCGAGCGGGGCGAAGAAGTTCGGGCGCTCCCAGCCGTAGATCGAGCCGAACACGGCGCCGAGCGCCTTCATGCGGTCGTAACAGGGCGTCTGCCGCAAGGGCCGGGCGGCAGCGCGCTCCTCGTCCGGGTAATGGGTCGCGAAAACCTTGGCATAGGCTTCCTCGTTCTTCTGCACGAGGTAGCCTTGGGCGGCGTAGCGGCCGAAACGGCGCGGATCGACCCCCATCATGTCGATGGTGGGCTCGCCTTCGACGATCCATTCGGCGAGTTGCCAGCCGGCGCCTCCGGCCGCCGTTATGCCGAAGCTGTGGCCCTCGTTCAGCCAGAAGTTCCGTATGCCGGGCGCCGGACCCACGATGGGCGAGCCGTCCGGCGTGTAGGCGATGGCGCCGTTGTAGACTTTCTTGATGCCGACTTCGCCGAAGGCCGGCACGCGCGCGATCGCGGCCTCGATGTGCGGCATCAGCCGCTCCAGGTCCTCCTGGAACAGCTCGTATTCGCTCTCCGGCGCGGGTCCGTGGACGTAGCAGGCCGGGGCGCCCGCCTCGTAGGGGCCGAGCAACAGGCCACCTGCCTCCTCGCGCATGTACCAGGAGGAGTCCGATTCGCGCAGCACGCCCATCTCGGGCAGGCCCTTGGCCTTCCGCTCCAGGATCGCGGGATGGGGCTCGGTCACGATATATTGGTGCTCGACCGGGATGACCGGCACTTGAAGGCCAACCATGCGCCCGGTCTGGCGAGCGAAGTTGCCCGAACAGGAGACCACGTGCTCGCAGAGGACGTCGCCCTTGTCGGTCCTGACCCGCCATTCGCCGGCCTCGGTCCGCTCGATGCCGAGCACGGTGGTGTTGCGGTTGATCTCGCCGCCGCCATCGCGCGCCCCCCGGGCCAAAGCCTGGGTGAGGTCGGCCGGCTGGATGTAGCCGTCCTGCGGGTGCCGGATGGCGCCGAGCAGACCCTCGGTCTCGCAGAGCGGCCAGATTTCCTTTAGCTGCTCGGGCGTGAGGAACTCGACGTCGATGCCGCCGATCGTCCGCGAGATGCCGGTGTAATAGCTGTACTCGTCGAGCCGGTCCCGGGTGCGGGCGATCCGGATGTTCGACACCGGCCGGATGCCGACGTCCATGCCGGTCTCGGCCCCGAGCCGCTTGTAGAGGGCTACGGAATATTTGTGGATCTGGCCGACCGAATAGCTGACGTTGAACAAGGGCAGCAGGCCCGCGGCGTGCCAGGTCGAGCCCGACGTGAGTTCCTTGCGCTCGATGAGAAGACTGTCGGTCCAGCCCTTCTTCACGAGATGATACAGGGTCGACACGCCGACCACGCCGCCGCCGATCACCACTGCACGCGCGTGCGTCCTCATGCTGCCCTGCCGATCCGGTTCAAGCTCACCCTCGCGGCTCGACATTCAGCGGGACGGCCGCCGATGTCTGGTTATCGCGCGACGGAGCCTGTCGCGGAAACGTCGGCTGCTTGCGCTGTCCTGTATCGGCCGCTACCGCTGGCCCATGGGATCGTCGCGCCTGACCCGAGCGGTGCTGGCCTCGGCCACGATGTGGTTCGCCGTGGCCCCGGCCGGCGCCATCGTCGGCCCCTCACGGGGCGGCGAGGACGTCGCGTCCCATGTCCTCATGGTGCTGCAGCGCCGCGGCACCTCCGCGGGCTTCTGCACCGGTGTCGTGATCGGGTCCAAGGCCGTGCTCACGGCGGCCCATTGCGTGCCGCCCGGCACCGACCTGCGGATCCATTTCCGCGACGAGAAAGGCGCCCCGGTCCTGTTGCCGGTCGCCGGCGTGGCGCGCCACCCAGGCTATCACGCCGACGCGATCGCGCGGCGCCAGAGGTCGATCGATCTCGCGGTCGTAACCCTCATGAATCCCCTGCCCGCCGGCTTCCGGGCCGCAGAGATCGGCGAACCCGGCCCGGTCGCGCCCGGTACGCCGTTCCGGGTCGCGGGTTTCGGATTGACGCGAGAGGGCGAGGCTGCGAGTTCGGGCCAGCTGCGCGAAGCGGCGCTCGTGGCCCGGATGCCATTGTCGCAGGTGCTGCTCTGGGCCGATGATCCGCAAGGCCAGGGGGCGGGCGCCTGCACGGGTGATTCGGGCGGCCCCGTCCTGGCCGGCTCTGCCGACACGATCGTGGCCCTGACGCTGTGGTCGGCCGGCGTTGGCGGCAGACGATGCGGCACGCTCACCCAGGCGCTGTGGCTTGCCCCCTACCGCGACTGGATCCGGGCCGCCGCCACGAAGTGACCTCAGGTTTTCGGCAATGGTCCGGGCGGCGGCGGCCGGCGGGCCTTCTTGGGCCAGCGGTCGGGCCAGGACACGATGTGGTCCGGCAGGTCGTCGATCGCGATGTCGTCCTCGGAGGCCGCCACCTTGCCGCGGACCGAGACTCCGGCCTGGTGCACCGTGTTGCGGTCACCCGAGACCAGATGATGCCACCAGGCAAGGTCGCGGCCTTCGGCAACCAGCCGGTAGGCGCAGGTCTGCGGCAGCCAGGAGATCCCGTCGACGGCCTCCGGCGTCAGCCTCACGCAATCGGGAACCTTGGCTTGCCGTTCAGGATAGTTGGAACATCGACATGCGCCCGCATCGAAAAGGGTGCAAGCTACGTTGGTGTAGAGGACCTCCGCGGAGGCCTCGTCCTCCAGCTTAACGAGACAGCAGCGGCCGCAGCCGTCGCACAGGCTCTCCCATTCAGCAGGGGTTAAGGACGAAAGGGGTCTACGCCAAAAGGGTTTTACCATCGCTCGCGCATCGGTATCTGGAATGGGGCTCGTCGAGCCTCACATAAGGGCTGCACATCCCGGGCGTCGTCGTCGATGACGGGCTCGGGTGTCCTGGTTGCGAGTTGGGGCTCCGCCCAGGGTGGCGTCAAGGGTGCGGGCGGGCGGGCGTTGAACGGACGGTGCGGCCAAGCAGGAGCGAAGCGTGTTGCGAGGCGTTGATGGGGCCGGCTCCCTGGCTTGGCTACGGCGGGCCATGTTGGCTTTCGACGCCTGGGTCGACACGTTCTTCTTCGAACGCGGCCGCGGCGCCCATCAGGGCTATGACGAGTTCTCCGCCTATATGGAGCGGTTCCATGTGTCGGGCTGGCGTCGCTGGCTCGTCGAAGCTGGATGCGAAGCGCTGACTCTGGGGCTCGGCGGGGCCGTTCTGGCCTTGGCCCTGGCCATCCCGGCTTTTCAGGAGACGTCCGACGACTGGCTGAAAAAGCAGGATCTCGCCGTGACGTTCCTGGACCGCACCGGGACCGATGTCGGCCGGCGCGGCATCCTCCACGACGACAGCGTGCCGATCGATCAGATGCCGCCCTATCTGATCCAGGCCGTGCTGGCCACCGAGGACCGACGCTTCTACGATCATTTCGGCATCGACGTCATCGGCACGCTGCGCGCCGTCACGGTCAATGCCAAGTCGTCGGGCGTGGTGCAGGGAGGATCGTCGCTGACTCAGCAGCTCGCGAAGAACCTCTTCCTCTCCAACGAGCGCACGTTCGAACGCAAGATCAAGGAAGCCTATCTGGCGATCTGGCTCGAGCATCACCTGACGAAGAGCCAGATCCTCCAGACCTACCTCGATCGCGTCTACATGGGCGGTGGAACCTTCGGTATCCAGGCGGCCTCGGAGTTCTATTTCGGCAAGTCGGCCCGCGACGTGACCCTGCCGGAGGCCGCCATGCTGGCCGGCCTGTTCAAGGCACCGACCAAGTATGCGCCGCACATCAACCTCCCGGCCGCGCGCGCGCGCGCCGGCGACGTCCTGTCGAACCTGGTGGATGCGGGCTACATGACGGAAGGGCAGGTGTATCCGGCGAGACGCAATCCCGCGACCCCGGTGGACCGGACCCGCGAGGTCGCGCCGGACTGGTACCTCGATTATGCCTACGACGAAGTGCGCAAGCTGGCCGACGCCGGCAAGCTCGGCGACAACCGTGTGTTGACGGTCCGGACAGCGCTCGACTCCAAGATACAGCAACATAGCGAAGCGGTGATCGAGGATCAGTTACGCGAGAAGGGGCCGAGCTACCACGCCAAGCAGAGCGCCCTGGTGCTGATGGAGCCCGATGGCGCCGTGCGGACGATCGTGGGCGGTCGGGACTACGGCGCAAGCCAGTTCAACCGGGCCACGGTGGCCCAGCGGCAGCCGGGTTCGTCGTTCAAGCCCTTCGTCTACCTCACTGCCTTGATGACCGGCAAATTCAAGCCCACCACGCCGGTGACCGACAGCCCGGTTTGCATCGGCAATTGGTGCGTGCGCAACTACGAGGGCGAGCAGATGGGCACCCTGCCGCTCTGGGCCGCCCTGGCGCATTCGCTGAACACGGTGGCGGTGAAACTGTCGATCGCGATCGGCAATGGCTCGCCCAGGGCGGGGCGAGCCAAGATCATCGACACGGCGCGTAAACTGGGCCTGACTACGCCGCTCGAGGATACCGTATCGCTGCCCGTCGGCGCCGATGTCGTCACGGTGATCGACATGGCCACGGCCTATTCGGCCTTCGCCAACGGCGGCAAGCGCGTGATGCCCTATGCGGCCGTCGACATTCGTGACGGTCACGGGAACCTGATCTATCGGCACGACCGCGACGGTACGGCCCCGATCCAGGTCGTGCCGACCGCCGATGTCGCCACCCTCAATTGGATGCTCGGCAAGGTCGTGACCGACGGGACAGGGCGGGCGGCGCGACTCGACAACGTCGTTGCGGCGGGCAAGACCGGTACGACCAACAATTATCGTGACGCCTGGTTCGTCGGTTTCACGGGCAACTACGTCGCCGCGGTCTGGTACGGCAACGACGATTACCAGCCTATGGAGAAAGTGACCGGCGGCACTCTCCCGGCGGTGACTTGGCACGACGTCATGAGCTACGCCCACCAAGGGATCGAGACGAAGCCGGCTTTCGGCCTCGGCGGTAATGCCGGCCAGGTCGCGGCGACTTCCGCGCCCCAGTGGGCTCAGACATTGCCGGCCGGCGGGAGCCGCGCCGTGCTCTCCCCTCGGTCCAACGCGGCGATCGGTTCCATTACGGCCCTGATCACCGACGCAGACAAGCCCCGCACGGCCGACGGATCCGACAAGACTTTCGCGTCCGATGCGGCCTTGCCCGCGAGCCTCGTGACGCGGGACAAAGTCGGCCGTCCTTGACGGGCAGCAGGTCGTAGCGGCTGGGCGGGCTTTCTGAGTCGCGTGAAGTGCTCTAGTTTTTGACCTGAGGCCGGTGCTGCGGCGCCTGATGGGCACGCATCCTCGGCAGCCTCGCGTGGCGGGCGCCACGGTTGAACTCGCCTTCAGAGCGACATCAACGCTAATCAACGTTCCAGGTGCAGGCGGGTTCGTACGGACCTGCCTCAAGCAGCAAGGTTCAGCGAGTGTCGGCGACGCGGAATGCGGCATACCATTCGGTCGACCCGGCGCCTGACGCGGCATCCGTGCCCGGCACGAAACCCCGTCCCGCCCTCCTGCCAGGGGTCGGCATCCTGGGCATGGTGCTGGCTGGGCTGGCACTCGGGATCGGCCTGACCGAGATCGTGCTCGACCGCGGCTGGGATCCCGGCGCCGTGGCGCTCGGCCCCTGGGTGGCACGCCCGAGGCTCGGCACGTCGGCCATCGATCCCTACGCGCTCGCCGGCTTGGCGCGGACCGGAGAGATTCCGCTGGCCGCCAACGAAGGGCTGGCTTTCAAGGCCGAGACCGACGACACCGGCTACCGTCTGCTCCGCACCTGCTCCTACGGGCTGAGCGGTCCCGTGCCGGCCTCGCGATTCTGGACGCTCACGGCCGCCGACGCCGCCGGGCATCCGATCGGCAATGCGGCGCAGCGTTCCGCCTTCACGTCATCAACGGTCATCCGTGACATCAACGGTGCTTTCACGATCGACATCGGGCCATCGGCGCGCCCGGGCAACTGGATCCCGACTTCCGGGCGAGGCCCAATGAGCCTCGTGCTGCGCCTCTACGACACGCCGCTCACCGCCAATCCCAACGCGATCGGCGGCTCGGCCCTGCCCGCCATCACCCGCCGATCCTGCGCGACACCGGCGGTCGGGGGGGCGCCCCCAGCGGACGCGGCGGCACCATGAGCGGGCGTGGCCTGGCCGGCGCGCTGACCCTCGCGGGGATCGCCATGGTGGCCGGGATCGTCCATATTTTGTCGTTGCTGGTGATGCCGCGGGTGGCACCCGACGATGCTTTCGCCCGCATCGTGGCTTTTGCACCCGCCGGGGTCGTCACGATCTTGCCGCGTGCCGCAGCGCCGACGGCAGCCGGCCGATCCGGCGTCGGCGACTCCATTCCATCGCGCGATCCGTCGGTCGCCACGGCGGTTTGCCGCTACGACCTCGGGGTCGGGCCGATGCGGGTCGTGGCAGTGCTCGGCAGCGAAGCTTTTCTCGCTCTCTCGCTGCACAGCCGCTCGGGCGTGGATTTCTACGGGCTCAACGACCGCGCGGGCAACGACGGCAGGCTGGAACTCGTGGTGATGACGGCTGCCCAACTCGATGCTGCCCGGTCGCGGGACAGCGAGGATTCGCCGGTGCGGGACGTCAGGGTCGTGGCACCGGAAAGCCGCGGGTTCGTCACCTTCGACGTCCTGCCCCGGGTCGGCGGCTATGCGGAGGCAGAACGAGACCTCGGCTCAGTGAGCTGCAAGGTCGAGCACTAGATCCGGCACGGCGAGGAGGGCGGCGTCGTGGGCGACCCGTTGTTCGGGGCAGATCCCGGGCAGGACGTCGGTGGTGTCCCGGCAGTACCGAACACCGGTGAAGAACAGGATGCGGGCACCGCTGTGTGGCAATGTCAAGCTGCGCCGTGGCGCAGTCCGTTCCGTCGGCAGGATCACGATCTTGTCCATGCGACTGTCCTTAGCGAAATCTAAACCTTTAGCGCGACCGGGATGCTCCCGATGCTGGACTTCATTAAGCATCGCCGAAGGTTAATGATGCATCAACGGAGTCGGCCTAAAACCGCTTGCGCATTGATCATCGTCGACGTGAGGTTTCCGCATGGACCCAGGAGACAGCCTTCGAGATTCGCTGGAGCGGCTGGTGAGGCTGGGCCGAAGGCCCGGTCTCGACATGCGCCCGGTGCTGCTGCGCGTGCTCGTCGATATGTTCGTCCGCAAGGCCCACCATGCGCCGAACGATCTCGTGCAGTTCGAAGACATGATCCAGCGCTTGCTGGACGATGCCGACGGCGAGGTGCGACAGGTCGTGGCCGAGAAACTGGCCGGTCATCCCGAGGCACCTCGGGGCTTGCTGGATCGCTTCCTGGCCGAGGGCGGCACGATCGCGGCGCCGGTGCTCCGGCATGCAGCCTTGGATGCGGATACGCTTCTTGGTGCCGCGGCGTGGGGCACGACCGCGATGGCGCTGGGGGTTGCCGAGCGGCGGCCCCTCGAGCAGCCTGTCGTGGGGAGTCTTGCCGATCGCCCGGAGCCCGAGGTGCTGCTGGCGCTGGCCAGCAATCCGTCGGCGTCGATCGACCGCGACACGTTCCGCTATCTCGCCCGCCGGGCGCGGGACGATGCCGATCTCGGCCGGGCGCTGCTGGCTCGCGACGGCCACGCGGCGGAACGTGCGCCGCTGTTTCTGCTCGCCAACAGCGACGGACGTTCCGCCATCATGCTGGCGATGCGGCGCGAGGACCTCGGCCCGGACACGTTCCGTCCGCATCTCGCGCCCGCCGAAACCGCCGCCCTGACGCGGGTCGAACGGGCAGTCCTGTCGCCGGACCGGGACGGCTTCGACACCGCTCTCGCGGCCGCACTCGGGATCAGGCTCGAGGACGCGTGGCGGCTGATCGACGATCCGAAGGGCGAGCCGCTGGCGCTGGCGCTGGCCGCCATCGGCGCGTCGGCCGAACTTGCGGCCCGGATCTTCATCCTGAGCGGCCCGGCAATCGGGCATTCCGTGATGGCGGTCCGCACGCTCACGGCTCTGGTCGACAGCATGCCCCGGCGAACGGCTGCGCGTCTCGTGGCCGCGATGACCCATGCCGTCCCGCGAGCCCAGCCGAAGCCGGCACCGGAGCCCGCCGGCGCGTCGCGCGGACGCCGTCACGAGGACGGTCGCTCGGTCGCGCGCGCCC
>JAABUO010000861.1_pt1 | contig 46268 bp, 40 predicted proteins | sample 5559291 | NCBI WGS metagenome assembly JAABUO01 (sample SAMN10711878, study PRJNA513372) | rock metagenome | isolation source: Antarctica rocks | place: Antarctica: Victoria Land, Finger Mt sud
AGAATGAGTTGTCAGCCGCTCAACTTCAAGGATATTTGATAGAGAGGATGGAGGATCCCCAAAGAGCGGCGGAAGAAGCACATCTGTGGTGTGAACAAGTGATGAAGGCGAAGGAAGCAGCTTGATCTAGATTGGCGAGTTTGAGATTTAGAGCATCGACTGCTACTTCAGTGCTCTATATGATTGTGGCTTTTCGTTCATGGCAATGTACGCGCTTTACCAGTGTCTTGAGCCAGGCATTCAGACGTACGGTTTGACTGCTGGACACGATAATCCTCTCCACTTTGGGTGTAGAATTTGCGGTTGCTATGAGCCTGCAACCATCACGTCGAGAAGTCCAGCTGGTGTCCTAGCTAAGGGTATGTCAGAGTGAGATGAAGCACTCATTCGATCACTATATTCAGGACTTGCGCACGAGAAATAAAAAATATATCAGTCATACATTGAACCTCATCTAGCTAGGCTGACAGATGCTATTTCTACTATTTTCGACTGACCGTGACAAAGTCTCAGAAAATAAATTCAGCTTTAGTCGAAAGAACCACTATTCATTCTTCGTCTCTCTCAAGCCCTTGTAACTAATTGAGCTCGGCGGACATCCTCGACAAGATTTGGTACAATTTTGAACTTCAGCACAAGAGAGACAGACGACCGGTGTATTGAAAACGGTGATGCACAAGAGTTCTACATCTAATACTTTGGCTGGCGTCGCTCTATATTCTATGCACCTGGCAATTGGAGTGCCCAGCAAGCCCCGATCGACATCTGACGCTGGCCAACTGGCGCCAACATCCACACTTGACAGTCTAGGACTGAAGGCTTGCATAAATATTCTGAAATGACCCCGCTTACTGCAGCACCGCAAACTCTTAAAAGAAGCGTACGGAGGTACAGAATGCGAAGAAACCTCTGCCGGATGGCACTACGGATATCCCCATGAGGTAAGTGTCTCTCTTCTGATCTGATCACCGGTTCGTTCATAGTTATCGCGAACCTAGGGAGGCCAATCACACAAGCGACAACGACAAAAGTGACCATTACAGTGGAGTATGCTACGATGAGAAGGGTGATCCACTCGGAGCCGAGCATTTCCCGCGAAATTAGCCGCATCATAGATTAGCTGGCGTCCGAAATAGGATAAAGATACAGCGTTGCCACCCCGGTCTCATATTTAACTCATCCAGTGTAACTCCTTTCGACCACCACAGCCTTGGTAAAGCCGTCTTTACTGGCTTGCACGGCGACCGCTGGTCTTTTGATTATCCTTTTGTGGCCGTCTTCTTCAAGGTTCTTGACACGGTGGGGACGGAGCAAAGCCTCTGGAGCTTGAACTGTGAGGATGTTGGCGTTTGGGTCCGCGTTCAGAGCAGATGAAATGCTAAGCAGTTATCGAAAGCCTTGACAATCGGATCAGCTAGAAAGTCGACCGTGCTGTGTTGACAGTGCAGGCTTCTATGCAGTGATCATAGCCGTGACTCAACTGTACAGGGATGAGTGTGACAACCTCGAACATTATTGTAAACGAATCAGCATGCTCTTATCGCGAATCTTACAGCAAAGTGGGTACCTATAAATTTGCTGCTTCTTATAGCGCAGCGGCAGTACCGGCCCGGCTTCTACGGTGGCTAGAAAGGACTGCAGTAAATCTTTTCCCCTGCTGGCCTAGATCGATTCCCAAGAGCGTTGTACGGAGTTACTTGTGGGACCAAAAGACTCGGCGAGTCGGCGACAGCGGGATTTATTGAGCACCCGTACCCCATCTGGTCAACTGTTGATCAAAGAGGGGCCGACCTTGTGGCGGTTAAAGGGATACCGGCAGGTAGTATGTATGTAGCACTAGCACTAGACTACGCGGCCCCGCTATGGTTCCGGCCGGCGGCCTATGGGCGAACCGAAGTACCTCGTACGGAGCTAAGGCCTAAACTCGAAGTAGCCCAGAATAAGTGCCTACGGGTAGTAAGTAAGGTAGTAACGGGGCCTACCGAGCTAAGGTAGGTACAATGCCTACAACGTCTCAATCCGTCCCTGCTCTTTTCATAAACCATAAAGAGATCCTAAAGATACACAAGGACCTCCGCTAGGGAGAACTGGGCGTTGATATTGCTTTCCATCCACCACTTGGTTAGGGCCCGCGCTCCTTTAATGCAGCTTGTCAGGAGAGCTTTCGGCCCTGCTAAGGTATGCTGGCGGAGGAGGATAAACGGGCAGCACTAGAGGCCGGTGGTGTGAGAGAGGGGAGAGAGCAGGTAGAAGTAGATCGATTTGAGGGGGGGTAACCATAGCCCAGGGAAGACAAGTAGGTAGAATAAGGCCTGACATCGTCCCTGGATAGTGCACCGACTCACAACACGACATGTTACCAGGCCGTAGGGGCACGCTCCCACGACCCGAGAGAGTATGACAGGTTCTCTCTACTAGGGTATTTCACCTACGGAAAACATGCGGCCGTAGACCCGACATAGATCCAGATGGAGTATGGATTAATCAATCAATCAACAATATGTTTTAGCCATGGCTTTTCACGTACCCGTATGGACGATTCCCTCTTCGTGCAAAGCTGCTAGAGAGCCTTTGTAACGCTCTTGACATGTGAATCTTCGATTAGAATGCAATAGGCTTCATGATACATCTTGTGTCAAATGATTCTAGCTCGTCTCAAAGATTTATCAATACTAGCAAGGGAGGATCTCGAATTTCGTCAATCAGGCCGCGAGCGTTTTCGTACACCATCCTACAGGCAACAAAGACGTGTGCCTCCCGTCCCCTCATCCCCAAAGAGATTTAAAAACCAAGGTAAAACAGCCATCATACATTCCAAACCGTTCTTCAGCTGACAACCTGTGGCAGACAACCACGCGGTATCAAACGAAATTGGTCGGTTAAGCCTGTTCGCAAGAGTGTACGTCTACAAGAGAAAAAAGGCCTTTGTCAACAACCGGAGATTCAAGAAGCACTATTTCAACTTCCTTCCCTAACCAGTATTACGCCTGACAAAGAGGTACGTTTTACAATCCCTTGCTATACAACTGCGACCACTGACTCAGGCCAAAGCATCCACAGGAATCAGTCAACCCCTCCAATCTAGATCGAAAGCGGAAACGGAGTGAAGAACCTGGACACAATCACAAACCTGAGGCCAAAGGAACTGCTCGTACACCTGCCTGGAAACGTCCACGAATCTTATCTACAAACCGTGCTGTTGAAGGCGCAACACGTACAAATATTGATATCAAGAACAACGACGTCAACCCCATTCAGCGTTGGATCGAAGAAGGAATGATGACGACAAGGTGACCACTACGAAAGAATGCAAGTCTTTATGCCAGACTCTACTCAATGCGGATCAGACAGTGCCTGATGGTTCTCTCTTCAACGATGATTTATTCAAGAGAGTCTGTCAAAGGGTCCGTAACAAAAGCGAAGCTAGGCTCTCCGCTCCTCGTTCCCTCTGCCGAAATCCTCTACCTTCGCGGAGCTACAAACCTCGAAAATCTGATCGAATTCATCCCCCTCGCCAAAGGTCCTCGTCCGCAGCCCGGCCTTGCTGTAGGGCTCAAATCGTCTGCATTCACCTCTGAGCAGCTTAAGAAATTGCAATTCTTTATCGGTGATTGGAAGACTACATCTCGTCTAGTGACTACGGATGAGATGTATTTCCCACTTCTGACTTCCCACTTCTGACAGCGGAGGTGAAATGCGGCAACGAAGCACTCAATATCGCGGATCGGCAGAACGCTCATAACGCCGCCGTTGCGGCAAATGCTGTCGTCGAGTCGCGTCAAGACGAGCTCAACCAGAAAATTCTTACCTTCTCAATTTCGCACGACAATGAGGCCGTAGGAATGTACGGGCATTATGCGTTGATCAAGGGAACACATACTCAATTTTACCGTCATCCCATAAAGAAATTTGATGCCTTCCTACAAGTTTACGAGAAATGTTCTAGAGATGTTCTATCCAATCCATCACGAAAGAATCTGTTCCGCCGTTGACCAGCTACCCAACCCAGAAGACTTCGCTGCAGAGCCCTTCTCCCAGCAATCAAACCTTGAGTTATTCAAACAGAACGACAGCCAATTGACCACGTCGGACCCACAACAGACAGAGCCGGGACTGCCGTCATCTCGGACGTCTGAGCCTGCGTTCAAGAAACCCAAGGGAAAAGGCAAGGTAATTATAGCACAATTCCTAGTCATGAGGAAATTGAGCAAGCTCTCAAAGCCATACGACATGACGTGATGAATACTGCCACACCCTCGTTTTGGTCGACGCTGTTGAAATCTCTCCAACTGGTCGTTGGGGCCGGATTCTCTGTTGACCGAGACTTTTTCAAAGAGATTATCTTTAATAACACCGTGCAAAATATGCGAAGTCATGGAGTGCTTGGAGATATCACGGAAAGATATCAATCAAGATTACCACGTGCAGACTATTTTTATGCAACCAGTCCATCAGACGGAGACTTATTACAAGCAGAAGTCGTGAGCGCTATAGAGCGTCTATTTGAGGACAACGGGGTGTAGGAATGCGTCAGGAGATCGAGGAAATATCAACTGGCCGATAATGCTGTATAGTGGGCTTCACAGTCCTCATGTGCGCTATGTGGTAGAACAATATCTTGAGCCTTTTCAGCAGCGTACAGCGGATCGGCGACCCTTACTATATTCCATCGGACCGAGACATTCTCCTGTATCGTGTCGAAACTACGGGAATCACGGAGACCACATTCCCACTCCCCGCAGCAGTCGGCAAACACAATATGTATGATGTCGGCGGTACCCGCTCCGGGCGGAAAAAGTGGATACATGCCTTCGATACGGCGGATGCAGTCATCTTCACCGTTGACATAGGTTCTTACAACCAGCTCCTCGTTGAAGACGAGACTGTCAATCGGATGCAGAAAGCCCTGACGCTTTTCGATTCTATCGCCAATAGCAGATGGTTTACCACGACGCTTATGACTCTCTTCTTCACGAAGTGTGACAAGCTCGGGCCCCAAGCTCCATTGCAGCCCGTCCAAGAACTACTTCCCGGACTTTGACGGGGCCCAGGACGACGTTGAGGCGGCCAAAAGCCTACATCATGAACAGGTTCTTGTCACTGAATTCGCATGGCGAACTGGAAATTGAGGTGCGGTTTACCAGCATGATGGAGAATGAGAAGATTTTATGAATCGAGAAAAGAAAAGGACTGAAGCAGGAGACAAGCTACAACGATCTAGTTCTCCGCGGAGCCAGCCTCGAACTGGGCCGATTATCTGCAGCACGACATTACTGGAAGACAACATCTCGTTGACACACAGTCTTACCTTGGACCTTCCCGCAAATGAGTCTCGTCAACCTCAGGAAGAGTTGTGTCAGCCTTGCCTTCATGTTACTAGAAAGCCTGTCTCTATGCGGGCTTTGCAGAATCCTCCTGCGCGAGGAGCAAACCATAGCCGTCTATGAACACTGTTGGAAATAGGGGAGATGGTGATCTCCGCCTTCATAGGGCTGGTAGGGCTGGGGCCCGCCAGTAAAGTTTTCACCTTCCACCTCCTAGATAGCCTCCTAACAGCAACAACCAAAATGTCAATATGCCCCCATATGACCTCGTGTTCCAACAGACACCCAGTGTAAGGATCGTGCAAACTCTCGGGCGATGTGTACTAGAACTCGACTGCGTAGAAAGTGCGAGTGGGATGGCCAACAGGGGACAAGATCACAACACCGGGCATCGCTGCTCGCCGCTGCCGCGGACGATAGGTATGCACACACTATGCCTATGCCTTGCCCAAAAAAAGCTTACTAGGATATAGACCTATAAGCATCGATCGATCAGGTACGTCAGGGTCCAAGACTTGCTTCACGCATAGCGGGGGGGAGTGAGGGATTATGAAGTATAAGTCCAGTGCTACTCGACGCTCTACTCGATTCATACTCGTACGATATAGTATATAGAACAAATTTACAGGCATCAACCTGCAGAATACGACGCAGAGGGTTGCCTCCACATCGTATGGTCGCGGAAATCCAAAGAAGTCTGTAGCTGTCCAACCGCTGTAGCTGAATTCGCCACACTAGGTCAGCACAGAGCGACCCCCTCAACAACCATTTCTCACTCAGTTCTCTCCGCGGGAAAATGCTAGGCGTCGATGTCCTCGTAGCGGTAACCTTATAGATCAGCGCCCTCGGTGTCGCCGATTTCGATATTGGCTCCAACTTATTCTGTACAGAGTTTTCCGTCTTTGCTGCAATATCATTCACTCCTCACCCAGGTTGTGGGCACAGTCTGTGCTCGAAAGGAACCTCTTTACTATCTCCAGGGTTGCCTTGCTGAGAGATGCAGCCTAAACCATTTTGCGTGAAGATAGGAGGAATGGTCCAACGATAGCAGTGCGAGGGTGGACGATAGAACTCGGCTGTCGAAGAACTTCGTTGTCTGCCTCCTACGGTACTCCACACACACGCGGCAGCCACCTCCAACTCATCCGCTGCATGACTTTGTTCTGGGCTGGCCGGCTGAACTCCATGCTAGGTGATCTTGTCCCTTTGGTCGCCCCAGTACGTGTCCAGCTTTCTGCCGTTTCTTGTCATCTCCTCCCTAGGATCTCTTTTCCTCGCCTGTCTATGTGCACCAGTTGAGAAGAAGGTGACTCAATAGGAGCTGGAAGAGCGCTTGATGGTACAGAAGTGTTCTGCCTAAACTCACCTTTGGTCTTCTTCCCTATTCTGCATTAGCTACAGGACCGTCGTTACCGCTCGGCTCTTCTGGCACGGCTGTAGCTTCTGCTGCATCTTCAGCAGCTTGATCGTCAGCCATGCTACTCTTATCGGTGTTTCTGTTGTCCGTTTCAGCTTGATCCAGCCCATCTCCCCCAGCCCTTGCGCTTGCCGCCTGCATAGCTTCCCAACCCGGTCTTGCGTCCAGAATGATTTGTCCTAACCTCATCCGTCATTGGCTGCTTCGGCGCTAGTGGGGCTGCCACGACGTTTGAGGCGCTCTCTTCCACAAGAGGAGCCAACGTGGTGCTTGCAGATCTGCCTTCTTCCCGCCGTCTAATATCGTGTACAATGTATGAAACCGGCGACCTTGCTATGCACAAGCTGTTCATATCTCTCGCGGCAGGCAACGGGTGTTGATGTCAGAGAGAGCTTCATTGCGATGAACTCCTAGTTCATGCCGTAAACTCATTATTAGCTTCGCCTACGTGAAGCTCGATAGGGAACCCAATATAATGCGGAGTAGAAATTTCAGTAGAGGTGGTAAGCATTAGAGATAGGTTTTATTGAACGTTCTTCTCCTAACAAGCTATTGGTTTCAGAACGTCATCTGCACTATTCTGATGAGAAGGAACGACATAGGTGTTAAGCAATCTACATCCTGCTAATTAAAACTTTCAGACTCGTGCGTTCTGCTTCTAAACTTAATCCTAATCTGAACCTGACGTATCTTTTTCGATGCCGAGTTCATCAGGATTTGACGAAATCAAGAAAGAGTTTGCGTCAATTTGACGGGTTTGACATTCTGTCAAAATGGCGGCCTGAATACGCTTGGAAGCGATCTGCCACTGCGACAAACGCATCATCCAACGTTGACTGTCCTCATGTACCAGCCACCACCAACGCTGTAATATAGCGATGGTTTTCTGCGATTCAACTTGCCAAAACCATACTGAAAGTGTAACATAAAGCCGCAACTTGAAGCCAATCTTCGCGGCTGATGAGCACTTTGGACGGATCAACTTGTTGTAACAAATATTGTTAGCCTTATTCTCTGGGTACTGGTCAAGGAACATACTCCGGCAGTTGACGCGAACGGCTTCAAGCTTTTCTTTCAATACGAGAAAGTGTTTCATCGTCAGCGCCGCAGGTATGTGATTGTACTCATTATGAGCTTCGACGGTCGAGCGATTATAATGGTTGATTTCCTCGATGAGAGTATTTTCGATTTCACTATCAAAGGACATATGATCAATACTTGCATCTCATTATAGCAAAGTCTGTCTGCTTACCGCTTTTGCTCGCGGCAAAAGTCAATGAGATGACCAACTTGATCGTAGAAATCGCGCTGTTCGTCGTCGCTGAAGGGATAGACGTAGAGCGATTGATCAATTACTGACATGGTGATAGTATTGATCGATATTCGACTTCAGCGAGAAATGTGAACCTAAGCAAGGTTGAAGTGGCAGGAGGTACTGAGACAGAACTGAGAAAGTTTGATACAGAGTGATCATTCACATAGGCCGAGGTTGATACTGGCATCACTTGCAGGCACCAGGCGCAGCAACGATTGCCCAATCAAAAGGCGCATTTTGCCTGACTCGAAGACGATGCGGATCTACAATCTCTTAGAGCAAATGAAAGAGTTGGCTAAATGACGATGAGAGTCGAACCGTCCTACGTTAAGATAAAGGTATTGGGTTCGCGCATCAGCCATATGACGCCAGAGACTAACGTCGATTTTTTGCAATATGCTTGTATCTAGCGTAGACCTGCCTTTGCAAGCCCGAGCCCGGTGTTATGTTCTGCCCAGTATGTTTGTCCCGATTCTTACTGGCCCAGTCTGTCTTCAAGGGCTATTAACGTCAGGCCGGCAGGGACGGCAGCGACGGCAGCAACGAGGTGTGGGTGCTATTTTAAAGCCATGCTTGAGGCGGCATGAAGAGCTGTGCTTGCAGTCCTGGTAGGCAGATGTAGTAGTAGCAGGTGACGGAAGTTTTGCGCGGTAATATTCCGCATAGCCATCAAGCATTTTCCAACTCTCAGTATGACCTTCGTGTACCCTGACAGAAGATTGGGGCCGGGTGGTTTCCGTCCATAGCACTGTCGAGTTTATCAGTCATAGATGAACACCTGAAGTACTAAAGGACTTACAGTATCAACGGTGAGCACAACTTCCTTGAGACTCTTTGTTTTGGAGGCGAGCCGTCAGACAAAAGCTGTCAGTGATCAAACATCATTCATCGGTATGCGAACGAAGATCAGCAGTGTAACCGAAGGACTCGTGGACAGGAAGGTAGGCCTTGCAGTTGAGGAGTGATGCTCCCGGGCGCTGCTTCTCGGAGAAGACGTGACCCCTTCATCGGGTGAGGATACCGTAATTGCCTTTCATGACGTTCTCGGGAACCTGTCCAAGAGTGGCTGCATAAAGTACGCGACGAGAAGTTGGGACAAAGAGACAGAGCGCTCCCCGAAGCCTAACGTAGATGCGGTTGATCGCAAAAAGGCCCCCGGGATTGCGACTCTTACGATCTTGCTCCATCTGAATTGAAGAGCTTTGAGCTTCTAGACTTAGTCACCGAACTCTTCCATATTACGAAGCTTTCGGCATCAACGCATGCTCATGCCCTTCCTCCTTAGGTCCGAGCCTGGATATCGATCGCCGCCGCTGCATACCTCTGATGGGGCCGGTAAAGCTACCTAGAGGGAGCAGGGAGCCTCAGAGACTCCCTGCCACGTGAACCAGTGAACAGATACGAGCACGGAGTCTAGCGCTGTGACACTCCGCTGGGAATGCCTGTTAGCTGACTTGTCAAATTTCGTGCAGGAAAGTAAAGATCTGCCATCCACTCACCTACCACTAAGTTCGTCGTCTTTTTTGAACGGACATCCCGAGTCCTTTCCTTCCAGCCTTCCAGGCTGGAGTACGGCCGCCATTGCTGACCTAGAGAGGAGACACCCAGCGATACTTGTGCGCACTACGAATAGACGGTGGTTCGTTGCTTGTGTCCTAGCAGGTAAACGGCTAGCTATACTGAGGTATTGCTTCTGAACGACTCGGCTGTCGAGAGGTGAAGATGGTGTTTGGTGTGTGCGAAGGTTCGGTCCTGTAGCATCACTGTGGGTTGGATGATTTTTGAAGCGAAATCCACAGTATTATCGGCGAAAACAAAAGCCTTTGGCATACGTTAGAAAGAACAGTCAGAATGTGACTACATTTGACGATCATTTCTACAAATATGAAAGAGCAATGGAAGCTTGTGGCATACTGGATGTGGATGTTTGGAACATGGATGAAACAGGCTTTCGGATCGGCTGTGGACGTGCTCAATTTGTAGTCACATTGGATCCGAACAAGTCACTTTGCATGACGGATCCGGATAACCGTACCTATCTTACTTCCGTGGAGTGTGTGAGTTCTGGGGGTTGGTTTATACCTCCTATGTTGATTTTGGCCGGAGTGCACATTTTACACAAATGGGGCTTCAACGACGACACTCTCATTGGTACCAGCGAAACCGGATACAGCAATGACGACCTGGCAATGGATTGGCTGAAGGATGGATATTGACTCAGCGTCGCTTATCTGACCCGTGAGAAGGCTGAGAAGCAACCCCCTTTTTCTTGCTACCCCGCACATAAGGATCTCAGTTTAAGGGATACCTTTTTTGGAACTTTGCCCTCTCCACTCATCTGACTCAACCCCTCGACGTCGGTGTGTTTCAACCCTTCAAGCACTATTATACGGAGGCGATTGATCATGCTGTTCGGCTGGGTGGCTACAACTTCGGTAAGCTGGAATTTCTGGCTGCGTTTCAGAGCTTTCACAACAAAACGTTCAAAACGTCGACTATCAAACATGCGTTCAAGCAAACCGGGCTAGTTTCATACAATCCTGAAATTGTTCTGAAGAAAGTGAGGGCAAATCAGCTGGCTCGAGCCCCCAGGACCCCTAGTCCTTCCCCACTACCTCTGCTTCATACTCCGAAGGGACCAGATTCAATCATTAGACATGGTCGAATGCTTTAAAAGGAGCTAGCGGAGGTTGGTCATTACGATGGAATTGATCTCATACATATGGATCGATTTATTCGGGGTTCAATGACTGCGTCTCACACTCTCGATATTACAGCCAGGGACCTTCAGGCCATACAGGAAGCAGCTGCTTCAAGGGGTAAACGCGATAGTCAACCCGGAACAGTAGCAGCAAAATTCGAAGTCGTAAAAGTGAGCGAGTGCAGAGAATTGGCTTCAGTTAGGGCAAAAAAGAAGGAGAAGGCGGAGAGGGCCGAAAAACGGAAGGAGAAGGCTGAGTTGAACAAGCGACCACTCGGCGTCACAACGGCTAAGTTCCTACTTTCTTAGAGGAATATCTAGAACATTCAAATCGTAGGATTGTTTGTGAATTTGAAGCTATTCGGAGTTCAATTGAATTAATGGTTGATTTTCATGTTGGTGGGTTGCCAAAAAAACGACTCCGAGGTCGTCATTGAGCCGATGACCACTATGGGGCCCCGTGTCGCATAGTGGTGGCCACGATTATAACTTACATTTTATTCAAGTTTAAAAACATTATTTGATGCTTTTTCATTGTTTATTATCATTAGATTCTAGATTTTTGTTACTTTTAACATAACTCGTAACTTATAAGACATGTAAATCTCGACTCCTTCACCTTTCCATCTAGGTTCTTCTTCGTTTGATCTTGCTAGTACCGATCAGCTTTTCCGACTGCTGTGTAAAAAGTAGGTGCAGAGAATTGCGAAGCTGCAGAGAAGTACCAGGCAAGTCGAATTACATGAAGGAAAAGATCTGCTGGGTTAAGACTATTGGGTGTTTGATACGGTGATAGTACTAGTATTCCACTAATATTCGGAGCTACCTTGAGCTAGATTCTTCCAGGAAGACGTCAGCAACCTCCCAATATATTTAGATTTATCGTTCCATTTCTAGCATCCGACATACAAGTACGAGGTTCTTTGCCTGTAGTATCAAAGGCTTCCCAGTATCTAGGACTCACATCCCATTCTCGGCGACTGGCACAAAGGAACGAGATTCTTTGCCGATAGGTCCAGCATCTTCCCAACATCCCAAGTATTTCTCGAAATCATTCGTGTTAGGCAGCGAGTAGTAGGCCACGTACCGGCTCACGCCGTGGAGCAGCTTGTGATGCAATCAGATCACTGACCTGTTGCCGGGCTGTTATCCGTTCCCCAACATCCAATCCAGTGTGAGAGGAGAAACATTGATGGGACGTAGTTTTTCGCCATCTTAGAGTCCTGACCTCTGTCCTGGCAACTTTGTCAATGTAGATCGTGGAAAGGCTGCCCCAGAAGGGTCAAAGGACCAGTGGCTCAAGCTTGCCCCAGGGTCAGGTTAGGCGCTGATTTAGCACCGAGCATCTTGCCATTTTGCCAAGACTTTCCCATCACATCTCCTGCCCCCTTCTTCAAGTCGACATGGCCCGCGGGTCAAGCAAAGTCAAACATCAAGAATAATGGGCGGTGTTAAAGGATGAAGATGAGTACTCGAAGTCCACAATGCATGTTTGAGCTGACCGTCTGTAGGAAAGCAGCCTCGAGGCATCAAAAACAAGCAGCTGCAGACGATAGAAAAGCAACTCACACTCAAAAACAACCATATTCGGGAGATACAGGCTCGCCTCCGATAAGCAACTTCTCCACAGACAGGAAAGAAAGTTCTTTCTTTGCTGCCGTCGTAAAGATGACCTGATCGCGCCTTCGAGTTGTATTGTTGAGGAAGTGACACCAACGAAACAGCCCTGACTCTCTCCAATATTGGATCCAGACCGGGAGGTTAGTGACGTAAGGAGTACTTCGATCAAGACAGCCAGGTCAGGAAAGATTTCGAAAGGGTTGAGTGTTGGGAAGAGTCTAAGAAAAGGATTGGTCCTCATCTTGTCTTCGCCGCAAGATATCGCAATCTACCAATCAGACACCTAGCGATCAATTGCCGCGAGAAGTCAAAAAGACAAGAATTCGGACTATACACTTGAGCTTGAAAATGCGAATTCAATGATGATGATATTTCAAAGGATGTCAGAGATCTCTGCCGGACATTATTGGAAACTGAACAGACACAAGGCAGAAACGAGGCTTTGATCATTCGGGACATTTCTCTATAAAACAATCAGCGAAGGTTAGGGTTAGAAGGATAAATACCCCGTCGTGGCCCGTTTCTAACAGTATCTATTGTTGGTGAACCTCTGAAGCTTTGTGAAAAGGCTTTGCAACAACAAGCTGAAGATCTCTTGATATGATTAGAACCGACACGGAAAACGGTATCGCTGCGTTTGGATTTTGCGTGTCATATACCGCTCTTGTGATTTAGGCGCCCTGAACACAGCTATAATTCTTAAACACAAGGAACACAATGTTGGGATTTCGACATATATAAGAACTAATATCTGCAACGGGTAAGTCGCCGTGGAATGATGTTGTACCCAAATCTCCATTCAGCCAACGGGGCTTGTCGAGATAGGTCTCCATACCACGAGCGCCACAAAAGACTCTGTGCACAATCTGTCACTGAGCTTAGCTTTTGCCGGCCTGGTTCTCAGGATTCGCCTTTCCTCCTCCCGAAGAGCGAACATTGGTATGATTCGGTTCTTTTGGAAAACCCATTGAGACATGATCGTCTTCGCTGCTATCGGCTTCCCATTTTGAGCTTCATCGTAGTTGTTGACTTGGTGAGAGCTAGAGCTTTGACGCTTCGTAAATTTGAGAGTTTGGGTTCGAGGGTTATTGCCTTTCATGGTCGCTTTCGCAGATCCTAATTTCGATTGAAGCGATGACTGTGAGCGCTCTTCAGGAACTGACGAGGTCTTACTGATCTAGAGTATAGTCAAAGTAACATGTTGCGCATTGGGGATTTTATAAAAAAGCTATCTAGATATACCTCGGCCGAGTCTTTTAACTTCTTTCGATGAGACGCTTTCTCGAGTTGCTCAATGATCTCTTCTATATAGGGTATTACATGCGTGATGAGGTCTTAAGCCTTCCAAAACATTCATCCTTTTTGAGACATTAATGCTTGTTTCGGTATCTCTTGACTTTCCCCCCTTTTTCCTTTGATTTCTTGTTCGAGCTCAAGGATGCGTGTAGTCTCAGGAATATAAATGCTGGTACAATTGAAAGTTGAGCAGAATTGTTCATGAGATATAATGTGATTTGGCTTGGCTTGGGTCGCTGTGAGTAATGTTACACAGAGTAGACCCTTGACCATCGATGTTCCGTCATCGTCTCTATTCTCGTCTCCATATCTTTCTTCGTTCTTGCGTCACTCACGCTTTGATTGGCATAATACTGTATCAGAGCATACGTCTTGACTTCTTTTTTCATAGATTGTACACCACGCAAGGGGTCTCCCTGAAATGCACCAAGTCCATGGCGTACGTCGCTTCCCGGAAGGTGATGGGACAATGTTAGAAGGTTCAAGGAGCTCCAGAATGCACTTTCAAGGAGGGTCATGCATAAGGATACGGCGGTATCGACTAATATCCATTTTAGTTAGTTTACATCTACTACGAATGAACGAGACTCGAGCAAACCACAAGAGATAGACTATTAGCTTCGTACCGAACGTTGGGTATAGCCGACTTTAGTAAAGGTTTACGAATGGTCTTGCGGGATTCTGCATGAGATCAAGAATACAAGTCCCTCGTGACTCTTTCTCAGTGCCAACGTACTAAATATATTGCACAGATCGTAATCACCTTGCCACATGTTTTGTTAGGTCAAAAGATCTTGGGATGCTGTGGAGCTTTATTCATCCGGCATTGTCTTCTATCTCTTGCTAAAACTTATAGTTCCGCATCAGTTGCTCGAATCATGAAGACAGCTCTGCCAAGAGATGCGAAAGAATGCATGCAGGAACGCGTGAGGAAGTTCATTTCTTTCATCACAAGCGAAGGTGGTTAAAGTCAATCTTCAGTATGTACGGTCTTTAACCTTGAATTGATTGAGTCGCAAAGAAATGTCGGAAGGAGTGGCAATGACATTCTATTTGCCATGAGATCACTTGCTTTCGAAATTACGGGGAAGCACTGAAGATCTATCTGACGAAGTATCTGTAAGGATAGGGGGTGCACCTAAACATGTTCACCGCGATCAACCAGACTAAATAATCATTCATAAAGAAAATGGACACTTCACGATCCCTTTTTCCCGTTCGGAACAAACAATCGAAATAGAGAACTAGCTGCTCCTCGAATGACCCTACCATGGTGGAAATACATTGAATCGACTTACAAACTGAATACCCGTGAAAACGGCAAAACTTAGAACTCTTTGTATGCCGCTGAAGTCTCCGCCCAAAAGGGCTTGTGAGCTTAGACTTCAATTCTTTGGTCGCGGTCCATGTAACAGCGCTACATTACCGCAGGCTCTTGATCCTCTTATGATTGTGCGTTCGTAACCTTCCACCAACGTTGTTCAGCAGCACGAACTGACCAGCCAGAAAAAGCCCGACAACATGGAGAAACCCACGGCGAGCCAGGTGTAGATGTAAATCGTTTTGCCTAGACTGGTGTGGATCTGATTCTCTTTCATCCCGAAACTGAAAATCCCGACGAGAGTGCTGTAAAGGATCGTGGAAGTGAGAGCGAAGGCGAAGAGAAAGAGTGAGCTGATGATGCTGACGATAGTTGTGGCGACACTTCCCAAGCGATACATGAGAGCGGTGAGGCCGATCAAGATCTCGATAATAGTAGAGAGAACAGCAGCAATGTAGCAGACAAACATCCAATTCGTAACAGTCTTGTATTTGTCCAGGCCGGCTTTAAGCTCTTTGCTAAAGAGCTTGTCCGCGACAGTGTTATTCAATTTCCAGATATCGACGGGGTTGAACCAGAAGTCGTTTTGGCGCGGGGAGCAAAATGTGACATGATCTTTGATACCGCCGGTGCCGTCTCTAAAGTCACCGGAACAGTAGTTCCAGAGGCTGACGTGGTAAAAATCTTTGATTCCTAGAGCTCGCGCGACAAGGGTGGAACTGTCATGAGTGAGGTCGATTCCGGGAATGCTGACTCCTATAGGATTAGCAGGCAGACCCGGTACGTTGGGGATGGTGGATTTGATGTGGATCTGGGAGGTGTTCGCTCGAAAAAAGTAAAGGTTGTTCAGGGAGGCGTGGTTCGTGCCGCCTAGACCAACGACGATAAGACAGATGAGGGAGGCGATAGTACCTATCATGGGCAGAGCGATGACCCATCTTGATGGCATGTAGCAATCTTGTAACGATGGCTTAGGTCGAGACTTGTGTTCCTAGAGAGGATTCTTATAGTATTTCCTCTTTTCCCTAGACCGCCTCCAAGATGACCAACTACCGTAATGCTGACTTTTAAAACTTGCGCCAAGCCTTGGCCTCAGATATTGCAATTTTAGTGCCTTCACCTCCACCTCTCTACAAGGACTGCGGGAGCGCCGCTTCGACAATGCTTACTGGGGGCACGGTGGGCTCTGCATGGCAAAATCGACCTTGTCACCGTTATACCGTGCCTTTAAGAGTGTAAGCTCTCGGCTCAAGGAATATCGGACCTACCGTGAAGGACGAGCCATCTTCCACAAGTTCAATGCGTCATTGGCACAGGCAATCAAATACGAAGGATCTAGAAAGGGAAAGAGTCAATGAGGAATGGGGGTGGAGAGTGGGGAGGATAATGGGGAAAGGGATTAACACGAACGTTTAAGGAGCGGAAGTGATTAAGGAGGAGAAAAGAAACGATTCATAGAAATAATTGGTGTCAACAGATCATGAATGGTGTAAAATGTTGGAATACGAGGTCATATGGGGGCACATTGATATATTGGTTGTTGCTGTTAGGAGGCTATCTAGGAGGTGGAAGGTGAAAACTCTACTAGCGGGCCCCAGCCCTACCAGCCCTATGAGGCGGAGGTTACCAACTCCCCTATTTCCAACATAAAACATCTGCATAAGCTTTTCTTGCCCTTCCACCATCAGGTCACCAATTGAAAGGATCGAGAAGAAATAGACCTGCAAATACTTTCCTTGCTTCACGAACTGTATTGTGTCTCTGGCGGCGATTTGACAATCGACCGGAGCAAATCCAACCCAGGCTTGACAGAGCTGATATTGTCCCATGTCTGAAGCAGACAGATCTTTGATACGGAACTATATCGAGACATCAATGCTCTTCTTTACTATTCTGGATCCGCGGCCCTGCTCACCACCATTTGAACTTCGCTGTCTATGCTGCTCACCTCAGTCGCTACATTGTACACATCAAATGTTGCTCTTGTCTCTTTCAAGGCAGCCTTCGTTGCCTGGGTGCTTCAACTGGCCATATGAATGAGCTGTGAGATCCCTGGCTTACATACTCATCAGAAAAGATCACCTTACTGTCTTCCACTTCAGGAACGCCTGCTTTCGCAAGTTCATAGCATGAGTCTTGCAAAAGGCTGCTTCGGTCTGGCTATTCTACTCTCGATCTTCATATGTCTTCTACAAATTACAGCAAAGATTAGACATTTCACCCACATTCCACCATGACGTCTGGCACAAGGGTAAGCACTGAGACATTTCACGGTTCTATATAATGAACGAGCCCTTTACTTTCGTTGGCCTTATCATCCGCATCACTAGCACGCTACTCTGCTGTATTCAGAGGTGAGCTCTACAACTTTTCACCTCTCTGATGTGTTAGAGATACTCATCGATAATTCATGCAGTTTATATCATCTCTACCATGATCTGGTGAATTGTCTGTTTTAGAACGATAAGTAATTAAGATGAATGAGCGTTGCAACTTGCTTTTCAATGATATACATGTACTTCATATGACCCAACAATTGATCTTCACAATAGATGGTTTCAATAGACGCTCAAGTATTATACCACCATTGATATTGCTTTGCTCCTGACTTTGAGATCTCAAGGATTGCTTTTATGTCGTTCATGATCAGGGAATTGGGCCGATGGGTCTTGTTACTCCATGTTTCAACTATCTTGTTATCTTGTTTAGTATAAGCTTGTTGAGTAGTATGAAGTCACTCAACTAAGGAATAATCTTTGTCACACCGGGGTTGAGTCATGTTGTTATAGCCGTACTTCGAGGATAGAGATGAGAGGCTATCATAAGAAGGAGGTACTTATATGAATTCTTACCCCATGCGTTGAGCTCATATACAGTCGAAAAGCGAAGCAATAACAACATGACCTCCCGCGCGTTGAAGCTCGCATATACACAGAGCAGTAATAGCGCTTTACCTATACATTGAGTTTATATACAACATACACACTTACACTGCGAAGGCACGACCCAGCTTTTCGAACAGATAGACATGACGCACAATCATATACACTGCGAATACATGACACAGTCTTTGCAAGACCACATGACTAGATGATCATGTGGTCAAACAGCGAATGGAAGCTCACGTCGAAGTGACCATCTTTCACAATTTCGATTTGTCTATATGGTCACTTGGTCATATAGACAGTTTACGACTATAACGTAGAGCTCATGATCTGTTACTCGCACGGCCAGCTCGCAACCTCAGGCATAGCTCTTTGTCACACATTTTATCGGTGTGATTGCACAATGTACGGTCTACGGGATATCTCTACGATTGAGTCGGCTGCTTGCAGCAGGATTTCCTTGAGCTCACTTGACTAGGTATGGAAAATGAATTCAGGTTACAGCGACTACTAACAACAGTGTGGTTTTTAGCTCTAAGACCTGTTTCACGCAGAGAGCTTTTCCATACTACATATATCATCAGTACGACTCTATGTATATCTATATACGTAGATACTATGCTGTGCTTCATAGCCTTTGGCTGCATAAGCACATTAAATGAAGAAAAAGAAGGAAAACTGATAGCTATTCATCACATCTCGACATCTGTCATCAAGTTCATTTCAATATATATCATCAATAGATTACAGAATGTCCTTCGGTTAATCTCTATCACCTTACAAACTTCTTCGCCATCTGACACGTTGTGCAGTCCAAGAATTACCCTTGTGCCCTCTTCCCTGAGAGAGTAAAGCAAAGCAAAAAGACTATGAGCCACAAGGGAAAGGCCACCTCAGCATGAGGTAGCAACCTTTCTAGTTTACCTGAACATACCTAGATATTGCACTAATCAAACGGAAGATCCAGAACTCTAGCATTTTCTATGTTCTGCCGCGCCCTGGCACACCTGGCAAGGCTGGCGTGTTATGACACTAGAGAAATCTTTTTCAGCCTCTGACTTCATTTTAGTTGTCACCATCTCCACTTCACGCTCTAATTTATTCATAATCTTTACTATGCGTGGTTCCTTCCTATACCTTTGCGAGATGATAATTTGCATATTATTAAGATTGTTCATTAGATTTTTCTTGTCCTTCTCCACTGTTTCTATAACATCATTGTACGTCTGAATGAATTCTAAGAAATATTCAATTTCTTTTGACTCCTCTATTTTTGGGGATATTTTTGATGTTTGCCTCGATCTGAAGGTGGCATTGTGATAATTGGAAAGTTATTCTAAGATGTATTGTTAAAACTAAAGAGTAGCCTGAATATATAGTGAACAGAAATATGTATGACAGTCAGCGAGTGTCTATGGTTTCTGATGATCTTTGCTGACAACAAATACAAGATCTTCCTTAACATAGACACATCTATATCTCATGCTTTTCTCATCGCACGAATGCTTCACTTCACGCATCATGTCTAGAGGAGAAAGATCTCATGCCACAGGCAGAAACTATGATGCGAAGTCAACGTAACCAAACCAAGAGAGCAGAGGGTTGAAGACGCAAGGAAAGGGGTTCACAGCAGCACTACTCTGAGAGCCCAATCTCTAAGAGTGGGATGCGGCTACCGAATAGTCCGTCTACAGGAGCAATTATAGCTTTAATGTGAATTAGTTAAGCATCGTTCGAATATATAAGTCCTCAGTTTCCTCGACTAAGTGCTACATGCTTTCCATAGTAGCAATTCTTCATGCCAGTCGCCAAGAAATCTATTGACGAGCCTGCAACTCTTCAAAGCTCATTCATTATCCTCATTAATATCTCCGACAATCTGGTAATCTGCGTGACGTCCCTAGAAATGACCTTGGCGTATCACGATAGGCATTCGGCCAGGTAAGGGAAAGCACGGAGGTAATATGAACAGTCAATCGATGAGTCTGATCCTCGAGGACGAGCGTTGAACATACGAGATGTTCAAGGCGTACATAGCGGCGATGACTCTGATAGGTTCAGACAAGCACAGCCATTGGGGATCTCTCCAACGTCTACACCCCAGGCCGCAGATACAGGAGGGAATATTCGATAGCTTCTACGCAGTTCTGAAGATTCAACTACCTGCTATCGAATTCTCCGCCCGGATCAACCTCGATGCGCTGACCACCCCACATACTTCGGGGGGCATAACTGTAGCTCTGAATCGGCCGAGTTCAATGCTTCAAAAATAATTGAAAAATATCGAGGTTAGACCTAGAAATCGGGGTTGGGGAGGTTCACTGCGCTGACCGCCCACCTAGTAGTAACCCTTCCCCCGCCCGGATCAATCAGCTACCTCACACACTTTGGGACCCCAACCCATCGCCTGAAGTTCAGTATCGATCGGGGAATTTGCTGCTTGGTGAGGGAACCCGATCGCTCAGCGCAGTGAACCTCCCCAACCCCGATTACTAGGTCAAACCTGCATACTTTTTCGATATTTCTGAAGCATTGAATTCAGCTCAATCAGCGCTACAATTTATGCCCCCCAAAGTATGTGAGGTAGCCAGCGCGCAGGAATTGATCCGGGCGGGGGAAGGGTTACTACTAGGTGGGCGGTCACCCAGCGCAGTGAATCTCCCCAACCCCGATTACTAGGTCAAACCTTGACATTATTCAATTAGTTCTGAAGCATGGGGCATGTTGCTATGTAGGTTGAGCTGGATAGGAGTTTACTAGCGGGCCCCAGCCCTATCAGCGCGATTACCATCTCCCCTATTTCCAACAGAGCCTAGAGCACAGACCGAGCGTCGCGTCGCGATGCTCACAAACAAGTTAAACAACAGTCCCTTTGTATCTGTAAAGCCTCCTTAGTCTCCTCTTCATATTGTCTAGCGAGAGAGGCAAGAAATTCGCAAACAGATACGCATAAAGGAAAAATTTCGGTCGTGCATTCCAGGCGATTGCTGGCGTTGGCGTTGCATAGTGGTGGCCATTATTAGCCCCAAAGCTCCGAAAACGGCATGGAGAGTTGGAATTAACAATCTGCTTTGAAGATAGGACTGCATCGAGCTCATACCTCATATAATCCCTCGCGCAAATCATCATTCGCTAGTCCAAACCCACATCCGTTCCCTCTCTAATCAGACACTGTATCGGAACCCCAGAACATCTGCAGAGAAGGTATCAAGCTGTCAGATGAGCTAGCAACTGCTATTCCAAGGCATTCACTACAGTGTCGAAGAACCCTTGGTGAAAGAGGCTCAACAGCCTCTCTTTATCGTTGATTGCGTGGAATTGCCGCACCAAAATTAGTGGCGAATCTCCAAAAAGTGCAAAATAAGACCCACTACCCCCCCAGTGCTTCATACCGTATGCAGTATATGATTCTGCGCGGGGCTTAGCCACGCACGTCTGAGGTCCTGAGGCAACTTCTGCTCCAATCCATACTCTTCTGCTACTCACTGGACGTGTTCTGGTTCTGACAAATTATTTAACTGGTATGTCGTCAGATTTAACTTAGCATTTAATTTCCCGCCTGGCTCTCATTTCCTCCAAACATCCCAAACAACGTGCTGTCCCGGATCGCCCGGTCTCTTCATTGCGGTGGTAGCAATATAATCGAGGTCTCTGCTGAGGCACTCTCTGTTGGAAATGTTGGAATACGAGGTCATATGGGGGCATATTTGACATTTTGGTTGTTGTTTTTAGGAGGCTATCTAGGAGGTGGAAGGTGAAAACTCTACTAGCGGGCCCCAGCCCTACCAGCCCTATGAGGCGGAGGTTACCAACTCCCCTATTTCCAACAGGAAACGGGGTACATACGTAATGAAGTACGTATATACTACGTAATGGAGTACGTATATACCCCGGCGGTTAGGTATTTCCGCTCCGGCCGAAGCGGCTTGGCGCTAGGGGTATTTATCCTTCCTCCCACATCTTCCTTCATCCGATATACTCAATACAAAATACATATGCTCTACCTACTAGATAGTCAATACATCTACATGCACATATTCGCTCTGACCCTCATATACCAATACTCTCCAATAAATATTCCCTAAAGACCTGATCTGCTTGTATTGCTACTGTGCTCAACGTTTGAACATCTTTGATACGACCTCCAGAACTGCGGTGGGTCGGCTGAAGCCTCGAAATATACTCGTGCTCAACGGCTTTGCTGGATCCTAAGAGAGAGACCGTCGTGGGTTTGGAGAAGATCTCTTGGTGTATGACGAGACGACCCGCCCCGCTCGATTATCTCCCCTGTCGTAGCCCGATTATTGTTGAATGCCTCAAGTCGTCAGCGGGCCGAGCAGTCTTGGGATCTCGTGGATCTGCGTTGTCAGTTTTACAGCACAAGTCTTCAATAAGCAGCCGGTTCAATATACTTTGAACTTGGTAGAATATAATCGTTGTCAGTTAGCATAGAGACACTGCCTTCAAACTGACAGAATTAACCTCATGCACCTTCACATTCGTCTTATTAAGAGAATTGAGCAACCATACAGAGAAGAAAGCAACGCCAACAGAATCTCCAAGCACGAGATCTAACCCAGTTCAGACAAATTCCTTGGCGGTAACAGGGTAGAGGAAGTCAGGACTCGCCGACGGCGACGTGTACGGAGGCAATGGGCAAGCGGGCGACGGGTCGGCCAACGGCATTGGTGTTGATTCCACTTGTTTGGTAGGACGAACGAGTAATCGTCTTCCGAGTCTCATGAATTGTATGCAAACGTAGAGTGTCGGTGTCGCAAGGACGAGCCAGAAGCAAATCACAACGAGGAAAGCGGCCGTTCTTGTATCACGAGAGCTTGAAGGAAGTCGTTCAAGGTTCACAGTGAAGGGGATAACTAGGCAAGCGACGACTATCAGAGGAATTGAAAGATAGACCCAGGCCCAGAGTGAAAGGCTCGAGATTAAGATCGCTGTCAAAGCCAAGATGCCCGGTATCAAGAACACTAATTTGAACCAGATGAACACTGACACGAGGGTAGCGCAACCCAGAATTGCCAGGGTGATGATAACAACAGCCAGCCCACGATACTTTGCGATGCGGCGATGAGAGACTGTCAATTTCTTGCTGATCTTCAGGAGTAGAGAGTATATAAGGTCGATCATGGCTGAAGTTGGGATTTAAATCGGCCGACAGGGTTGATCTTGTAATTAAGTCAATGTTGTACGATGACAGACTGGTTCGTACATGGAAAAAGCCGAGGGCCCCTATCACTTTTTCTTTCACCCGCAAGTAGTGGCACCAGGCACACTTCTGCTGACGGAGGTAAGCATATTCGTAACGCGTACTGTCATGAAACAAGCTGGCGGCGTCCACACTCAAATTGGCTGTCAGCATGCATTAGTAAGTCATTGACTTTCACAATGACACCGACAAACTCGTCAAGATCACTCTCGCCTTGGCAGCTGTGATTTAATGTCTCTGTGTACGAAGCAGAGGATAGATCAATGGCTGACCACCAGACGTGGCACGAGGGGTATCTTTCCCGAGCAAAGGATCTCGAACGGGCGACTGGCTATGGCGGCACAGGAGACCGCATTGGACAAATACATCCTGACCAAATCATTCATCGGTAAGAAATGGAAGCAACCCCTGACAAGTCCGGCACACGCTAATTCCTTCGGTCAAGGTCAAGCTGGAAAAAGAACGGAAAAAGGGTGAAATATTATTATAGAGGCGCTGTCACCTTGCGTTTGCGAATTTTGCCTTGTTTCAACAATGGGAGCCTCACAGAATGTGCATTCTCTAAGGTCCGGGAAGCCTTGTACGAAAGAATTTCCATCAGCAGGTCGGCTTCGCGCTTCTTGACGGGGTTTTTGCAGTGCAAAGTTCAGGTCACAGATAACAGCGTTGACAAAGTTCTTCGCTGCTCATTCTGCGCGATGCTATTAGTCAAGATATGGTCGTCTTACTTCAGTACAGTTCAATTTCTCCAGCAATCCCCAGGGGTTCACGGCCGCCGAGGACTTTTCCTATGTAAAAATTACTTCCGGCGATGTGAGCAGATAAAACCAGCGAAATAGTCGGTGAGAAAATGACTGTCCCAAGAAGAGCGCAAGTTTTCTGATCAGATAATGTATCTGCTGAAGTAACTCAGTAAGCTCAGGGATATACATGTGAACCAACCTGATGGCCCTACTCGATTTTGACCTCGGAATCCATCATCTGTGCTGCCGCAAAAAATTTGCCGCTGCAGCGCTTGCTTCAGTGGCATGATGATGCTTTTGAGGAAGAGAGCTATTTACATTAGTCTCTTGTTCGATTTATTAGAACCTATCCTCGATGAAGTCTCGACAGACTGCGCCATGTACAGAAGATGGTATCAACGAACCGAAATTCCTTTGACACCCTTGTGCACATGCGCTCCCTTGTCGATGTGTTCCTTCTCTGTGTGTTTGACGTCTGCCGCTAGTTTTCTGCCTAGTATGATAGCACTCATTTATCGGCTCTTTAGGCAATGTTTGCTACGCGGTCGCGATGCTATCGGTCGTCGAGATCCTCCTCGGATCCTTTGTATGAGAAGCTCGACTGGACCATTGAATTTCTGCCGTAATCGAATCAGCGCCCGGTAGATTGCTAATATGACGAGAAGACGACCTTGCCTCTCTCCTTTCAACCCTGCTTGCATAGAGTTTTACTGACTCTTCAACAAATGTATCGAAGGGCATTCTGAAATGGCTTGAGGGTCTCGTGTACTATTGAGTAGTAGCTGGTTGCAAGGTTAAATGTCATCTTCGCTAGCAGAGCCTTGAAGAATAAAGTAGGTAAGGTACAGTCGGGACTGAGATGCTAACTTACATCTGTAAGTGCTTAGCGCCGTACTGCCTCAACTCAGACATTCTGCCACAACGCCAAACATCTTGTATCCGATGAACGATCTTCGAAACGAGCGAAAAGAGCGAAAAGAGCGACACAAGCGGGAGACACGCGTCAGACTACATCATCTTTCCGATAGAGAGCACAGGTTATGATAGCCTCAAACGCCTCATCTGCCCGCAATGAAAGCTGTAGGATAACCAGTCATCGACTACGCCATCACATGGCGGGCGCATTGGAGCCGAGTGGTACGAGTGTATGATTGGCGGATTGTGCTTTGAACACTAGGTACTCTAGGGCATTGACAGTCTACTTTGATCATAGGAAGGCGAGGCTTTTTGACCCCTGTTGAATAGGCGCCCCTTTTTCCCTTCTCCCTACTGAATCAACGCTACTGAATCCTTCGAGGCCCCGAGTACGACACCTGGCTTCCCTATTTCTGCTCTCTCACAGAAGGCTGGTTGACTTTCTAACTCGCTGAGCCACTGAAATGGAAGTTTCCTTTCACCGGAGTTGAGTATTGCGTTGCAGAAAATCGAGCTCCGTGTTGGTCGAGGAGATGACCGTGTGGTAGTAGAGTAATAGTGGGAGAAGGAGGGGGGGGAGAGTCCCACCTCCCCAAAGTTGGTCTTCAATGCGTTAGCCAGATTTGGTTCGGGTGTACTCATAGGTCGCTAGCAGCTCCATCTCCTCCCCCTTCGCAACAGCAGGCTAGGGTAGAAGATGCCTTATCTACCATGGAAGTAAAGGCCAGACATGACCCCAGTAAAGCACCTTGGTTTGACTTTCGTTACCGGGAGCAATACCATTTGCCAACGTGGTTGGCTAAATGATCTCACATGATCGTTAGAATACGTCATGGAACGGTGTTTTCACGCCACCCTCGAATAAATCTTAGACATCCCTCTCCAGCTCTTCTAATTTTGTATAATCCAAATATGTCAACTCGGGATTGTAATCATCACTGTGATTATGCGATTGTGGGGGGAGGATGTTTCGGGGCTTCAACTGCGCTTGCGCTGAAACGTGAGTGGCCGGACGCACGAGCTGTTTGGTTTGATGGTAGCGCCACCCATACAGCCTGGAAAGATATCAGCAAGATTATTCGTACGCCGTATCCAGACAAAGACTATGCTGCTTTTGCCGAGCAAGCGATGAGAATGTGGAAGGAGGTAGTTCCTTATTGCAGCTTCTTTCATGGGACATCATGGGTGCAAGTGATCGGCAAAAACAGTGATAGGAGTATTATGAAGGGGCCTAAGGACCGACTGATATCGGCTCAAGAGCTAACCCAGATGGTAAGATCATCTGAAAGCTCAAAGCTCGATATTGATGAGGAACTATGGCTTAATGAGAATATTGATTATGTCGATTCGGCCCCAGCAGTTGAAGCAGTAGCCCAAGAAGCAATCAAACTTGGTGTGACAAGGGAAACGAAAGATGTCACCAGGCTCGTCGTCAACGAAGGAGTCTGCCTAGGAGTCGAAGCAGATCGTGGCAATTTTATCGCCGGGACGACCATCATAGCCGCCGGCCCATGGACTCCTGGTCTACTCCAAAGCTCAAATGTTGAGGTACCTACCGATTTCTTCACCGTAGCTGGCGTGGGGGTGGCTACGATGCCTCTTTCTGAGGCAGAATTCCGTGAACTAGAATCCATGCCGATCCTCGTCACTAAAAGTGGTATGTTTTATTTCATCTACGAAATCCTCTTGTACCTGACAGATATGTAGGAGAAGTCATGTCATCTCAAAGCATAGAGTCCTGAAAATGACCACAACTGAGACGTTTCGAATTGATAACCCGGACCAGCCGAATATCGAAGTTCGACCAGCACAGATGGAACGCACATCTGGAAAAATGTCAACTCAGCAGTGAAGCACAAACGCCAGACTTACAAAAGTCCTGCAGACTTTCAGCGCTACCCGACAAGAAGCTCGATTGAATCTTGATGAGGCCATCTTGGGCCAATTTCAACGTTGGTTGACGACTCTAGTTACAGAGTCTCACAGCTAATACGCTGTTCACTTTCTCAGTGTCGAGACCAGGAATCACAGTATTTACCCCAGCTGTGGGTGACTGAGCCAGTCGTAGATTGAAGCGGACAGCACTGTCTGATCGAGAGATATTCGCAAGGGATCCGGGTGCTGTTGATTGATCGCTGACTCGTTTTGACCGCTGTTGTCTATTGTTACGCCACTTCCTGCCATGAAACTCAGCTTTGAGTTTATATGAGAGTATCAATTAGCTCGGCTCACCGGGTGTCACATTGCTTATGCTACTGTTCATTAGGATAGAAACAGTTTCATTATCCGGGAGAGTCCTCGCCTGGGTGTTTGATGCACTTAGATTAGTGGCAGGTTTGGTACGAAATTCGTCGTCAAAATTATGTTTTCCATCTTCACAGATGGGTGAACATGATCCGGCAGCCTTCAAGATGCTTTCGTTTGATGGAGACAAGTTATTATGCGGTAGATCGTGGAAAGTCTCTAATGGCCGAAGGAGAGCTGCCACCTGGTTCTGAGGCTCTGTCTGCGTCTTCGAAAAGATCACTGGATCACTGCTAGGGCGCTCAAGAGCCAAGGATGAAAAGTCTGTCAAAACTGCGCGCTCATCCGTCACAACACCTGCCAAACTCCCGCTTTCGCCATCTGTGCTTTCTCGTCTCTTCCGTTTCTTGGAGCCTTGCGTAAGTGAAAGGTCGACTTTGATATCTAAAATATTTTAGTACACATGATAATATCGAAATAAGACTCATACGTTCTTCTTGAGATCGAAACTGAATGGTCCTATCCTCAAGTCTGCGACAGAAGAGCGACTCCCGATGATTGACAAGATATTTGAGAAGTTTTACGCGCTGGTCTTCATTAATGCGCTCAACTTTATGTTTGCCTAGGGCGCAGAAGAATAAAAGAACATAAGGCCAGCCTATGACGTTTGAGATCAGCCAGAGATATTGCTTCCCAGCCTTGCTTGTTTTGCTTTCCTTGCGTTTCTCCTTGGGCGGATCCTGCTTGCGTCAAAAATAAACTTCAAATTGCCTAAATGGTCCTCATGCGCTTTAGTCAATCCTTGGTCATTGATTTGTTTGGCAGTTTCCTGAAGCTTCTGCTTATAATTTTCGAGTTTTCGTCGATCAGTTAGCTCCGCCAGTAAGGCGGCCAGGATTACCTTAGTCTGAAAGTAGAGTATCCGGCACGCTAGTTTTATGTAACTTTACTACGGCAGATCATAAAAAAGCCGGAGTAAGGCGCGAAACGACAGTAACTACCCTACATGCTCACCACCCTGCTCACCACCCTACCTACTACTCACCTACCTACTCACCTACATGCTCACCTACATACATGGCTTCCTACCAAGCTTCGAATTGCTTCATATTCAAGAATCAAATTTGGTCCCTACCGAGCACCAAATGTGGCCCCTACCAAACAGCCTCCATGGCTCCCTTCATGGATTTCTACCAAACACTCTTTTAGGTGAATATTTAGAGTGGTAAGTAGGTAGGAAGCCATGTAGGAAGCATTGTTTGAAGCACTGTTTGACGTGTGTTATGCGCTCGACCGACGTGTAAGTTGAAGCATGTAGGGATTTTGATAGAGAGCCATGAAGAATGTTTTATAGGAAGTTTTGGTAGGGAGTTTGATATCGAGTCATGAAGGGTGCTTTCTATTGAGCTAATTAGCATGTGCTATGAAGCGAATGACGTGTATTTCGAGTAGGTAGGGTGGTGGGTAGGGTGGTGAGCATGTAGAGTGGTGAGTAGGGTGGTGGGTAGGATGGTGAGCATGTAGAAACTGTGTAGATTGTGTGTAGATTGATCTAAACATTATACTACAATTGAAATTAAATAACTGCGATGAACATCGGATTAACATCTATGAGGTGGGTCCACAGGCTTGTAGATTAATCTTCGAATGTGTAAAGAGAATAAAAGTAGCCAGAACCAGCGCCATTAGGAACCGAAAAGGTGATCCTATCGCTTTCTATTCGACGGCTTCTTCTTGAAATACAAATCATCGACAAGTGCTTAACCAAGTTTAGATGTCTCGCAGTCTCTTCCAACTACTAGTGTGGACAAAAGAGTTGAAAGCATGAGCCTTTACTAGATGTGACTACCACTGTCGATATACACAGATTGCATGCTGCTCTTCGTATATTAGGTATTAGGGGCAAAAATGCGACTCTAACTGATATGAAGGCCACGCAGCTGATGGTAGGAGGTCTTGAGACGGGACCCTCGGGATTCGTCTGGTATGCCCGCCATTTTGTCCATCACCCTCAACTTCTTGATTTTGTACAAGCGATGCTCCATTCATTGCAGCATATCGTTGGCGCTTTGGGCTTGGTGGCCGAGGTGCAACGGGTAGACGACGGCGTATGGCCAGGTCTCGGAAGTAATCTCTTTCCGTACGATAGTGGTCTCTTTCCTTTTCCGTCTCTCGTCTTTGAGCCTCCAATTTAGCAATGTTCTCGGAAGTCTCCCACGCTGACGAGAATTGTGGTAGGCGGTAGCATTTCTCCGTCGTTTCTCGCCAGCAACTTTCGACGCAGCTTGAACGTCAACAGGTGCCTGAATGAGACCTCGCTCTGCTTTCGGCACCATCATTTGGTATTGACTTTGCACTGCCGTGATTGAAGGGGGCACCTCGAAGGCCTTTGTACTTGGTGCCATCTGCACCATTGTTGATGAGGGACCAGATGGCGGATTAGACGGAAAATTCTGAGGCTGACCAGTAGATACTATGGGTGATGCGATAGCTGACTCAGTCTGACTAAACTGGCTGTAAGAAGAGTAATGGGTACTGGGACCGTCCCTTTGAAAGACGGCTGCGGAGGCTCAGGATTGACAGTGAGTTGGTGTTCCCGATTCTCCACCTGGGAGTAAGAAGCCTCTTGATTCACTTGGTGATATGAAGATGATCTCGCCGCGGGCGGTGACGGAACTAAAAGGCAAGTATTCAATTCCGAGAGACTGGGAGAACCGAAGATACTGCTCTCATTCAAATGATTCTCGCCTTCTACAGCGTTGAGGAGGTTTTGGATACCAAACGAGCGCGATTTTTGTTGGTCTGACTGTTTCGAAGAGGGTATAAAAGTTCGATTGTTCGAGGCGGCCGGCACTCGCTGGAGGTCATCTCGCGATGCTAGGGAGATTGGCATAGGGGGCATCCGAGCTTTGAGGGAAGTAAGATCTCTGTTGCTATCATCACGCGAGGCGCTTGATAGATGTTGTGCTCTAATGGATCCGTTCGACATAGAAACCTCGTGACATCTTTTCTCCCGCCTCCGCCTCTTTCTCGTCCCACCGGTCTCCATCGGGCTTAGCGGCTGAGGAATCTCCGTCCGACGACACAGCGCCATTATCACGTGAAGGAGGGGTTTTGGGGGTACGGTGTTCCTAAGCATCTGAGTCGACAGTCTGTAAGTGTGTGAATTATCGAGTGAAGATCTTGAGTCTCACCCAGCTTCTGAGCTCGCCACAGGAGTCGATGAAGTGCTGAGCGAACTCTGACTCCCACCCTTCTCCTTGGAAGTCCAGCCGTCGCTGGGGTTGATGGCACTGCTGCCGGCCGCCTCTCGCTCAGCAGGCTCGGTATTACCGCCCTGCAGTGCCTGTCAACAAAACTACTGACATACCTGCAGGCAGTCGACGTCGTTTTCGTCGATAGATGAAGATATACCTACTTGTGTCTTCATCTCGTCTCGATTTAAGACCTACACTTGGAGGAAAAGCTGCAACAGGTGGGCTAGGAGAGAAATCTGGTTTTGTGGCAGGGCTCGGTAAAGTCTCGATGGCACCGATGATGGGTACGGCTCGAGGCACATCTTTCCACGAGGATGGCTCCTCCAGGTGGCCAGACCCCCACCCTACTTAGATGCCATTGTCTCCCTTAGTCAGAATTTGATTTTGCGCAGTCCCTCCACCACGATTTCAAGACAACCTGAGGATCGAAGGCGGAGCGGTTCGATCCACATCAGGCCACAGAGCTCCCAAATCATCAAATCAAGTGGCAGCGCTGCCTCATTATCAACGACTGCTATCTATTTCTCTCAGGATCGATCTGCCGTCTTTGGCTGTACACCTCCAAGCGACGGAAAACCCCACCATTGCCACACCCCGGCTCGTCGAAATAGCCATCCGACGTCTTGAAAGACGGAATTCACCAACGGCTACTACGCCACTATGCTTCTGCCAACTGACGAGGTTTTCTGAAAGTCATCAGGCTTCGATGAAGTACGGTGGAAAGAGAGTTAGACGTCGAGGACTTTAGCCAGCTATGGGTGGCAGCAGAGGTGGGAATGAGGTGTAGCCGAAATAAGCCGCAACCTCCCGAGGGTGACCCTCGCACAGATCCTCTGTATCGATCTTTCTCTTCTCCTCCAAGATAAGCTCCTCCTATTGCGTCTGATCCGTGGCCGTGAGACCTTGCCATGGGAGAGAGCCGCGGAGGAAGTAGAGAAGCATATACCCAAGAGATTCCCAATCGTCACAGCGATGTTGCACTTGGAAGGTTATCAGTCTTTGCGTAGCAAGGACCGAGGAACTCGCACTTACCAACACCTAAATGACCGTTGATGCTGGCAAAACGTGCCGTGCCAATCAAATGTGGATTCCGGGCACGACCTCCTAACAACAACAACCAATATATCAATATGCCCCCATATGAGATTGTGACTACAAGTGATCGAAGGAGTTGTGACCCGTCGACTGCGTTGATATACTGGAGGAGCTCGCCGAGCTCGACTTCTCTACTCATCGACGTCGCGAACAGTAAGTGATGGAAAGATACTGGGGGGGCTCGACGAGCCCAACTTCTTTACTTATAACGACAAGTCGAAAGCACAGGAGGACGATCAGAACGCATCCTCTACTATCGATCAGGGCTAAGCGTTCGACTACAACTGCGACCGCACACCTATATCAGCAACACATTCAACGTCTACGTGACACAAGACAAAGAGCAGAATAGGGTTATTTACAACCACACTCTACCTCCTCATCGTACGCGCCTCTCTTCCACCACATATTTCCTTGCTCGATGAATGGCAATCATCGAGCAAAGAACATAGTTTCGGCATTACAACCACGAGCACCACGGGTGCAAAGAAATCATGATCTTCGCGATCGGAGACCGGGACATCGTTGTATAGGATATCGTCAATGAAGAGCAGGGCAAGAACGATGCATAGCAAGGAAACAGCACAGACACGCATCAAGAGTTCAAGCGTCACGCGCTGAATAGGAGCTATAGGTTCATTACTGATACTATAGTCTCAGCGTTGTTGTCTCGGCGGCGTGCAGTCGCTGTGTAGCCGGCGAGCGATCTTCTCCCCCAGAGGTTTTTGTCCGTTCGTAACATTATCCCCCCCTTCGAAAATTCATGTTCGCATGAATGTAGCTCGTTCGCTCGCTTTTCCTGTTGAGTTATTCCGGTACTAGTGTGGCTTATTTGAATATAGCGCATGGAATTCGTTCAAAATTTCCTCGAAGCCATCGAATTCTCCTTTATCGGCATAGTACCATTCGTCGTTCCTATGAAGACCTTCGATTCTGTGTGGACTATCGCAAGCTAAATGCCATTTCAAAAAGAAATAGATATTCGCTACCACTAATAGATGAGGTTATTGGTAAAATAGTGGGTTGCAAGCACCTGACCAGATTGAATATCATATCAGCGTTCAACAAACTCCGGATGCATCCCGATAGCGAGGATTACACCACCTTTATCACTGCTTTAGGAGCATATAAATACAAGGTGCTACCCTTTGGATTAACTAACGGACTGGCCTTCTTTCAGCAATACATGAATGATGTTCTATGAGACTTTCTGAACGACTTTTGCCAAGCCTATCTAGATGACATTCTCATCTATAGCAAAACAAGAAAGGAACATAGAAACCACGTTAAACTGGTATTGAGACGACTACGCGAAGCTGGACTACAGGTGAATATTCGAAAGTGCGAGTTCGATGTAGAAGAGACTGTCTTTCTAGAAGTCATCGTATCAGGACTCGGCCTTCGTATGAACCCGAGCAAAGTGATCGCCATAGTCAACTGAACTACTCCGACCAATCTAAAAGAAATTCAGAGCTTCGTGAGATTTGTTAACTTCTATCGCCGTTTCATTAGGGACTTCTCGAAGCTAGTCAAACCATTCACTCAGCTGACTAGAAAGAACACGCCTTTTGTTTGAAACGAAGCCTGTGTTCAAGTCTTTGACAATCTAAAGAAACAAGTCAGCTCGACCTCAGTACTTCGTCATTTCGACCTCAAACGGCAGGCTATTCTGGAAACCGATGCTTCGGACTATGTAAAAGGTGGAATACTATCTCAGTACGACGATGAGGGTGTACTTCATCCGGTAGCCTTCTACAGCAAAAGCATGATTCCCGCTGAAATCAATTACCACATCTATGACAAGGAATTGCTAGTCATTATTCGATGTTTTGAACACTGGCGACCCGAGCTGGAATGCACGGAACTACTCATTCAGGTGTTCACCGATCATCAGGCTTTGAAGACCTTCATGGAAAACAAACAGTTGAGTCGACGACAAGCCAACTACCTGGACATTCTACCGGAGTTCAACTTTCAGATCATTTTTAGGTCAGGCAAAATGAACACTAAAGCCGATGCTCTAACTCGAATGTCTCTAGCGGACACCTCGGAACCAGCTCAGCGGCTTGAGGATCGTTTTCAGACCATTCTTACCTCAGATAGAGTTGATGTTCTACCTATTGAACCGGAAGCAAATCTCTATCAAAGAGTACGTTTGACCAATCAACCGGATGAGCTCTGCAGCGAATATAGACAAGCTATGAACGAAAACAAGCTCAAATTCCATACTACTAAACTGGAGGACTGCGAAATCATTGACGGCGTCCTATTTAGGAAAGGCCTTCTATGGGTTCCCGAGAACATGCACACGGAACTACTACAAGAAGTGCATGATCAACCTTCAACCTCTCACCCCGGCAATAGACGAACTATCGACCTGGTCCAGCGCTTCTACTATTGGCCAGGTCATCAAGCTACTATCCGACAGTACATTCGGAACTGTCATGCTTGTCAACGCAGTAAGGCTCCCAGGGATAGCACCAATGGACTTCACCATCCCCTACCTATTCCACAGGAACGCTGAAAATATATAGCTATGGACTTCATCACTGGGCTACCCCTGTCAGAAAGCTATAACGCCATTTGCACGATCATATGTCGACTCATCAAAGAACGTCACTATGTCCCCTGTCATTGAGGAGACGGTGGCACCTCAGCCGAAGAGACCGCTTGAATCATGCTATGGAACGTTTATCGACTGCATGGTCTACCCAGTTCTATCGTCTCGGACAGAGGCTCCCAATTCATATTCATCATGTGGAAGAGCCTTTGCAAGCGACTAAGAATTACAGCTAGCCTATTCACTGCTTATCACCCTGAGACCGACGGTCAAACGGAACGAGCCAATCAAGACGTGGAACGCGGACTTCGGACCTACTGTAATTACATGCAGAACGACTGAGCCAAATTAATATCTATGGTGGAATTCAGTGACAATTCCAATACTTTCTCGGCCATCTCAATGACCCCTTTCTACTTCAATAAAGAAATTCACCCCCGAATGAGTTTCGATTCAGATACGACTGATTACGAAACCACTCGTGAACGAATTGAAGCTAGGAAAGCGGACGATATTGTTACCCGGATGAAAGAACTACTGAGCTTCGGTCGTCAACAATTGGAAAAACGAAGCTGATCATCGAAGCTCAGGTCAATAAACATAGACGAGACGTCACCTATGAAGTAGGTGACTGGGTTTGACTATCTTCCAGAAACGTCAAAACAACGAGGCCATGTAAAGATTTGAAAGACAAACAACTGGGTCCCTATCAAATCATTGCCAAAGCAGGTATTTCGTACCATCTTCGCCTATCAGTCAGCATGAAGCATCTGCATCCGGTGTTCAGCACGAAGCTACTGCGGCCGTATCCGAATGATCCTCTACCAGAACAGCATGCAGAATCTCTCAGGCCCATCATCATTAACGATGATGACGACGAACACTGGGAGGTAGATGACATCCTGGACTTCAGACGCTATCGAGGCCGAATGCAGTACAAGGTCAAATGAAAAGATCTAGATAGGAACGACGAATGAGCCGATAAAGGAGAATTCGATGGCTTCGAGGAAATTTTGAACGAATTTCATGCGCTATATCCAAATAAGCCACACTAGTACCGGAATAACTCAACAGGAAAAGCGAGCGAACGAGCTACATTCATGCGGACATGAATTTTCGAAAGGAGGGGTAATGTTACGAACGGTACCAGGACCTAACCCTAATCAATTCACAGTCAACGCTAGCGAGTTGACTGCGTATTGATTAGGGCTAGCCAACGATCTAGCCGAGATCTGGCCCAGATCTGGCCCAGCTATGGCCCAGCCCCTTTTATTCATTCCCCAACACCTTCTTCACTCTACAACACCTTGCCTGTGTCACAACACGTCCCCTTCGGGCCTAGCGCAGCCTCTGAGCATTACATAAATAGAAGTTCTTGTACCACTCTTCTTCTGTATTCTTAATGTTCAGTTATAGCTATCTCTAAAGATCAAGCATTATCAATCCTGACTTCCACTGGTTGACTCACCTAGGCACGGTCCTGACATAGCATAGTTTCCCTCATGGGTCGGACTTAAACCGATGTCACAAGGGCGTATGATCAATCAATCAATCAATCAATCAATCTTTTAATTCTCACTTCCGGCTTCTCATTTCACAACATCTAATTCTCAATTCCCAATCCCCATCCATGAATAGAAATACTCTACGCTTATTGACATGACTCGTTCTGTGGTAGTTTTGAGCTCGCCGTCACCTCGGTGCCACAAGGGACATCGCATTCTGTTTTTTCATAGGCATGTGTGATGAAACAAGTACCCAAAGGGATGAAACATTTTGACATCGAAAAGAAAGTTTGATTGATTGATTGATTGATTGATTGATCATACATCCTTGTGACATCGGTTTAAGTCCGACCCATGGGGGAAAACTATGCTATGTGTATCGAACGGACAAAACCCTCTGGGAGAGAAGACCGCTCGCCGGCTACACAGCGACTGCACGTCGCCGAGACAACAACGCTGAGACTATAGTATCAGTAATGAACCTATAGCTCCTATTCAGCGCGTGACGCTTGAACTCTTGATGCGTGTCTGTGCTGTTTCCTTGCTATGCATCGTTCTTGCCCTGCTCTTCATTGACGATATCCTATACAACGATGTCCCGGTCTCCGATCGCGAAGATCATGATTTCTTTGCACCCGTGGTGCTCGTGGTTGTAATGCCGAAACTATGTTCTTTGCTCGATGATTGCCATTCATCGAGCAAGGAAATATGTGATGGAAGAGAGGCGCGTACGATGGGGAGGTAGAGTGTGGTTGTAAATAACCCTATTCTGCTCTTGTCTTGTGTCACGTAGACGTTGAATGTGTTGCTGATATAGGTGTGCGGTCGCAGTTGTAGTCGAATGCTTAGCCCTGATCGATAGTAAAGGATGCGTTCTGATCATTCTCATGCGCTCTCGATCGCTCATGTAGATAGATGCACGACTTGTCGTTATAAGTAAAGAAGTTGGGCTCGTCAAGCCCCCCCAGTATACCGGCGTAGTCGACGGGTCACTACTCCTTCGGCCACTTGTAGTCACAATCTCGAGGCTCATCACCTGAATCGACTATTCTACTAGTAGTATCTTTCCATCTCTTACTGACGGCTTGTCATTAGTCTTCTTCGTGGGTTGTAGTAGCTGTTAGGAAGGGTGCTGTCGCATGCATGAAAACTCTGCACGGCAGCTTCCACGGCCATGCAACATTCTAACTTCGTTCGAACTGCGTCGGATGGAGATCTCTTGGCTTTTCTGACTTCTATCCCGAGCAGAATAGAATCAAAAAGGTTCGTAGCCGGCATCATGTACATGTGAATCTCGTCGCCGGCCAACTAATTTCAACATTAACGTCAACATTGAGAAATATTAAGTGCGGTCTAGAGGCCGGTAATAGAGTTGGCGAGGGGTAATGAATCTAGGAGGAGGTTGTTGAGGAGCTGGTAATGGAGTCGGGAGGCCTTATTAGAGTTGGGGAGCCGATAGCAAAGTTAAGAGGTCGTTATTGGAGTTGGGGAGTCAATACTGGAGCTGGAAGATCGTTGTCGAAGGTAGTGGAAACTGCAAGTAATTACTGCAAATTTGGAAGAATACAGCAGGGCAGTCATCGTATGCTCATGTCGATTCTGACTAATTCTTCCTCTACCTCATTTTGCAGACCTTTCTAACCATCCTTCCAATTGTGGTGTGAGGTTCACTCAACACTGGACCGCTATCATCAACGATTATCTCGATCTTGCTTTAATACCTCTGTCATACTTGTTAGAGTAAACGCAACGTGTATGTTCACGTCGGCCGGTGAGACTACAAGTAATTCTTTAGGAAACCAACAGGTATGTGTTGTAGTATACGCTGGCTCCAGATCGGCGGATATGGTCCGCACAGCGGAGATGCTGCACCCTTCAAACCTGGCAGAATATATTGAAAGGGCCAGCATTGAGTGGAAAATGGCCTTAGCCGGCTTGAATGAACTCAGAAGGCATATCGTTCATGCCTTCAGATGCAGCCATTGGTGGAGGAGGCTTCACAGTCGATAGTGAAGGATTTTGAGGCGGAGGTACGGTTGATAATGCGCAAATTATGCACCACCCAGCAAAGCGTGTCTTCTGCGTCTTGGCAGTGGCGGCCGTGTTGCAATGAGTGTACGATAGCGAAGGTCACGTCCTGGAGATGGTTCATCTGTCTAAGATAGTAGTCTCTCTCCTCTGCTGTCTCGCGTACTTGTAGCTCCAATGTGGCAATCTTCTCAGAAGTCCACTGTTTTTTCGCTTTTTCCCGCTGATGAAAACGCAGTTGGGAAATGAGATTTGGCTTGCGTTTTTGGTCAGTGACTTTTGACGCATGGTCATCGAGTATTTGATGTAGGTATTTCTAAGGCCTTTTCACTAAAAGCTTTTGGTGAACTTGTGCTGGGCAGTAATAGCTGTACTGTCTATCAGCTCTTTATGTTGCAGTTGTTTTGAGACCTTTCGCTTATCTAGCGCTGTGCAGGACTTTAACATACATGTAAAATACTCGTTGTATTGGGACACTGAGTCACATGTGAGTGAAGTTTCAAGTTTTATAATAATAGACTCGCCGCCGTTTTGGTCGAATTCAATGGATGATGTTGCACAGTACTGTTACCCCTGTGGTTAGTAATCTCCGCATTGATCCGGCGCTATTCTAGTGGATGGGTATTTACCCTTCGCCCACTTCTTTCTTTCTCCATAGTTCCTACCTACTGGATAGTTCAGTCAATATATCTACATGCCTCTCTACCCTCGTGTCCAAGAGATGAAGCACTACTTTCATACAGCAAAGTTGGAGACCGGTAGATAGTGTGACCGTTGGGTAGGGCCCATTCCAGTTCGAGTGCCCCAATCAGATAAGATAAGATATTCTAAGAAGATTTCTCTCGGAGCAACTCAATGAGCTACAACCCATTACTTATACAATCCCGCTCCATTTTCAATAAATCTGACATCGTTTAAAAGGGCTCATTCAGCTCATTAAACTGAGCTATTCACGTACAAAAAGTAACAAGTGCGCAAGTTGTGTACTAAGTAGCAGTCATGTTCAGTCCGTCCTAGTAAATTAAGGGTTTTAAAGTTTGCATTCAGGGTTCATGGGGCCCTGCGCAGTCACATGACCCCTCGGACTTCACCTGCTGTATGCGTCATCATTTTAATAGGCTCTACTGGTCGAGAATAAAGAGCAGTCAAGTACGTGAACGGGCCCCCTTCCAAAGAAACAAAAATAGAAACCATGCATGGTTACCCAAGCGTCTTGTTCTCCACTTCAACAAGATCGAGTTTCACATGGCTAGACGGCTATGATGGTGTTAGCGCTATTGAGATCAAAGAGCTCATCATTGAGTGTGGTATTGCGCTTGGTTCGCTGGAAGCTGAACTTTCCTCTCGACAAGAACCTAGCGATCCCCAAAAAGCAGCCAAAAAATCTAAGATCTTGAAGTCCTGCTGTAAGTGCCTTCGAGAGTCCGCTGAGAGAATAAAAACCGACGGACTTACCTCCGATGAATCTATTCTGCTTCGCCATCAGACATCAGACCAGAAAGATCAAGATGACGATCGATCTATCGAATCGCTTCAACTTAATGTCACTGTGTTGCAATCAAAGGGTCGTAAAGAATGGGCCAAAAACGCTTATGAAGAGTTTGTATGGCTTGTCTCCAGACTCGTTAGCCCTGTGCTCGCTCTTCTAGTGAAGTGCACCATTACGAAGAATAGAATAAAGGGTCTAGACTTCGGCCACAAAGCGAAACTTATTCAATACATTAACCAGAACCAGGATATTCTCAGATGTTCTATCCTTGAGTCCGACGCCACTGTGACAGTCTCCAAAAAGCGTAAGAATGGCGAAAGAGGGAATATAATGCATCGCGATGACAGCGAATATCTTTGTGGGAATGGAACTTCAGTGACAAATCGAATCCTTGATACCGACCATATCTTCACACCCTCCACTCTCAATACCGCGACCTCCTTCTCGACCTCCTTCGGCAATGTCTCCGAGCCTCAATCCTTCTCCGCAGTCTCGCCCACCGTTCATTCAGTTGAGATGCACCACCCGCGGTCCACTTCAGAGCGCATACGTAATTCTATGCAGATCAATCATTTGATCATATCTGGACAGTCGCTCGGCAGCATTATGCGGCAGAGCCTTGACCAAATGGCTGGCTTCCAAAATCACAATGTCAAGGCTCTGTGTACAGATGAGCCAAAAGCAGTATACTTGCTTCTTCTATTGCGTTTCTTAGTCGGGTCATCCGGCGCATCAGATACTAAGATCTTAGATTATGGAGGCTTAGCTCGAAAACGATGGGCAACTTCCGGCGAACTGGAAATGTTCCGAGCCCATGATGTTGGCCTTCACCAGGACATTGCAGACCTACTTGGGGATAGTAAGGAGCTTGAACGCAATCTTCGCCTGCTTCATCCTCTCGCACACATTGGACCAGAAACATGCAGTGGTTCGACCTCAATAACCCTAGAGGCCGATCTTTGTCGCAAGATTGATGCATTGATGCATTGATGGACTCTTCTACTGAGGCGTACTGGCGCTATCAAGCCCTAATACTAATATCCTTTTTGCTCACCGGCAGTGCATTTACCAAGTCGTAAGTGAATTACGCCTTTTTAGCTGACAGAACTAATGTGCTCTTAGATTCGATGATATCGGACGATTGACGTTGCCACACTTTCAAAGGCTCATATTTGAACATGTTAAATCAGCCAATTGCAAATACTGGACCACTCGTCTCATGAGTGTCGTCATCGATGGACTTCTTGGGTCTTCAAGTTTTTCGGACATAGCCTGGAAGATACAAGCACTCGGACTAGTAAGTGACATTCGAGGACAGGGACTAGAGGACTACGTCCAGGCACGGATTGTGCAAAGGCAAAGCTTCGTGCTGCGCGTCACTGGGAAACCGGCCGAGTCTAGTCAGGTGATTGAGGACTACTTCGCGAATTTAAATGCTCCTGCAGACAACCCCAGGTTAAACGCACAGCATTTGCTTCTGAAGGTTTCTTTGGCACGGAGTTTCTACGAGCGTGAGGATTTCTGCTATGCCAGTGATATTTTGCAAAAGTGTCAACTTCCTTTGAAAACATCTCTCCCCACCTACGAATTGTCTGCTCTGCGAAAGGTTATGGTTCTTAAAGCTATGATAGAAATGAACAAGGGCAATTATCAAAAAGCTCAAAGCCAGTTGGAGATGGCATGGCAGACTCATGTTGATACTGATGACATGAATGAATCTGACATGAGTGGATTGACGTCTACTGCGAATTAGGACGGCCGCTAACGGCGCTTACACTTCTGGAGCCGAAAATCGAAGTTACACAGGTGCATAGCCGTCTTCATTTAAGAGAGTACAGAAACTTGGTCATTTCGTTTGCGGAGGCCTCCGTCTGTGCAGCTCTGTATGAACAAGCAGAAACTGTTCTTTGCCAACTGAAACACTATTTTGATAAGACTCTTAGCAATGACACAATGAATCAACAAAGTCATCTGCGGACGCTTATTCTCTATGCCCAAAGCCTTCACCACCAGTCCACAGACTACCCTCAATGGGCAGAAACTTCGAAACGCTGGGACGCAGTCGTTGCTCTTTCGCAGAAGTACGTTATAATGGCGGCTACAGGAATGGACTACGCAGTCATTCGCCTCTCAATGTGTCACGTAGCCCGCGAACTGGGGCAGCATGAACAGAGCGATGAACACTTCCGTGTAGCAGCTGGCATCTTAAGGGCTGGGGGCCATTTCTGGAGACGAGGCTTGGGCACATGCAACTGATGATTGAATATTAAAATTCTGGGTGCACAGATATGTCTGCGAATGTTATTAGAAGACTTCTTCTTGAGCAAACCAGAGATTATATACTCACTCGAGTCGTAGTACAATTTTTTTGAACCAGAAAACAGTCTCCTTCAAGCTGAGCTTGTTGTGCGCTACGCTTAAAAGCCATGTATTGTTCTTGTCAACTATTATCTGACATCTTTCAGGCAGTTGTACTTTCTCCACACTGCGAGCGAAATCCTTTGTCATAATAAAGTCTGGATATACTGATTTCAGGTAGACACTAGTCAGAGATATTGTCAAAGAAGCATTCAGCCTTTGAAATTGCATTGCTGATTTCACTGAGATATCGTAGTTGCAGGCTATCTCATCTGTAACAACTTGTAATTTACCTCAGGTATGTATTTCATTCACCCTCTTATAAAGATTCTTGTTTGAAGATTCCTGCCTTGTGCCATGACAGACTATCTCTTTAATGTTGTTTCCAAGAGTCTCAATGTGATCGTCGAGATCAACTGTTGTAATGCTCGTCATGACAGGTTTCTTGAAAACATTGATAGAGTCTCGCTCTTCGCCAATACCTGTTTCGATGATTGCAACGTTGATTCTTTCTAGAATAAAGATATAGATCACCAACAGAGTTAAAAACCCCGGATAGTCAGAAACAGATGAAGTTTTCAAGTTCGGTTGATTTGAAAGCGTCTGAATTTCATTTCAGAATTTCTGAATGTACTTTGCAAATAGTCTCTTAGAGATTGGCTCAAAGTTGATTTGAAGATGAGATGTAACAATCAATCAATGAGGGATTTTCCTTTATTCTTTGATATTCACGAAGAATGCCGTTGCAGTAGTAACAGGTTGTGCCCTTGCCTTTCATTCTGGCAGCAACATGAATTACTTTAAGTCTTGATAGATTAATGATCTAGACATATATGAGTATCATCATGAAATTGATTGAAATGCATTTACATCACAGCCGAGTAACTCAAGCCATTTTTCTGTCCGTTCCTTCCCAGAAGCGCTTCTTCTGCTTTTCAAAGAAAATTCTTTTTGCAACTCGTTCAGGAAGTTTACAGCGTTCTTATTCATTTAGCAAGAAATTAACAGATTTTCTTCTACATATTTACTTACGACGTAATTCACGTCTTCTTTTTGAATTAAGACATATTTCTTCTCTTCTTTCATAGTTGAAGCAACGTAATTGGGGTGAGTTTGTAATCTTCTATCAGCCGCAAGAGCGCATCGATTTGAGAAGACTCGTCTCGCGTTGATGTGGATAGCGAGAGAAGGATGAATTGATTGTCGCAATCTCAGTATCTGCCTCATCTGGGGCGCTGAGGTCTGTTTTCTGTATGTAGTAAACTGCTAAAGACATTGCTAAGTGATAGAAGGGAACCGGGCTAACGTTGAGCCGATGAACGACTCTAAACCCTTTTACATGATTCGCCCTAAACCATTTTGTATCATCATCAAGCCTCCAAAGCGCCTACCTATCACAGTAGACCACATCCTCGACTAAAACGCGCACTCAGTACGCTGAGCCCCGAAATGATATTACTAAGGTCTATCGGCCCGGACCAAGGGAGCATTCACGAAGCTGGCAGAGAAGCATACGAAGCTGGCAGAGGAGCATATACAAAGCTGATACGGAAGCATATATTGCTTCATTCACTGAGCCCTCAGAAGCATCAACCAACAGACATTTTCGAGAAGTCACGTCCGTATTGTAGCATGAAAAACACCTCTCAATCACGCTCTCTTCTGGCCTACGAGAATTTTCAGCAAACATGCAGACATATATATTCCTCTCAGGATGGAAACCATGGTAGAGGGGCTAGCTTGAATGCGAGAGAACAGTAATTCCATTTCCCACCTAATTCATCATCATATAAGATCTCTTCGTGCGAGACGGCTTTGTAGAATGCTCATCAATGTATTGGCTGGTATAGAGGAAGATGTTGTAAAACGTTGGTTGAAGCCAGAGCGATGAAGGGCAAGCCTTGTCGATCTAAGGAAGAGCTAGCATTTACGGCTGAGTGCTCTTCGTCATGAGAGAGGCTTGATGTTTCTTCCGATCGGTGGGTCTGCTGGAACGCATAGTGATGATTCACCGTGAGAATATCTTCAGCATTTATTTCGAGGGTGATTGCATCGATCAAGCCTTGAGTGGTTCCCACAACCACAGGAGAAGAATCATCATCGTTCTCGAAGTAGAACACTTCTTTGTCTGGCTGTTGAGCAAAGTTCCAGTTTAAGTTCCTCGAAGTTTTGAACGTTCATGGCTGCCACGTACGGAGAACGAGCTTGAGGATTTCTGTGGAGTCCGATGTGGTATTCGATTGTTTCTTCTTGAGGTTGCTTGCGCTCGACCGGCCGCTGAGGTTGCATGAAAATTTTTCAAGATAAGCCTGTCTGTGACCATTATTGAGTATTAACACACGTCCTGACGGATTGCAATGCCATAGCTTACCTATGTCGAAACCAGGTCCGTATCTGTAGAGGTATCTTGCCAGGAATATTCTCTGACAGTTTCTTTAATTGATCTTCGTTGGATTCAGAATTACAGGCAAATTTCTCCTTGAGATATGCCGTTTGAGTTCTACACGAGCATAAGGTCGGCATGGTTTCAGGTAGGTGGGCGAACCTGGGTCCGCTGATGGGTTCTCTCGTGTTGCGACCACCCTTACCGACGCTTCAGCTTTGCACTTAGAAATTCCACTCCTCATGCTACCCACAGAATCAATGGTCTTGTTCAAACTGCGGCTCCATAATTTTATAAGAGTCTTTAAGTTAGTGCTTTCTGAGTAATTTTAAAAGACTAAGATAAAAAAGTGTTTCTGTAATGACTATTTTTACAGGTGCGGTATAGGAAGCTTCGTAGAAGCAACAGAGTGAGCGGACAACGAATACATGCAATGATCGTACTAGTAGAAAGGTACTGTGAATGTCTCTATCTAGAATGCCGAACCGAACCTATATGTACACTGGGGAAATGCTCTCGGCTCTCCTGTCCTTGGCGCAGTTAGCAAGTGTTGTATCCGAAAAGAATTTGTCTCTCGTCTTCATATTTTTTACAAACACTAAAGGTGTGTTCCCTTTGGACATGAAAGACCCGACTACTAACATCATGTACTTTCCAACGGGTTTCATCGTCAGACTGACCACAACCAACTTGCCACTCAGGGTATAACTGGGTGGTGTTTCTTTTACAAAGTGGCAAGTAACCAAGAATATTACCATCAGCCTTTGCAACTGCCACAATAACTTCTCCGTTCTCTGCAAAACTGCACAATTGACCGTCGTCCTCAAGTTTTACCTTTGCTAGCTGTTGATCTTTCTCAAAGACTTGAAGAACAGATTCGTGGTTGAAGGAGCACCATCGCCCCGAAGAATCAAGGATCACTTGTCGAAGGCCTCTTATCTCCACTTTCAAATTACTCTCAATCCCATCTGAGGTAATGATTACATGACGTACGAATCCATTCTTTGAGAAAACTGCGATAACACGTTCTGAATCAACATCGTAGACGATGTCTTCTAGAATACAATCATAATCGATCGCTAAAGGAATTGGATCGGTATTGACGTTGTCAATACTAAAAATTTTAAGCTCGGTATTGGTAGCCAAACAAAATCTGCTCATGTCAAGACTGATAAGCTTTAACACTTTCCCCTTCTGCGAAAACTCCATCCAGTTCGTTTGAACTTTCACGAAACCTGATTTTCCACGTCGCCAGATTTGTACAGCGACGAAATTTTCGACAAATTCGGAGCAAATCACAATGATAGATCTCTGAATGATAACTCTGGTATAAACCTCGCCATTGTCAGATTGAATTTGCAGCGGAGCAAGACAAAAGCTCTTGCTTTCGCTAATCCAACGGTAAATATACTGATTTTTATTTTCTTGTACTAGTAACGCTTCAATTTTGGCATTAGAAAGGCATGTGGAGTCGAGAATCTTAGATTGGTTTTGAAGACACAGAGGCTGATAGAATTTTTCGTACTGATCAACCAAGTTACAGTTAAAGCGACTTTGATTCCGACCAGCTTCTATAAAGATTAATATAGAAGAATGTTTTCTTGTTTTGTCGTTCCAGATCTTAGCCACGTTGTTCTGACTTGTCGCAATACTTCTGGCAAATCCAAACTCCTTACAATTAGGTTTATAATTCGTCTCATTACTTCATGTTTGCAGACATTTGAACCTCTGGTTATAAATTCGAAGGGCGGGGGAATCGGTAGACTCTAAAACAAAGTACGCTTCTGTCGATGATGTCTTAAGAAAACAACCGGACGTGAAGTTATGTGCTTCTGAGCAGATTTCTCCACTGAAAATATTAACCAGCAGTGTTTGACCCTTGAGTATGTCTTGTAAAAGAATCCATCCGTTCCGAGAAATATCAAATAGATGAAACTCTGCATCTTTGTTTTTATATGACCATTGAGTCTTTTCTTTATTCCTCGCTCGACTAAGTAGCTCGACCGAAACTGTTTCTCGCTTTTCATTGATGTCAACGAGCAACCAATCTGATGTTAAATCGTCTTTTATTATCTCAATCGCATCAAAATAAAAGTTAGGGTCTTTAATAATTTTATGAAGTGTTCCATTCCCAATTGACTGCGAAAAAGCACCTGGTACAACATTTCTTGAATCATTTCCACTATCTTCATTAATTTCAGAATCAGGACCAACTGTGGCAATATTTCATTCGCACAGATAAACTTCTGCCTTTCTAAATATTAAACACATTCTGTCTCCGTCTCGATCATTTAACAGTCGAAGCTGATAGATTGATGATTTTTCTTCTATTGGAAGAAAAATATTGATCTTCTGTTTAATCTGTAAATTTGAGTTCTTAATGTTATAATCTAAAATATAAACATTTGACATAGAAGTTGCAACGGCAATCTGAGTATCGGTAACAGCAATAGAGGTGATCTTGTAAGGACACTGCCATCGAAGTAATTGTCCTGTTCTAATATGCCAGACACGTAGTATATTGTCTACTCCGCTGGCCATGACATATTCGTTAACAAAGCAAACCTGCGTGAAGGGTTCGCAAAGTCTGT
>JAABUO010000862.1_pt1 | contig 46172 bp, 41 predicted proteins | sample 5559291 | NCBI WGS metagenome assembly JAABUO01 (sample SAMN10711878, study PRJNA513372) | rock metagenome | isolation source: Antarctica rocks | place: Antarctica: Victoria Land, Finger Mt sud
GTGCCGTTCGGTGACCCGGCGTGAGCCACGAGTTGATGAAGGCGGCTGGGCGAAGGAGGCAGCGACTGCAAAGCTGCAGGTCAGGGGCATGATCGTGGTGCCCTCGGCAGGATTCGAACCTGCGACTTCCGGTTTAGGAACTCCCCGACGGAGGTGCCGGCGTGTGCCGCGCAGCCCGTTCCGTGGGCTTGCGTGCAGATCAGAGCGGTGTCGGGGTGTCGGCTCATGTCGGTGCGCACGGCTGCTGCCGGGCAGTCCGTGTGCCACGGCGTGTGCCACGACCCAGAAGAACGCGGGGGTCGCGTGTTGATGACGTGAGGAACCCCCGATCCGTGCTCCGAGGTCCGTGCAGCGGGTGTGTGCTGCCCGGCGTCCGCCACCGGGAGACCGCCGCGGACGTCATCACGTCCGGCGCTGCTCAGCGCCGGCGACCGTTGAGTGGGAGTCCTGTGTCCGATCTGTGGTTCGTCCTGCTGACCGTAGGGGTGTTCGTGCTCCTGGGCCTGGTCGTCAAGGGGGTCGAGAAGCTGTGAACGGCGAGAACCTGGTCGGCCTCATCCTCGCCGTCGCCCTCACGGTCTTCCTGGTGATCGCCCTGCTGTTCCCGGAGAAGTTCTGATGAGCTCGACCACCGCCGGCATCTTCTTCGCGGTCACGCTGCTCCTGGCACTGGTCGCGACGTTCAAGCCGCTGGGCGACCACATGGCCAGGATGTACACCAGCCCCCGGCACACCCGGTTGGAGAAGGCCATCTACCGGGCCACCGGTGTCGACGCGGACGCCGACCAGACCTGGGCCACCTACCTGCGCTCGGTCCTCGCCTTCAGCGCCGTGTCCATCCTGTTCCTCTACGGCTTCCTCCGGCTGCAGCACTCCATCGGTCTCGGACACGCCTACGCCGTCCCGAAGATGAGCAGCAGCCAGGCCTTCAACACCGCGGTCAGCTTCACCACCAACACGAACTGGCAGTCGTACTCCGGTGAGGCGGCGCTGGGGTACGTGGTGCAGGCGACCGGTCTGGCGGTGCAGAACTTCCTCTCCGCCGCCGTCGGCATCGCGGTCGCCATCGCGCTCGTCCGCGGCTTCGCCCGATCCCGCACCGACCGGCTCGGTAGCTTCTGGGTCGACCTCACGCGGACGTGCCTGCGCCTCCTGCTCCCGCTCTCCATCATCGTCGCGATCGTCTTCGTCGCCGCCGGCGCGGTGCAGAACTTCCACAGCTACACGTCGACGACGGGGCTCGCGGGCGGCTCGCAGAGCATCACGGGCGGCGCGGTCGCGAGCCAGGAGGCGATCAAGCAGCTGGGCACGAACGGCGGTGGCTTCTACAACGCCAACAGCTCGCACCCCTTCGAGAACCCGACAGCCTGGACCAACTGGCTGCAGATCTACCTGCTGCTCTGCATCCCGATCTCGCTGCCGAGGACCTTCGGCGTGATGGTCGGTGACAAGCGCCAGGGTCGGGCCATCGCCGGTGTCATGGCCCTCCTCATCATCGTGAGCACCACCCTGATGATGACGACCCAAGGCACGCACCACGGCACGGTCCCGACGGCGGTCGGCAGTGCCACGGAGGGGACGGAGACCCGCTTCGGGGTGCCTGACTCGGCGGTCTTCGCCACCGAGACCACGCTCACCTCGACCGGCGCCGTCGACAGCTTCCACGACAGCTACACGAGCCTCGGCGGGTCGGTGACCCTGCTCGACATGATGTACGGCGAGGTCGCCCCCGGTGGCACCGGGAGCGGGCTCTACGGCATCTTGGTGCTCGCCGTGCTGAGCGTCTTCATCGCGGGGCTCATGGTCGGGCGCACACCGGAGTACCTCGGGAAGAAGATCGGGAGCAGGGAGGTGAAGTTCGCCTCGCTCTACCTGCTCACCACGCCGACGACCGTGCTCGTCGGCACGGCCGTCGCGATGTCCCTGCCGGGCGAGCGCGCCGCCATGCTCAACAGCGGGGCGCACGGTCTGTCGGAGGTGCTCTACGCCTTCACCAGCGCGGGCAACAACAACGGCAGCGCCTTCGCGGGCATCAGTGTCAACACGACCTGGTACAACACCGCGCTCGGGCTGACCATGGCCTTCGGTCGCTTCTTGCCGATGGTCTTCGTCCTCGGGCTGGCCGGCTCCCTGGCCCGTCAGCAGCCAGTGCCCGCCTCGGACGGCACGCTGCCGACCCACCGTCTGCAGTTCGTCGGCTTCCTCACCGGCGTCACGGTCATCGTCGTGGCGCTCACCTACGTCCCCGCTCTCGCTCTCGGTCCGCTCGCGGAAGGTCTGCACTGATGTCTGCCGCCATGCTTGACCGCCCGGCTCCTGCTGCTGCGCAACGGGTCTCCGGGGGCCTGCTCGACCCCAAGCAGCTGTTGCGCTCTTTGCCTGACGCGGTGAAGAAGCTCAACCCGACCACGCTCTGCAAGAACCCCGTCATGTTCATCGTCGAGGTGGGATCGGTCTTCACGACCGTCCTCGCGGTCCGCGACCACACCAGCTTCGCCATCCTCATCGCGATCTGGCTGTGGCTGACGGTCGTCTTCGCCAACCTTGCCGAGGCGGTGGCAGAGGGACGTGGCAAGGCCCAGGCCGACGCGCTCCGACGGGCCAAGACCGACACCATGGCGCGCAGGCTCGTCGACCGGGACCGCTTCACAGGTGCTGAGTCGCTCGTGCCGGCGACGCAGCTCGTACGGGGTGACCGGGTCGTCTGCGAGGCGGGGGACATCATCCCCGGCGACGGGGACGTCATCGAGGGCGTGGCCAGCGTGGACGAGAGCGCGATCACGGGCGAGAGCGCGCCGGTCATCCGCGAGTCGGGTGGTGACCGGTCGAGCGTCACCGGCGGCACCAAGGTGCTCTCCGACCGAGTGGTCATCGAGATCACCCAGGAGCCCGGCCAGAGCTTCATCGACCGGATGATCAACTTGGTCGAGGGCGCCAGCCGGCAGAAGACGCCGAACGAGATCGCGCTCAACATCCTGCTCGCCAGCCTGACCATCATCTTCCTATTGGCGACGGCGACCCTCCAGCCGCTCGCCATCTTCTCCAAGGCGCAGTCGCCCGGCCTGCCGGACACGGCCGCGCTCGGCCACGACGGGGTCACCGCGATCGTGCTGGTCTCCCTGCTGGTCTGCCTCATCCCGACCACCATCGGCGCGCTGCTGTCCGCCATCGGCATCGCCGGGATGGACCGCCTCGTGCAGCGCAACGTGCTCGCGATGAGCGGCCGCGCGGTCGAGGCCGCTGGGGACGTGGACACGCTGCTGCTGGACAAGACCGGCACCATCACCCTCGGCAACCGGCAGGCGAGCGACCTCGTCGCGGTCGGGGGGACCTCGCAGGAAGCCCTCGTCGACGCGGCGCAGCTGTCCTCGTTGGCCGACGAGACGCCCGAGGGGCGCTCCGTCGTCGTCCTGGCCAAAGACCGGTACGGGCTGCGCGAGCGCAGTCCCGGCGAGCTCGAGCACGCGACCTTCGTGCCCTTCACGGCCCAGACCCGGATGAGCGGCGTCGACCTGGCCGCCGACGGCAGCCAGGCCCGCGAGGTTCGCAAGGGCGCAGCCGGATCGGTCATGACCTGGGTCCGCGAGCAGGGCGGCAACGTCCCTGCGGAGACGGCCGGCATCGTCGAGGGCATCAGCGCCTCCGGCGGCACGCCGCTCGTCGTGGCGGAGTCCTCGGGTGGCCGGGCGAGCGTGCTCGGCGTCATCCACCTCAAGGACGTCGTCAAGCCCGGCATGCGGGAGCGGTTCGACGAGATGCGCAGGATGGGCATCCGTACCGTCATGATCACCGGTGACAACCCGCTCACGGCCAAGGCGATCGCGGACGAGGCCGGCGTCGACGACTTCCTCGCCGAGGCCACGCCCGAGGACAAGATGGCATTGATCAAGAGGGAGCAGCAGGGCGGCAAGCTGGTCGCGATGACCGGGGACGGCACCAACGACGCCCCGGCGCTCGCCCAGGCCGACGTCGGCGTGGCCATGAACACCGGCACGTCGGCTGCCAAGGAGGCCGGCAACATGGTCGACCTCGACAGCAACCCGACCAAGCTCATCGAGATCGTGGAGATCGGCAAGCAGCTGCTCATCACCCGCGGCTCGCTGACGACCTTCTCCATCGCCAACGACGTCGCCAAGTACTTCGCGATCATCCCGGCGATCTTCGCGGTCGTCTACCCCGGCCTCAGCAAGCTCAACATCATGGGCCTGCACTCGCCACAGTCCGCGGTCCTCTCGGCGGTCGTCTTCAACGCGCTGATCATCGTCGCGCTGATCCCGCTGGCTCTGCGCGGGGTGCGGTACACCCCCTCGTCGGCCAGCGCGATGCTCCGTCGCAACATCTACATCTACGGCGTAGGAGGCCTCGTGGCCCCCTTCATCGGCATCAAGCTCATCGACCTGCTCGTCCAGCTCATCCCGGGGATCTGACATGCGACGCCTCTCCTCCGCCATCCGTCAGCACGTCGCCGCGCTGGGGATCCTGGTCGTCTTCACCGTGCTGGTGGGCATCGGGTACCCCCTGCTGATCACGGCGATCGCGCAGATCCCCGGGCTGAAGTCCCACGCCGACGGATCGCTCGTCAACGGCGCCAAGGGCCAGGTCGTCGGCTCGAAGCTCATCGGTCAGCTCTTCACGGACAAGGACGGCGCCGCACTGGTCCAGTACTTCCAGAGCCGCCCCTCCGCCGCCGGCAGCGGGTACGACCCGACCGCCACCTCGGCCAGCAACCTCGGCCCGGAGAGCATCGTCGACACGCTCCCCGACCCGAGCGTCAAGGACGACAGTGGCAAGCAGAGCCTGCTCACCCAGGTGTGCACCCGCAGCATGACCATCGGGGCGCTGGAGCACGTCAGCGGAGCCCGCCCCTTCTGCACCCCCGACGGGGTGGGGGCCGTGCTCAGCGTCACCTACGCCGGCCCGGGTTACCAGGGCGCGCTCACCAGGGTGGTGAGCCTGGACCAGGCCTGCCCCGCCAAGCCCTTCATCGCCACCTACCGTGGCGTGGCGGTGCAGTGCGCGGCCTTCGGCAAGGACTACACCAGCGGCAAGACGGTGCCCGTCCGCGGTGACGCCCCCGTGCACCCCGCCGTCCCTGCCGATGCGGTCACGGCGAGCGGCTCCGGGCTGGACCCAGAGATCAGCCCGGCCTACGCCGGGCTGCAGGAGGCGCGCATCGCCAGAGCACGGCATGTCACCATCGCCCAGGTGGATGCTCTGGTGCGTAGCCACACGGCGGGGCGCGACCTCGGCTTCCTCGGCGAGCCACGGGTCAACGTGCTGGAGCTCAACATGGCGCTGGACCGTTCGTACCCGTACTCCGCCGGCTGAGGGCGGCCGCGGTCACCGGACTGAGGGGGGTCTGATGGCCAGGCGGGGCACGCTGCGCGTCTACCTCGGCGCCGCGCCAGGCGTCGGCAAGACCTACGCGATGCTCGACGAGGGGCACCGTCGGGCTGTGCGCGGCACCGACGTGGTCGTGGCCTACGTCGAGACGCACCGGCGCCGGCACACGGCCGACAAGCTCGAGGGCCTCGAGGTCGTGCCCCGCCGGTCTGTGCGGTACCGCGACGCCGACTTCGAGGAGATGGACCTCGACGCGGTCATCGCGCGTGCACCGAAGGTCGCCCTCGTCGACGAGCTGGCCCACACCAACGTCCCCGGCAGCCGGCACGAGAAGCGCTGGCAGGACGTCGAGGAGCTCCTCGAGGCGGGCGTCGACGTGGTGAGCACGGTCAACGTGCAGCACCTGGAGAGCCTCAACGACGTCGTGCCGGCCATCACCGGGGTGCCTCAGCGCGAGACCGTGCCCGACTCCGTCGTCCGCTCCGCGGACCAGGTCGAGCTCGTCGACATGACGCCGCAAGCACTGCGGCGCAGGATGGCTCACGGCAACATCTATGCCGCGGAGAGGGTCGATGCGGCGCTCGGCAACTACTTCAGGGTCGGCAACCTCACGGCGCTGCGCGAGCTGGCACTGCTGTGGCTCGCGGACGCCGTCGACGACGGGTTGCAGCGCTACCGCGAGGCGCACGGCATCGCGGGGACGTGGGAGACGCGGGAGCGGGTCGTCGTCGCGCTCACCGGGGGGCCCGAGGGGGAGACCCTGGTGCGCCGGGCAGCGCGGATCGCCGCGCGCGCGACCGGCGGTGAGCTGCTCGCGGTGCACGTCGCACGCAGCGACGGGCTGACCGGCGCCGGGGTGGCGGCGCTCGCGGGTCAGCGCGCCCTGGTGGAGTCCCTCGGGGGCAGCTACCACTCGGTCGTCGGGGACGACGTGGCGAAGGCCCTGCTCGACTTCGCCCGCGCCAGCAACGCGACCCAGGTGGTGATCGGGGCGTCGCGTCGTGGCCCTCTTGCGACCGCACTCACCGGACCGGGTACGGGTGCCACCATCACCCGGCTCTCCGGTCCCATCGACGTGCACATGGTCAGCCACGACTACGTGGGCCGCGGACGCCTCCTGCCGGCGCTCACCGGTGGCCTGACGACCCGTCGCCGGGTGCAGGGGCTGCTGACCGCGGCCTTCCTGCTGGCGGTGCTCACGCCGCTGTGCGCGGCGCTGCGGCCGGACATCTCGCTGCCCAGCGACCTGCTGCTCTTCCTGCTCGCGACGGTGGTGGTGGGTCTCGTCGGGGGCTTCTACCCGGCGGTCCTGACGGCTGTCCTCGGCTCACTGCTCATCAACTTCTACTTCGTACCACCGCTGCACACCTTGACCATCGGCGACACGAACAACGTGCTCGCGCTCGTCGTCTTCCTCGCCGTCGCCGCCCTCGTGTCCCGCGTCGTCGACGTGGCAGCGCGACGGAGCAGTCAGGCGGCCCGGGCGAGCGCCGAGGCAGAGACGCTCTCCACCCTGGCCGGGAGCCTGCTCCGCGGCGAGCAGGCGCTGCCCGCGCTGCTCGAGCGCGTCCGCGAGACCTTCGCGGTCACCAGCGTCGCACTGCTGCGCCGCGACACCGAGGCGCCGGCCAGCTCTGCCCGGGTCGCGTCGACCGGCGGTCTGCGCGGGACCTGGGGCACCGTCGCCAGCACAGGGGACGGCGCGGCCACCCGGCCGGAGGACGGTGACGCCGAGGTTTCGCTCACCGAGCAGCTCGTGCTCGTCCTGCGGGGCCGGCCGCTGCCCGCCGAGGACCAGCGGGTGCTCGCCGCCTTCGCCGCCCAGGTGGCCGTCGCCTACCGCCAGCGACGCCTGTCCGAGGCGGCCGCCGCCGCCGAGCCCGTCGCCGAGGCCGACCGGATGCGGACCGCGCTGCTCAACGCCGTCGGCCACGACCTGCGCAGCCCGCTGGCCACCGCGAAGGCGGCGGTGTCGAGCCTGCGCAGCCCCGATATCGTCTGGGAGCCAGCAGAAGAGGCAGAGCTGCTCCACGCTGCCGACGAGGCTCTGGACCGGCTCGCCGCGCTGGTCACCAACCTGCTGGACCTCTCCCGCCTGCAGGCGGGGGTGCTGTCGGCCTTCCCGCGGGCGGTCGGGCTGGACGACGTGGTCAGCCTCGCGCTCGAGCATGCCGCCGGCGGGCGGCCCGTGGACATCGACGTCTCTCCCGAGCTGCCGGAGGTGATGGCCGACCCGGGTCTGCTCGAGCGGGTCATCGCCAACCTCGTTGACAACGCGTTGCGCTACACGCCCGCGGACCAGGTTGTCCGGCTGGCCGCGAGCAGCCACGCCGGGCGGGTGGAGCTGCGGGTGGTCGACCGCGGCCCTGGCATCCCGGAGTCGGCCCGCGGCGCGGTCTTCACCGCCTTCCAACGCCACGACGACCACCCCAGCGTGGGTACGGGCGTAGGGCTGGGGCTGGCGATCGCCCGCGGTTTCACCGAAGCGATGGGCGGCACGCTGACCGCCGAGGACACGCCCGGCGGAGGGCTGTCGATGGTCGTCGACCTGCCGGCCGTCGCCGTCGGCGTACCGGCGTTGCCGTGAGCGGCGGTGCGACCCGCGTCCTGGTCGTCGACGACGAACCACGGATGCTGCGCGCGCTCGCGCTCAACCTCACCGCGCGCGGGTACGTCGTCTTCACGGCGGTCGACGGGACCAGCGCCCTCCAAGCCGTCGCCGACAGCGACCCGGACCTCGTGGTGCTCGATCTGGGCCTGCCGGACATCGACGGGATGGACGTCATCCGCGCGATCCGGACGCAGAGCACGATCCCGATCGTGGTCCTCAGCGCGCGGACCGGGGGTCCCGAGAAGGTCACCGCCCTCGACCTCGGCGCCGACGACTACGTGACCAAGCCCTTCGACATGGTCGAGCTCCTCGCCCGGCTGCGCGCTGCCGCCCGGCGGGCCAACGCGCTGCCGCCCAGCACGACGATCCAGCTGGGCCCCACCGCGATCAACATCGCGGAGAAGACCGCCGAGCGCAGCGGCGACGACGGCCAGCCCAGACGGGTGGCCCTCACCCCGACCGAGTGGCACCTGCTGGAGGTGCTGCTGCGCTCACCCGGCAGGCTGCTGACCGGGCGCCAGCTGCTGACCGAGCTGCGGGGGGACCCAGCACACACCGACTCGAGCTACCTGCGGATCTACATGTCGCAGCTGCGCCGCAAGCTCGAGGCGGACCCGGCCCGACCACGGCACCTCATCACCGAGCCGGGTCTCGGTTACCGCTTCCAGCCCTGAGCGCAGGCGTCAGAGCCCGAGCTGCTGCCTCATGCCGGCTTCGTCGGAGGAGCCCCACCGCTCGACCAGCAGACCGTCGACGAAGCGACCGATCTGCACACCGCGCCAGCTCGCCGCCTTGCCGGTGGCGGGGTTGCCCTGCAGCTCACCGGTGTTCGTACCCGATGCGGTGTAGGCGATCGCGACGTCGTCATCGGTCGCGCTGAGGTGCTCGACCTCGATCGCCAGGTCGGGGAAGGCGGTGCGCAGCTCCGAGAAGAAGGCGCGGTAGCCGCCCGGGCCGGGGCCCTGACCCGGCGCGGGGTCGTGGTCGACGGAGTCCGCCGCGACGATGCTCGCGAAGTCGAGGGAGCCGCTGTTGACCGCCTGGCCGAAGGCCTGCTGGGCCGCGGTGTTCTTCTCAGCACTCATGACGTCGACCTGCCCTCGTGGCCAGTGGCGACACCTGTGCACCGCGCGGGCGCGCTGGGTAGGGCCCTGTGCGTGACCGCGCCCGTCCGGGACCTCAACGACCCCGGCCAGTACGACGACCTCGTCGCCCAGTGGTGGGACCCGGCGGGCCGCTTCGCGATGCTGCAGTGGATCGCCCGCGCGCGGGCCGCCCTGCTGCCCCCACCGCCGGGAGACCGCCGCGGCGTGCTCGTCGACGTGGCCTGCGGCGGCGGGCTGCTGGCGCCCCACGTCGACCCCCGCTGGGCCCACATCGGCGTCGACGTCGGCGCCGGGGCGACCCGGACCGCCCGCGCCCACGGTGTCACTGCGGTGCAGGGCGACGCCCTGGCGCTGCCCCTGGCTGCGGGCAGCGCTGACGTCGTGGTCGCGGGTGAGGTGCTCGAGCACGTCAGTGACGTGGACAGGGCCGTCGCGGAGGTCTGCCGGGTGCTCAAGCCCGGCGGCACGGTCGTGATCGACACCATCGCGCGCACCCGCTTCGCGCGCTTCGCGGCCGTCACGGTCGCCGAGCGAGCTCCGGGCGGCCCGCCGCGGCGGCTGCACGACCCCGCCCTGTTCGTCGACCGGCGGCGGCTGGTCGCGAGCTTCGCCGACCACGGCGTGACCCTGTCGCTGCACGGGCTGGTCCCGGACCCGGTCGGGTACGCGCGGTGGCTGCTCGACCGCACGCGCAGCGTCCGGCTGCGCCGGATCCCCTCCACCGCAGCGCTCTTCGCCGGTGTCGGCCGCAAGGCTGCGGCATGAGCGCCGTCGTCACGGGCGCAGGGGCGGCCTTCCCGCCCCTGCAGCAGGCGCAGGCCGACCTCTTCGAGACCTACTTCCGCGCCCACGCCGGCCGGTCCGCACGGGTGGCCGAGCGGGTGTGGCGCAACACCGGCATCGAGCGGCGCAGCGGTGCCGTCGACCCTCGGGTCGAGGACGTCGCTCAGTGGGGGACGGCCCAGCGGATGGAGCGCTACGTCACCGAGGCGATGCCACTCGGCCGCGACGCCATCGCCAAGGCGCTCGCCGACGCGGGTCTGGACGCTGCCGACGTCGGGCTGCTGACCGTCGTCTCCTGTACGGGGTACTCCACCCCTGGGCTCGACATCCGCCTCGCCGACGAGCTGGGCATGGCGGCCGACGTGCAGCGCCTGTTCATCGGCCACATGGGCTGCTACGCAGCGCTGCCCGGGCTCGGGGCGGTGTCTGACTTCGTCGCCGCACGCGGCCGACCGGCCGTCATGCTCTGCCTCGAGCTGACCTCGCTGCACGTGCAGCCACCGACCGCCGACCTGCAGCAGATCGTGGCGCACAGCCTCTTCGGGGACGCAGCGGCCGCGGTCGTCGTGCAACCCGACGCCGTCACCGGATGGGAGGTCGTCGACACCGCCGCGGTCACCGACGCCAGCACGAGCGCGCTGATGACGTGGGACGTGACCGACACCGGCTTCCGCATGGGGTTGTCGCCCAAGGTGCCGGCGGTGCTCCAACGGCATGCGCGTCCGGCGGTCGAGGCCCTGCTCGACCGGCACGGCCTCGCGGTCACCGACGTCGCCGGCTGGGCGGTGCACCCCGGCAGCGCGCGCATCGTCGAGGTCATCGCCGAGCAGCTCGGGCTGGAGCGCACCGCCGTGCAGGCGTCCTTCGACGTGCTCGCCGACCGCGGCAACTGCTCCAGCGCGACCGTTCTGCTGGTGCTCGACCGGGTCCAGGTCGACCCGGGCGGGTACGCGGTCGCGATGGCCTTCGGGCCGGGGCTCACCCTCTACAGCACCCTGCTGCGTCGGCGCTGAGCCGCCGCTCCCGTCGCCGCCTGGTTACGGTGCGGTGTGACCGAGCACACGCAGGACGCTGGCGGCCTCCTCGACCCGGACGGGCTGCTGGGCCGCGGCGCCGTCGTGACCGGTGGAGCGCAGGGCATCGGCCGGGCCGTGGCCACCGCGCTCGTCGGCGCGGGAGCCATCGTCGTGCTGGCCGACCTGGACGAGGCCGCCGCCGCCCAGGCTGCAGAGGAGATCTCCGACCTCGGCCTGGGGCGTGCCGTCGGGGTGCGCTGCGACGTCACCGACGAGGCGCAGGTGCAGGCGGCCGCCGAGCTCGCTGTGACCGAGGCCGGCTCGCTGCAGGCCTGGGTCAACAACGCCGGCATCACCCGCGACCTGACCATGCGAAAGATGAGCCTGGCCGACTTCCGCGCGGTCGTCGACGTGCACCTGGTGGGGGGCTGGCTCGGCACCAGGGCGGCGGCAGGGGTCATGCGCGAGCAGGGCACCGGGTCGATCGTGAACATCAGCTCGATCAGCGGCAAGGTCGGCAACATCGGCCAGACCAACTACAGCGCAGCCAAGGCGGGGCTGGTCGGCTTGACCAAGGCCGCCGCGAAGGAGCTCGCCTACCTCGGGGTGCGCGTCAACGCCGTGCAACCCGGGCTGATCAGGACGGCGATGGTCGAGGCGATGCGCCAGGACATCGTCGAGGCACGCGTCGCCGACATCCCGCTCGGCCGGGTGGGGGAGCCGGCCGATGTGGCCGAGGTCGTCCTCTTCCTCGCGGGCAGCCGGTCGTCGTACATGACGGGGACGGTGACCGAGGTGACCGGCGGCCGGTGGATGTGACCGGGCTCCGCGAGGCCGTGCTCTGCGAGCCGCTGCGCACCCCGGTCGGTCGGTACGGCGGCGTCTTGCGCGACGCCCCGGCTCAGGAGCTGGCCGCGACGGTCATCCGAGAGCTTTTGCACCGCAGCCAGATCCCGCCCGACGAGGTCGACGAGGTCATCCTCGGGCACAGCTACCCCTCGATGGACGCCCCGGCGATCGGGCGGGTCGCCGCGCTCGACGCCGGCCTGCCCACCTCCTGCGGTGGGCTCCAGGTCGACCGCCGGTGCGGCTCCGGCCTGCAGGCGGTCGTCGACGCGGTGACGCGCGTGCAGACCGGTGCCTGTGACGTCGTCATCGCCGGCGGGGCCGAGAGCATGAGCGGCGCCAGCTTCTACGCCACGGACATGCGCTGGGGCGTCCGCGGCGAGGGGGTCCTGCTCCGCGACTCGCTCAACCGCGGCCGCGTCACCGCCGGCGGTGAGCGCTTCCCCGTGCCGGGCGGCATGCTCGAGACCGCGGAGAACCTGCGTCGCGACGGCGCCATCCCGCGGGTGGAGCAGGATGCGCTGGCCTTGCGCTCGCACCAGCGTGCGGTCGATGCGCAGCGCGCAGGGATCTTCGCCGAGGAGATCGTGCCGGTGACGATCGTCGGTCGTCGCGGGGACACCGTCGTCGACACCGACGAGCACCCGCGGGCCGACACGACGATGGACTCCCTCGCCCGGCTGCGCCCGGTCCTCGGCCGCGACGACCCGGATGCCACGGTCACCGCCGGCAACGCCAGCGGCCAGAACGACGGCGCAGCGGCCTGCGTCGTCACCACACCGGAGCTGGCCGAGCGGTACGGCCTGCGCCCTCTCGCCCGCCTGGTGGGCTGGGCGCTGGCCGGCGTCGCGCCAGACCGGATGGGGCTGGGTCCCGTACCGGCCGTGGCGAAGGTGCTGGCGCGCAGCGGCATCGGGCTGGACGACGTCGACCTGATCGAGCTCAACGAGGCCTTTGCCGCGCAGGTCATCGCGGTGACGCGGGCGTGGGGCTTCGGCAGCGACCTGGACGGCCCCGGCTGGTCGCGCCTCAACGTGCACGGCTCCGGCATCAGCCTCGGCCACCCGGTCGGAGCGACAGGCGCGCGGATCCTTGCCACGCTGCTCAGGGAGATGGACCGCCGGCAGGTCCGGCTGGGGCTGGAGACGATGTGCATCGGCGGCGGGCAGGGGCTCGCCGCTCTCTTCGAGAGGGTGGGCTGACGGATGGACGCGACCGAGCTGCAGGACGTGCTGACGGCGGTGCGGAGCTTCGTACGGGAGACCGTCGTGCCGCTCGAGGACGAGATCGAGGAGACCGACGCGGTCCCCGACATCGTCCGCAAGACGGCCGCCGAGATGGGTCTCTTCGGTTACGCCCTCCCGGAGGAGTACGGCGGTCTCGGGCTCACGGTCACCGAGCAGGTGCAGGTCGTGATGGAGCTGGGGTGGACCACGCCGGCGCTGCGCTCGATGGTCGGCACCAACAACGCGATCGGCGGTCATGTGCTGCTGCTCGGGGGCACGGACGAGCAGAAGCGGGAGTGGCTGCCGCGCATGGCATCTGGTGAGGTCGTCGGGTCTTTCGGGCTCACCGAGGCCGACGCGGGCAGCGACCCGTCGACGCTGCGCACCAAGGCGGTGCGTGACGGCGGCGACTGGCTCGTCACCGGCTCCAAGCGCTACATCACCAACGCGCCGCAGGCCGATGTCATCTTTACGTTTGCGCGCACGCTGCCCGACGAGCCGCCCAGCCGTGGCATTGCCAACCTCATCATCTCGACCGACAGCCCGGGTTTCACGATCGGCAAGCGCGACCACAAGATGGGCCAGGCCGGCGCGTGGAGCAGCGACGTGCACTTCGACGACGTGCGGGTGCCGGGGGACCGGCTCATCGGTGGCGAGGAGGGCGTGGGCACCGGCTTCGCGACCGCCATGCGCTGCCTGGCGCACGGTCGGCTGCACATCGCGGCGCTCTCGGTCGGCATGGCGCAGCGGGCGGTGGCGGAGATGACCCGCTTCGCGCAGGAGCGGGAGCAGGGCGGCCGGCCGATCGCGTCGTACCAGCTGGTGCAGGGGTTGGTGGCCGACTCGGTCACCGAGCTGATGGCGGCGCGCGCGCTGGTGCTCGAGTCTGCGCGCGCTTACGACGACGGCAGCGACCGCAAGGTGGCCGCGTCGGCCGCGAAGTACTTCGCCAGCGAGGCGGTCGGGCGCATCGCCGACCGAGCGGTGCAGGTCTTCGGCGGCGCGGGGTACGTCCGCGGCGTGCCGGTCGAGCGCATCTACCGCGACGCGCGCCTGCTCCGCCTCTACGAGGGCACCAGCCAGATCCAGCAGGTCATCATCGCGAAGGCGACGCTCGGGGCCGCTGCCCGCGGGTGACGCCCGGTCAGCCCGCGGCGGAGAAGCGGGGCGCGGGGGCCGGCAGAAGCGCACCGTCGCGGTCAGCGAAGGTGCTGCGGGCGAGCAGGTGCGGGTGCCGTGGCGCCTCGGTCATGGACAGCACCGGGGTGACGCAGGCGTCCGTACCGGCGAAGGTGGCGGCCCACTCTTCGCGGTCACGGGTGAGGAAGGTCTGGCTGAGCAGCGCCCTGAGCTCCGGCCAGCGCTCCCGGTCGCCCTGCGCTTCGCGCGGGAAGGCCAGGTCGAGCACGTCGCACAGCGCGGCGAAGAACTGCGGCTCCAGGCAGCCCACCGCGAGGAAGCCGCCGTCGCGGCAGGGATAGACACCGTAGAAGGGCGCGCCCCCATCGATGAGGTTGCTCGCCCGGCGGTCGGTCCAGCCGCCGCTCGCCAGCCAGGAGTACTGCATCGACATCAGGTACGACGCCCCGTCGACCATGGCGGCGTCGACGACCTGCCCGGCGCCGCTGCCGGCGCGGGCGACCAGCGCGGCCAGCACGCCGACCACGAGGAACATCGTCCCGCCGCCGAAGTCGGCCACCAGGTTGAGCGGTACGACCGGCGTCTCGGCGGTCCCGATCGCGTGCAGCGCACCGGTGAGCGAGAGGTAATTGATGTCGTGCCCGGCGGTGGAGGCGAGCGGCCCGTGCTGCCCCCAGCCGGTCATCCGGGCGTAGACCAGCCGCGGCTGCGCGGCCAGGCAGACGTCGGGACCGAGCCCGAGCCGCTCGAGCACGCCAGGGCGGAAGCCCTCGACCAGCACGTCGGCCGCCTCGAGGAGACCGAGCACCTCGCCCGCGCCCGCCGCTGAGCGCAGGTCGACCTCCCGCACCGGTCGCCCACCGCCGAGCCCGTCATCCAGGCCGCCGCCGCCGGGGCGCACCAGCCGCAGCACGTCCGCGCCGAGGTCGGCGAGCAGGCGGCAGGCCAGCGGACCAGGGCCGATGCCGGCGAGCTCGATGATGCGCACGCCGGCGAGCGGGCCCTGGCCGGGTGGCTGCGTCACGAGGCGGAAGACTACGAGGCGTGGTTGCGCCGGCACTCGAGCTGCGCGGGCTGACCGCCGGGTACGGCCGGGCGGTGGTGCTGCGCGATGTGTCCCTCAGCGTGGCGCCCGGCGAGGTGGTCGCGGTCGAGGGCGCTGACGGTGCGGGGCGCACCACTGCGCTGCGGGCCACGGCGGGGCTGGTGCGCACGACCGGCGGTCATGTGCTGCTCGCCGGGGCGGAGGTGACGGGCACACCACCACACCGCCGGGCGCGGGCCGGGCTGTGCTTCGTACCGGCCGGGGTTGCGGCCTTCCGGGGCCTCAGCGTGCGGGAGAACCTGCGGCTGGTGGCCTCCGGCGGCTCCGGACCGTGCGTTGGCGGCTTTCCCTGACCTCGCCGACCGGACCGTCGCCGACGTGGTGCTGCGGGCGCTGCGAGACCTCGCGGTCGGTGGCACCGCGGTGGTGGTGGTGGAGCCCGACGCCGATCGGGTGCGCCGGGTCGCCGGCACAGTCCGCCGCCTCGAGCGTGGCGTGCTCGGCTCAGCGTGAGCGGCGGGTCCCCACTCGGCGGCCGCCGAAGAAGACGGTGCCGAGGAAGAGCAGCACCGCGATGATGAAGAGCCAGAAGAGGCCGTGGACCACGAAGCCGACGATGCCGATGGCCACGTAGACGAGGACGAGGAAGAGCAGGAAGGCGATCACGCGGTGGTCCTACCCCCGCCCGGCGCCGGCGATCACCCGGCGCGGCTCAGACCGTCAGGACCAGCTTGCCGAAGACGTCACCGCCGGCCAGCCGCTCGAAGCTGGCGCGCGCGTCCGCCAGCGGTCGTACGTCCTCGATGACCGGGCGGGCCCCGGTGCGCTCGAGCAGCGCCAGCATGTCCACCAGCTCGTCGCGGGTCCCCATCGTGGAGCCGACCACCGACAGCTGCAGGAAGAAGACGCGGTTGAGGTCGGCACCCGGGTCGGGGCCGCTGGTCGCGCCGCTGACCACGATCCGCCCGCCAGGACGCAGAGAACGCAGTGAGTGCGCCCAGGTCGCCCGGCCCACCGTCTCGATGACGACGTCGACCTTCGCCGGCAGCCGTGCGCCGGTCTCGACGACGACATCGGCGTCGAGCCCCACCGCCCTGCTGCGTTTGCCCTCGTCGCGGGAGGTGGCGAAGACGGTGTGGCCCAGCGCCTTGGCCAACACGATCGCCGCGGTCGCCACACCACCGCCGGCACCTTGCACGAGCACTGTCGCGGGACCGGTGAGACCACTGCGCGTGGTCAGCATGCGGTAGGCCGTGAGCCACGCGGTCGACGTGCACGCCGCCTCCTCCCAGGACAGAGCCGCCGGCTTGGGCACCGTGTTGCGGGCGGGGACGAGCACCGATGCGGCCAGCGTGCCCGGGTGCACCTCCGACAGCAGGGAGCGGCCGGGGTCGAGCGTCTCGTCACCGCCACCGGCCGCCGGGTCACCGATGACGGCGTGCACGACCACCTCGGCGCCGTCCTCGAGCACGCCAGCGCCGTCGCAACCCAGCACCATCGGCAGCCGGTCAGCCGGCAGCCCGACCCCCCGCAGCGACCAGAGGTCGTGGTGGTTGAGCGCGCACGCCCGCAGGTCGACGCGCACCCACCCCTCCCGCGGCTCGGGCTCTGGGACCTCGCCGACGGTCAGGCCCCGGAGCGGGTCGTCGGCGGACTGGGCGGTGCAGGTGACGGCGAGCATGGGCACACCCTGCCCCACCGCCGGGCATCTCAGAGCCCGAGGCTGCGCCCGACGATCTCCTTCATGATCTCGCTGGTGCCGCCGTAGATGGTCTGCACCCTGGCGTCGGCCCACGCGCGCCCCACGGCGTAGTCGGTCGTGTATCCGTACCCGCCGAAGAGCTGCAGGCAGCGGTCGAGCACGTGCTGCTGGATCTCCGTGGTGTGCAGCTTGATCATGGCTGCTGCCGCCGGTGTCAGGGCTCTGCGGCCGTGCTGGGCGACGCCCCAGTCGAGGAAGGTACGGGCCACGGTCACCTGGGTGGCGAGGTCGGCGAGCAGCCACTTGTTGTGCTGGTACGACCCGATCGGCGCCCCGAAGACCTTGCGCTGCTTGACGTAACCGAGCGTGTCCTCCAGCACCCCCTCCATCGACGCCACTGCCTGGACTGCGAGCGACAGCCGCTCCTGCGCGAGGTTCTGCATGAGGGCCGCGAAGCCGTGACCCTCCTCGCCGAGCAGGTTGGCCCTCGGCACCGGCACCGCGTCGAAGAAGAGCTCGGCGGTGTCCTGCGCGTGCATCCCGACCTTGTCCAGGTTGCGCCCGCGCCCGAAGCCCGGCATGCCGCGCTCGAGCACGAGCAGCGAGAGCCCACGGCTGCCGGCGTCGGGGTCCGTACGCGCCACGACGATGACCAGGTCGGCGTTGATGCCGTTGGTGATGAAGGTCTTGGAGCCGGAGACCTCCCAGCCGTCTGCGGTCGGGCGGGCGAGCGTGCGGATGCCCTGCAGGTCGCTGCCGGCGCCCGGCTCGGTCATCGCGATCGCGGTGATCAGCTCACCGGAGACCATGCCAGGCACCCAGCGGGCGAGCTGCTCCTCGGTCGCGAGCGACGCGTAGTACGGCGCGCAGATGTCGTTGTGCAGCCCGAAGCCGGGTCCGGTGGCGCCGGCGCGGTAGAGCTCCTCGACCAGGGCGGCGTTGAAGCGGTAGTCGTCGATGCCACCACCGCCGAAGCGCTCCGGCAGGCTCAGCCCCAGCAGCCCGGCCGCGCCGGCGCGGGCCCAGACCTCGCGGGGCACGATGCCGTCGGACTCCCACTGCCGGTGCTGCGGCGTGATCTCCTTCGCCACGAAGTCCCGGCACAGCGCGCGGAAGGCAGCCAGCTCGTCGTCGCCGGGTGCGTCGGCTCCGACCAGCGATGCACCGGCGCCATGGGTGACGGCGTCGGCGAGGTCGTCGGTGCTCGGCGAGCCGAGATCAGGGGCGGTGGTCACCCGACTGAGTCTGGTGCCGCTGCGCCCAGGTCGACGACCGCGGGCAGCACCTCGCGGGCGACCAGGTCGAGGTGCTCCAGGTCGTTCAGGTCCAGCACCTGCAGGTAGGCCCGGCTGGCGCCCGCGGCGGCCAGCTCGCGCAGCTTGGCGATGACCTCGTCAGGCGTGCCGGCGAGCCCTTCAGCCGGGAGCGTCGCCGGGTCGCGCCCGATCGCGGCAGCCCGCCGCTGCACCTCCGCGGTGTCGCGACCGCAGCAGAGCACCTGCGCCGCAGAGCAGACGAGGGTGCTCGGGTCACGCCCGACATCGACACAGGCGGCGCGGACCCGGGCGATGGCCGTACGGACGTCGTCGAGCGAGCCGAAGGGCAGGTTGAACTCGTCGGCGAAGCGGGCCGCGAGGCTCGGTGTCCGACGCGGCCCGCCGCCGCCGATGACGATGGGTGGGCGGGGGTGCTGCACCGGCTTGGGCAGGGCGGGCGCCCCCAGCAGCGTGTGGTGCTCGCCGGTGTAGGAGAAGCGCTCGCCGGTCGGCGTGGCCCACAACCCGGTGATGATCTCCAGCTGCTCGGTCAACCGGTCGAAGCGCTCGCCCAGGCTGGGGAAGGGGATGCCGTAGGCGCTGTGCTCCTCGGCGAACCAGCCCGTGCCGAGCCCGAGCTCGACCCGGCCGCCGCTCATCGCGTCGACCTGCGCCACCTGGACGGCGAGCACCGCCGGCAGTCGGAAGGTCGCGCTGGTGACCAGCGTGCCGAGGCGGATCGTCGAGGTCTCCCGGGCGAGGCCGCCGAGCGTCACCCAGGCGTCGGTGGGCCCGGGCAGCCCGTCACCACCGCCCATCGCGAGCAGGTGGTCGGAGCGGAAGAAGGCGCCGAAGCCACCGGCCTCCGCGGCCTGGGCGACGCTGAGCAGCTCGTCGTAGGTCGCGCCCTGCTGTGGCTCGGTGAAGATGCGCAGCTCCATGAGCCCGTCCTACCCCCGGCGGCCGAAGTAGCGCTCGAGCGCCCGCTCCCCGAGCTCCTCGGTGAGGCGACCGTTGGTACGGGCGCCGAGCGGCACGTTGAGCAGCGGGATGGCCCGGGTGAGCGCGGTCCGCTGCAGTCGGGTCCCGACCAGGGAGGCCAGCGAGCCGGTCGCCGAGCTGGCGCCGTGCGCGGCGCGGCGCAGCAGCAGCCGGCTCGACCACCGCTTGGAGCTGCCCGCGGCCGCGGCGGCGACGGTCTCGTGCAGCGGCCCGTCGAGGCCCTGCAGGGCGAGGATCTCCTGCCGGCGGGCGGGGTCGTGCGGGTCGAGGCCGGCCAGGGCGGCCATGCGCAGCACCATCCGGGCCTGCACCAGCGCTAGCGCCACCAGGTCGGCGGCGAGCAGGGCGGCGGTGGCGGGGATGGTGAGCGTGCCCGCCGTACCGATGAAGGACGTGACCTCGGCCAGCGTCGTGGCCACGCCCGCGCCCGCGCCCTCGACGCGGGACTCCCTGACGCCGATGTCGACGACCCGCTCGGCTAGCCGTGTCGGCGTCTCGCCGGGGTGCTCCGCGCGCAGCCGGGCGGCCGCCCGCCCGGCCTCGGCGGCGAGCCGGGTGACGGCCTCGCCTGCCACGACTCCGGCCGCGGACGATCCGGCAGCCAGGGCGGTACGGACCAGGTCGGCGGGCGCGGCCATCCTCAGACGGCTCCGCGGTCGGGACCCTGGTCCGCGCGGACGTCGGCCGGCGTCTCGAGCCCCTCGCCCGGCTCGTGACCCGCCGCGAGCTCGGCCCGCTCGAGCGTGTCCTCGGCGTCGGCGAGCTCACGGTCGATCGCGTTGATGCGCAGGCTGTCCCCGCCCAGGGAGCTCGTGTGGTGGCGCTCCGCGTTGTGCAGGTGCTCACGCTCGTCGGTCAGGCGGTCCACCTGGGACTGCGCCAGCTGCACCTCCTGCTCGGGGGTGGTGTCGGGGACGCGGGGCGCATCGGGGAGGTCGTCGATCTGGCTCATGCCGACGACCCTGCCCACCGTGCGCGCGGTCAGACCCCACTCCTGCACCCGCCGCCGGGCTCGCGTCCGTGCGGCACCGAGGCGCACCAACGCGAGCGCGACCGCTGCACCCGCCGCCGGCTCGCGTCCGTGCGGCACCGAGGCGCACCGACGCGAGCGCGACCGCTGCACCCGCCGCCGGCTCGCGTCCGTGCGGCACCGAGGCGCACCAACGCGAGCCCCACTCCTGCACCGGGTGCTGACACGACGACTCGACGTCGGGTGACGGCGTCGCCGCCGGACTCTCCTCGGCGGTCCCAGCGCGGCGCGGCGTGCAGGGCGACGGCGGCCCGCTCGGCGAGGACCGCCCGCTCGGGCGGCGCGCTCGTCGGGTGCAGCATGTCCTCGTGCGCGACGAGCCCACCCGACCAGCCGCCCCCATCGTCGGGCTGAACCCGATGCCCCGCCCCGTGCACAGCCCACCCGCGTCGGCCAGGTGCTCGCACAGGTGGTCCTCTCCGGCCGCGCAGCGCCGGCACAGCGGTGTGATGCCCTTCTGCACGCACCGGATCGTCGGCTCGACCAGCACGGTGTCGCCCCTCGGCCACGGCGCGTCACACCGCGACCGACCTCGGTCACCACGCCGGTCCCCTCATGGGCCGAGGACGGCCGTGCGGTTGGGTGACCAGGCCGTCAGCAGCGGGCTGACCCGGCGCGCCGCACCTTGAGGTCGCTGCCGCAGATGCCGTGCAGCGTCGGTCGTACCCGCACCCAGCCCGGTCGGGCAGCTCCGGGAGCGGGATGCCGCAGCACCCCCCCCGACCACCCGGCTGACGCTCGGCGGCTGCCGGCGAGGCGGGACCACGCCGCCCGGGGGAGCGCGAGGTCGGCGACGGGCGCTGGGGTACGACCGGGGGCGGCCACCGCACCGACCGTAGGGTCGACGCCCGTGCCCAAACGGACCGTGCTCCTGCTCCCCCCGAGCGAGGGCAAGGCCGTCGGTGGCCGCGGTGCTCGGTGGGACCCCACGGTCGGCGTCTTCGGCGCGTTGGCCGACGCGCGCGAGGAGGTCGCAGCGGCCCTCGCCGATGCGGCGACGGACCCGACCTGGGGGGCGGAGCACCTCGGTGTCGGCGGCGTCGCGCTCGCGCAGGCGCTGGCCGAGGACCGCGCGCTCCGCACCGCGCCGACGCGGGCCGCCCTCGACCGCTACACCGGGGTGCTGTACGACGCCCTCGGCCGGGTGCCCGCGGCAGGGCGTCGGCGCACGGTCATCGTGTCGGGGCTCGCGGGCCTGCTCGGTGGCGGCGACCCGGTCCCGGCGTACAAGCTGCCGATCGGCGCTGCGCTCCCCGGCCTCGGCCGGCTCGCGTCCTGGTGGCGCCCGCGGCTGTCACCGGCGCTCGACGCCCACGTGGCGGGTGCGGTGGTCTGGGACCTCCTGCCGGCGGCGCACGCCGCTGCCTGGCGCGACGGCGGCGCGCACGTCGGGCGCTGGCGCGTCACCGTCGTCCGCGCAGACGCCGACGGGCGTCGTACGACGGTGAGCCACGACAACAAGTCGACCAAGGGCCGGCTCGCCGCGGCGCTGCTGGCCACGGGTGCCAGCAGCCCCGGCGAGCTCGCCGGCTGGGCGGCCGGTCAGGGCCTCGGGTTGGAGGTGCACGACTGGCAGGTCACGCTGGTCAGGCCACCGACCACGATGGCGACCATGATGGCGACCGGACTGCCGCGGTGACCGGCTCTCAGGCGACGGAGGGTACGGCGGGCAGCGGCCGACCGGGGCGGTTGGCCTCGGCGGCCTCCACCGCCTGCGCGCTCCCCGGCTCGGCGAAGCCCGGCTGCCAGTGCTGCATCTCCCGGCGGAAGGGTCCTTGGGCGCCGAGCTGGCAGAGCACCCCGATCGCCCCGAGCGTCACGCGGTGGATGAGCAGGTAGGACGGCGGGAGGTTCAGCTGGCGCCCCAGGGCGGCCGCGGGGGAGCGCGGGTCACCGATGCGGGTGGCCTCCGCGCGGAGCCAGCCCCGGGTGAAGTGGAAGGTCTCCGCCGCGACAGGCTCGAGCAGCGGCCGCAGGTAGGCCAAGGTGTCGACGGCATCGAGCTCGATCTTGCCTCTGACGAACCCGTTGTCGCGCAGGCCTTCCAGGACCTCATGAGCCTGGCCGGACAACGCGAGGCGGGCCAGCTCGCCGACCGGCTCGGGCAGGCCGAGCGGCAGCCGGTCGACCGCACCGAAGTCGAGCACGGCGAGCCGGCCATCATCGAGGAGCCGGAAGTTGCCCGGGTGCGGGTCGGCGTGCAGCAGCCCGACGCGTGCGGGCGAGCTGTAGAGGAAGCGTACGAGCAGCAGGCCGGCACGGTCGCGCTGCTCCTGCGTCCCGTCGCTGATGACCTTCGCCAGCGGCGTCCCGTCGATCCACTCGGTCACCAGCACGCGGTCGGAGCCGTCGACGACGTGCGGTACGAAGACGTCGGGGTCGTCCTCGTACGCAGCGGCGAAGGCTCGCTGCCAGCCCGCCTCGAGGCGGTAGTCGAGCTCCTCAGCGACGCGTCGCGAGAGCTCGGCGAACAGCGGCTTGACGTCCAGGCCTGGGCTGATGACCGCGAAGAGCCGCCCGAAGCGGGAGAGCTGGCGCAGGTCGGACAGCAACGCGTCACCGGCGCCGGGGTACTGCACCTTGACCGCGACGCTGCGCCCGTCCGACCAGACCGCGCGGTGCACCTGCCCGATGCTCGCGGCCGCTGCGGGCCTGTCGTCGAAATCTCGGAAGCGCTCGCGCCAGCGCGGCCCGAGCTCACGCGCCAGCTGCTTGTGCACGGTGGCGACGGGGAGGGGCGGAGCCGCCTCCTGCAGCTTGGTGAGGACCTGGCGGTAGGGAGCGGCGACCTCCTCGGGCAGGGCCGCCTCGAAGACCGAGAGCGCCTGCCCGGCCTTCATCGCGCCGCCCTTGAGCTGGCCGAGGACGCGGAAGAGCTGCTCGGCCGTCCGCTGCTGGATCTCGCTGGCCACCGCCTCCGCCGGCTTGCCGCCGATGCGCTTGCCGACACCGAGCGTCGCGCGCCCGGCCAGCCCGACCGGCAGCGACGCCAACCGCATGCTCCGGGCGATCGTCCGTCTGGGGAGGTCACCGTCGGCCATGCCCCCATCGTCCCAGGCGCCGTGCTGAGCCGCCCGGTCCGGAGCGCAGGCCGCCGCTGCCGGTCAACGGACGGCGTCGGCCGAGGCGCCGGCGCCGCACGCACAGGAGGGGTGCGGCGCCCACTCCCGCCGGCGCAACCGCCAGTCCGGTAACGCCAGCTCGAGCGCCGCGCCGGCGCTCGCGGGGCGAGGACCGCCCGACTGCCGGGAGTCGATGAGTGCGAGCACCTGCAGCGTAGTCACTCCGGCGACCACCGTCGCCAGCGCCGCGTCGCAGGCATCGAGCAGGCGGGGGCTCGGCTCGGCCAGCTGAGCGGCGACCAGCGGCCAGACCGGGTCGCGGTCGCGGCGGTGCAGGTCGACGCAGGTCAGGCACGCGGTGCTCCCCGGGAGCACCAGTGGTCCGACCGCGCCGGTCGTCTCGCGGACGGTGACGAGCAGGTGCGGCACGCGGTCAGCGACCAGGCGCTCGGCGAGCTCCTCGGTGACGGGGGTGCTGCCCGCGGGTGCCACGACGACGATGTCGGGGCGGCCACCTGGACGTCCGGCGCTGGCCGCCGCAGCATCCCGGGGCAGGCCGAGCACGTCGGCGCGGTGCCCAGCGGGCAGCAGGTCGGCGGGCGTGACCGGCGCGGCGTCGACCGCCTCGACCCCCCCGACGCCGGCCGCCACGAGCAGGCCGACCACGGCCGCCCCCACCCGACCGGCGCCGAGCACACGCACCCGGGAGCGGGCCCGCCCCTCCAGCGCCAGGCCGGCCGCGCCCGGCACGGGGTGCAGCAGCGACAGCGACGCGCCGTCGGGGCCGAGCGCCCCGGGCGCGGGCGCGTCCTCGTCGAGCGCACCTGCATGCCCGAGCAGGGTCAGCAGCCGGCGCGACGCGGGGTCGGCGCTCAGCTCGTCGCGGGTGCGGGTGCCGTCGAGGCGCCCGAGCGCCCGCGCCTCCTCGTCACCGAGCCCGGCCAGCAGGAGGGCGCGTGCCGGGTCCACGCCGATCTGCAGCGTCGCCCCGTCGCGCCAGGCGCGCCGCAGCGCGGGCTTGAGGCGGACGTGCACGCAGCGCACCCTCGTGGCACGGCCTCACGCCTGCTCCGCGCCGACCCTCGCTGTGGGTGGCGCTGTGGAGGACCGCGCGACCCCGGACGGCGGCCGGCCGAAGCGCCCCGAGGCCATCCCGGTGCCGTCGTCACCCGCGACCCGCAGGGGCAGCGTGAAGCTGAAGGTCGAGCCCGAGCCGTAGGTCGACTCCACCTCCAGCCGGCCCGCCATCGCCTCGGCGAGCTGCCGCGCGATGTAGAGGCCGAGCCCCGTACCCCCGGTCGTCATGTGCATCGGGTCCTCGACGCGGTGGAACTTCTCGAAGACCTGGTCCAGCTGGTCCGCCGGGATGCCGCGCCCCACGTCGGTCACGGTCACCCGCGCGAGGCCGTCGCCGGAGCGCACCGCCACCCAGACCGGGCTCTGGGCAGGTGAGTACTTCAGCGCGTTGGTGACGAGGTTGCCCACCACCTGGGTCACCCTGACCGCGTCGACGAGGACGGGTACGGGGCCACGCGGCAGCTCGAGGTGCAGGCGCGTGGCCTCGACGGCGAAGTCGCCCGCGACCCGCCGGACCAGAGCGCCGAGGTCGGCGGGGAGGGGCTGCACCGTCGCGGCGGGCAGCGTCATCCGGCTGGCGAGCAGCAGGTCCTCGACCAGCCGGGTGAGGTGCGCGACCCTGTCGTTGACAAGGTCGAGCACCTCGATCCGCCGTTCACGGGTGAAATCCTTGCGGCGCAGCAGGTCTACGTAACCCTTGATGGGTGTGAGCGGGCTGCGCAGCTCGTGCGAGACGGTCGCCATGAAGTCGCTCTTGAGCCGCTCGACCTGGCGCTCCCTCGTCATGTCGTGCAGCAGGACGACGTCGCGGGCGGGCGGTCGGGGGCCGGGTTGGTCGTCGTACACGGCCGCGTGCGCCCAGCGGACCCAGCGGTGCTGGCCGTCGGGGCGGCGCAACCCGGTCTCGACGGTCGTCTGCGGTGCGCTCGGGGAGAGCAGCCGCCACGCCTCGGTCAGCGCGTCGATATCCCCGCCGTCCGCGTCGGTCGCCACCACCACCGCGCCGAGCGGCCGACCGAGCGCAGCCTCCGCCCCCACGCCCGAGATCGCCTCTGCCGCAGGGCTCCACACGGTCACGGTGCCGTCGCCGTCGAGCACGATGATGCCGTCGCTGGAGTGCTCGAGCACCGCACGGACCTTCGCGGTCTCCTCCTGCAGCAGCGTCAGGTGCTCGGCGCCGCGCAGCGCTGCGGCGAGGCCGCTGGCCAGCGGGCCCAGCAGGGTCGCCTCCGCGGGACCGAGCCGACAGCCGTGCGGGGGCACCCCGGTCAGCCCCGAGACCGACCAGCGCCCCGCGCGACGCGGCGGCTCGGTCAGGCAGAGCACCCCGAGGTGCCGGCTCTCGGCGTCGAGCGGCGTGACGAGCGCGCGGGCGGTGCCGCTGGCCACCGGGACCTCAGGGCGGAGCACCGTCCCTTCGGGGGGTACGGCGAGCAGCGCCCGCTCCTCCGGAACCGCGGACCTGACGTGCACGGCGGCGCTATCGGCGAGCACCACGGTCTCCTCGCGCCCCGCCGACTCCAGGACCACGAAGGCCGTCTCGGCGTGGAAGGCCTCGCGCAGGGTGGCGACGAAGCCGGTGACGAGGTCCTCGACGTCGGTGCTCGCGGCCAGCAGGTGTGACAGCGCGAGCAGCTGCCGGGCGCGCAGGCGCTCGTCGTCCTCCTGGCCGACCGCGGCGTAGGCGTACCCGAGCGCAGCCGCCGGGAGCAGCGTGAAGGGGAGCAGCAGGGGGGCGGCCTGCGCGATGGCTGCGGTGGTCGCGCCCACGGCGGCGCTGCCCACTGCCATCACCGCGGACAGGCGCGCGTCCTGGCGCAGCGTCCCGCGCACCGGTGCGCCGCCGTCGGCCGAGAGCACCAGGGCGAGCAGTGCCAGGTTGACCGCCGCGAAGCCGGCCGCCCCGAGCAGCACCGCGCCGACCACCTCGGGCCCGAAGGAGGGGGCACCTGGGGTGAGGCCCTGCACGGTGCCGACCAGGGCTGCGGTCGCGGTGGCGTAGGCGCCGAGGGTGAAGGCCGCACGGAGCGGCGACCGGCGACCCAGCAGGGCAGCCAGCACCAGGCCGCTGAGCGCGACCGCGACCGCCTCCCGCGGCCGGAGCAGCAGCGCATCGACGATGACCGCCGCTTCCAGGAGGGTCAGCTCCTCGATGTGCTCCCCGCGGCGCAGCCGGACCGCGGCCAGCTCGGCACCGACCGTGACCAGCACCAGCAGGGCTGGCAGCCACCCGCGGCCGAGGCGCACGTGCGCGGGCACGGCGACACCCGGCCCGCCGTCGCTGATGATCACTGCGGCGCAGCCGACGGCGCCGAGGAGCAGGGCAGCGACGACCACGGTGACGACCCGGTGCCTCGAGCGGCGCCCCGTCGGTCTCCTGCTGCGCACGCCCGCCTCTCGTCCGTCGCGACCCCACCAGCCGGCCGGTCTTCCGGCACCCGTCGGACCTCGCCCTGTGCCGGCCGGGGCCGAGGAGGCGTCGGCTCCGGGGGGAGCATCGGCACGGGGAGGCCGGGGCTGGAGCGTGCGGCAGGGTGAGGCGCATGAGCGACGTCGCCGCGACCCCGATGCCCACCCCGCCCGCCCCTGGGCAGAGCGGCGCGGCCCCCTTGCGGGTCGAGCGCCACGACGACGGGGTGGTGGTGCTGACCCTTGCCGTGCCGGAGCGGCGCAACGCCATGACCGAGGCGCTCACCGCCGCGTGGGCCAGGACCATCGCCGAGCTCCAGGCCGACCGCTCGGTGCGCGCCGTGGTCGTGACGGGCGAGGGCACCGCCTTCTGCGCGGGAGGTGACCTGTCGTGGATGGAGGCGGACGCCGGGCAGCCGCAGGTGATGGCCTACCGCGACAAGATGCAGACCTTCTACGACGCCTGGCTCGGCGTACGCGACCTGGAGGTGCCTGTCCTGGCTGCGGTCAACGGGCCGGCGGTCGGGGCTGGGCTCTGCCTCGCGCTCGCCTGCGACCTGCGCTGGGCGGCGCCCGCGGCGCGCTTCTCCGCGCCCTTCACCTTCCTCGGGATGCACCCGGGGATGGGCGCGACCTACCTCATCCCGGAGGCCGTGGGGGTGGTGCGCGCGCGGGAGCTGCTCTACGCCGGCGCCGTCGTGCACGCCGAGCAGGCTCAGGAGTGGGGTCTGGTCAGCGGCGTGCTGCCGGCCGAGACCCTCGTGGCCGAGGTGACCGACGTGGCCCACCGGATCGCGACCAGCGGGCCGATCGCGGTGCGCCTGACCAAGGCTGGGCTGGCCCAGGCGCACGCCTCGCTCTCGGCGGCCATCGCCTGGGAGGCGCTGGCGCAGCCGGTCACCATGGGCTCGACGGACATGGCCGAAGGGGTACGGGCGCAGCAGGAGCGGCGCCGCCCGGTCTTCACGGGGCGCTGAGGCCGCCGCCGACGGTCCCCGTCCCCGTCCCCAACGCCCGAGCCGGCCGCGGAAGGCCTCGTCGCGGCGGAGGGCCTCGTCGTGGCGGCGGGCCTCGTCGCGGCGGAGGCCCCCGGCGTGGCGGAGCCCCCGGGCCTGGCAGCTCCGCCCGGCTTCCCCTTCCGAGCGGGGCCACCGGTCTCCGGGGGCTCCGACTCCGTCAACGTAGGGAGGCCCGGTGACGCGCGTCAACGAGCCGCCGGCCACACCTGTGGAGGGACCTGTGGAGGCATTGGGGAGCCGGCCGGCTGGCGCTGTGGAGGGCGCTCGCGCCCACCCGCCGGAGGGTGACGCTCGCCGGGCGCTGACCTGCGGGCACGGCGCTCGCGACCCCCGTCGCCCGGGCCGGGTGGCTGTGGACGGCGACCGTCGGGACGGACCGGCGTGGCGACACGCCCGGGCGGGAGGAGCGACGTGACCGGCGGCGCGCGCGACCAGGCGGGAGCTCCTCGCGTCGAGGTGCGCCGGAGCACCCGGCGTCGGCGCACCGTCTCGGCGCACCGCGAGGGGGACACCGTCGTGGTGCTGCTGCCCGCCCGCATGGGTGCTGCGGAGGAGCGCCGCTGGGTGGAGCGGATGCTGGCCGCGGTCGAACGGCGCGAGGCGAAGGTCCGCCGCGGTGACGACGACCTCGCCCGGCGGGCGGCCGAGCTCTCCGGTGCGCTGCTCGACGGGCGTTCGCAGCAGACGTCGGTCGCCTGGAGCCCGCGGATGGGGCGCCGGTGGGGGTCGTGCACGCCGCTCGACCGGACGATCCGCATCAGCGACCGGTTGCGCTCAGCGCCCGGCTACGTCCTCGACGCGGTCCTCGTGCACGAGCTCGCCCACCTGCTCGAGCCGGGCCACGGCCCCCGCTTCCGCGCGCTGGCCGACCGCGCGCCCGAGGCTGAGCGCGCCCGCGGCTGGCTCGAGGGGTACGAGGCCGGCACCTCGCCCGCCGCCGCCCCACCCGCCGCCGGCGCAGACGTCAGCTCCGACGCGGGTGGCAACATCGACTAGGCGGGCGGCTCCGTCTCGGTGGGGCCGTCGCCCTCGGTGGGGCCGTTGCCCTCGGTGCGGCCGTCGCCCTCGGTGGGGCCGTCGCCCTCGGCGGTGATCCGCTCGAGCTCCGCCATCAGGTCGGCACCGGCGGCGGCACCCTCACCAGCGAGGTAGCCGCTCGGGTCGTCGAGGTCGGCGCCGCTGGGCAGCAGCTCCGGCGTCTCCCACACGGCGTCGCGGCCGTCGATGCCGCGGCGGGCGGCCAGCTCCTGCCAGACGTGCGCGGACTCGCGCAGGCGCCGCGGGCGCAGCTGGAGGCCGACCAGCGCGGCGAAGGTCTGCTCGGCGGGCCCACCCTCCGCGCGGCGGCGGCGGAGCAGCTCGCGCAGTGCGGGCGCCGCGGGCAGCCGGCTTCCCGCGGCGGTGGCGACGACGTCGTCGACCCACCCCTCGACGAGCGCGAGCAGCACCTCGAGCCGGGTGAGCGCCTGCTGCTGCGCCGGGGTCGGCTCCACGTCGAAGACGCCGCCGCCCAGGGCCCGCTGCACCGACTCGGGGTCACCGGGATCGAGGTCGAGGGCGGCCTTCTGGACGGCCTGGCCGAGCGCCTCGGTGTCGATGCTCATCCCGCTGGCGTAGTCCTCCACCGCCGCCACGAGCTGCGGCCCGAGCCATGCGACGTGGGAGAAGAGCCGCTGGTGCGCGCACTCGCGTAGAGCCAGCCACAGCCGCAGCTCCGGGGCGGCGACGTCGACGCCAGCGCCGTAGGCCGCGATCGACTGCGGCAGGAGGACCGCGGTGCCGGGCGGCCCCAGCGGGAGCCCGACGTCGGTGCCGGTGAGGACCTCACCGGCCAGGGCGCCGAGCGCGGAGCCCAGCTGGCTGCCGAAGAGCATCCCGCCGACCTGACCGACCATCCCGAGCAGCGGCCCGCTCGCGGCAGCGAGGTCGGCCGCGCTGGTCCCCGGTGGCAGGGCGCCCGCGAGCTCGTCGGGCAGGTCACCCGACTGCAGCGCCCCGAGGCCGGCCGACAGAGTGCCCGACAGGGCCTCGACGACGCGGCCGGCCACCGGGTCGCACAGCGTCTTCCACATCGGCAGGGTCTGCTCGAGCCACTGCCGCCGGGTCCAGGCGGCGGTGGCTCGCACCCCCGAGGGCAGGGCGGTGGCTCCGTCGAGCCACAGGTCGGCCAGCCGGACCGACTCGGCGACCTCCGCGTCCGTCGCGGGCACCGGCACCGGTTGCCCCTGCGCCACGGCCTGCAGCGACACGGGCGTCGCGGAGATCGTGCGGAGCGCGGTCTGCTTGGCCAGCTCCCAGTTGACCGGGCCCCCACCACCACCGGACATCAGCCGCTCCAGCTCGCGGAAGAACGGCGCTCCGTCGTCCGCCCCGCCGCTGCCGGTGAACCCGAAGGGCATGCTCATGCCACGACGGTAGGCCCGGGCCAGAGCCGTCGCCCGCGCGTACGCTCAGAGCGTCGGTCGGCAGGCGTCCACCGGGGGAGGAGCGGGGCTGTGGTCTTCCTCCTCGTCATCCCGATCTTCTTCGTCCTGGCCGAGGCCTGGGTCCTCTGGTCGGGGCGCACGCGCCGCCAGCCCGGCACCTTCGAGACCGTCGAGGCGCACCACCGTGCCCTCGAGGCGCTGGACCGCGTGCGCGCGGTGCGGGCGGTCGCGCCCGACGCCTGAGCCTTCCCGCACCTGCGCCCCCAGCGCCGACACCCTCCGATGCACCGCTGCCGCTGCTCGCCAGTCCAGCTGAACGCCGCCAGCCCAGCCCAGCGCGGCGCGGGCGAGGGGCGGCGGTGGCGTGCCGGGTGGCGGATGCCGGGTGGCGGCCGGGGGCGGCGGACGGGTGGCGGCGGACAGCGCGTGACCGAGGCGAGCCCCCAGCCGGCCTCCGTACGATCCGCCGCGTGGACAACCGCCGGCTCGCGGTCCTCGTCGCCGGGGTGACCACGGCGGTCCTGGCGGTCGCCTCGCTGTCGATCCCGGTCGGGTACGTCGCGCTGTCGCCGACCACCCCGACCAACACGCTCGGAGCTGACCCCGGCAACCCCGGTCACCCGGTCATCGTCATCGCTGGTACGACGTACCCGTCGAAGGGGCGGCTGGACCTGACCACCGTCAGCGAGTCGCCGCGGCTGAGCCTCGGCGCGGCGTTGGTCGACTGGTTGCGCGACGACACCTCGGTCATCCCGTACTCCGTCGACCACCCGAAGGGGATGTCGGACAGCCAGGTGCAGCAGATGGGCGAGCAGGAGATCGCGTCCTCCAAGCAGGACGCGCCGGTGGCCGCCTTCGGGGAGCTGGGTCTGCCGCTCATGATCACCGTCAACGACGTGACGACGGGGTCGAAGGCCGACGGGCTGTTGCAGAAGGGTGACGTGCTCACCAGCGTGCAGGGCGCTCCGGTCGACGCGCTCGACAGCACCCAGCAGGCACTGCGCAGCGTTGCACCGGGAGCGGTCGTGCAGGTCGGGCTGCGCCGCGCCGGGCAGGCGATGACGGTCGCGGTCACCACCGTGGCGGCCAGCACCGGTGACGGGGTGGCTCGCGTCGCGCGGCTGGGCGTCGACGTGCAGGTCGCGACGGCCAGGAGCGTGACCATCAACCTCTCCGACGTGATCGGGCCGAGCGCCGGGATGATGTTCGCACTCGGGGTCATCGACGCGCTCACGCCCGACGACCTCACCGGCGGCCGCACCATCGCGGGGACCGGGACGATCGACGAGAGCGGAGCGGTCGGTCCGATCGGCGGGATCCAGCAGAAGGTGCACGGCGCGCGCAACGTCGGCGCGAGCGTCTTCCTCGTGCCGGCCGACAACTGCGACGAGGCGAAGGCGGCGGGCGTCAAGGGCATCGAGCTGGTCCGGATCCCGCAGACCGGCGGTCTGCACGCCGCGCACCTGGCCCTCGAGGCCATCCGGGCCGGGCACCCAGTGACCACCTGCTGAGGCCGTCCCACCCCCCCGCTGCGCGCACAAGATGACCCGTGGGGCTCGCGTCCCTGACCGTCCCCGTCGATAGCCTCGGTCGATGGAGCCGAGGGTCCCCTTCGCGCTCCTGGCCGCCGCGGAGATGCTGGGGGTGGCCGGCTGGGCAGCGCTCGCCGGAGCGGCGGGCTTCCCGGGGATCCGCCGGCTCAGCGGCCTCGCCGTCATCCCCGGGGCGCTCTTGCTCGGCCTCGCGGACGCGGTCACCGGCGCCGGGGTCGGCACCGCCGCATCGCCCACCCTCGGTCTGCTCCGGGCGGTCGGAGCGGTGCTGGTCGCGCTCGGCCTCATCGCCGGCGCGCCCGGCAGCCGCGGTCGCCGCGGAGGCGGCCGCGGCGCGCTGCCCCCTGCGCAGCCCCTGCCGGCGCTGCTGCGCGCGCGGCCAGCCACGCCGCTGCTGGCCATCGCCCCGCTGTCCGCCGGCCTGCCTGTCTCGCTCGCCGGCGCCGGCGCTCTCGCGGTCGCCGGCGTCCTCGCGGTGCGCCGCCCCGCCGCGGGGCGCTGGCCACTGGGGGTCGGCCTGCTCGCCGACGGCGGCGCGCTCGCGCTGGCCCCGGCAGCGGCCACCTCCTCGACCGCGGCGGTGGCCCTGCTCGCGCTGCGCGCGGCGGCCGCGCTCGTCGTGCTCGCCGCTGTCGTGCTGCTCGCTCGCGGCAGCGTGCTCGCCAAGGTGGTGACCGCAATCGTGTCCTCGGTCGTGGTGACCGCCGTGGCGACCGCGTCGGTGGTCGGCGGCGCGGTGACCGACCGGCTGGGGGCCCAGCAGGCCGACCAGGTGACCCGGGTGGTGCAGGCGGACGCGGGCGCGCTGACCGCGACCGAGGGGCAGGCCGGCTTCTACGCCTCGGTGCTCGCCTCGGTCGCCGACCCCACCGCGCTGCTGGGCGGAACGCTCGCCTCCTGCTCGGGCAGCTCGACCTTCGCGGTGGAGGTCAACGCCACCCAGGTCACGCACGTCTACCGCGGCGCCGCGTGCCCCGGCAGCCCGATCGACCAGCTCGCCCTCGACACCCTCCCGGACGACGCCATCGTCCGCACCATCATCCGTACGGCGAGCCGCGAGCCCGCGCAGGGCATCGCGATCCTGCACTCCGGCCGGGCTTACCCCGTCGCCCTCGGGGTCGCGCCCGTGCTGGTCGGCGGGCAGCCCACCGGCCTGGTCCGGGTCTACGGGGCGGTGCTCGACGCGACGGTGCTCAGCTCGACGCGGGCCAGCACCACCTTCGACGCGAGCGTCTATGCCCTCTCCGGCGCGCTCCCCGGCGGTCTGGTGTCGAGCAGCCTGGAGGACCCACGCCCGATCGCGACGGACTCCCGCCTCGTCGACATCGCCGCCGAGCCGCCCGAGGAGGGCGCGGTCGTGGTGCGGCTGAGCCAGGGCAGCGAGCCGACCCTGGCGGTGACCACGCTGTCGGTCGGCGCCGTACCGGTCGCCCTGCTCGTCGTGAGCGCCCCCGCCGAGGTGGTCGTCGGTGTGCAGCGGACCGTGCTCAGCCTGCTCTTCGGAGCGCTGCTGGTGATCGGCTTCCTGGTCGCCGGGCTCGGCCTGGTGCTCGGCGGCCAGGTCGTGCGCCCGGTGCTGCAGCTCACCGAGGTCGCCGAGGCGGTGCGGCGCGGCGATCTGACGGCGACCGCGGTGAAGGTGCGGGCGACCGACGAGGTCGGCCGGCTGGCCCGCACCTTCGACGCGATGACGGCGACGCTGCGCCAGGCCAACGACGAGCTCCGGCTGACCGCGGAGGAGGAGTCCTCGCTGCGCGCCCGGCTCGAGGTGGTGCTCGCCTCGATCACCGAGGGGCTGGTGGTGGCCGACGCCGATGGCATCGTCACCTCGGTCAACCGCGCCGGTGAGGAGCTGGTCGGCGCCAGCGCGCTCGCCGTGGGACTCCCGGTGCGTGACGTCGTCCGCGGCACGGCCGGCGACGGGACGCCGCTGGCCGCCGCGGTCGGCCGGGCGCTCGAGGGCACCCTCCTGCGCCCTGGTGAGGAGGCCGGCCCGGCGGCGGGGGTGCCGGTCATCGCGTCCACCTCACCCCTCTCGGGGGGTACGGGCGTCGTCGTCGTCCTGCGCGACCAGATGCGCGAGCGCCAGGTCGACCGGATGAAGACTGAGTTCCTCGCCAACGTCAGCCACGAGCTGCGCACCCCGCTCACGCCCATCCAGGGTTACGCCGAGATCCTGCGCCGCCGCGAGCTGCCGACCGAGAAGACGCAGTCCTACGCCGGGATCGTCGTGGAGAGCGCGAAGCGGCTCGCGCGCGTGGTGGACCTGCTCGTCGACGTGGCGGCGCTCGACGGCGGCCGGGTGGTGCCGCAGCCGACGCCGGTGTCGCTCGGTGAGGTCATCGACGACCGGTTGACCATCTGGCGGGGCCGTGCGCCGGAGCGGGCCGCCGACCTGCGGCGCCGGGTCAGCCCGCGGTTGGCGCCGGCACTGGTCGACGTCCACTGGCTCAGCCGGGCGATGGACGAGCTGGTCGACAACGCGCTGAAGTTCTCCGCGCCCGGCGCGCCGGTCACGCTGTCGGCCTCGGTGGAGCCCATGGACGGGCGGCTGCGGCTGGCCGTCCGCGACGCGGGGGAGGGCGTACCCGACGGCGCCCGCGCTGCCCTGCTGAGCGACTTCGTGCAGGCCGACGGCTCGGCGACCCGTACGCGGGACGGGCTGGGTCTCGGGCTCGCCTTCGTCCGCCGGGTCGCCGCCGTCGTCGACCTCGAGCTGCAGGTGGACAGCGTGCGCGGGCGCGGCGCGACCTTCAGCCTCGTCATGGGCGCCGACCCGGCCGCCGAGGTGCCCACGCGACCGCGGCGCGCGACCACCCGCCGGCCGGCGGCGACGCCCGCGCCATCGTCAGCGACGACACCGGCGTCAGCGACGACGCCGGTGCCGCTCAGGCCTCGAGCGTCGCGGCGAGCGCGCGGGTGAGGTTGGGGGCGATCTCCGGGCCGGTGAGCAGGTCGCCGTCACCGCCCTCCCCGTCAGCGGCACCAGCCCGCAGCCGCAGCACCGCGGCACTCGCCCCGGCCCTCGTCACCGCGGCGACGAGCCGGGCCTCCCGGCGGTCGGGGTGCGCCGCGGCGTAGGCGGCGGCCGCCTCGAGGTCGGTGTCGGCCTGCGCCTGCTCGGCCAGCTCGTCCTCCGCGTCAGGGGGGAGCAGCACGATCTCCTGGACCAGCGCGCACCCCGCGACCTCGGGCGGCCAACCGATGCCCGCGAGCACGTCGGCGAGGTCACCGGTCGGCACGCCCTCCTGCTCGACAGGGGTCAGCGCGGGCGCGCCGGGCAGCAGCAGCCCGAGCGAAGCGGCCAGCGCCGGCTCGGCCGCGGCGAGGCCCTCGGTGGGGACGAGGGCGAAGAGCCGTACCGGCTGGTCCCACCCCTCGCTGCCGACGTGCGCCTCGACCTCCACCGCGATCGTCTCGAGGGCCGGGTCCGGGGTCACGGCCGGCAGTCTGCCGGGCACCCGCGCGCCGGGTGACCTGGACACCGCCGGCACGGGGTGCACGCCTACTGTCTCGGCGGTGACCTCCCGTGCGTCTGCACGCCGCCCGCCCGCGCTGCTCCGTCCGCGCGTCGTGGTCCCCGTCGTGGTCATCATCGTCGTGCTCGTCGTGGCCTGGCTGGTGGGCACGCGGCTCTACGTCGACCTCCTCTTCTTCCGCGAGACCGGCTTCCGCAAGGTCTTCACCACCGTGCTCGGCACCCGGGTGCTGCTCTTCGTCCTCGGCGGTCTGCTGCTCGGCGCGGCAGTCGGGGTCAACGTCTACCTGGCCTACCGGATGCGGCCGCCCTTCCGGCCGACGTCGTTGGAGCAGCAGAACCTCGACCGCTACCGCAGCGCGCTCGGCCCGGTGCGCGTGCCCCTGCTCATCGTCGTCGTCGCGCTCGCGGTGCTGCTCGGCGGCGGGGCGGCGCAGGCGCACTGGCAGACGTGGCTGCTCTGGCGCCACGGCCACAGCTTCGGCCATGTGGACCCGCAGTTCCACCGCGACGTGTCCTACTACGCCTTCACGTACCCGTTGGAGCGCTTCATCCTCGGTGCGCTCTTCCACGCGGTGCTGCTGGCGATCCTCGTCAGCGCGGTGACGCACTACCTCTGGGGCGGCATCCGGCTGCAGACGCCGGGGGACAAGGCGGTGCCGGCGGCGAAGGCGCACCTGTCGGTGCTGCTCGGGCTGTTGGTGCTGCTCAAGGCGTGGGCCTACTACCTCGACCGCTTCGGGCTGAACTTCAGCACGCGTGGCTTCGTGACCAACGGCGCGAGCTACACCGACATCAACATCGTGCTCCCGGCGAAGCTGGTGCTGCTCGCCATCAGCATCGTCTGCGCGGTGCTGTTCTTCGCCAACGTGCGGCTGCGCGGCTGGACCCTGCCGGCGGTCAGCCTCGGCCTGCTCGTCTTCGCCAGTGTGGTCATCGGCGGCATCGTCCCGCTGCTGGTGCAGCAGCTCGGGGTGAAGCCCAACGAGGCGAGCAAGGAGCAGCCCTACATCGCCCGCAACATCGCCGAGACGCAGTACGCGTACAAGCTGACGAAGGGCGATGTGACGACCGAGACCTACGACACCAAGCAGGCGGGTACGGACCAGGCGGCGCGCACCTCCGCGGCCGTGAACGAGGACATCCGGCTGCTCGACCCGATGGTGCTCGGCCCGACCTTCGAGCAGCTGCAGCAGAAGAAGAACTACTACGGCTTCGCCCCCCAGCTCGACGTCGACCGCTACACCACCGCCAGCGGCCAGCTGCAGGACTACGTCGTCGCCGCGCGCGAGGTCGACCTCGGCGGGCTGCCGGTGGGCTCGCAGTCCTGGATCAACACCCACCTCGTCTACACGCACGGCCAGGGCTTCGTCGCCGCGCAGGCCAACACCGTCGACTCCCAGGGCCAGCCCGACTTCAGCACCGGCTCGAGCGACCTGCCGGAGACGGGTCCGCTGGCGGCGCGCGAGGCGCAGGTCTACTTCGGCGAGAAGTCGCCCGCCTACTCCGTCGTCGACACCAAGACCAAGGAGATCGACGGCGCGGCGAACGAGACGAACAGCTACGCGGGTACGGGCGGCGTCGGCATCGGCGGGCTGCTGCGCAAAGCCGTCTTCGCCACCCGCTTCGGCGACGTCAACCTGCTGCTCAACTCTGGGCTGACCAGCTCCTCGAAGATCCTCTACTACCGCTCGCCGCGGGACCGGGTGCAGAAGGTCGCGCCGTGGTTGACCGTCGACCGCAACCCGTACCCCGCCGTGGTGGGGGGTCGGCTGATCTGGATCGTCGACGGCTACACGACGACGGATGCCTTCCCGTACTCCGCCCGTGAGCAGCTGTCGTCGGCGACGAGCGACTCCACGCAGCAGCAGCAGGGCACGCAGAGCGGCACGGTCAACTACATTCGCAACTCGGTGAAGGCCGTCGTCGACGCGGAGGACGGCTCGGTCACCCTCTACGCCGTCGACCCGAGCGACCCGATCCTGCAGACCTGGATGAGCACCTTCCCGGGCACGGTGCAGCCGCTGAGTGCGGCGAGCGACGAGCTGCGGGAGCACTTCCGCTACCCGCAGGACCTCTTCGAGGTGCAGCGCCAGCTGCTCGCGCGCTACTACGTCACCGACCCGCAGACCTTCTACAAGCAGACGGCGTCGTACAGCGTCCCGGCCGACCCGGTCAACCCGGCCGCGGGTAGCCAGCCGCCCTTCTACCTGGTGAGCCAGGTGCCGGGCCAGCAGTCGCGCCAGTTCAACCTCGTCTCGACGTACAACGCGCTGTCGCGGCCCAACCTGGAGGCCTACGTCTCGGTCAGCTCGGGGCCGGGCGACGGCGCCGACCCGCAGTCCGCCTACGGCCACATCACGCTGCTGCAGCTGCCGACGGAGGGCAGCGGCGTCGAGCAGGTGCACAACTTCTTCACGACGCAGACCGGCTTCACGCAGGACGAGTCGCTCTTCAACCAGGGCAACAGCCGGGTGCAGGAGGGCAACCTGCTCACGCTGCCGGTCAACGGCGACTTCCTGTACGTCGAGCCGGTCTACCTCACCGCCGGCTCGCAGGCCTTCCCCAAGCTCAAGGCGGTGCTCGCGTCGTACAAGGGGCGCCTGGGTTACTCCCTGACCCTCGGCGGCGCCCTCGACCAGGCGGTGCTCGGCCAGCCCGGCGCCACCAACCAGCTCGGCTCCGCCCTCAACGGGGGTACGACACCCGCGCCAGCTCCGTCGAGCTCGGCGCCACCGGTCTCGTCGGCCGCGCCGACGTCGGCTCCCCCGACCCCCTCGCCGAGTGGTTCGCTGACGGTGCAGCAGCAGATCCAGTCGTTGCTCCAGCAGCAGCAGATGATCAACCAGCAGCTGCAGCAGCTGCTGCCGTCGATCCTGGGGAGTGCCTCCGCGGCGGCAGCTCCGAGCTCTGGGTCGGCCACCACGCCGCCGGTCACCCCCACGGCTTCCGCGTCGGGGTAGTCGAGGATGGTCGCGGCCACCCCGTGGGGTGTCGTACGATGAAAGTGCGACGCGGGGTGGAGCAGCTCGGTAGCTCGCTGGGCTCATAACCCAGAGGTCGCAGGTTCAAATCCTGCCCCCGCTACCAGGGATTGTCGCAGGTCAGGGTCATGATCACTAGCGATGGTGACCATGGCCCTGACCTGTATGTAGGCAGCATGTAGCAAAGCACGTCCGTGGATCCTGGTGGACTGGCCTGGACGTGGGAGGACGCAGCGAGTCGCGAGCCCTCAGCACGACGGCGCCGGCGGGCGCCGTGCCCCGGCGTCGGGGCATCCCTCGGGACGATGTCAGATCTGCCACAGTTCCAAACGCACGACAACTTGTCGGGCGCACCCGAGGGGTGGGGGGTCTGCACTCATCGAACGCAACCGCTTTGGTTTCGGGCTGCACCCAGTTCAAGGCCATCACGAACTGAACCTGTGGCTGGGCTGCCCTGCCAATTCCAAGACCGCCAAGCGGCTTCGCGAGCTCACCCGAGCTGGTATGCCCATCGATCTTGATGACGAACGCTGGGATCCCGTCGCCGATGAGGACGAACCCACGGTTCCGGTGCTGCCACTGGGCTTCGAGAGCCTCACCCTCAACGCTCGATCGCCGGGCTGTTGGCCAGCAAGCTGGTCGCGGTCGCACTGTCCGGGCTCTCACCGCCTGGCTGCATGCCCGCGCGACCACACCAGCAGGCCGTGGCGGCTTCGGCGCAGCGACCGCAGCGTTCGCCCTGCTGGCAGTCCTGCTCGGCGTACAGCTCACTCTCTGAGAACGATGCTGGATCATGAGAGATCAGGGAGCAGCGATCGCCCTGTTGATGGCCCGGCTCGGTGCGGCGTCGATGCGCAGGTGACCTCCTCGACACCCAGGAACCGATCCCGGTCGACGCGGTTGATCAACGTGCCACCCTTGAGCTGAGCGACCGGCGCGGTTCCGCACGCCGATCATCGGCAGCTACGGCACTGATCGCCGTGCCGCCCTCCAGCTGAGGGACCGGGGCCCGTTCTGCACGACGATCTTGATGTCCGTGACGACGGGAAGCACAGGCGGGCTGGCGGGGGCCGCCCGCTGAGCGGGCGGAGGAACCGTCGCGCAGCGCGTCAAGTTTTCGGGGCGGACCCGCCGCACCTGCGGTGACAGAGCCTCAGGACCCTGCTGGACCGGCGGCCGGCCCTTTACAGTCGTGGCAGCGGCAGATCCCTTTCTGGATCCCCCCAAAGGAAGGGACACTTGGCAGTGCGCTCCGACCTACCGGCACTGGGCGACATCGAGTCCCGCACCGACATCGAGGCGTTGCTCTGGGCGTTCTACGGGGCAGCCCTGATCGACCCGGTGCTCGGGCCGGTCTTCACGATCGCCGAGATGGACCTGGCGACCCACCTGCCCCGCATCGCGTCCTTCTGGGAGGCGACCCTGCTCGGGACCGGGACCTACGCCGGTCGCCCGATGCAGCTGCACCGCCACCTGGCGGCCACGGCGGGGCTCGCTGCCGTCCACTTCGAGCAGTGGCTGGTGCTGTGGCGGCACACGCTGACCGCCCTGTTCGACGGCCCCACGGCGACCCGAGCTGTCGGCGACGCGCAGCGGATGGCGGTCGGCATGATCCGGGACATCGAGAAGCCGCGACCGGCGAAGGAGACCTCGTCCCTGGCCACCGCACCGGAGCGGATGGCAGGGTGAGCAGGCAGATCCCACCCGACTGATCGGCTGACCGCTTGTGACCAGCACCGCCTCAGGACCGACACCTGACGTGCCGCCGAACGCCGCCCTGGTCAGCCTCCGGACCCAGCTGACGGTCGGGGAGGACATCGTCGACCCGCTCACATGGGCGGGATCGGTCCCGGTCGCGCACGGCATCGCTCCGCGCGTCCGCGTGGGCCGCACTCGCTGGTTCAACCTGCTGTGGCTGCTGCCGATCGGCTTCGTGGCGCTGCTCGCCGGCATCGCGACGGCCAAGGGCCTGCGCGGCACCAGCAGCGTCCAGCACTTCATCGCGACATACCCCGGCACGATCACGTCTCCCGGTGCCGCTGCCCATCCGGGACTGCCGATCTGGGTCGGCGTGCAGCACTTTTTCAATCTGCTGCTGCTGGTGTTCATCATCCGGTCCGGGCTGCAGATCCTGTCCGACCACCCTCGGCTGTACTGGACGCGGCACAGCACCCCTGGCCGGGACTGGTTTCGTGTCCAGAAGCCGGTGCCCGAGGATCCGTTGTGGACGGCCAAGCAGGACTCCATCAGCCTGCCCGGGCAGGTCGGGCTGCCGGGCATCCGGCACTCGATCGGCCTGGCACGATGGTGGCACCTCGGTACCGACACGCTGTGGCTGCTCAACGGCATCGTGTTCTACGTCCTGTTGTTCAGCACCGGGCAGTGGCGACGGGTGGTGCCGACCAGCTGGGACGTCTTCCCGAACGCGGTCTCGGTGCTCATCCAGTACCTGTCGCTGAACTGGCCGGTCGAGAACGGCTTCGCCGCCTACAACGGCCTGCAGCTGATCGCCTACTTCCTCACCGTCTTCATCGCGGCGCCGCTGGCGCTGATCACCGGCCTGGGCATGTCACCGGCGCTGTCGACCCGCTTCACGCGGATCTCCCGGGTGCTGAGCATCCAGACCGCCCGATCCCTGCACTTCTTGGTCCTGATCTGGTTCCTGCTGTTTATCGTGCTGCACGTGACCTTCGTGGCCACCACGGGGCTGCTTCGTAATCTCAACCACATCTACGGCGGTACCAATGGCAACGGCTGGGCCGGCTTCGTGCTGTTCAGCCTGTCGATGGTGGTGCTGACCGTCGGGTGGGTGGCAGCTACGCCGTTCACCATGCGGCACCCGCGGGTCGTCCAGCAGGTCGGCTACGCGTTGGTCGGCCCGGCGCAGCGCCTGTTCGAGCACCTTGATGCCAAGCCCGGCGAGTACTCCGAGGCCGACATCAGTCCCTACTTCTGGCACAACGGCCAGTATCCGGACTCGCCGGACTACCTGGCGCTGCAGGCGGACGGGTTCGTCGACTACCGGCTGCGCATCAACGGGCTCGTCGAGAACCCGGTGGAGCTCACCCTTAAGCAGCTGCGCGCCCTGCCGAGCCACGAGCAGATCACCCAGCACTTCTGCATCCAGGGCTGGTCCGGTATTGCCAAGTGGCGGGGCGTCTCGATGCAGACCCTGCTGGAGCTCGCCCAACCGAACGCCGAGGCCAAGTGGGTCGTCTTCTACAGCCTCGGTGACGGCCCGGATGGCGGTATCTACTACGACGCGCATCCCATCGAGCAGATGAAGCACCACCTGACGATGCTGGCGTTCGACATGAACGACGAGCCGCTCAGCTTCGGGCACGGCGCTCCACTCCGGCTGCGCAACGAGAACCAGCTCGGCTTCAAGCAGGTGAAGTGGGTCAAGGGCGTCGAGTTCGTGGCCAACTTCAGCGAAGTCGGAGGCGGCTACGGCGGCTACAACCCCGACCACGAGTTCTTCGGCTACCGCCAGACCCTCTAGCCGTCCCAGCAACCCTCAGGAGCCTGACATGCAGAAGTCCTCCCTCACCGCGCTGGCCCGTCAGCAGGTGAGCATCGCCGTGGCCGCCTCCAGCGGGCGGGCCTCGCACACCGTCTACGGCGGCCACGAGCACACCCTGCGGCAGACCCTCATCGCCCTGCGCGGCGGCGAGATCCTCGACGAGCACGAGAACCCCGGCGAGGCGACCGTCCACGTCCTGCAGGGCCGGGTCCGCATGGCCGCGGGCACGACCACGTGGGATGGCTCCGCCGGTGACCTGCTGATCGTCCCGGACGCGCGGCACACGCTCGAGGCGCTGGACGACGCGGCGGTGCTGCTCACCGTCGCCAAGCACCGCTGAGCCCACGACCGCACAGGGCTGGGGCCATCTCGTTGAGTTGTCCTGTGAGTTGCTTTCCACCGGTCGCAAACGGGGCAAGCAGCCCGGCGCCCCCGGCTCCGGGCTCGGCTTCGTCACCGACCCCGACGTGACCGTCGATCACTTCCCCGATGGGACCTGCCCGTGCGGGCTGCCGCTGGCCGGCGCGACCGACGGAGGGGTCTGAAGCCGCCTCGCTTGTTGGGCCCGGTACGCCTGCCGACCACGCGCGGACGAGGCGCTCGAGCGTCAGGTGTGGTCTTCGATGCCGCTGACCTCGTGGTCGGCGTGGAAGAGGGCTTCTTGGATGAGGGTGCGCATGTGCGCTCCCTTGATCGAGTAGACGCGGCGCTTGCCGTCGGGTCGTAGTGTCACGAGCCCGGCGAGGCGGAGCTTGGCCAGGTGCTGGCTGGCGATGGGTGGGGTGGTGCGGGCGAGACCGGCCAGGGTGGCCACGTCGTGCTCACCGTGGCTGAGCAGCCACAGCAGCTTGAGGCGGGTGGGGTCACCGAGCATGGCGAACCCGGCTGCGGCCACGGCGGCTTGCTCGTCGGACGGCACCGCCGGGAGCTCCACCGGGTCGGTGCCGGGCTGTACGTGACTCACCTACCTACTCTCATTCTCACGATCGTGCGACTGTAGTCTCGAGCGGTGATCTCATCGACGGCGCGACGCCCGTCACCGCCGAGCATCCTGGACCCGGGGCCTGAGCAGACCGTCCGCCGTGCCTCGGTGACACGAGGGGCGGCGAGCCTGCCCGAGGTCCGCTGGGCCGCTATCAGCACGGCCCTGTTCCTGCTGGGGTTGCTGCTGCGCTACGCGACGGGCGCACCTGCCTGGGTCAGCGACGCGGTCTTGCTGGCCTGCTACGCCGCCGGGGGGTGGGAGCCGCTGCTCGCAGGGGTGCAGGCGCTGCGCCAGCGGGCCCTCGACGTGGACCTGCTCATGATCGTCGCCGCCATCGGTGCGGCCAGCATCGGGCAGGTCCTCGACGGTGGCCTGCTGATCGTCATCTTCGCCACCTCGGGTGCGCAGGAGGCGTATGCCACCAAGCGCACGCAGGACTCGGTCCGCGCGCTGCTCGGCCTCGCCCCGGAGCGCGCCACCGTGATCGAGGCGGACGGCGGGGAGCACGACGTGGACACCGCCGACCTGGACGTGGGCCAGGTCATCCTGGTCCGACCGGGTGAGCGGATCGGGGCGGACGGCACGGTGATCTCCGGTGCTAGTGAGGTCGATCAGGCCAGCATCACGGGGGAGCCGCTGCCGGTGTTCCGCACCGTCGGAGACGAGGTCTTCGCCGGGAGCCTCAACCGTGACGGTGCGCTGCATGTCCGCGTGCAGTGCCCCGCTGCTGACTCGGTGGTCGCCAGGATCGTCACGCTGGTCGAGCAGGCCAGCGCGACCAAGGCCAACACGCAGCTGTTCATCGAGAAGATCGAGCAGCGGTACTCCGTCGGCGTCGTCCTCACCACGCTGGCGGTGTTCGGAATCCCGCTGGCCCTGGGCGGGCCCCTTCGGCCCACGCTGCTGCGGGCGATGACCTACATGATCGTGGCCAGCCCCTGCGCGGTCGTGCTCGCCACGATGCCACCCCTGCTCTCGGCGATCGCCAACGCCGGACGCCACGGCGTCCTGGTCAAGAGCGCCGTCGTCATGGAACAGCTCGGCACGATGACCCAGGTCGCGTTCGACAAGACCGGCACCCTGACCCAAGGCACCCCCCGCGTCGCCGAGGTCACCCTGCTTGCGGGCACGGGGAGCACCGAGGAGGAGGTGCTCGCGCTGGCCGCCGCCGCCGAGAAGCCCAGCGAGCACCCACTGGCTCGCGCGATCGTCGCGGCGGCCGCAGCCCGGGGACTGACCGTCGCCGAGGCCGAGGGCTTCACCTCGACACCCGGTCGAGGCGTGCACGCCACCGTGCGCGGCCACCGCGTCCAGGTCGGCAGCCCCCGCGTCCTCGACCCGCAGACGCAGAGCGGCGCGCTCGCGGTGGCTGACCGGCTCCAAGCCCAGGGGCGGACCACCGCCGTGGTCCTCCTCGACGGCACGCCTGTCGGCGTGCTGGCTCTGGCCGACCAGATGCGCGAGCACGCCCGCGACACCGTCACCGCCCTGACGACCTTCACCGGGAACCCGCCCGTGCTGCTCACCGGCGACAACCAGGCTGCCGCCGACCGGCTCGCCACCGAGGTCGGCATCCACGACGTACGCGCCGACCTGCTCCCAGCCGACAAGGTGACCGAGGTCGGGCTGCTGCGCGAAACCGGGCACCGTGTCCTGGTCGTCGGCGACGGCGTCAACGACGCACCCGCGCTCGCCGCCGCGCACCTCGGCGTAGCGATGGGAGGCCACGGCAGCGACCTCGCGTTGCAGACCGCCGATGCCGTCATCGTCGGCGACGACCTCACCACCCTGCCCTCGGTGATCGCGCTCTCCAGGCAGGCCCGACGCGCCGTCCAGCAGAACCTCGTCCTCGCCGGGACCGCGATCCTCGGGCTCATCGCCTGGGACCTGCTCGGGCACCTCCCGCTGCCGCTCGGCGTCGTCGGACACGAAGGCGGCACCGTCCTCGTCGGACTCAACGGCCTGCGACTCCTGCGCTCCTCCGCCTGGCCGACCTCATCGGTCGCGGCTGAGGCACCGCAGGCCGAGCCAGCCGCGCTGGAGACAGCGGCTGCCACCCGCGTATGACGAGAGCGCGCCGCGCGGCAGGGGCCCGCGCCGGGCGGCACTGGACAACCCGGTGCTCCGCACCGAAGGCAGGGTCACCCTCATCGACGGCGTCCTGGCCACCGCCGTGCTGCTGGGCTTGGCGCTGAACGCGCTGGCCGGGGCCTGGTAGGCCGACGCGCTCGCCGGGATCGTGATCGTCTACTACGGCATCCGGGAAGTCCGGGCGGCCTGGCTAGCGGCTGACCCGATCGGAGTCCACCCGCATCTCCGAGCGCCGCAGCCGGAGCATGATCCGCCGCAACAGCAGCGCGGCGTGGACGCCGATCACCACCGCCAGGACCAGCGCGACGAGAGGGTCCAGCCAGTACCAGCCGTGTGTGGCGAGGATGACCGCTCCGGCCACCGCCACACCTGTCGCCGCCGCCGCGTCCCCGGCCGTGTCCAACAGCACGGCCCGCATGTTCAGGTCGCCATCGTCAACGTCAACGTTGTCTTCCAGGTCGTAGTCCGTGTCGCGGCCGAGGATCAGCGCACCTCCGAGCATGACGAGAGCGGCGACGCCGCTGACGATCAACACGGGGAGCCCGTGCACCTCGGTGGTCCCTTGCAGGAGCCGGACGAGCGCGCCTACAGCGACCAGCAGGCACAACAGCAACAGCCAGCCAGCGTTGACCAAGGCGGCGAACGTCGTCGCGCGCGGGTAGCCCTGCGGCCGACGCGCCGTCGGCGGTCGGGCGGCGAGCTTGATCGCCAGCAGGGAGACGCCGATCGCCGCCGCGTCGGCCAGGTAGTCCACGCCCTCGGCGAACACCCCGACCGAGTGAGCTCGTAGACCGACGGCGATCAGACCCGCGACGAGCACCAGGTTCAGGCCCAGGACGAGACGAAGCCGGGCCTCCCGTGACACCGCCCGAGGCTAGAGCGACCGGCCGCACTCATCGCCGCCTGGAGTGGTCGCGGATGAAGGTGCGCGTAGCGGCGGCCTTGACGCCGGGGCGGTCGTAGCGGCTCGGCCGGTCCGCCTTCCACCGCGTGGGGGTACCACCTGAACCGCCTGGCCTGCAAGTCCGCAGTTGTCGTCCCACGATCGACGAGGCCATGGCCAGGTGGCGCGTCCGCCTGCGCGGGCAGTTGCGGCGCTGTCCGATGTGGCGATCATCGAGCTAACTGTTCAGCAGCACTTCTCCGATGACATGTCCTAGCAACAGTGCCGCGTCGCCAAACGAATCACTTGCGTCAGCGGCCGTGGGCGACTTCGACGACCCCCCGGCCCCGGGGTCTTCCTGGCCTACCGTGCTACCCCTCCCTTCCTGCCTTCCCTTCGTAAGCATTCAGGGTGTGCCGCGAACACTAGGAGGAGCCATGTAGGGGGACTGAACCGCCCTGGCTCTGATGGAGGCTCCGCTTATTGGATTCCAACCCCGGCGGGGTCGGACTCGTGGGCAGCGTAGAACGCTGCTTCGTACTCGGCCGGCGGGGTGTCGCCGCAGTGCCCGTGCAG
>JAABUO010000864.1_pt1 | contig 46030 bp, 36 predicted proteins | sample 5559291 | NCBI WGS metagenome assembly JAABUO01 (sample SAMN10711878, study PRJNA513372) | rock metagenome | isolation source: Antarctica rocks | place: Antarctica: Victoria Land, Finger Mt sud
ACAAAGACATCCATAATTCCTGATTCAGACATCCAGTGCGTCTGCGTGGATTCCTGAGCTCCAAAGGTGGTCTTGGCCATCTTTTCCTTTGTAATATCAATCCATGTCTCTGCAGAGTTGAGCCAAAAGACTCCAACGTCCGACTGCTTTTTGTGGGCCTGCATGAATGGAATACTTCCATACAGAGTCATGGGGTTGTCGATTTCGTACTCAAAGACATCAGCATTGTACAAACGGTATGGCTCAGAGTACCCGCCCTCTTCTCCTCGTGTAGTTTTGAGCGCTAACGAACTTGCGTGCTCAGGAATGCCATATACATGGCTATAACCCGGGAACGTGATGTCTAAGCCAATCGATTCTGGACCTCTCGGCTTTGAGTCGGTTCGGCCTCCAAATGTTTCCTCCCACATTCCTTCTTGCTGTTCCAGGTCGTCTTTGCTCTCTGTTCCCTCCTCTTCCTTTGGCGAAGGATTCTCTTCTTTAGGTCGCCAGTGCTCCATATTGAGGAAACCCCTTTCGTTCAAAACAACATGGACGGCACCATTCCTTTCAAACTTGGCCTCCAGATTCTCATGGTAAAGACGCATTTCGTAGCTCCTTCCCGGCCCAAACTTTATTTTTGTCATCTTCTTCCACTTGAGAACTTCTACGGATTGGTCAACTTCCAAGCCACCGACCACTGCCCATTTCGCAGCTTCATTGTACCTCCTCTTATTGACCTTCCCTTCACCCTGTCCTCGAAGATGAATAGACCCCGTTTGCCGTCTCTTCTCATCTATAACATATCGGACTGCACCATTTTTTAGAAAGGTGATCGTCAGGGAGAATTGGATAGGATTATATGCGTCCGTCCCAGCAATAGGTACCTTCTTTACGACTGAAGCCGTCAATACTCCTCCAGTGACGCGTATCGAAGAGCCATCCACGGAATACTGCCGTTGCCATTGAGATTCAGGTATTGTCGCACGATCTGCCAACGCACGATTCCTGGCACAGAACGAGCTCTGAGCACATGTCTTGAAGTCCTGGTGCTTGACTGCCAAAGCCAGGCTCGCCAAATACAGCAAGAGCGAAATCCAGCGCATTGTAGTCTGGTCACGTGCACGACACGGATCACGGAAATATGTTCCTGGCGTTGGCGTTGGCATAAGCGGTCCCGGTGTTGCAATTCCCAACAGGCACGATGCAGGAGAACGGTTCTTCTTCTCTGCAAGGCGTCAAGCACATCATGCTCGTAGTAAGTGGGAAGGGAGGCGTGGGCAAGTCCAGCGTGACCGTGCAGCTTGCCATGACTTTGGTCCTGCAGGGGTTTAAGGTTGGGGTCTTGGACGTGGATCTCACCGGTCCCAGTATCCCCCGCATGTTCGGCCTGGAGGACAGGAAGGTCCATCAAGGGAAACATGGATGGGTCCCTGTTTATGTGGACGATTCACATCGGCTGTCATGTATGAGCATTGGCTTTCTACTTCGTATGCGAGGAGACAGCGTGGTGTGGCGAGGCCCGAAGAAGACAACCGTCGTCAAAAACTTCCTGACAAATGTAATGTGGGGTGAACTGGATTATTTGCTTATAGATACACCGCCTGGGACGTCTGATGAACACATCAGCATTGCTGAACAATTGCGCGATGCGAATCCGGACGGTGCTGTTTTGGTAACCACACCACAAGCCATTTCCACCACTGATGTTCGGAAGGAGCTCAACTTCTGTCGAAAAGTTGGTCTCAAAACCCTTGGGGTCATTGAAAACATGAGCGGATTTGTGTGTCCACACTGCTCAGAATGCACCAATGTTTTCTCCACTGGCGGTGGGGAGGCTATGGCACAGGAGTTCGGCATAGAATTCCTCGGTAGAATACCAATAGATCCGCAATTTGTGCGCATCATGGAGCAGCAACGGGAGGAGCATGAATCTCTACTCAAGCTCTATCAAGAAAGCATGCTCGCACCAATTTTCGCAGATGTTGCAGAGAAACTGATTTTGCAGAATCCAAATTAGACTGTATGCTGTATTATCGACGTCTGGTCGCCACCATTCTACGGAGGCGTTGCTCGGCGGTCTCAACTGGCGCACTCTTCCTTCCCCAACTGAACATGGAGAATCGACTTGTTGTGGAAGCTATACTAGTAACTGTTGATGCAGAGTCCAATTCACGCATAGGCACAGCCGATCCAGAAACTCTACGAGAGCTTTGCGGAAGAAGCGTACGAATTTGTAAGGCTGGAGGCTTGCGGATCGGATCTGATAGTCTTCGTGCTTCAGTCTCTCGCATTCTCCATGTTTGGTGTTCAAGGCTACCTTCATTTCCTTTTGAAATAGACAGCGTCGGATTATTATGGCTCGTTGGCTGGCGCTTGTGCAATCGAGCTTCAATACGGGGAAAGCCCTCTGTATGCGTGGAAGCGATTTCTTCAAAGCCACTTCTTCGCTGTAGTATTTGATCAATTGAGCTCATTAAGTTTGATATATCTTTCATTTTGAGATACATGACCTCTGTTCGCTTTGTCAGTTTCTCGATCTTGAGTAACGTCGCGGCCTCACTGGAATGCTTGGAGATTGTCTTTTCAGTCATGTTGAGGGTGAGTGACGCCAATGAATCGACGTGCGATACGCGTTGCTGAATTGCTAGTTGTCTCTGTTGTATGGCAGCTATCTCCTTGGCAATCCTCTTTTCTATACTGCTCGTCAGGGATGTTACGTCTCTCTGGAGTTTATTGATCCCAGCGGACATTTCGTTCTCCGTATAGATACGTGATATCTCATCTACTTGGGGAAATTCGGTCTTGTTTACAAGCATTGCGTCGTCGTCTTCTGCCTCCGTCCACACCGAAGTTCCTGAAGCGGGAGGCTGCGTCTGTCCATAGAATGGAGTATTTTTGGAGGACTCGACATTGGTGGAGAGAGCAGAGAAAATGCTGCTCACACTCAATCGCGGCCGATGCTGCCTTGCCATTTATCTCATTCTATTTCACACCACATAGATTGGACCCTTCGTGGGCGGTGTTGTCATAAGCCTCCCGTCAAAACTCCTATTTTTAAACCCGCGTGGCGGGAGGGGTCCCGCTTATCTATCGCCCAACGATTAACTAAAAACAAGTTTTTTCCAATCGGAAGAACACACGCACTCTGCCGTATCAAATGGCCTTTGAGCGTCTTATTGGCCTCTTCCTGGCCATCTCTCCAATTACGAGTTACGGGGATACCATCTATGCCATCCAAAAGAGCAGATCTAGCAATGGTTTCAGTATTGATCTATGTCTTATCATGCTTGTTGCTAGCATACTACGAATTTTCTTCTGGCTCGGAGAACGATATGAGATCAGTCTTGTTTTTCAAGCCATGGTCATGATTGTTGTGCAGACTGTGCTCTTAAAGTTGTGCTTGGAGTTCAGACCAAAATTCAAAAATGCCCCGTTCAGCAATGTGCACGGGAGGACGCGGCCGTTTCATTTTTGGCAGTGGAGCACCGAGAGACCATACTGGGAGGTGTGTCTATTTACATTTGCGTGAGCTAATGCTCAGTTCCTTATCTACTTTGCTGCAGTTTTGGCTGTCCTTCACATCATATTAGGCAGGTGGAGGCTGTATATTGATCTGCTTGGCTTTCTCGCTTTGGGTATCGAAGCCTCACTGCCACTACCCCAACTCCTCCAGAATGCGCGACAGAGATCTGTGGATGGTTTTCGCTTTTCTATATTGTTTGCTTGGCTCTCTGGGGATGTCTTCAAACTCATCTATTTTTTCACAGGTACCAATGTAGCTTTGCAATTCAAAGTCTGTGCATTCATTTCGGCCACTTTTGATAGCATCATTGGTTGGCAATTCTACCAATATAAGCGGCCAGCTGGCGGCAAAAATGAGAACAATGTCATGAACCTCTAAGAAAGCTGGGATTTGTGACTTCGTTGTTATTCACACTATCCCCTTGGCGATGCGCTTGCCTGCGAGAAGGAAAGGTTGCCAAGACGGCTCGCAATATTGGAGGCGACGGCGTCTACGGCACCTTGTGGACGTGATAGCGATGGCCCTTCTCGGGCTGACTCGTGGACTTTGAACAGATTTACCTGTGTTCCTTTCCACACACCGACATGACCAGCAGTTACTTGCATCTCATTAGTGTAGATGGACCCCCATAGCAAGCTGATAAGCCCTAGAATGTAAGTACAGCGTACAGTAATTCTTACAAGTCAGCGAGCTCTGTGACCAATCCACATTCCTAATCTCATAATGTCCTACTTCCAAGTCAGGTAGCCGCGTGCTTCGGATCAGCCGTAATGTCCCACGTCCTTGATTCTCTCGACTTTCTGGAAGCTCTCCGATTTGGGGAATGAGCATGTCCAAGATAACAAGCAATGTGTGTAAAGGCAATAAAGGTAACCATGTATTGATCCACGATTCATCCGGATCAAATGCGGTATTACTTGGAGTGAGAGAAGTTGCCGATGACGTTCTCTGTGGGAGTTTGCCACGCGCTTTTTCCGACATTTTCAACGCTTCTACAGCACTGTTGGTGGAGGAGCTTTCATTTGGAATTTCTTCAGTCTGCGATCCTTCAACTAATGACTCATCTTCAGAATCCTCGTCACCAATAGAAAACTTTTGGCCCTCATCCGCTCGTTGTGAAGTAGAGTGCTCACTTGTGAGATCCACAGTCTTTTCGTGCTGACCCGAAGGTATTGAATTTGAGCGTGATTTTGTCGTGTCCATATCTTGCAAGGAGAAAGTTCGAAGGGCTCGGAGTTGCTTATTGGCTTTGACTAGCGCATAAGTGAGAAAATAATTGCATGAAGTTAGCGTCACTACCGTAACCTACTTACTTTTGTAATTGTTTTCCAGCATGGAATTTAGCGCCTCCATGAGAATTTGAAGCAGAACATGATTATCGCGGCGTGCAAGTAGAAACTTGGGACTCGAGCTGGAGACGAATAATTGGGCAAGTTTGTAACTCGCAACATGGGAAATATTCTGAACAAAAGGTGCAACGTTCCCAATGATTGCAAACATAGCAGGTCGAAGGCCGTCAAGTTGTTCGTTTGTCATGATGCTGTAGAGAGTCATAATCAAAAAGTCTGCATACGTCCCATTAAAATTTGCAATTTTAAAGTTGGCGGGGAGTGAGACATGCCCATCAAAACGCCGGTGTAGTGAGCTAGAAAACCCTCTTTCCGCTGACATTGATTGCAGCACAAGAATACACAAGCGGACAAATCCGAGCTTAGATGCATCAGCGGAGGAGGGGGTTCGTGAGTTATATAGGAGAAAGATCATGAAGTCGTGTGCTCTTTGTGTCTCGCAAACATACTTCTTAAAGCGCCGATTACCAATGAATCCTTCCAAAAACAAAACAATCGCTTCTGATTGACACTGCAAAGAGGCATTGCCATAAGACAAGTATGGCAGGTTGTTCTGCAGGGGCCGTTGGAGAATATGTGTGAGCCCGTCAGTTATAAACTGGAAATCTTGAGCGCGGTGTAATCTCCCGTAGTAGTATCGGTACCAGTTCTGCCTCTCGACACCATTGCTTTCCGTTGCTGAAAAGGTCAGAAGGACGAGCATTAACTGGAAAGAATAGGTCGTGAGCAGTTGCTTTGGGTCTGAAAACACAACATGGTCGTAAGGCACTCTCCACCCAGCTGAATTGTACTTTAAGGTCTTGAGTAAGCACATGTATCAGCGAAATAACTTACCGTGTTGAGCAGAGAGCAGAGTATGCACAGGACCTTTTTCTTCTCCGAACAACAGACAATATAATTCAGCCAGGGAAGTTCAGAATCAGGCATTGTGGTCGGTTCTAAATACATTGGGGCAGACATGAGGGTCAGTAAAAGACGTAGAATCTCTGCTTTGTTGGAATCCATTTCTTTGGATGTACCTATGGGTACAGTGCAGCCCACTCCCGTCTCCCATATCACATAATTGACCTTCTCTGGTTTGCTACCCATTGAGGGAAGCGTGAAGCCAGAGAAGAACAATAAATCACTTAATGTGTCCACAAGCTCCGCACCTAATGGTTGTACAGTCTCAAAACTTTCTGATGGGTCCTCAGTAATATGCTCTTCCATCTCAGGGTCAAACAGAACTTCATTGTCTCCCAATGAATTTCCACGAACCTTTCTCCTTCGACTTGACCAGAAGAATTTCGTTTGCCAACGGGCCAGTGACTCCTTTTCATAAACGTATGGCATAATTCGAGTGAGCACTCGAATACAATTTAAAGCGTGATTGGCTGGGGCGGTTTCCACATCCGGGAAGGAAGGATTTCGTCTCATGGCAAACAACTTGGAACAAGTAGCCATTATTAGAGTCTCCAAGTTCTCCAACGATGTATCTCGCGTTCTCCTTATGTCTGTTGGCCCAAATAGAGAGAAAAGATCGGCTACATTCTCTGGCAATTCCCAAAATTGAAGCCAGTAAGGGTCAGCAGGAGAGATGTTTGGTTCTTCAAACAAGCGAAACACGCCCTTTTTGAACGACAACTTGCTTTCCGCGGCCCCCATAGCTCACCTCAGATACGGCCGAATTGTGAGACCAAGGAAGCTAGGTTGCTGATTGCTTCGACCGACTTAGCCAACAATTCGGCTCCACGTGACATCAATTCTACGTGTGAAGATCACACCGCAAAAGTACTGTAATGGCAGCTATAGAGGACAAAACCAAGGATTTGTCTCTTCAGAAAAAGAAACAAAAGCAAACAGCTGGGGAGAAAAAGAGTAATTTCATCAGTGGGCTTTCGAACGCCGTAGATGGCGAAGTTGTAACACGTTTTCCTCCTGAACCATCTGGCTATCTACACATTGGACATGCTAAAGCGGCATTGCTTAATCAGTATTTTGCCCAAGAGTACCATGGCAAATTGATAATAAGATTTGATGATACAAATCCTACGAAGGAACGATTAGAGTATCAAGATGCTATTCTTGAAGATCTTGAGCTGCTGGACGTTAAGGGCGACAAGATCTCATATACGTCAGACTTCTTTGAGCAGCTTTATGGTTATTGCATTCAGCTTTTAAAGGAAGGAAAAGCTTACTGTGATGACACCGAACAGCTACAAATGCGATCTGAGCGGATGAAAGGCGTCGAAAGCAAATGTCGTGGCCGCTCGCCAGAAGAAAATCTTCGGATATTTGAAGAAATGGCTCATGGCTCTCCCGAAGGCCTGAAAAACTGTGTCCGTGCCAAAATCTCAATCGACAGTCCCAACAAAGCTCTTCGGGATCCTGTGATTTACAGATGCAATCTACAGCCTCACCACCGAACGAATGACAAGTTCCGTGTTTATCCGACCTACGATTTTTGCTGTCCAATTGTCGACAGTATCGAAGGCGTGACCCATGCTCTAAGAACAATAGAGTACCGTGATCGCAACGATCAATACAAGTGGATGCTTAAAGCGTTGAACCTGAGAAAAGTGCAGATCTGGGATTTTTCTCGAATGAACTTCATTCGTACACTGCTAAGCAAGCGTAAGCTTCAAGCTATCGTGAGTAAAGGTCTGGTGCGGGGCTGGGATGATCCTCGATTTCCTACTGTTCGGGGAATTCGACGAAGAGGTATGACCATTGAAGGCTTGAAGAAGTTCATATTGTCACAGGGTCCATCGAAAAATGTCATTCTACTAGACTGGACCTCCATATGGGCTGTAAACAAGAAATTCATCGACCCTGTGGCTGCACGATATGTTGCAGTATTTGCTACGAATGCTGTAAAAGTCACCTTGAGTAATGGTCCCGAGGCTCGATATGAAGAGTCACGTCCGAGACATAAAAAGAATGCAGATTTGGGCACTAAACAAACGAGATACTCTTCCCACCTGCTCGTAGATCAAGATGATGCACGCCTACTGAAGGAAAACGAAGAAATCACCCTGATGGATTGGGGTAATGCAATAGTTGAGAAAATAGAATGCAATGATGATATTGTGACGAATCTCACAATAAAGCTACATCTAGAGGGAGACTATAGAACCACCGAGAAAAAGATTACTTGGCTAAGTGATGATAATGATGTTTTGGATTGCGAGCTGGTCGACTTTGACCATCTCATCTCAAAAGACAAACTAGAAGAAAACGAAAATTTTGAAGACTTCATCACACCTCAGACCGAATTTCGAACTTCCGCTAAAGCAGACTCGAATCTTCAATCCCTTCCGATAGGCGAGTCCATTCAATTCGAGCGCAAGGGATACTTTCGGCTTGATCAGCAAGCAAGCCCAGGCAAATCTGCTCAATTTTTTGCTATTCCAGATGGCAAAACAGTCACGAAGTATGGAGCAAAACCTTCAGCGTAAGCATTCATCCGGCAAGAACGGAGAGACGCTCTGCATCTTGAAGGTGCTTCTGATCGACTGTATTTGGTAAAAGCTCATTTACCCTAATCAGACCTTCGTGAATTGTTTGATAGTCTCGAGAAAGGCCCCGACGTCGGAACAATCTCTTCCGCTTTGACTCGGCCTCCCCCTCCTCCTTGACTTCAGGTCTGGAGAGATACTCCTCGGCACTGGCCTGAAGAAACCCAACGATTGACTTGGTGTCTGGGGAGCGCTGTAGTAACCTTGAGTAGAACGCCAAGGCATAGCCTAAGAAGACCGTCTTTCGGTCGGTTGGTTTGTCGTCACTATTCAATGCCAGACCAATTGTGGTTGACGCCATGGACTCCAGGGCTTTCACTTGTTGTTTCTCATCTTGCAGCAGGGAATGCAGCATGAATTTACCCTTTGCATAAGTCATCCAGAATCCATATGTTGATGGCTGAGTAAGGATGGGGTAGAGAATCTCTGGGTATCGAATCATCTTTCGACAGATAGTTTCCTGTAACTTCTCCGATAGTGTCCGTTGTTGCTTATGCCATCCTTCCAAGAGTCCAGGAATCTGCTTGAAATCATCCTCGAGATTGTCTTTCTCGAGCTTTCCAACTAGATGCAGCAGAGCAGTCTTCCGGGGTAGCCGAGCCAAGACTTCAGTCTCTCCCATCTGACGTACAAGACTAAAGAGGGCGGCCTTCCCTTCCATTTCGAGGCCCATTTTGTCGTGGCTTCTCCTAGTACGTGTACTCCAGTTCTCGTAGCGTAGTTGCTGTGCTCGACCCACGTCCAACGATCACACAAAATGAATGCTTTACGGACACAGGCTAAGAACATCCCAATCTTTGCGCCTCTCAAAAAGCCTGTGGTGGGAATCATGCAAAAGTTGGACCAGCTTAACATGAACAAGTTAGATCCACAGAATGAACGACGCAAGATGTTTGATCGCCACAGCACCGAGAGTGTCCGGCCGGGAGACATTCTACATGTAGAAGGCGTCGGCACGAATTTTAATGGCGTACTACTTGCCATTAAACGAAGAGGAAGCGACACGTCCTTTGTTCTACGCAATCGTATCCTCGGCCAAGGTATTGAGATGCGCTACAATCTCTTCAATCCGGCCATCAAGACTATTCGTCTTATAACTCGCAAACAGAAAAGAGCTCGAAGAGCAAAGCTTTTCTATATGCGTGAGTCCAAGCACGACGTCGGCAACATCGATAATATTGTACGGCAGAAACTGAAGAAGAACACTTAAGATGTACACGAATACTGTCTACCTCTTGGCTTCTTGCTAAAGCTGACTTAGAAAAAGACTTGATTGGGAGGAAGAGCGAAGTGAAGGTTTGCTTGAGAGTCTTCGAGCGTGATCGTGGTAGGTATATCTGCCCGAAACACTCCGTGATGCCGAGATAGCTGGAGACGGTGATGGCGTCGCGCCTGCTGAGGCGGGCAGAAGCGATTGTATAGACTGTACAGAGGGTGATGCTGATGGAGGTCGTTGTAAGGGGGATTCGCGCGGAGATGATGTGGGAGTGCCACGGCGGTAGCGCGGAGGGGTGACTTCGGTTGCAGAAGACATGGACACTGACCTGCGAGGATGTGAGTCCATACCCATCAACTTCCTCTGCTTAGGTGTGAGAGGAGGTTCTGTTTCTGTACTTCGAGTTATGGATAAGCCGGCCAAAGTAATGTTTACCAGGAAGAGAATTCGCAGTGATTGCCATATGTATGTTGCCCATGATAGCCGTCTCACACATTCATATTGGTGGATGTTGTACTTGATGATCTCCATAAGTATCCAGGCAGCGATATTAGAGAGAAGTCGCTGCAACGTGGTTTCATTCAAGCCGTACCTTCTCATATTACCCAGAACATCCTGCAGGGCTGGATGTTCCCATTTACCAGTAGGGAGCTGAGGCGTGACAATACGCTGACCTGCAGACCGAGTCGTAGTCGGAGTCTGTTGCATTCCAGAGGTTGGTTGGCTTTACATTGGCGTTCGCGCCGCTATTATTGTTGTTTCTGTTTTGATGCCAACGTTTGAATTTGACCAGATTTCCATAGCGATTGTATGCTGCATTATCGTCCTCCTTGCAGGATTTTGGATTCTGGACTATCCGCCGTGCGATGAAGTATCTGTCAAGCATGTTCAATGCATTGCAAGCCCAGTTCGAAATGCAAATGAGAGCTCAATATATCGAAGTCATGTTACGCCTGAAGGCTTCCCGCTCATGTCGGGGCTAGGTATCAGGCAGGGCTATGGAAGGAGGAATGGAGACTTAAGGGACGTGTTTGCTATAGCCAAGGAAGGCCCTATGGTTGGGAACAACTCGTGGGAGGACATTGAGCGTGATGTCCACGCTCTGGGGAAATATCTCAAGTCTGCAAATGTTACACGCGTCTTGGTAATTCTTCCCAATACTATACGGAATATCACAACCCAATTTGCATGTGCTTTTTATGATATTACTTTGTGTTTGAAAGGAAACAGAACCGTCTCTAAGGGGTTGGAGCAAGCACTCAACATAGAGGCCAGTATTGTGGATGAGGACGGAACTGTGATTCACGTGTTATCGTCGTCTGATCAAGCACAGCGTCGTACTATTTCGTGGGTCGAATTAATGGCAAAGTCGGAAGGAATAATTGAGATAAACCCGCAAGAAAAGCTTACGAATCCAGCGTTGGTCACGTTGAAAGACAACAAACAATTTTCTTACAGCCATTCAAATATAATCTCTGCCGTAGCGGGACAGATGTTTGGGTTACCCCGCCAATATCGCCTTAATGAGAGGGATGTCTTCCTTTCTACTAACTCATTTGATGATATACCAACACGAATATGCATGTATGCTGCGCTAGCCTCAAAGTCTCGTCTTTTATTATTCAAGGAACCCTTTACACTAGAAGATATTGGGACCGATCCCACCTTTGTCTATACGTCTCCGCAAAGGTTGCAAGCTCTTGCTAGACTTCACAACAGTTATCTGAAGGATGTAGTAGCCTCAAAATGGATTGCGCACGGAGCGCATCCCCCTCGATGGACCAGGAAGATGCCATGGTCACTGCGAGTAATCAAAATTTCGGTAGCCAGCGAAATAGAGGCACCCTCGCAGAATCAAATAACACAGGTCCAAAAGGTAAGTGGAAGTAGAATTGTGATTGGGACTTGTGATCCGAATGTTGCTGGAAATATCACCGAAAAGCATCCATGTGACTACACACAAAACGGTGGATATGGCATACCATTACCATGTGTTGAGGTCAAGACGATAGGACCCGACGACACTGTACTCGTCAATGGACCAGCTGCATTAGCACCTTGGGTCAAAACCGATTTGCATGGCGTTTTCTCCGAACTAAATACCCTTCAGCTGAAATGAAAAGGTTCTGTATACATATTATACCCGCCGCTTAAAGACGTGTACTATAGGCCCGACAAGGCGTCTTGCAAACCAAGGTGTCATTGCTAGGCTGACGGCTATGCGGAGTGGGAGCAAGGCCTTTACGACAGCAAATGCAGCCCCTCCTTCCAATACCATTTTGATGCCCTTCTCTCCTTTAAGACTTTCCCAACCATACTTATGTGCAACCCGCTCCATTCTTTTCGTTCCTTTTTCAACCCAAGCATCTGGTAGTACACTTGCAGGAGTCCAATCCAGCTGATGAAACGCGTAAAAGAGTCCAATTACCGGCGCAATAGCCGTTATTTCATGAAGAACAAGAAACGACGTGATATGGGACCCTGGCGCTCCACGAAGCCTTTCCACGTAATGTCGGAGACGCTGTGGGATCTTTTGAAACTTGGCTGACATGGACCATCTGCCCGCCGCGTTAACAATTATAGAGGAACATTGGCGGAAAAAGATGAATTTCCCCGCATTTGGGTGAACTCAAAATCGACATTGAAAGGTAGCATATCCACACTGGATCCCAACTACAGTATATATATAACTTGGTCTGGTCTCTCCTGTTGTGACTTTACACCATGGGCCATTTGACTACTGTTGCAACATGTTCCCTAAACCAATGGGTTTTGGACTTCGAAGGAAATACCCGGAGGATCATCGAAAGCATACGGATAGCAAAAGAGCGTGGAGCTCGACTTAGGACCGGGCCTGAGCTAGAGATTACTGGCTATGGGTGCTTGGACCATTTCCTCGAGGGAGACACCTTCCTGCACTCCTGGCAAATGTTGGCCAAAATTCTCCAAGATAAAGACTGTCATGGGATATTACTAGACATTGGCATGCCGGTGTCGCATCGAAATGTGCGCTATAATTGCAGAGTGATCTGTCTCGATGGGCGAATTTTAATGATTAGACCCAAGATCTGGCTCTGTAATGAAGGGAATTATCGTGAAATGAGGTACTTCACACCTTGGGGACGACCCCGCCACGTTGAAGAAATCGAATTGCCTAGACTAATCCGAGCTATCACGGACCAAAAAAGAGTGCCATTTGGAGATGCCGTAGTCGCAACATACGATACGTGTTTCGGGGCAGAAACTTGTGAAGAGCTTTTCACCCCAAGAAGCCCTCATATTGACATGGGTCTCGACGGAGTTGAGATATTTACAAATTCTAGCGGAAGCCATCACGAACTGCGAAAACTACATACAAGAGTTGAATTGATTAGAAATGCCACGGCGAAATCAGGTGGGATCTATCTTTACGCCAATCAGCAAGGATGCGACGGTGACCGCTTGTATTACGACGGTTGTGCGATGATCGTTGTCAATGGAAAGATAATCGCGATGGGATCACAATTTTCTCTGAACGACGTGGAGGTGGTTACTGCTACAGTGGACCTCGAAGATGTGAGAAGTTACAGGAGTTCTCCATCAAGAGGGTTACAGGCCGTAAGCTCGTCATTGTCCTATCGCCGTGTAGAAGGTCAGATATCGTTGTCAAGTGAAGGAGCACAGCTCGATATGTCGATAATCCCTACCGCTGAGATTGAGGTATGTTATCATGAGCCGGAAGAAGAGATTGCTCTAAGTCCGGCATGTTGGTTGTGGGATTACTTGAGGCGCACAGGTACTAGCGGCTTCTTCTTGCCGTTGAGTGGTGGTATCGATAGCTGCGCAACAGCTACAATTGTGCACTCGATGTGCCGGCTTGTATGCGAGGCTGCCAAGGCTGGTAACAGGCAAGTCATTGAGGATGTTGCGCGGCTATGTAATAAAGGAAAAGATTGGACGCCGGCAAAACCCGAGCAGCTTGCAAATTTGATTTTTCACACGGCTTACCTTGGGACCAAAAACTCGAGTTCAGAAACCAGAAAGCGTGCTCAACAACTCGCAGAAAGAATCGGATCTTATCACACAGATCTAAACATGGACAGCCTTGTGTCAGCTGTCACCACACTTTTCGGGTATGTCACTGGAAGGACACCTCAGTTTCGAATTCATGGCGGCTCGACAGCGGAAAATCTGGCTTTACAGAACATTCAGGCGCGACTGCGAATGGTTCTATCCTATCTGTTTGCTCAGCTACTACCTTGGGTCCGTGGGAACTCCGGGGCTCTACTAGTACTTGGTAGTGCAAATGTGGATGAAAGCCTGCGTGGTTATCTCACCAAGTATGACTGCTCTAGTGCTGATCTAAACCCCATTGGAGGGATTTCTAAAACGGATCTGAAGAGATTCATTGCTTCTGCAAAAGACAAATTTGATATGCCCATCTTGGAAGAATTCTTAGATGCGACTCCTACAGCGGAACTGGAACCTATCACGAAGGAGTACATCCAGTCGGACGAACAAGATATGGGCATGACCTATCGAGAGCTGTCAGAGTTTGGAATACTGCGGAAAGTCCACAAATGCGGACCCTACAGTATGTTTACCAAGCTTGTGCACGAGTGGACGCCACAACTCTCGCCAACAGAGATAGCCGAGAAGGTTACAAGGTTTTTCCACTACCATGCCATCAATCGGCATAAGCAGACCGTGCTGACACCTTCATTGCATGCAGAGCAGTATTCTCCTGACGATCACCGATTCGACCTCCGACCTATATTCTACCCAAAGTGGAATTGGCAATTTGGGCAAATCCAGGAAGCTGTTAAGGCGTTGTCAGCATGAGGAAACATATTTGTAGAAAATAAATAGAACCAGGTCTGTGGTGTGGCCCACGTCCCCGAACCCAATATATATTTCTGAGAAGCCGCGCTGGTACAACAACCACGGCCCTCAACGAGATGAGGTATAGCATGTCGGTGAGTGTCATCTAGACGTCCTTTGAGAGGCTCGTCCATGACTAGTAGAGAGGAACAGATTGCTGCTTATGCCACAAGGCTTGGCGACGACTCAATCGGTTAGCTTGATCAGACTTACACTGGCTAATGCACAGATCAAAAATCCAGGCTTAACATTCTGTGTGAGATAAGGGACAATGTAGAGTCGCTTCAAGGAAACGACTATCCACAATTTCTCGACAAATTGCTACCTGCATTCATTTTTGGCCTTGCGAAGACTGCCCCGGCGTTCAACAGTGCATCAATCGATCATGTATGCATATGACCCTTCAGCTTCATTAACGTTCTAGAAAAGCCGGAGCTGTATACTTGAGATTCTAAATAGGCTGCCACATAATGAACACCTCAAGACGCATCTGACTGATTTGATGCAGCTCTACTTGCGAGTCACTAGAGTCGAAAACGAGGATAATGCAATGCTATGCTTGAAGGGAATCATTGATTTGCACAAAAGCTACAAGACATTTTTAGACGAACAAGTGCAGCCTTTTCTGGATATAGTGCAGGATATCTATAGGAATATGCCGCAAGCCGTCAAAGACAGCTTTGATGGAACCATCTCCACACCACGAGCTACAACAGTCTCTACACCCGGTGTGTTCCAATCTCCGAGACCTACCTCTCCTGCTATGACCGGAGAGACCACAGAGGCTGGTTCTCATTGTCTAATCAGAGGAATGCATAGCTTCAAGGTTTTGACTGAGTGCCCAATCATCGTTGTTTTACTCTTTCAGTCTCATAGATCGTGTGTCAATTCTAATCTTCAAACCTTCATTCCGCTTATCACCGAAATGTTGGCTTTGCAAGCATCTCCTCAAGCTGAGGCACACGCGCATGAAGCTTCATCTGGGAAAGATTTCTGTGGGGTGGCTAAAGGGATCAAGAATAGAAGCTTGTTTGGAGAGTTCATCATTGCTCAGGTGAAAACAATGTCTTTTCTTGCATATGTTCTCCGTGGATACGCCAATTCTCTGAAAAAGTACCATCAAGCGATTCCAGATTATGTTATTCGACTTTTGAAAGACTGTCCACGAGAGCTATCGGCGGCGCGCAAGGAGTTATTGGTAGCAACAAGGCACATTCTGTCAACTGACTTTCGTTCGACCTTCATAAGTAAAATTGATGTTCTCCTGAACGAAGATGTACTTCTTGGTGATGGCGTGACTGTCCGAGAAACTTTACGGCCTCTTGCCTACAGTATGCTTGCTGACCTTTTGCATCATATTCGTTCAGAGTTAACGCCAAGTCAGATATTCAGGACAATAAAAGTTTACTCGAAGAATCTGCACGACGATAGTCTTGCCTCAAGTATCCAAACTATGAGTGCCAAACTACTTTTAAACCTCGCTGATCGGATAATGAAGCTGTCCACACAAAGTGAAGCTCGGCATCTTCTAATGATGATCTTGGACTCTTTCGCCAAGAAGTTTGCCGCTCTTCGCCGTGCATTCCCACATGCTGAGGAACGATCTCGTTTGCTCAAAGAAAAAGAAAAAGCTGCTGCTCGGATACGTGGTTCACCTCACATCTCGGAAGAATCCAACAATCCAATTGCTATTTTTAAATGGTCCCCAATCAATTTGAGTTCAGCTTCGGAAGTCCAAGTCGATCCGATAAAGGAAGGCAAATTCCTTTTCAAAAATTTGATGATCGGACTAAAAACAATAATGTTTGGCTTAAAGGCTTGCAACCCACCGCCGCCGCCTACGATTCTCTCCAGCGCCACATGGAACGAAGCTGCAAGAGGTTTCAGTGAAGAAGATGTTGCGGTGCTTTCAACACTGTTTCGAGAAGGTGCAGCTGGTTTTATGTACTACAACGTAGATCACGAAAAATGGCAATCCTCCAAGAAGCAGTCTATTTCTGAGACGATGAGTGCCATTGTGAGCCCAAGTTCTAAGGAGGAAAGAGATTTGCTGGAAGCATTCGCAACAGTATTTATCCACGTCGATCCGGCGACTTTTCAAGAGATTCTTGCGATTGAATTGATACCATTATACGAAGCGATATTCAGGAATCCATCGTTATTGCATGTTCTACACTTCTTTCTAGCAAGTGATGCAACTTCATCATGCTTTGGTGGCGCAATGTTAGGCTTCCTCGTCACAAAATTGGACCAGCTTGGCCATACTGACGATTTCCAGTCATCTATCCTCCTCAGGCTATACAAACTCGCATTCATGGGAGTTACTCTCTTTCCACAATTAAACGAAACAGTATTGTTACCACATCTCTCGACTATCATTACCAAATCACTCAAATTGTCCGCTACAGCTGCAGAGCCAATTAATTATTTCTATTTATTTAGATTGTTATTCAGAAGTATTGGAGGAGGTCGGTTTGAACAACTATACAAAGAGGTTCTTCCATTTTTGCAGACACTTCTAGAAAGTTTAAATTGCCTGCTGCTTAGTGCAAGAACCATTCAAGAAAGAGACCTCTTTGTCGAGCTGTGTTTGACAGTGCCAGTCCGACTTAGTGTTTTGCTCCCATATCTGTCATATCTAATGAAGCCGTTGGTTATAGCATTACAAGCGAGCACCGACCTTGTCAGTCAAGGACTCAGAACTCTTGAATTATGCGTTGACAATCTTACTCACGAATTTCTCGATCCCATTATTGCGCCCGTTGTGGAAGAACTAATGGAGGCTTTGTGGAAGCATCTAAAACCTGTGCCTTATAGTCACCAACATAGCCACACAACACTTCGAATTCTTGGAAAGCTCGGTGGCAGAAATCGGGAATTTCTATCTGGAATATCTACTTCTCTTCCATATAAGGAAGCTCCAGAAGCCGGACCACTTATTCATTACTCTTTCCATGGTGTAGTTGGAAGCCAAGCTTTTCCAATCACTGATATGGTTGATGGCGCTTGTGATGTTCTGGGGAAGTTAAATGGCGATGCAAGTAATTATCGCGAAGCCTTTCACTACTTGCAAAGTGTTGCAAAGTTATTGCTGGATGCCACACCAATACCCCCAAATTTTGCTACTTCAGTACGAACTGCAGCTGAATCGATTCTGACAGACCAAACACTGGAACCCATTCATGGCGATCTCAACGCCAAGCCCAGTCAAGTTCAATCAGTATGGAAAGGCCATGCTCAGCAAAAGCTCATGCAAAAAGTAATAAAGGGATGTTTTGAAGCTGCAGCAATAGAAATTCTTGAAAGTGATGCCTCGAACTTCATCAAAGGACTCTGTCGGCATTTTATTATTTTGGAAATGGGAAAAACCATAAATGAACGATACCTCCAGTCACGACCGTTTGCGTTGGACAGTCCAGAAAGTCCAATATTTCTGGATGCGCAGAATATTGTCGACGCCATGTGCAAAAGCCTATATTCCCAGCATGTTAAGGTTCGTGAACTAGGTATAAGGGCAATAGGATGGATCCACGAGGTGACTTTAGTCATCTTTGGATCGCAAGATGATATCTCATTGTTGCCGTTCGTGAATGATCTGGCTAAGAAGTTCTGCCATCTTTGCTACAGAGAAGGATGGGATGTAAAGTATGGGGGATGTCTGGGTATCGAAAAGCTTGTGTGCGATCTGGATTTTGGACAGCTTTGGATCGAAGAGCACCAGACGGAGGTAATTAGAGCGCTCATGTTCGCACTGAAAGACATACCACCGGAGCTTCCCTCTATAGCACGCAACAAAGCCTGTCAAATAATTGACGCGATTCTGAGAAAATGCAATCATGAGTCAGCAGATGGTGTCGAGAATCCACGGTTCTCGCATTTAATGAACCTTTTCATTGTGGAATTGTCAAACTCAAATACTCTTATTCGCAAGACCGTTCGAGAGTCTTTACAAACACTAGCAACTATCCGCGGAGTCGAAGTGCATCAACTTTTGGAGCCAATGAAAGATCGGTTGTTAGGACCGATCTATACAAAGCCATTGCGAGCATTGCCAGCTTCTTTGCAGATTGGCAACATTGATGCAGTTACCTTTTGTCTTTCTCTACCGGATTCTTTTCTCGAATTCAATGAGGAGCTCACTCGACTGCTCTCTGAAGCTCTAGCCTTAGCTGATGCTGAAGATGATGCACTCCTAGGATCACAAAGAAGTGGTGATCACAAGAGTATCGAGCTTCTAGTGTCTCTCCGAATAGTTTGTATTCGGCTGCTCTCCGTTGCAATGAGTAGCGCTGATTTCAACAACGGACCGCAAAGTCATATGAAAGCGAGGATCATTGCTGTCTTTTTCAAGTCACTGTATGCAAAGAATACCGATATAGTTGATGCGGCGAATAATGGTTTGAAGCAAGTATTGGCGCAAAATCATAAACTGCCGAAAGATCTATTGCAGAATGGCTTGCGTCCTATTCTTATGAATCTGTCAGATCATAAGAGATTGACTGTAGCGGGGTTAGAAGGATTGGCAAGGCTTCTTGAGCTTCTTACCAACTACTTTAAGGTAGAAATTGGGAAAAAGTTGTTGGATCATCTCAGAGCATGGGCAGAACCAGCTATGCTCCAACAAGCCACGGGTCATTTGTTGGAACAGCATCCGAATATCAAAATAATAGGAGCAATCTTTAACATTTTCCACCTTTTACCGCCAGCTGCCAATATGTTTATGGAAGAGCTCGTTACAACTGTCGTGGATTTAGAAGAGCAGTTGCGAATGCCATTTTCAAATCCATTTGCAAAACCTCTGGGAAAGTATCTCAATAAATATGCCCAAGATGCATGGCTTTATTTTCAAAGTCGCTTAGCAGAACCTCGCTACGGCAACTTCTTTTCCAGAATTGTAAGGTCTGACGAATCAAGTGCACTGAAGGCTGTTCTACGTGAAGACGTCAGTAAACTTTGCGAAATTGCATTCAATACTGAAGACGGAACTGAACCGACTGCGGCTATCAATGCCATACAGATAATAGCTTCGCTCATCAAGAGTGATGACAAGTGGTGTGCCGAACAGGCTGATCTCATTAGGACTGTTGAGATAGAATGTAGGAAGCTTCAGCAGTTGGCCTGTGATTTACCGGGGGCTATTTTTCAACATCTGGATTGTGATCATACCTTATCAATCGGTGCCGAAACAATTGCTTATTATCTAAGCTTTTCACAGGATCTTCCAATGCTTTTCAAATATTTTGCGGCAATTTCTGAAGGAACTTTTACTTTCTCCGCTATGATTGAAGAATTCATCAAAATCCATGTGGTTGAACACGAATCTTATTCATACCGCAGAGACATAATTCTCAATGTCCTTACGGTTTTTGGCAGGAAATCATCACGCTCGTCTGACGACCAAGAGTTTAAACTCTTCACGCTCAAACATGTGCTGAATGCAATGCTTTACCACGAAGTAGAGTGTACACCAGAAGAGGAAAGCCAGCTCTTTGATAAAGAGATTTTGGAAGCGATACATACCAAAATGTGGAGACCTGCTTTGGCAGATTTCGAAAAGGATCTGCTGTGTAAACAAGATCAGTTGCGAATTGAAGTGCTGAATACGTCGGCTTGCTTAGTAAAACGGCGAAGTTCTTTAATATCATCGATCAGTGAAGCAAGAAAAGACGTAATAAAGCTCGGATGGACATACATAAAGATGGACGATGCCACAAGCAAGCATGCTGCATACGTTCTAATAGCTTACTTCATTGCACAGTACGATACACCTTCCAAAATAGTTGTGCAAATTTATGTTGCTCTTTTGAGAGCACATCAACAAGAGGCCCGCAATCTTGTGAAACAAGCTTTGGATCTGATTGCTGACGTTCTTCCTCAGAGACTCCCACCAAGTACTGATTCGAGATATCCCCATTGGGCTAAATGGCCTCGACGCATAGTTGCTGAAGACGGGCACAATATACCCCAAGTAATAAATGTATACCAGTTCATTGTACGACACGGTGATATGTTTTACAGTACCAGAGATTACTTCATACCTCAAATGGTGAATGCAATATCCAAAATGGGCTTTACTCAAAGTGCATCAGCCGAGACAAGAGGCCTCTCAATGGATATGATAGATCTTATTGCAGATTGGGAGCAGGTTCTTGTTGATGGTTCAGATAATCGATCACTGCCGGGAGCGACTGCAGCAGATGTGAACAGCGCATCAGAGGATGTCAAAATGGATGATATGGATCCAAAGGACCCCTATATAACACCTCACCCTTGCCGTGAAGCTATCGTTACCTACCTGATTCGATTCATCTGCATCTCTTCTGAGCCTATGTCTATGAGAGGATTATCCAGTAGAGCACTATCTCTCACTCGCCGGCTATTGCGAGCAGAACTTTGGTCAGACGTGAATGTCAAGTTGTCGTTCTTCGAAAGGAACTTGATGCAGAACGACAATACCGAGCAAAATTTGACTCCATTTATCAACGCTATCGAAGTACTACACGTCGTCATCGAGTCGCGATCGTACGAAGACATGATAGAAAACCTTGGGCTTTTACTAAGATTGTTGACAAAAGCGTTTAGGGCCGAGAACTCGCAGATTCATGACCCCATGAACGGTTTGCTTGAGAGTGTGTTTATCCGATTGCCCATTTCAAGTGAAGATGAAACATCAGCTGAATTGGCGACAAAAGAATTTCTTGCAAGTATCATCGCTACATTACAGGAAAATATTCAAAACCCTGTTTTGATGAGCTCGAGTGTGCAAACACTATGGCATCTACATAAAAGGCGACCTAATAGCGTTGATAGTCTTCATCAAAATCTGATGAAAGCTTTTCAGAAACTTGCCAAGGATCATCTATCTCAAGGCTCACCCAATTCTCTCGACCAGACAAATAGTGCCCTTCACGCTAACACGAGTGACGAGCAAGATGTCACTGTGGACACTATTTCCAAAATCATTGATATCGCAGCTTCTAGGATGACCTCCCTTGGTGATCAGAGGCGGTGGTTTCTCAGCGTTCTCGCCCAACTCATTGATCGCTCGCCCGACATTAAACTCTGTCAGAAAATACTCGAACTAGTAAGGAGTTGGGTATTTCGTCCTACTGAATCTTATCCAATGATGAAGGAGAAGCAAGCAATGCTAACCAAAATGATTGGTTTTGAGTCAAGAGGCGCTTCTGGACTCTTTGATGCTTATCTTCGACTCATATTGGACATCTATAAAAATCGGGATGTTGCTGGACCTGAATTGACAGTCCGATTGGAGCAGGCTTTTCTTATTGGTACCAGAGCGCGCAATACCGAGATTCGAAACGAGTTTCTTTCCATGTTTGATCGGAGTTTACATCGTCTTATACATGCACGACTCAACTATGTACTAGGGGAACAGAATTGGGAGAGTCTAGCTGAATCATTCTGGCTTGCACAAGCGTTACATCTACTTTTTGGATCCATAGAAGAAGACGAGAATGTTTATCTGGACAGTCAAAGCTTTCGGACGCGACCTTCACATGCTCTCGAGGTGTCGGGTAGCAAATACAAGGACTTAATTGTTGACGACGACTTAGAAGATCTCATAAGCCAGTGTCGGTCTTTTATATCATCTATATCGGCAATCAATGCGAGCGACATTTTCAGACCTATATCACAACTGCAGCACCTTAATCCACAACTTTCTCACGCGATGTGGATAAAGTTCTTCCCATCCTGTTGGTCTCTATGCGGCAAGCGTGATAGGCAGGAGCTAACGAAAGCAGTGATATCTCTCCTCGCAAAAGACTTTCACATCAAACAGATGGACAGGCGTCCCAATGTTGTTCTCTCTCTGCTTGAGAGTATTGGCAATTGTGACCCCGCGCTTCAGCTTCCACCACATCTGGTTAAGTATCTTGGAAAAACCTTGGGAGCTTGGTATCCAAGTATTCAGATTCTAGAGGACTTTGTGTCACGTGAATCGCATGAAAGTTTGGTTGTTCATGAGAGTGCACTAGATGCTTTGGCTGAAATGTACGCTTCACTTTCGGAGACAGATCTTTTCTATGGTCTGTGGCGCCGTCGCTGTCAATATCTTGAAACAAATGCTGCAATATCATATGAGCAAAACGGAGTATGGGATAAAGCGCAGCAACTGTATGAGACTGCTCAAATAAAAGCCAGAACTGGAGTATTGCCTTTTTCAGAATCGGAGTATACAGTTTGGGAAGACCATTGGATACTTTGTGCGCAAAATTTGCAGCAATGGGATATTTTGACAGATCTCTCTAAACACGAAGGGTATATGGACATACTGCTAGAATGTGCTTGGCGAATGACTGACTGGGTGGTAGATCGAGAACCGCTGGAACAAACTATTAAAGGCCTGATGGACGCACCTACTCCCAGAAGATGTACTTTTGACTCTTATATGAGTTTGATAAAAGTTCAGGCCAAACTCGAGCAATATTCTGACTTTCAAAAATCATGTGATGAAGGTATGCAGCTTGCTTTGAGACGCTGGCATTCTCTGCCTAAAAACATTACAAATGCACATATCCCGCTGTTGCAAAACTTTCAGCAATTCGTCGAATTGCAAGAAGCTGGCCAAATTTTTAATAGCTTAATGAAAACCAACGCTCAAAATCTTGATACCCGGTCTCAGGAACTCAAAGGGGTGTTGCAGGCATGGCGTGAAAGATTACCAAATATGTGGGATGATATAAACAGCTGGAGTGATTTAGTGGCATGGCGACAATTGGTATTCACTGCGATAAACAAAGTTTACCTTCCTTTAGTACCGTCGTTGCAACAAAATGCAACAGGAAGCAATGCGAGTGCAACATCTTTTGCTTATCGGGGTTATCACGAGACTGCCTGGATAATCAACCGCTTTGCTCATGTAGCACGTAAGCACCGGCTCCCCGAAGTTTGCATAAATCAACTCACAAAGATTTATACTCTACCAAATATAGAGATTCAGGAAGCCTTCCTAAAACTTCGTGAGCAAGCAAAGTGTCACTATCAGAATCCTGAAGAGCTGAACACGGGATTGGAAGTGATATCCAATACCAATTTAGTTTACTTTGGGACTCAACAAAAAGCAGAGTTTTTCACACTCAAGGGAATGTTCCTTGCGAAGTTGGAAATGAAAGAGGAGGCAAATCAGGCTTTCGCAACGGCTGTACAAATTGACCTTAATCTTCCGAAGGCATGGGCTGAATGGGGTTACTACAATGATCAACTGTTTAAAGAAAATCCAGCAGACATGAGTGCCGCAAGTAACGCTGTAGGTTGTTACCTTCAGGCCGCAGGACTCTTCAAAAATGGAAAAGCCCGAAGACTTCTGAGCAGAGTGTTGTGGCTACTGAGCTTAGACGATACACAGGGAAGCGTAGCAAACGCTTTTGAAGCCTACCATGGTGATGTTCCTACTTGGTACTGGATCACGTTCATACCTCAACTATTAACTTCGCTATCGCATAAGGAGGCTCGTCTGGGAAGATCCTTGCTGGTAAGAATCGCTAAATTCTTCCCTCAAGCTCTTCATTTCCATTTACGCACAACTCGAGACGAGTACTCGGTCATCAAACGTCAGGCTCTCGCTGCAGCCCAAGGCAGTCAGCGCAACAGCAAACCAATATCAGGATCACAAAATACAAATGGGACCCCGACTTCATCAAACGGACACAACGATGGTCAAAGTATTTCTCAAAATGCAGTAGCTGAAAATGGAAATATTGGGTCTGTGGAGAGTCCTGCGAATCCAAAAACTCAAAGCAATGGGAACGGTGATGCAGAGAATGGGGCAGCTTCTCCATCCTCGGTTAATTCTAGTCCTAACATGCAGCCCTGGGAGCACGTTGAAGAAATTATGTCGATTCTCAAGACTGCCTTTCCTCTGTTGGCTCTTTCTATGGAAACGATGGTAGATCAAATACAGCACAAGTTTAAATCACCTGCAGATGAGGATGCTTACCGGTTGATTGTTGCACTCCTTAACGATGGAGTCCAGTACATGTGCCGTTTGCAGTCTCTGACAAAAGACACAAGACTGCCCCCAGCAACGGAGGCAAATATCACCCGTTTTGCAGAGAGCGTCCTGCCGAAGCACATAAAGTACGCGTTTGAAGCGGACTTTGTTCTACAAAAACCAAGTCTCGTGTCATATCTGGACAAACTTCGCGCTTGGCGGGATAAATTTGAACAAAAGCTGGACCGAAGAGCTGTGTGCCAAGATCTTGAGCAATTCAGTCCATATCTAAGCGAGTTTCAATATCAGAAATTTGACGAAGTTGAGATACCTGGTCAATACCTACTGCACAAAGACGGGAATAGCAATTTCGTCAGATTGGATCGCTTTCTTCCGAAAGTTGATTTAATCCGCGGACATGGTGTTTGCTATCGACGTTTGACAATGAAAGGCCACGATGGCAGCATTCATCCATTCGCAGTACAATTTCCAGCGGCTCGACACTGTCGACGCGAAGAGAGAATTGCCCAATTGTTCAGAATATTGAATAGCTGTTTGTCACGACGGAAGGAGAGTAGGCGTCGAGGCCTTCTTTTCAGTTTACCTGCTGCAGTGCCACTATCGCCGCATATAAGAATCATTGAAGACGATGCAGCATTCGTTTCTTTACAAACAATCTATGAAGAATACTGCCTACAGAAAGGATTGTATAAGGACGAACCGGCAATCTACATGGCTCAGAAATTACGAGCAGTTGGCGACCTCCAAGTTGACAAAGCAGAGACGGCCAATATCAAGATGGATATCCTGAATAATATTCAATCCTCTATGGTGCCAAGTACGGTAGCTCGAGATTTTTTTTTGAAATCATTCCCATCTTACCCAAAATTTTGGCTGTTCAGGAAAGAATTCACTCATCAATATGCTGCAGCAACGTTCTTATCTTACGTGATGTGCATTAATAATCGCTTTCCGCACAAATTGTATATCTCTCGAGAAAATGGGAAGGTCTTTTTCACGGAGCTACTTCCCGCAATGGCATCTAGCAGCCCAGTCTTTAACAATTCAGAGGCTTTGCAAATCAGATTTACCCCTAATCTGCAAACTCTAATGGGCTCGATTGGAATTGAGGGCATTTACTCGTGCAGTATCATGGCCATCGCCAGGTGTCTTACCGAGCCAGATTTCGAGCTAGAACAACATCTGTCTATATTCATAAGGGATGAAATCATAACCTGGTATACTCAACAGCATCGTCCAGTACCGCAAGATAATCAACTGCGCGAGAAAGTTTCACTAAATGTTGATGTGATCCTTCGCAGAGCTTCGTCTTTATCCAAAGTCGCACAGGGTATAATACCTGCCAACCAAACCGTCATTGACTTGATCTCAGAAGCTGTCAATCCTCGGAAATTAGCAATGATGGATACTTTATTCATGGCTTACTTGTAAAAAGAAACAAAAGTGATGGAGCATGGTGACGGCGTAAAGGAAATTATTTGTATATTACATTAGTACAAAGGAGGCAAGTTATACAAGTCTCTTCTTCACAATGATTCCAAGTGCATTTGGGTCCGGTTTCCGCCTCTTTTTGGCGATAGGATTTGGCAAGCTATTGGCCAAATGCGGGTCAGTGGGTAGGCGGCACATCTCTGCCTCAAGGAATGACTTTCTCTTCACTTTCTCCCCAGCGTCCGTTGAAAAGATCGCTCTAGCAAGTTCGTCATCCTTCTTGGCCTGATCAGAAAGGAAGGACTCCTGATCTGGTTCCGGTTTCTGGTGTAATGTACCGAGCAACAAATCCGTATCGACTTTCTCATTTCGGGCGTTTCTCATTCTGATTTCGTCTAACGCGTCGGCTATTTCCATCTCTCGCTTTGTATCCATTGTCTTTGCTTCCAGATTGGCCATCGCATCCTCCTCTTCATCTGCTTCCTCTTGCAGCAATCGCTTCAAACGATCTTCTTGAGTCTCATCTCGATCCGTAGTGTCCCTCCACGGCTCGACATTTCTCACTGCACCCACCTCTGCACTGTAGTCCATATTTTTGGGATCGGTTTTGAATATAATTTCCGCGGAGCATCTAGTACAGCGTATGTGAAAGCGGAGGACTTGAATATTGTAGTATTTTTCTCCAGTGCTTTCTTTTCGAGCATTGAACTTCTTGCCTTTGTAGATGTACTCACCGCATGCGACACAACGCATGCTGAACGGGGCCATAAGCCGGACGGTCTGTAACTTGGACCCCCCGCCGATACCTCTTTTCCTTCCCCTTCCGAGCTTTGAGGGATCAAAGTCGGGGGGGAAGTACTTTTGGATGACTTTTCGCTCAGCCATACTTCAGGTGTCGTTGGGCAGCGGCTGTCGTTGATTGGTGGGTGAGTGAAGGGAGGATGTTTTTGGCTGTCAACCCTGGCTGATTTTGCGTCACCAACAAAATCGCGATGATAATTTTTGCCACCGCCTTCGCAAGCTCAGTGGTGTGACTGTGCGCGCCTCAAGGCGGAAAGACGCCAATTTGGGCGTAGAGTGCAATAGTCTACCCGGGAAAGAGCCAGTCGCAAGGGAGAAGAGAGGTGGGCTGTGCAAGTTGTGTTTATTGGCGGTTTGTCAAGCTGCCCGAATTTGACTTTCACCACCTTCTCCGAATCACATGGATAGTATTAATACTACCTTGAAGACTCGTGGAGAAAAGCTGAGAAACTTGAAATGGAAAGATATAATCGAGCATAAGTGGGTCAGTTTCCTTGTGCTGCATTGTACGTTACCACCCCTAATGAAGGACTACTAATCAAAGACGTCTATATCATCGGGTGGTGTATTATCGGATCCATCTGTATATTTTCTGTTGGCAATATTCGGTATATTGATGCATTGTTTTTTGCAGCCGGTGCGTCTACGCAGTCCGGCTTGAACACGTTTGTGATTTCATTTACTTTCTAATCGTGTACAGCATTGATGTCAATCTTTTGACTACGTGGCAGCAAGTATGCCTCTTTGGAATACCAATTTTTACCAACCCTATGTTTATTCACTCATCTGTGGTCTTCATAAGGTTGTATTGGTTTGAAAAACGATTCAAGCATATAATTGACGAGAATCGAAATCGACTGTATCTCCGACGGAATCGTGCGCGAAGTCAGGATTCTGACGTCGATTTAGAAAGGCGAGGGGTGCGGGGCCGCGAGATTGTTGTTTTACATCGTCCCATGGATGTGAATTTTCCAAATCCAAGTACCATTGAAGAGTCCCGACACTCAGCAGAGAACTCTGAAACCGAAAAATTTCACCCTGTTGCTACCCCCAGCAAAAGCACTTCCACGGATGATAGTTCAAATGGGCCTTTAATAAATCATAAGCGTGAGGATAGCAGTGACGCTAAGAGGCCAACAATGACACAAGATATACGATTCAAACTTCCGGAGAAGCGCCAGACCGAAAGTGTGCCCAGGTTCGAGGCGACGCACGAGGTCATTTTTGAAGATGACGTTAATCCCCCTCTAGTGATCAAGGGTCCTCGCGATTATGATTCGGAAGACGGAGAAGTAAAGACATTACAAAGAGCTCGAACAATGACAGGGCTGGAAGTCGCCCACAATGGCATTTCTAAACCACATCCTAATAAATTGCCGAAGACAGCGACTGTTGAAGGTTCGTCATCATCCACACGATTAGAAATGCGCAGACGGTCGACATTAGAAAGAATACTCCCAAAATCGTCTACACTTGATAGAGCTATTTCTACTGCTCTCAGAAGGCGGCGAGATGGTAGCCCTGCAAGTCATAGAAGCTCGTTCTCCCAATCAAATTTACCGTATCTGAGTTTCTCGACCACGTTAGGAAGAAACTCAACATTTTATGATTTGACCGAAGAACAGAGAAAAGAGCTTGGGGGAGTTGAGTATCGCGCGTTGAGATTGCTAGCTGTCATCCTCGTGGCATTCATCACTCTTTTTTCAATATTTGGGGTTATCTGTCTGGTCCCTTGGATAATCAATTCTGGACATTATGGCAGAGTAGTGGATCAGCTTGGGATTTCACGTACATGGTGGGGCTTCTTCACAGCCATTGGTGCATTCACTGACTTGGGGTTTACACTGACCCCGGACTCTATGATTTCATTCCAGGATGCTGTGTTTGTTTTGATGGTTATGAGTTTTCTCATTGTTATTGGGTGAGATGCTTTCTCTTATTTAATATTAATTTTCAGGAATACAGGTTTCCCGTGCATGTTGCGTCTTTTAATTTGGGTCCTGAAGAAAGTATGGCCAAAAAATTCTCCTATCAACGAGGTTTGTCACTTTTCTATGGTCTTTTACTAACTAGTGGTTAGAGTCTCGCTTTCCTGCTAGAGTTGGATAACCAAGGTTTTTGCTAATATTCAGTCATCCGCGTCGAAGCTTTACCTTACTTTTTCCAAGCAAAGCTACATGGTGGTTGTTTGGTGTTTTAGTGATCCTCAACGGTGCCGACTTGTTTTTCTTCCTTGTCCTTGATGTTGGATTATAACATATTTCATACTAATTTAGATTGGAGATAAAGCAATTACTTCCATACCTGTCGGTTATCGTGTTATGGACGGTTTATTTCAAGCATTTTCTACGAGAACTGCAGGATTTGCTGTAATTAATCTTGCTACCATTCATCCTGCAGTTCAAGTAAGCTATTTAGGTAAGGCTTGGTTCGAATTTTTCTAATTCATCAGTGATGATGTATGTGTCAGTTCTGCCAATAGCCATCAGTGTTCGCCGCACCAATGTCTACGAAGAGCGGTCTTTAGGCTTATATGGTGATACTAATGAGGATGCGAAGAATACGTCATTCATCGGTACCCATCTACGGAAACAACTGTCGTTTGATCTATGGTATATATTCTTGGGACTTTTCATAATATGCATTGCGGAAGGTAGCCGACTTCAAAGTATGGACCCGGTAAGTTGGCTTCGTAGCCTCATTCTGATTCTAGAACTTTACAAATTTTACTGTCTTGTTTGAGGTTGTCAGCGCTTATGGCACTGTGGGTTTGAGCCTCGGTTATCCTACGAGCAATGCATCCTTCTCTGGCCAATTCACGACATTAAGTAAACTTGTTATTATTGGCATGGAGATTCGAGGGCGGCATCGTGGCTTACCCTACGCACTCGACCGTGCGGTCTTGATGCCCTCAGAACATTTGCATGCAAAGGAGGAGGACGATAACCGCATCAGGCTGAATCGACGAGCCTCTAACGCATCAGATATAAGAAGCGTGACTGCTCGATCTACGAGCTGACACTTCCCTGTGTCTCTAGCCTGCACTGTGTACGTCGAAAATAGATAGTACCGAGGAGTTTCGGAGGCGGAAATTTTACTTATACTCGTTTGCTGCTTTTGGACCTCGGTCGTTCTCACGTGATGAACATTTGCGGATATTTTCTCCATTTTGCTTCCAGCCTCCCCGGTGTGAAGAAATTTTTGCGGAGTGAGGATTAGACTAAAAGAATAGCGGTATTTATGGGAATACCGTTATATAGAGAAGAGGAAGAAAACCTAAGATCTGACAGGAAGCAGAATGTGAAGCTACTGCGAGCAATCAACGACAGGTCACGTTCGCTCCTGGAGGACCAGTCTTGTGATGAAGCTCACGAGAGTACAACGGATCGACTGCTATCTCTTCAAGAATTTCTGCGCGGGAGCTGGGGGAGACCACCGAGCACGCCTTCTCAGTCCGGCGCAAGCCGTAGACATGGCGGACATGCTGACGGGTATGGAAGGACGAGCGTGGTGCGCTCGGATGACGAAACCTTTCAATCGCTATTATCGCAGATCCGATCGCTGGGAGAAGCACACGATAACTCTCTACTCATTGAATCATCGCCTGAAGCGAGCGATTCGTCGTTGCAGATGCGGGAGGCAAGGCTGCGTGCAATGAGAAGTCGCATTGATGCTCTCGGTCAAAGACTCACACTAGTCAGGTCCGCGCGCGCTGAATTAAGAAGAGTCGAGAGCGAGGCTATGCATGGGCTGGAGCAGATGAGTGAGGGGCATTTCTGATGGATGTGGGTACCGGACCCGGTGGTTTTGGACCAAATTGTTCTGGAAGCATTTCGCCAATGGCGGGCGATGCAGACGGAACTATTCATTAGGTATTGTACATATATTCAGCGTACTGAAAGCAGGCTGTTGCAGGACTGGGTTGCCACTACACACCACATCTATATACACTATTTCTCTGGTTGCGGAATTGAATGACTTCTCGCCTTTCCATTACCATGAGAGCCTTGTCGAGAGCATGTTGAGAATAGCCGCGCTATCGTTAGTGGAGACTTGATGAAAATTCCTACGTTATTGACAAAGTCCCTTGTCAGAGTAGCTTGTGACGTACTCCATCCAATTGGCAACCGTTTTCTCAGCTCAGCTTCGATTTTATTCACTTCGTCCACAAGCTCCTTCCGTGTGGTTGTCCCTTGGCTTACAGCGTCCATTGTGGAAGCCATGAATAGGCGGATAGCTTCGTCAACGTTACCCTCGCTGACTACTGGAGACAAGGTCAGTTTTGCGAGTGCCTCGCTAATCCGTATGATTGCTTCCAATTGACGGATGGTGATTGGGATACTGCTACGCTCATTGCTGTCTTGCTCAATCTGGGAGACCTCTTTGCGGATACTGACAAAGTGACTCGAGAGTTTTTCTGACGCCTCTGGCGAAAGGCGGGGTGCACATTTCCTACCCGTTAGCGTTTGTGTAAGCAATAGCCTACGCTTTGCAGTAAGCAATGTATCGCTTCATCTTTTCTATTGAAATTTCACCGCCTTCGTGTGTGTCTGCATTGATCCTGTTCATGTGAATATTCATTACATGTCTTGCAATGCTCTGGTCTCGGGCCTCATTATGGTCATCCTTGACAATAAATATCATGTCAAATCGTGAAAGAATGGTGGTTTGGAAATCGATGTTATCTCCCGGGCTTTTCATATCATCATAACGTCCAAATATAGGATTAGCTGCAGCAAGGACTGATGTTCTTGAGTTCAAGATGGTGGTAATACCAGCTTTGGCAATAGAAATGGTCTGTTGTTCCATCGCTTCATGAATTGCAACGCGGTCTTCATCTCTCATCTTGTCAAACTCATCAATGCAGACTACACCTCCGTCGGCAAGAACCATAGCTCCTCCTTCGAGGAAAAATTCTCGGGTGATTGCATCGCGTTGCACAGAAGCAGTCAAACCTGCAGCACTACTACCCTTTCCAGACGTATAAATAGCAATGGGAGCAACCTTTTCGACAAATTTGAGTATCTGAGACTTTGCGGTCCCCGGATCACCAAGCAACAAGACGTTAATATCACCTCTCAATTTCATGCTATCCGGTAGTATTTTCTTTGATCCCCCAAGTAGTAAACATGCAACAGCTTTCTTTATATCTGCGTTGCCGTAGATAGAAGGAGCAATGCTATTTGCAAATATCTCATATAGGTTTGGGTTTCGTGACAGATTCAGAAATTCTTCCTCTTCCTCATCTGTGAAGTTTGCTTCCATTTTCGTATGGTTATTGGCATCCACTTGAATCCCAAGAACACGAAGATAAGGGTTACGAATAGCAATTGCACCAGTCTTTTTCGATGTCTTATTTTGATAGACGGAGTAGATCCCCATCACCGTGCATCGACTGCCTGGCACTACTTTATTCGTCAAGTACCGGTCAGCATTCAGTACGATGTGGCGTGGCAACTCTCCAACAGGCACCTGATCGGGTGCTTCTTGCAGCTTCAAAGTTTGCTGATCACTAAACATTGACTTCTCGTGAACGATAACATATGGATCCAATCCACACTCCTTTGGTTGACCTTCTATTGCTGGTGCTCTACAATCTCGAGGGAATGTAACGCCAGCAAACCCACCGGTGACCGGAATATCTATAGTGCTGCGACAACTCCGACACATCAGATGTAATAATGTCGCCTTGGAGGATAAGGTGGAAGCTCCAATCACTATTCCAGGGAGACGTACAAGTTTCGACATATAACCAGCATCAAGCGTCCGGATTAAGGTCAGGTCAACATCTGATCGCAAAAGTAGCTGACAAGGCGGTGCCATTTTGTTTCCTTGTCGTGGCTGGTCTTGTAACTGTGCTTGGGCATTATTTGTAGTCTTTCCAAAGTCTATTCCGTACATTATTCGTGTGGCGACGCGTCTAATAGCACTTTCAAACAGCGGCAGCACCTCTGCGGGCTCTTTCATCATTCTCTGCCAAATGTCACTGTCAAAGCTGTTTAAATGCATCATGTCAACTTGCAAGTTAAAGAGAGAAATGAGCACATTCTCCCGAAGCTGGTCACGATATAAGAACACATTATCGATCCTGAACTCTTCGATAAACCTGACAAGGGTATTCTGTATGTCTTTGTTAGTTGCCTCTGTTGTTGTCTCTGGTGGCAGAACGGCCGTGGAGTATATCCTGGCACTGTCGAATCCACTCATCGTGGTCGGTGGTGGTAGTCGGCGACGCGACTTTTCGTGTTTCTTCTATTACCCTACCCAGGCCCCAATTGGATTTCCTATTTAGGAAAGGACGACGGCGACCAACGACAAACTACCGATCCTTCAGTCCCAGGAGGGAAGTGGGAGAAACGACCTTGAGAGGAGCGGTCGAATGCGAAGTAAAGGGGTTTGAGGGTTTCACCAGTTGAAGAATCCGTGGGGAAGGCAGCAACGTCTGGCTGATGAGACTATGGCAAGTGAATACTCTGGCCGATCTTCGTTTGAGACGGTGGTAGGGAGTGCACCCTCCAACGCTATTTCTACACTACTTAATGATCCCCGGCTTCGAAATACAGCGTCAAAACCCACGGCTCGAGAAATTCCACCCGTAACACTAACTAATATTCCTTCGGTAAAGGCTTCTGAGTTTGCCTCATATCTCTCAGAAGTTACCAGCGAATACGAACGCTATGCACATGCGAAGAACTTGGAAGTCAAAAGTTTCTTACGGCACAACAGACGCGACTCTATTCGTCTTTCAAGGACCCCCTTGTCACCTGGCGGAAATGACAGAAGAGACTCATTTCCGCAAGTACTCTCCATGTCATCCCCGACTTCAATTCAGTCTCAAAGGTTTAGCCGGGACTCCACTCCCATAAACGAAAATCCATTGTCCCCGAGTGCGAGTTTTTCTCGAAGAACACATAGCCGGCAGGCATCCGCTGCGTCAATACCTCACGACTATTTTGAACGACAAAATAACAGGCGAACCAGTGCTAACTTCAACAATATAGCTTCTGTTCCAAAATTTTTTTTTGACGAGAGCTTTCGTCTGGAAAACCCACGAACATTCGATGTCGTAAGTGAACGAGGACTTGTAGCAGAGAAGAATGACAATGCAAACCGCAAAAGCCTAGCTAGTAATGCAATTTTGCAGGAAAAATTGTCTTGGTACATGGATATTGTCGAGATTCATCTTATCGAGGAGATATCTTTAGCAAGCTCGTCATTCTTTAGTGCGTTGGGGGAATTGCAGGACTTACGTCAACAGGCAGTACAATGTCTAGAAACGATTGAGCAAATACGGCAGGGTTTGAAGAGGGTCGATGAGGAGCAAGTAGACACGGCATTGGTGATTTATAAAGTACAAAGGAGGCATACAAACGTGACAAAGTTAAAGAACGCAGTTTCTGCTATAAAGTCAGCAGTGGGACAGACGAAGAATTGTGAAGATCTACTTACTGAAGGAAAGCTTTTCGATGCGTTGGAAAGCATGGAGAGCGCTCAATCACAATTTTTGTCTGTTAATGGGGCGGCCGAGGGTAATATGCAAACGCTTCCGGCAATTGGTACAACTCTCAATCGCCTACGAAATATCAGTGGGCAAATTGGAAAAGCAATGCAAAGCCGCTTTTCAGGCATTCTAATGGCTGATATCACATCGTGGGTAGAGAAAGCTGATAAAAATGAAACGATACGGCGTCTCAAGTCTCATGGCAAACGAGGGGAGCGTGGTTTGCGAATTTCTATGGAATATCAGCATCTTCCCGAATCACTGCGGGAAGAGCTACAGACTCACCTTGGAGGTTTGGTTCGTACCTCTACCGTAGATGCAGCAATCTCGCAGTACCGAGATGCGACCTTAAGGCAAATAAAAAGCCTAATAAAGCAGGCTCTCCCGAATGAAAGTGATGTGGATTCGACAATGAGTGGTATGACAAATAGGTCTACGGGCCAGAAATCCGCACTCCTTGCTCGAGGACTGCGAATCATGCCTCCCCAAGAGTTCAACGATATGCTGTTGGATATCTACACATCAGTGTCAGAGACGCTGCGGCGAATGTCTGCACAGCAGAAACTCTTATTGGACTTGACATCTTCGATCGTAACAACCCCAGCTGTCAATGGGCGCTTGACGAATGGCAGCAGTACTCCTCAGCAGAGGTCGTCTTTGGAATTCACTGATTTGATACTCGTAAATGCAGAAACTGCGCAAGCAAGAATGTCGCGGATAATTAGTGTTCGTGTTGAGCAGAATTGCCGTATGGCTACTGATTCTTTTATTCGCTTTTACAATTTGAATACCTCCTTTGTTGCAGAATGTGAAGCAATTACTGGGAGTATTGGTACTAGCCTACAAAACGCCATAGCAGTGCAAGCCAGGCAATTTTTGGAATCGTATCAAGGAGAAAATTTAAAGCTGCTTAACGCGCAGATTGACAGAGATCAATGGAGTGCAGAAAAGGTTAGTCAAAGGACGCAAGAGATTGGAAATCACATACTATCCGCTGCGACTAGGGACGGAGAAGAATATGTGCAAGTTGGGAGGATCGACATGCCAGACTTTTACAAGCAGCCGTCCGACGCACCAGACAATGCTACCATCTTCCTTGAGGATGAAAGGTTTTTTTTGACTGCTTCAAGTGCTTTCATGCTCAGAACCATTGAAGAATATGAGATTTTGGCAATGAATCTACCTCAGTCGCAAGATATTGTACCGAAAATGATGGAATGTCTACGCCTCTTCAATTCTCGTACATGTCAGGTCATCCTCGGTGCAGGTGCAACACGCTCTGCAGGACTCAAAAACATTGTTGCGCGCCATCTGGCCCTTGCATCGCAGTCGTTGAATCTTGTCATCAACCTGATTCCCTACATACGTGAGTATATGCGACGCCATGCGAGTAGTGGCTCGGTTGGAGAATTTGACAAACTCAAACGCGCCTTTCAAGACCACCAAAACGAGATACACGCAAAGTTAAAATCCATCATGAGTGACCGACTGAATGCACATTGCAAGACATTGCACCACTACATCAGTGGCCAGTTGAGCTGGACGATGGATGGGGCGCCTGCAAAGCCGCATCCATACATGGAGTCGCTCGTGAAAGACACCACTCGCATGCACGACGTGCTCAAGAGGTTTTTGCCGGAAGCGGTCGTTGTGGACATCATGTCGAGCGTCTTCCAAGGCTACCAAGTGCGGTTGGGAGAGGAGTACAGTCATATTGACATGGACGCCACTGTAAAGAGGACCCTACTGAGCGATGTAATCTTCTTCAAGGCGCGTACGGCTGGTCTTACAGGAATTGGAAAGTGCGGCCAGGAATTGGTTGATGGTGTTCAAGGCCAACAATTACGCCGGTCCGCAGAAAACGACCCAAAGCGGGTAGTTGAGGAGAAGCCTGTGCAGCCCCAAGCAAGCAAGGAGAAGCCTACAGACGCGCCACAAGCGTTCAAAGAGAACCCTGCGGATGAGCCACAAGCAAGCAAGGAGAAGCCTACAGACGCGCCGCAAGCAATCAAAGAGAACCCTGCGGATGAGCCACAAGCAAGCAAGGAGCAGCCCACAGAAATACCGGCCGAGGAGAGACCCGCCGGTGAGGATACAACTGGGAGTGAGAGGCCGACGAGTGAGCCGGCGGATGAGCCCAACTTAGAGCAGGAGTATCATGCATTGGGAAGGGAAATGACGGGCACAACAGACGGGCAAATCGTGGAGGAGGAAAAGGAGGATAAGCCAAGAGATTCGGAGGAAGTAGACTAAGATAACTCTGCCTTGAGCATGATCCCCAGTTCGTCCCGGAGTGGTTTCAGCTCCTCCAGGTACTGCTGCACCTGCTGCTTGTTTTCGCACTTTTGCTCCAACCCTACAGTTAGTCAATGGAAGTCATGCGCACTCCCCACCTTCGAAAATGCGGACTGCGGTGGCAAAGTCATTGACCCGTCGCGCTGCCTTGAGTGCCTCGACCAGCACTTCAGAGGGCGGGACGAGATCGTGCGCAAAGCAATTATTCAGCCCGCGCTGCAGCTCGAACAGATCTTCGACGCCTTCAAAGAACTTGACGTAGCGGTCCTTGAAGTCCTCGTAGGATTCGCCGTGACCCTCGGCAGCATACCCACGCACACCAGCAGCTGCCATTCCCATGCTCGGCGGGTGGGTCAGCCGCAACTTGGCTCGTCCGAGTATTGCATCCGCAGGCCGCAGGGCCGCTGCCGCCCTTTGCTGAGCACAAGCCGCACTTCGCAAGCCGGGGCCCAAGCTGAGCCGGCCAAAGAAGCGCAACGACATGGGGCTGGTGGGCTGGTGGGAGTGGTTGGATTTGGGGTTGGCTCCTGAATGGTGGTGTGGATGGGACGAGCGAGCAGGGGGGAACAGGAGACGCTTCCAACGCTGCACTCCAACTCCATGGGAGCAGAGACGGATAAGCAGCCAGATCTTGTATCTTGTTACATACATGTAGAGAGATTACCTGCGCAGGGTGTGACTGGCGTGGCCATTCCCGCCAGCCACTCTCCTCCAGCACCAGCCTCACTCTGCGCAGGGTCTGTCAAACACAACACCACGCAACGCTGTCGAATTGAGATCGCATCCATCGCCCACCCGCAGCCCTGAATTCCAGAGTGGGAGGGGGAAGAAAATCAGCGGCAAAATTTATTCGCGAGGTCGGTCAGCAACAAAGAGCAAAGAAGCGCCCGCCCGCCCTGCACTATCGCCCCCTTTGACCCGGCCTTAATCACTCGCCTCGCCCACGCTCTCTCCACTCCCCCAATGAACAAGTCTCCCATTGAGGTGTCGATGCCCTGCGTGGACCGGCCCTTCGGCATCCATCTCTGGCCCCTGTTTGACTACGTCTACGAGCGCGTGATGGGCTACCCTGCGGAGGAATTCGAGTTTGTGCAGGGACAGACGCCCTTGTCGACGCGCATGGAGGTCGTCGTGGCCATTGTCGCCTACTACACGATCGTCTTCTCGGGCCGGGCAGTGATGAAGTCCTTCAGTCCATGGCGGCTCCATGTCCTATTCCAGATCCACAATCTGGCCCTCACCCTGATCTCCCTGGCGCTGCTGCTCCTTTTTGTGGAGGAATTGACGCCCATCTTGGTCAGGCATGGTCTGTTTTACGCCATTTGCAGCACGCAGTCCTGGACCCAGCCCCTGCTTGTCCTCTACTACCTCAACTACCTCACAAAGTACTTTGAGCTCCTGGACACCATCTTTCTCTTTCTCAAGAAGAAACCGCTCACCTTTCTGCATTGCTACCATCACGGCGCCACCGCCGTCTTGTGCTACACGCAGCTCATCGGAACAACCTCGGTCGTAAGTTTTCATCTTGCGCTTGAACTAATGTTGTAGTCATGGGTGCCCATCACGCTCAATCTTACCGTGCATGTCATCATGTACTGGTACTATTTCCTCTCCGCCCGCGGAATACGCGTGTGGTGGAAGGAGTGGGTGACGCGCACGCAAATCATCCAGTTTGTCATTGATTTGGGCTTTGTCTACTTTGCCTCCTACACCTACTTTGCATCCACCTATGCGCCCGACCTGCCCAATGTGGGCTCGTGCGCCGGCGAGGAGTTTGCTGCCATTTACGGGTGCGGACTGCTCACCTCCTACCTGTTCCTCTTTGTGGCCTTCTACGCCAACGTCTACAAGAAGAAGGGCCGTCGGGTGGCCCGTCGAGCCATCTCCAACGGAACTATCTTTGTCGACCCAAAGTTCACGCAGGAGGCCTTGGATGTTTTGGAAGCGGAGACGAAGCGGAGCGCTGCTGGAAAACAGCCGGAACTGAACAAGGCGCAGACAACTGCACGGTCATCGTCCAGCACGAGGTCGCGCAAGGTGTAGACTGGACGACGTCGGGCTCTGGGAGCACGAGAAATGCTTCACGATGCCATGCACATACTATGTACGATATAAAATATTATTTTTCCATCCATCTAAATGCAACACCCATATATACCCTGCCAAAGGGCCAAAGCCTGCCAAAAGCTCAAGCCCTGCCAAGAGCTCAGGCCTGCGAAAGCTCAGCCCATGCCAGCCTCTCTAAACCATATAGATCTACAATCCTCGTGCTCCAAGCCAGACCCCTCAAAGAACCGGCCCGGCACGCATTTCTCGCACTTGGGAGAGTTTGGGCAGTTGAAGTAGGGCACGTGCTGGTACCCAATATCCCTGAACCAATGGATCTTTGACTTGTCCTCCATCAGCCCCAGCCCAATACTGTGCACGGGCGCATCGCCCCACTACAATGTTAGTCTAACTTGACTGCTGCCACAAGTACCCTTTCGTAGAAGAAGCCACCCGCACGATCGAGATGGCGAAAGAACTCCTCATACTTTGCCGACCTCCAAAAGTCCATATCGCCAATCTCGAAGTTGCTCCAAAAGTGACAGGTGGAGTACCCATTTGCCTTCTTGTAGTGCGCCGGGCGAGTGTCGTGTTCCTTGAGCCAGCCCATGGCATTGTTGGGATGCAGGTATTCGGGGTGCTCTGCAATGAACTCCTCCACCGTCGGCCACAGCAACGAGATGCTCTCTGGCGAGTCGTAGATATTGATCACGAACCCATACGTCTTGTCGTTGTCGGACATGTAGTGGAAGACATCGTAGTCAATGTCGCAGAAGAAATGAACATTCGGTTCCACGCGCCAGTAGTAGCGGAAGTTTTGCAGCGCAGGGTGATGGTAGAAGAAGCCAGAGTTCCAACGGCACATTTTGTGGTAGCTGCCCATGGACGCATACTGCACGTCCATCTCCCTTAGCAGCGCAGCCGACTCGTCCATCAGATCTTCGTTGATCCAGCCGGGGCGGTCCCAGTGCTGCCTGGGAATGACTTCATACAGACAGTCCGCCTTGGTCGCTCTCCGCGTAGCCCGCTTGAAGTTGTCAGAGAAGGGGACATCGTTGACAAAGGTCCAGGGATAGTTGAACTTGCTGTTGAATGTCCGCTCCAGATCTCGCATGCTCTGCAGGATGCCCGACAGCTCCGAGTTGCGGACGAGGGAGAGGAGCGTCGCATTGGCCCGGCCGCGCGTGCTAGCGTCCGCGGTGCGTGTTAGCCTCCCCTCCGGTCGCCCAGCCGGATCCAGCAATGGCTCCTTCCATTCCAGAGGGAGGCGCCTCTTCTCCCCTCCAATGTAGATGTGGTAGACGACGAAAAGGAGCGACAGGACAGCCAAGCTCGTCGCCAGCCGTATCAAGCGCAGCCTGCGTTTTCGTTTCCCATAGGGCATGGATGGGCAGTGCAACAATCTACAGGAAATGAGCAAAGATGCGACGATGCAGTTTTCTATATACAGCTCGAGTGTCGCTTCATGCAGGTCAGAGGAAGCCCATCGCGTGCTTCTCAAAGAAGACGTCGGGCGGCGTCAGTGCGCCCAAGGCCCGGCGCATGTGAGAGGTCAGCAGCGTCAGGCCGAGTTGGTAGGAGGCATTGACCCAGCCAAATCTGTCGTCAGTACGCCCCACTCCGACTAGACTTACCCCTCGCGAGCAACGCCCTTGAAATCAAGGCCCTGGTTGCCATACTCGGCTTCCACGCGGTGTGGGTCGATTCGCTGGGTCACGTCGTACTTCTCGACAACCACCCCATTGTAGTCGACAAAACTCTTCGTCATCATGAAGAGCCAGCGGTAGGCGAGTCGCTGGGCATCCTCCAAGTATCCGTAGCGCAGCAGCCCCATCCAGGCCAGCATCTGCTGTGGCGCCCATCCGCTGCACTGTTAGTCTCGACGGAAGAGGCTCCTTACTATGGATAGTCCCACTGACGATTCGGACGGTCCAATCCTACCGTTCCACGCGATTCCTTTGTACCAGCAACAAGGCCGCCGTACTCTTCAAATTTACGTAGGCTATTCGTGACAAGCATAGACGCCTGTATAGGCGACGAGATCCCAGCCCACAAGGCCCAAAAAGCTGTGGCAGATTCGTACGTGGACTGCTTGCAGCGGACCGTATCGTAGTCAAAGTATTGCGATTTCTCTTCATTCCAAAGATATTTGTCGACCAGCACCTTTCTCCGTTTCGCTCGACGGTCCCAAGTTGCCGATTGCTCGATGGATCCATCAGCCAGTGTGAATCGATCATTAAAAATAACTCGAATCGTGCTCGCAATGTCCGCTTCGTACTTGTAGAGAAGGGAATTCAGGTCGATGGTCGCCAGGTCAGCACATCTCCGTTCCAGACGGTAGGACGTATCATGACCACTCTCCCGCACCGCTCTATCATGCAAGAAGTACTCATCGAGTTCCGGTTCGTTGACGCTTCCACTGTTGTATGCTACCTGAAATCCATCAAATGACATCCCATGCTTGGATGCAAAGGGGGTAAGCAGGTGCTGGAAATGCAGCGCTTCTGTTTCCGGAGGTATTCCCATGCCCTCCGGTCGATACCGTGATAGGCCGGTTCCTGGATCATACCGTGGCTCGCTCATCCATACCGTGTGATACTCCTGGATTGCAGCATTTATCGCTCTGGAGAGGAAGGCCGTCGAGTCTGGCTCGTGCTTTATTCTTTCATACACCTGGAGAGCCATGTCTGTTAGAAAAGGGGGTTGCGAGCGCGACAGGTAGTAGGACCGATTCGCATTCAATATCTTGCCATAGTGCTTGATGCAGAATATGAAATTTTCCACCATGCCTTTGGCAAGATCTATTCGCCCATCCACCAGCAACCCGAGCGTCTCCATGTATGAATCCCACCCGTAGAGTTCGTTGAATCGTCCCCCTGGGACTACAAATGGAATTCCTTGGAGGGTCGATTTGCCGTCAGGCCCCTCAATCTTTTCCATGGCCAGCGCAAGCAGACCCGGCCGGTCATTGACACCCGTGACCCACTCCGAAGTGATTACTTTTGGGAGATATTCAACCTCTAAGTTGAGGTGCGGCCGCTCTTGCGCTGCTCTGCAATAGTACTCAAATTGCTCCTCCTCTTGATGCGGTATATATATCCTGTTGTTTTGACCATGGCGACGGATTTTTGGGTCTGCACAAATGACTTCTAGCAAACGTGCGTCAATCCGTCGTGTCAGACCATTCCAAAATGACACTCGAATTAGGCGGGAAAGACGGTCGACTGGGTTTTCATTTAGCCTCTGCTCATCAAGAATGATATGCTTCCTCCCATAGTCCGTTGCTAGAGTCAATTCCTGCAAGAGATTGGATAACATATATGTCCCTCGAATGGCAAACTGATTGTAGCCATTACTATTCGCCGTGCCGAGCATGATGACCTTTGGGCCACCATCTTCGATCGTGATTTGCATATTTCCATCCGTATCTTCCGACTCGAGCAGCGTAAGCAGCGTCCTTTCCACATCGACGATGAACTTTCTCGGCTTTAACGAATTTTCATCTGATACATTAGCCAACGAACCTTCGGACATCTACCGTGAGACGCTCTTCGCCGAGGGGCGAGATCTCTGCGACTATTGATATTGCTCTGCCGCAGACTGGGCATGAGACTCGGAACAACGGAACTCAGGGTCCTTAATCTGCCCTTCTTTGTATTGATGTCCGTGTCGTCTCCGTAGTAGATGTCCGCCGAGCTGTAAGGGTCGATGCCCTCTGCAGACGAGCTGCTCCTGTGGTGGCCCATGCGCTGAGACAGACGCCCTGGAGTTTGCTTCTTGTCGCTCGTCGAGTGGTTTTCCTCTCGCTTGTTGACTCGCGCGATTTTAAGATGAAATGAAAATTCACCGATGTCATCGGCCGGACGGGTAGGCTAAAGATATATAAACAAGCGCTGGCTGTGTCGAGCAGCATACTTGCTGCAGTTTCCTTCAATCGCTGTGTAAAAAGACGACTTTCGGTTATCTCCTCCGGGGGATTAGACGAGGCTGGACAACCCTTCCCCACGAAACCAACCACCAACCAGCCACACCCCAAAACATGCAGGGACGCCTTGGTGCATACTCGCTTTAAGACAGGCGTCACCGCGGCACTTTTTCCTCACACACTCTCTCACTCTCATTCCGACCTCATCACACTCGCTTCTTCAACAAACCACACTGTCGCTCCCTCTGGAGACCGCATGGAGTAAAGGATGCTCGGGACACTAGTGGTCGTCGTTTTGAAGGGACGTAATCTCCCCAATCGACGAACACTCGGCAAGCAGGATCCCTTTACTGTCTGTCGGATCGGACGAACAGCACACCGGACGAAAGTGGATGTTCGTGGCGGACAGTCTCCCGAATGGGACGACGAGATTCGATTCAATCTGGAGGATGTCTCTGAACACAGGACACTGAAATTGAGCGTATTTGGTAACGCCCCGAAAGAGCCTGATCTTATTGGCGACTGCGTGATTCCTCTTGCAAGCGTGCTGAAGCTGGGGGAGACTGACAATTGGTATGAGATCCGATATCGAAACAAGTTTGCTGGGGAAATCTACATGGAAATGACTTTTTACTCCGCAGAACCTCCACCAGCCCAACAATGCAGACCAGCATCTTCATGTCCTCCTAGTCCAACACCATCGCGGAATGCTCGGCCTTTGCCCCGCGCACCCATATCAGGCTATGCTCGCAACGGAACCACTCCTTCCCCTTTGGCACAATCGACATTGGTCTCTTCACTACCTTCTAGCCCGCCGGGAGGATGGAGAGACGAGTGTGCAATAAGCGACTTCGAGGCAGACAGTTCGTCTGTTCGGTCAAGCTCTCCACGATCATGGCCATCTCCCGCCACCTCTTTTACATCAACATCGTCTTTCCCTACGAGATCGTCAACCTCTAGCCCAGTTCACGGAAGTAAATCGACACTTGGACATCACGCCAATCGCTCATTTGCAATCGAACGAGTCAATCACTCGCATGGACGTCTCTCTCTCCCGGGCGATTCACGTGAGATGATGACCCGGCGTATGCCCTGGTCACCAGAGAGCTTCTCTGCACCTGAATTCACCCGGCCGGCCTCCACAGACAACACGACAACTTTGAAGCAACGACCGCTTCCCGACACACCAAACAGCATAACGCGACACGCGAGTGTTACCAGTGATCTTGACAAGGTCCATCGAGGTTCTTCCTCGGGGCTCGACGCCTACTGGGTCCGCGATATCCGCGAATGTTAATGAACAGCATCTTTCACATTACTATTAGACCATTTTTTTCTTAGACTAGCATTTCATGAGAGTAACACCATTTTCCATATGCTATAAACGAAGTCCCTGGTGACGCAATACGTCGCAAGGAATTATAATGCTCCCCCAGCGCATAGAATTTTTTATAGAATGCAAGCCGTATCCTATCCTTGCCGCTTTCATGTATGGAGATCGGGTCGCCAACTGCCTGCCATATGTCGATGCGTAAATCCAACGACTTTGCGATCGCCAGCATCTCAAGCTGGCCGCCCCACGCTGCAGTCGTTTCTAATTCGGTCAGGTAGGCCTCCAAATCTGGATCTTCAATGAAAGGGCGGAAGTCTTCGCTGTGCACCCGCATGTAACTCGTCGCTATCCGCCTGTAATCCTTCACGGTGATGGGCTGCTTGATGCGCGGGATGGCGAGCACTGCGTCCGCAATCGCAGCGAACAGGCAATGTCCATCGGGAGGGATGTCGTACACCGCATACCCCGCCCGGCGCACCTTCTCCCCCAGAGCATCTTCTTCCATTTTTCGTTCGTTGGGCATATCGCGTGCCTCCAGCCGCGCTTCCTGCTCTATCCGCTCTATTTCCTGAGCCTTGCGTGCCATTCTCTCCTTTTGCCGGCTCCTTCTTCCATCAGCGCGTGGAGGAGTGCCCGGGGGCGTCCTACCCACCGATGCAACATTTGGTGGGGGTGGATCGGGCGCTATTAGGCTAGCCAAGAGATCAGCCTCACCCACATCCGCCATCGCGTCCTTCGTCTCCAATTCTCGCTGCAGAGAAATCATCTCATCCTGCAGCGACCTGCGCTTCTTCTTCTCACTTTTGGGCACTCCGCTAAGCCTCCTCTGTAGCGCAGCAATACGCTCTACGAGCTCGCTTGTTGTCATGCACAATATTGCGATGTCATCACCGCCGTCCTCTCGCTCTCCCCCACCTTGAAACCTAAAAATCTCGATACGAGCAATCATATGAAGGTGGAATGAGGGAATGCCTTAATCTATGACAAAGCGCTAGAATGAGTCTGCGTGATAGGTGCATTAAACCCTTTCATAAAAGCATGCGAATGATACATAATTACCCATCCCCATTAAAGCCTTTGTCTCGCTAGCGCAGCTTGATATTGGGGCACTCGAAATTTTGGCTATATCTTACATTCCTCTGAAAGATGTATCTTCACTTGGTCCAATATGCTGGGCGTGAATGTTATTATTTTTAGAAGGGGAAGGGTATATACCCATGAACTCGGTGTATGGTTTCGAGGCTCTTATCAGGCCAGAACTGCGAACCTACCACTCGTGACGGAGACGCCCTGGTTAGTGGGAGGCTATGGAGGCGCGTCAGTACCTTATCATCGGCGTGACTCATAGCAGGCCTTTGAAGGAAATACAGAGTGCCATATCACAAACAGAAGAGATTGCAAAGGATCGCCTAAGAGGACGAGAACATCAGGACATTGTCGTCATCTTTGGGTGCCAGGTGCTCGTGGTGGCTATCCTATATTTCTTCGGAGCCGGTCCAGTGGCTTGGCCAGCATAGCCAAAATGGGAATGTACGTCCAGAAATCAAAATAGTCATATAGTACAAACAGACATCTAAACCAGCCATGATGCATCCAATTGACAACGCCGACATAGTGAATAATTAGAAGCGACGGAGCATGCCCATGTTTGGCGGACCCGGGAACTCGGGGGCGGATATTGCCTGATTAATTGCATCGATGCCTCCAATTGCACCATTGGCATGTGCCACCGCGCAGTCCTTATGCGCCAGTAGTAACGTTTTTAAATTGACAATCTCTTCGCGTAGGGCACCCACTTGAGAAGACAAGCCATCATTTTCGGAAGAGTAGAACTCCACCTTTCCTTGCAGGTTGGCCAGCCATTGCTTTTTCCTTTGGCGACATTTGAGAGCCGCTTGCCGATTCCGCTCGAGGAAGCTTCTTCTCTTCTCCTCATCCGTCTGCTTGCGTGATGAGTGTGATATGCCATTGTTTTCCCTTTTAACCTTCACTCGTTTTCCCGTTGACCCATCCTGTGATGTCCCAAGCGAGTTCTTCCGCTTCTTGTCATCTGGAGAGCTTGGCATAGAGTCCAACATATTATCGTCGTCACTTCCCTCATCTTCCTGAGCTTGACTTAACAAAAAGAGACCGTTTGCAGCCGCAGAATCAGGATCAACTGCATGACCTTTGCCATTTCCTTGCTGGTGGGATTGACGGCTCGAATTATGGTGGTGACTGGTATCGTAATCATTTGTACTTTGCATCTTGTTGTGATTCGTCATATTTTGTGAGGTCATAGCACTCCCTGGCGTGCTG
>JAABUO010000868.1_pt1 | contig 45895 bp, 40 predicted proteins | sample 5559291 | NCBI WGS metagenome assembly JAABUO01 (sample SAMN10711878, study PRJNA513372) | rock metagenome | isolation source: Antarctica rocks | place: Antarctica: Victoria Land, Finger Mt sud
TCGTTGAATTTTTTTTTTGCCCCCCCCCCCCCCCCGAAAAAAGCGCCGACATCTATTTTCAGCGCACTGTACACCCCGTGTCAAGAAACTGTTTAAAACTCGACATGATGATACCGACAAAGTGAAATACAGTCTATTCTGGGGGGCCTTACTCCCAAGAAGTGCCCGAGACATTCAATCAGAGATGCTCGTTCCCGTTACCTGGAAGCAACATCTCACTCTATTTCGGGACCTAAGGACAAGCTGCTTATTGCGATGGTTCTTCATTCCTTCAACAATATATGGTGGCGTTGAGAGTAAGTAAAGTAACTTTCTGACCAAGAAATATCGATCGAGGATAATTTAGTTAATTTTTTTATTGGCCTAAATAACGTGAAATTACATCGTTACAACTAGAGTAAGTATTGTAGAAGAAACATCAGTCATCAGTTGGGGGGGATAAAAGTAGGTAGTGTGATTGTTGGTTTTGGGGTGCGTTTGTATTTAAAAGTCGAAACTGTAATTACAAATGATTTTTTAATCTCAGTTTTAAAGACTTTTTTTAAGAAAGAAGACTTATTTGATAGGATGAAAGACAAGAGTTAAGACATGATATGAAAAACCGAAAAGGGGGTGGCCAAGTCTTGAAGTTACAACTGGGGCGGTGAAAAACATTCAGGGACATGCTAGTCTTTTCCGTCGTCTGGCTTCATTTAAAAGGTGAAAGACGACAATTGATTGCCTTGTACCGGAAGCCGCCCTGAGGCGCCAAGAACTTCCTCTATCTAAGCGACTAAATCTATTGAAGTGAGTTTAATGAGGCAAAGACGCTGTTCTGACCCAGAAGGCTCACAAAACTACCGAAGGTAGCTCTAGTTCTCAGCAGTGGCAAAGGAATAATATCTTGATTCGGAGCCAGGTCATGAGCCCCCTCATCTGTGGTGCAGCCTCTTTAGCCAGCAACACTAGTTTCGAAGACAGGAAATTCATCATTTCGAGAATTCGGTGATTTATGATTATGGCGAGATCGAATGTCCGTCTCGAAATCTGCTCTCAAGATTTGAGTAGTGCCATTGAATTCAAGTCAATGGTCTTTCAACTGGGCTCGAAACTGAAGATGTTATTATTCTCAAAAAGCCGAATATTGTCGTAGAGACTCGGGTCAAGGTCAGTAGTGAAAATGCTTGAGCTGGTCTCCACGCACTCTATGGTGACGTACGGCGAAAGAATGTCGTTAGCTAGCTGTGTGTGTGAGTAGAGTGCAGAAATATCTCTAGCACGTAAGGAATTGATAAGATATTTAAGGATGGTGAATATTTACCAAGGAAATTACCATTCGGCTCAACCTCGGCTAGTCTCCCGTCAGGCTGAAATGTTACGAAATTGCTGACTCCCTTATCCTCTGCTAATCTTTCCATAAAGCTCGGAGTGTTTGGTCCTGATAAAGCCCAGTTTCGAAGCGCCTGCGGTATTGGCAAATCTTTCCTAGCTTTGTGGAAAGGTGGGCCACTGGGAGATATGATTGTGAGGAGTCGATTAACGATCGAAATACCCCGTTCGAGACGCAGGTTATCGTAAACCTTTTCAACTCTTTCCCAGTCCTTGAGATAATACTGGCAGTGTCCAACCCTGTCTGGCTGGTTGCAGTCCGTGAATCCGGACCTATTCCAGTACCAGTATGACCGAGAAGTGCAGTGGGTTATGGTAATACAAGAAGTATCTTATTCTGATCACGTTTCCATCTATCGCCTACAAAACCTCATGAGCCTTCTTCGAAACAAAAAAGAGATCAGCAATATCCCCATCACCATCAGGCTTAGCGTCATGCCCCAGCCATCTGTGTCAGTCTCTTGATTAATGTACCCGGGCATCTGCGGCCGAGATCCCGATTGGAGATCAGGCATTGCTAAAATCCTCACGATCAGTGAAGTCCAACCTGTAAAATGCTGAGTTCTTTGGCCTTTGCCGGTGTTTGGGCTATACTGCTCCCATGCAAAGCCTGTCTCCTTCGAGGATTTGAAAACTGTGTTTCCCAGGTTTCGCCGAAGCTCCGTGTATATCTCGAGCACTTTTTGCTGATGTGGGCCTGGCTGTTGAGCGAATTCCTGATCACTGAATGAGCTATGATACTCTTTGGCCGAAAGAAGAAGGAGGTAGACGGAGTATAATTACCAATAATCCTTGTATCACCATGTAATTGATATTGATCCAGACTGGACTTCTCCAATAGTTTTCATCCGTGCCATAGTACTTGTCCTTGGGGCTAAGACTGCGGACGCCATGAGGACTCCAAAGTTCCTCAGGATCCCGTATTAGATTCAGCACGGCTTCAAGATGAACGTGGTCTGGGCTCATAAGACCGGTGAGGAACGGGAACAGGGAAATGTAGCCCTTGTGGCAGACCTTTTCTACCTGGTTTCCATCTATTACAGTTGTATCGCAATATGCTTGGTCGGGCTCAGACCAGTGAATTCCATCAATACTTCGAACCACGTCGGTCTCATCCTTCGAGAATATTTTCTCTTCTTCTTTCTCGCCAAGAAAAGCTGAGATCTTCCGCAAGGCCACAGCCATAGAGCCAACCCAGCAGAGAGCATCCACATGCAATTCCTCTGGATGTGGTGGCTGCGCACGAGGGTAATCATCAAGGCCACTGGTAAGGATATGTTGTGGTGTGCGACCTCGCCATCGGTATCCTTGATTGAAGCCAGAACCGGGAAGTTGATAATTCTTTAAATTGCCAGCCTGTGTTCGACAAAACCATTCATAGTGTTTCTTCATTTTTGGATAGATAGCCTGCAGAAAGGCTTTTCCTGCCGCAGGGTCACTCAAATACCGACTTGGAGCTCCTGAGAAGGGTAACACCCCACTGAGTCTTGCGATAAATGCCTGGACAACCAAAAACAAAGTTGGTGGATTCGCATAGTGCGGGTATTGTGTCTGGAACTCCGATGGAACCTTGCTTCTCGCCTCAGGGCCAAGAATCTGTTCCCTAGCGATCCAGCCATTTTCGTCCATCAAATCGAACCAACTTGAGACGATTTCCAGAGCGAGGTCCATGTCCCAGTCCAGGATAATTTGGAGATGGAAGCCTTCATCCCAGAGAAAGCCCCGAGGGAAGAATGGCCTGGAGGGTACTGCGCTGAAAAGCTGGTAAGGGCCCTGTTCTTCAACAACAGCACGCAATCGGGCCGAAGCAGCCTTTGCCCAGAAGTTTTGGTCGGTCTCAGCATATTCTGGCGCAGAAGAAACGTCGACTTTGCTTGTTCCGTAAAAGTATCCGATTCCTCCCATGGCGTTGGAAAGAAGAGATTGGGAGAATCTGATATGCTGCTCGTCCTGGAATGGCGCTTGGGGTGAGTAAACTGACTGAAAGCGCTTACTAAAAGTAGATAACGCATCTTCGATACCTTCAGTTAGAAAAATGGATGTCATGGCTCCAGAGATTGAGTCTGAGGAGAATAGAACGTCAAATTCAAAACGTCCCTCGAAACTTTTTTGCACAAAATGAAGGTTTCCTTCTCCAGGATTATCTGCAATCATTCCTTCGTAAGAGTCACTGCCCTTGAGTTGGTTGATAAATATCGATTTCGCCTGCCAGATAGTGTCTGCGGGAAATGTCAAACTCTTGACAGACGTCCTTTGAAGAGACTCGCTGTCACCTCGGTGGTCTGGGAAATGTACCTTGAAGTTGCGCAAGCCGACCATCGTGCCGTCACAGACTATATCACTGTGGGAAGGGTCGATCTTGTGCCCTTCCGTGCATTCTATCCTTGAACTTGAATCCTCACTTCCAAGGTAGAATATCACAGTGGTCTTCTGGTGGTCGTGTGCATTCGCCCTTGGGATACCTTTGACTCTCAAGCCCCATTTCCCACTACGTTCATCAGAGACCTTGGCGAACTGGGTAATTAAGTCCAGTCCGTTTCCGGTATCGTTGATAATTTGCATGCCTCCTTTCCGGACATCGTAAGCCGTCCAACCGTAGCCTGCCATACCCTCATCTTGCTCGCATGTGTGCCGAAGATCTTAAGGTTTAGCCAGAATTAGTGGACAGAACAGTGCAGTTGGAGTCTTTTCGATGCATACTTTTCGAGATATCTCGAGGATTATCGGCGTTGGACCACATCAAGCCCATAAGCAACGAATTTGGTATCCGTGGCCGTATGCCAAGGTACAGGTTGGGCCGATATGGGCCCCATAGCAATGATGCGTTGCTCGAAGTCCACAGTCCTTCAGATGTCGGTGGGAATGCTTCGATCAAAGCACAGAACATGAGTAGGTTGGATGATAGCATAGCGAGATACAGCCAGCCTTGCATTTTCAAGTCGAGTACTGCCAGAGCCGCAAGAGACAGCGACTACACCTCGTTTCCGCATTACTATTGTACGCAATGCACCGTGGTGAAATCTGATAATGTCTGATGTTTAGCAACATGCAATGTGTTAGATTGACTAAGCCTCATGGCTTCTGAGTACCTACCCGTACCATAGTACGGAGGTACATGTTTTAAATTGGGTCTATTAGGCCGTCACGCCGTCCACTGCGCCTCAGCTCTCAACCGCTTCAACCTATGATATATCTTCAGCCAAGCTGCGGAAGACCGTAATAATGTCAGACGTGTTTCATCAACCTGTTGGAACACTATACTTTTATTTATTAGTGTCTACCATGACTCTCCAGTCCTTTCCTCTCCGTTCCCTTCTCTCCGCGTCGCAAGTCCGTCATCCCTCCGCTAAACCACCATGACTATCACCACCTCGCGTCGGACTGTTTCGCTCCTCCTTGCGTCCCTCCTTTTTTCTTCAGCGGTATCAGCGTCTTGCTACTTCCCCAACGGAACAGACCAGAACGTAGGCGCTCAAGCCGATCAAGGCATAGCCTATCAGCCATGCAACGCCAGCGCGAAACACAGTATGTGCTGCGCGCCGTGGGATACCTGCACACCGGATGGATTGTGCCAGAGCGGTTATGATGGGAATACTTGGCGTGATAGTTGCACCGATCCTACGTGGAAGAGCCCAAGCTGTGTCAAATTATGCGTTTCTGGGTTCGGTCAGTTGGCACCCTCCTCCTGCCCCAATCCTTTCTAGCTAACATCTCAACCTACGCAGACCAAGGTGTCATCGAAGCCCAAACGGATCTAAACATGGCCAACAACGACGTAACCGTCACCCAATGCTCCGACCAAAGCTACTGCTGCGGCAATGGCACCGCCGCTGCGCAATGCTGTGACAACCATCTGGGCGTCTGGATCGACCCCCTGACGGGGCAGGGCACGAATCAGAACCCTGGCGGATCGCTGTCGTCGACATCTATGCCCTCCACGTCTACGATATCCCATATTACTCACGCGAGCTACGTGACGCCCGTGGGCAGCCCTACTACTCCGTTCCCTACATGGACGTCATTGAGCAGCAACGCCATAACTTCTGCGCTACCGTTCCCAACTACTGGCTTATCCTCGTACGCATGGACGAGGCCCTCATTGGGCAGTTCGGTCTTGAACTCTTCGACATCGTCACCCATGACAACGTCATCAGCCAGCGCCAATATCCTCACCCCAACTGGGAATTTCTCAGCCACAGCGTCGTCTACGAGTATCGCGACTTTCAAAGCCAACTCGAGTGCGCCGATAACACGCGCTTCGTTGGGCTACATGAAGCCCATCATCGGCTCCGTCTTGGTCGCCAGTCTCTTTTCCTTGGCTACTTAGCCTCGGTCCCATCAGTGGCATTTCCAGAAAAAGGGTTTTTATATATTGAGTGCGATTGTCCTTGGTATGTGCATGTACAGATAAATACCCGAACTGGTTTTACGTATTATATATCAACACTTTAACCATTCTCAATCACTCACATCCTCACCCTCCTCCCTCCAACCCACTCCTCCACTCCCCACAAATCCCCACCCTCCCCCCCTATCCGCCCCCCCTATCGAACCACTCACTCACTCACTCACTCACTCACCAACCAATCTCACCTTCTAAACCCCGCATCCTCCCCACCTGAAAAAACCCCCCTACAACCCAAAAAACCCCCCCCACATCTCTCCACCATCCCACCACCCACCTTCCCCCGTCCCCTCTCCACCTCTTTCGTCCCCAGCCCCAAAATCCCAACTCTCCTGCCAACGCCAACCCCGCATACCGTTAAAAATCGCTATTCAGTAGTAGCCAAGCATTTGACATGCGAAGCGCCCTTGAGCGGTTACTGGGAAGTGAGTTTTGCTATGGAGGAGGAGAAGGGATTCGAGGAGGGATTTGAGGAGGTTGAGGAGGTTGAGGAGGGGGGGGGGGTTTGGGTGGATGAATGAATGAATGTAATCCTCATTTCGACAATCGAGAAAGATGCACAAAAGAGAAGTTTCCGAGGTCCAACACACTTTCTAGTCTATTCGATTATTTTACCGCTCTGCCTCCCCAAACAGGGCCCTTCCTTCCATTATATCAATTGCATGGTTTGTAATACCTTATCACACAACACGTACGACAAATCTGGAACGGTTCTTTCTTGTTGTCCCACAGTTCAGAGAGCAAATCTTTTTACTGTCGGTCGTTTAGAGGTGGCGGCAGTCGCACTACTGGAACTCCCCAGCAATACACCTATTTACAAGCAGGGTGTCTGTGGTTCCGTCGGGCACCTCACTGAGGACGCTGTTGGGATCGAGAGCCCCTGGACACAGGTTGTTAGCTTCAATTGGTTCCGTGAATAAGGGCGCCAAGGCCAAGGAAAGGGGAACGAACCAGCAGCCCAACCAACCCATCCCAAATACACATCCGCATTATTGTTGAGATACGCCAGCTGCGAGCACATGTATTGAACGCAGCTATCGGTATTTCCACCCCCAGTCTCGGTCAGGAAAGCCTGGCGGCCAACCGACCGTAGATAGTCCGCCTGGTAGCCGAGATTGGCGGTTTGGTCGGTGACGCACTCGGGGTTCCCGCCTGACGTGTCATAGTCTAGATACTGATGCATGTCGAAAATTAGTTTATCTTTCGAGCCGTCGGTGTCCTGCACCGCGGACAGCGCGGGCGCCGAGCTCGAGTCGAAGCCGCCAACGGCGCCGTAGTTGATGCCTGGAAGTAAGATCAGCTGGGATGTGGCGCCGGCGGTGCGGATTCCGTTCACGGCGGCCTGAAGTGTGTCGGCCCACATGTTGATGTCGAGATCGTGGGGCTCGTTCATGAGGCCAAAGATGACGTTTGATTGTCCGGCGTACGCCTGCGCGAGCTGGGACCAGACTGAGGCGAATTCGTCATTGGTAGGGCCTCCCTGGCCAATGACGTTGCCGTCCCAACGAGCATAATTATGAATGTCTATGATGCAGTACGCGCCGGTGCCGAGGCAGGCTTGCATAATGCCGTCGTAGTCGGCGAAGTATGTGGGATCGAGAGGACCGCCGGGAACCCTGTCGACGAGATATTGCTATATTGGTAGATTCGGAGTCAGTATTGCCTTGTTGAGTTGGAAAATCGACTTCCGTGATGTATCAAGAGAGAGAGAAGGAAAAAAAAGCTTAGTGTGCTCCCGCGACATGTTTACAGACTCATTATGAGTGCACAAAAGAAGGATGAACGGATTCGAAAACACATACCCAGCCTACGGGGAGGCGAAAGACGTTTAGGTGGTCGTCGTACGCAAAGTGTTGCATCTGTCCCGGTCCTTGACCCGACGGGCAATCAGTGCCGCCGCAATAACCCTGCGTTTGACACTGTTAGAATAGGAGTAGGGCAAACAGAAATCAGGCTGTTGGGTCACTAACGTCGTTGGTGCAACCGAAATCACATCCTGCAATATTGACGCCTGCGAATCGCACCTTCGCAAGAGAGGTGGAGATGAAGAGAGCTGATGCCAAGAGGGGAGCAAGGGTGGTATAAGTCTTCATACTCGGGAGTGTGAATGAAGTCTTAGCTGGCCACAGAAATGAAGCTGCTGTATAGGATTGGGAGATTCAGAACGGTTGATCAAAGAAAAGCGAACTCCTGTGGATGAATCTCATTATATAGGATTCTAGCAACTTGCTAGCCAGAATCCTCTCGAGCATACACCCTCGCCAAAGACGTAGCGATTAAAGTCATAATATTCAACAATCGCTTAGGGATTGCTAATATTTTCACATAAACCTTGTATATTGCAAACATTCTCGGCCCCCTTCGCGACGGGGATGGGTTAATTCTCAGCTCGAAAGATTTATTAGCTTTTGTTATCCTCGAGGTTTGAAGTCAGGTTATATGTAGGAAAACGACGCATCCTCCCATGCTTGAACAAGACATGGGGCTAGATCTTCCTAGCATCGACATGTAGGCCACCAGGACGTGGATCTAGGATGAGATCGTCTGAATACTGTTACCTTACCGCAGGAGCATAGCAGTGTTGGATGAAGGGGTGTGAAGGGGTAAAAAAGGGACAATTCCATCAGCCTAACGCTCAAGGGTTCTAAGGTCGTCAAGATGCCCGATAAGAAGCTCCAACCTTATCTGCAGATGGACGATGCGTCAACGGGCCGGTAACCGCCAAGATCGTTTACTTTGGGGGCCTTTAAGGAAAGGGCTCCGATGCCAGCCATAAGGTGCGTTTTCTGTATACTTCGCTAAGTCCTCTGTTCCCCCGCCACAGGCTGTTCCGTACTCTTGAGCAATGTGGTTCCTGGATCTGGCTGTGGGGGTTGTTCGGCTGCTCCGGCCTTTTCCACCAGCCCTCGTCTCAGGTCAATTGGATGGACCCAGTATATCGTGAAGATAAGTGTTCGTGATTGTAAAATATAGCTGTAGGTGTCCCGATACAAGGTACCCTAATTTCTATGTGGCTTAGTTCCGAGTTTTCATGCGAATGTCATGTAGATGAAAGCCTAGATCCCAGGTACAGGCTGGGTGAGTAAGATCCGGGGGGCTGCAGTAAGTTGCATCGCCTGACCTCTTTCATCCCGGTTATCCAGCGGCTTCCGCGGCCGCAGCTTGAGTGCAAGTCTACCACAGCCTTTGACCAGCCCTGTTCCTCGCTTGGAAGCTGCAGGCGTGGTCTTGTGTCCCTTGGACTGTCTGACCGGTTCAACGCATCCCACAGACAATGCTCTCTACCTCTGCGTAGTTGTGAGTGAGTTCAGAGCCGAGTGTGAGTATCTTGGATGCTAGATGATGACATGATTGCCTGGTGGCACAGAGCGCCCCCACTCATAGTAACAGCTAATGCGATCGTCCTTGCAGGGCTTGCTCTGATAATGTGGTATGCTCCCATGAAGTAATCAGTCCCAGAAAACAGATGTACCAGTATCCATCAGAAGAATAGCTTGAGCACAGAATAATTGACAATTGATAAGCCTTTGTAGCCCCCTGTAGCTCGCTAAGGTGCGCGTACGCGAAGAGGAGTACCTCAACGCTAACCTCGGCTCCTCGGCAAACGCGTCATGGGCGCGTCTCCCAAGGTTATGACATCTATGATTACCACCGCCACCAAAAAAACTTCTATCAATCACCCACTCATTGCGCCACCACCACAGAGGCTCCTCCCTCAAAAATCTCACTCAACGAGCTTCCACTAGCACTTGATCATTTGCCTCCATAATAACTATTATAATCGAGACTGTCGACCCTGTCTTCTTCGCAGCCTCTGACTCGATCCTCATCCGTTTGCTCTTGATCCTTTCTGACCCTCCTGGAAGCCCTCTAGACCTCTCCCAGCTGGATAGCTGCAATGTCAAAAGCGCCTGAGGCTGTGACGTTGTCTTTGAGTCCAGGAAGTGAGGATGCATCGCCTTTTCTCCAATCCTGCAAGGCAATCTACGGCAGCCAGAGCTGACGGAACCCAAGTATCCCTAAGGTGAAGTTTGTGATAGCCGCCATCATCACCAGCCTTCAACCCGCTTACTCTATGAAGCAATCCCTTCCCTTAATAAGCGCAGGCCAGTCCCGACCAAGCTGGTGCAGCCCACCGCCCAAAGAACGAGAGTCGGAGCATCTGTTTCAATGCACCCGTAATCAAGGACGTCGTCAGCGGAGCCTCGGTCATCCGAGGATACAGAACCCGAATCCAAGAGTTTTGACTGGAGAAACATGATAGCAAGCCTTTTTGAGAAGAGATGCAAGCACGAACAGGGCAACATGCCTACGAGGTCAGAGAGGCGATAACGACAAGCGCAAGCAATGAGGTTTGCACGATAGAATGGAGATCTAACACCACCCTTATTCTTTCGAGCTTCTCCAACTTCCTCCTTCCAGTCTTCCTCAACGCTCTCAATCCCTACTTCTTGCCACCCTCTCCCTTCCCCTGGATTCTTCCCTCGTTCCAGCGCCTGAAAAGTCTCATACACTAGACAGATAGCCATATGCGGTAGCTAAACAGAGCTCGAAATGGAAAAGAAACCGCACGACATGCTGGCGAAAGGTGAGAGCGGTGCAGGATCTGAGGTTCCTCAAAGAAGGGCTTCCTTTAGCAAAGATGCTGCAAAAGGTAATGCTTCTTTACGCCCAGTAATAGAGAGAAGCTGAGAGGTGGACTTGTCGTCCGTGACTCTGATTCTGCAATCGGTTCTTGTGGAGATTTCGTTCAATTTGGCTTCCTCCTCGGCAGAGTCTAGCTTTATGTTAATGCTTGGCAGCACGATCTGCTTCGTACGGAATGGACTGTCCTCGATAGGTAAGGGAGGCCTCTTCCATTTATATTCTGTTTTCAAGAAGCTTTTGATGCCATCCTTGATGCTTTTGACTAGTCTGCTCGTATCGTCAACATCTAAATCGGCAGCAGCGTCTTTCAGCCTTATATCTTTGAGAAGAATGATCTTGGATAGACTGGCGTAGGATGGCATATCGCCATATCTTTTCTTGCAGCATTTTGCAAGTACTGTCAATGTTTCATAAACCGACTTATCAAAGCATAGCATATATTCATACTTTCGAAAGTGCCAGTTGTCGATTCCCCGACTCCGATGCTGTGCAATACGTGCTAGGATGTCATTCTTTTCCTCAGACCGGAAGAAGGAATTTTTCCCAGAGATTGCTTTGAGAGCAGCCCTCTCTGGGGGGTTGCCGCCCTTTAAAAGGGGCTTCGATTGAGGTTTCAAAGATCGTTTAGAGAACTTAGTCTCAACCTGAACGCCTGCTGACTCAACTCGATTGAAGAGCCATTCACCACTGTGATTGACCGTCCAAACCCGGACGAGCTCGAGATAAGTCTGGGCAATAATAGACCGTACTGCAGCGATGTCAATAGAGGCTTGGGAGCTAGGTTGGGGTCTTCGATATTACCTTCATTGTAACTGTCGACTACCATGATCCATCCCTTGGGAACTTCCAAACGACGCCTTCCCCCGGTGGTTGATATCGGATCGATGTCTTCTGGATGGGCAAGCTGCTTTCGCTGTGTGTTGATTACCTCGATAAGAGCCTTGACAACTGATGCTCCGATGCCCGCCTGTCCTAGCTGTATTTCAAGTTGTCTCTCAACAGATATATCTTCTTGATCAGGCAGCAAGGTAGGATCGCTTGGCCGCTCGGTCTGCAAAACATGATCTAAGACGGCTTGCACCTGATCTACTTGATCGGAGACGGTAGTCTGAATGTTGGCACCCTTATGTGGGCCAGGACGACGTGCAACATTGTCGTCTTTCACGGGGCTTTGGTCTTTTGCACGCTCCTGTTCTTGACGGGTGCGTGCAAGAACTTGGTCGATCAGCGGCCGAATCTGGTTGGTTAATCGCCAAGTCTGTATAGTCAGAAAGGTGGTCAAGTCATCAGTCCGCTCCCCTAGCTTGACCCCCAAGTCCCCAGCTCCACGCTTGTCCCATACACCATACATCACCCGGTTGAAAGGCTTGACGCGGCCTTGGTTGTCCCGGTACTTGATCACGATGTCATGCATCTTGACCAACACTTCCTTGACTCTTTCTTTCAGCCTCGCCAAATTTCGCATGTTTCGCGTGTTCCGCATGTTCTCCGCTGCTTGATCGTGTGCTAGCTCGTCGATCGATTCGAGAGTTGCTTCAACTGACTCTACTCGGTCGACAAGTTCCTGGAGCTCTTTGGGAGCGTCATGAATATCCCCAATCGTATCGACGATCATTTTGGTCAGCGTGAGGATATCACCCACTCCGAAGCCGAATGCCATCCTGGCGGTTATGTTTCGCGATAGGACTTACAGTGCCGGCCTTTCCATTCTAGTAATGTCGGCGTTGGTTGTCGTAATTGACCACGAAATAGATTGTCCAAGTGCGGCTGAGCTGTGGGGCTGAAGCCTGCGCAACATGCTTGGGTTCGCTGACCACTCCGGGTGCTGCATGCACGCTAGTCACCTATGCATCGACGCCTACTATATAATACAAGCAAAATCCTGCTATGTAGAACGCATAAACCCAATCGTATAAATAGCTAAAGTATTCGCGAGTAGACAAAAACCACCCTATCATAACGAGACAGATACATCCCCCCACACTTCTTCGTTAGAACAAAGGTTAGAGCTATCGCTTCTGAACACATAATCCCCATATCTACGGAAATTGACACCAAAAGTTCTCGGAATCCGCTAATGAACCCTCATACAATTTTGTATGTATTGAAATAAATAGCGCCGGAGAAGATTACAGTCCCAGCCACAACAGCAAATTTACCAGTCCTCCTCATCGGCTTCCACCTCATCGACGACGGGTGCAGGTCTTATCAATATACTTCATCGGATGTTCTCCACATTTTAATTTTGCCTCGTCGACTACTCAAAATAACGCTTGTTTCATCAATCCAGATGATCTTCTTCCAGTCCTTCAAAGTTCAGTCCTTATGCCGCATGCAGAAGTGATAGCGAGCCTTCATCATAGCTTCGATTAAGCCGGATTTTGAGTGGGTTTGCATGCTCGAAGACCGTTTCGCCTCATGATTCGAAGTATAGTGATGAAGGATAAACCTGTTCCATATCCTAAATAAGCTAAAGATTTTTCTCTACCGTTTCTATCCTTTCGCACTGTAATTTGTTAGTGAAAGAAAAATGCAGAGATAAATTTGCACCTGCATCAAGAACCTCGACTTTCTTTTCAGCATTTGCCTTTTGGGGTCTGCCAGAGCGAGATTCATCGACGACGTACTCCATCTTTATAATAGAAGACTCGTCCTTATTATATCCACGGTCTTTAGCCTTTTGAATGACTCGATAAACGGACGATACAGTCATTCCAGCAGATGCAGCTGCTATTTTCTTTTCAATTCCGGCCTCAGCCAAGGCCATGGCTTGAATTCTCTGAGCCGGCGTCGTATTTCCTCCGTTATTGGGCATGTTTATGGACGGTCACAGTGAGACAGCTGCTTAGGAAGCTGCTGAAGTTGGTGGGGAACTGTAATCTTCTCTGGCGCTATTTATTCCAATACATACAAAACTTGTATAAGGGTGCATTAGCGGATTCCGAGAACTTTCATTGTCAATTTCCGACCTCCAAACCAAAACCTAACAAGCCCCCCTTCTGCTCAACGCATCTTCCCCAATCCTCAATTCCGCTCTTCTTTCCCTTGAGCTCTATATCAACCCCCCCCCCCCCAGATCTGACTTCTCGAAACTCCGATCGCTTTGAGTTTATTTTTAACGAAGAAACTCCCGTCGAAAAAATGGATAAGATTGGGGTTAGGAGAGAGATTGAAGTTTGGGATTAGGGTTGCTTGCGACGACTTTTTGGAAATTTTCTTCAAGCATCTCCCTGGGTAAGGAGATTGATGGGATGGATGGGGTTGGTGGATGGGGTTGTGGAGGATCAATCTGCTATATACCAGTACCTGAGCAAAGACAACGCAGATCTGAAACGCAAAAGGCGGACATTTTCCCAAGAGCAGTGGTCTTGTTACGCCTCTCTGTATGTAGCATGAGAACTGCCACTCGTATCCATTATTCCCCCCTCCTCCACATCTCCCCTCACCCCTCCACCACCTCCCCCAACCTCCTCTCCGCATTCCCCCCCACCACATTCTCCTCCACCCACGTCACCGGCGCCCCCACCCCGGCCCCCAACACACACAACCCCGTCGCCACAAACTGCCACGCCAGCACCAGCACCCTCAGCAGCCCAAACACGCTCGCAAACTTCACAAACTCGCCGACCTGATACAAATCGTTCTGCGACTGAATCAAGTACGTTGTTGGCGACGGCGATTCGAGCGCAGCAAACGGCCGCGCGGCCGTGAGTTGCAGCACCGTGGTCAGCGACACCCGCGCGTGCAGCAGCGAGGGCAGCACGAAGAGCGAGAAGAGCTGGTGCATCGTGACGTAGAGTTTCAGGTTTTTCTCGTCGTACGCTGGTTCACGCCACACAGGGGTCAGTACGGAATATATAATCCCCCCACCGAAACAAAACAACCCCTTCCCCCCCCCCGCCCCCCTACAGCACACACACACACACACACGCACCCACACTGTCAACCTCCAACTCGATCCTCGGACTCAAGATCTTGTACCAGCGGTATATGCACCAGATCAGCCATCTGCTGCCCTCGAAGCTGCCGGTGCGGCAGAAGGGGTGCGTGAAGGAGGCGTTGGGGGCGAAGTATTTCTCGATCGTGGCGCGTTGGGTGCTGGGCGGGGATTGCGTGAGGGCGTGGATGATGTGGGGGATTTCGGCGACTTGTTGGGGGGGTTAGTTATGGGTTTGAGGATGGTGGAGGAGGAAGGGGGGGACCTGGGTCTTCCATTGCGGATTTGGGGGGGGGGGTTTTGTGGGGCGGGGAAGGGGGAAGGAGGGGAGTTGAGGGGGGATTGAAGTGATTGATGGGTGTAGGGAAGCGGAAGTTCGGACGCGTTGTTGAGAATGGTGTGGTGAGGTGCTCGTAGCTTCGCGGTTGACGTCACAGATTTCACATGCCAACACCGCAAACCCTAACCCTAGGGTTCGATTATTCTCCTCCATCTCGCCTCCATCACTCCACATAGCAGCCGGTGCAAAGAGATAGCCAGGAAGTGTTAGAACTTTTAAGTTCAAAGTCAGTATGATAATCAATGCGCTATTCAAAGAAGAATGGTTTTTTATTCCAAATCCAGATTCAATTCATCCAACAGTAGAACCTCTCCTTACATACGCAAACTTTATCACCTTCCCTCCCCTTGCTGTACCTCTCCCCATTTTTCCAACCAATTTCGTAAGAACTTCTCTACATACCCTCCACCAACCAAATCAGGAACGTCACTCAATAACCGACCTTCTTTTCTCGTCTTCGTCGTATCAACCCCGCTTTCCTCACCTGTCCCACCCTTCTCACCATCACTTCCTCCATATTTCTCGCTCCAAAATCCCAAAAGCTTAACCGCTGGATTCTTGGCCGTATCTTGCTTGCTCCGCCTTAACCGCTCCAGCCATTCCGGCGTTGGAACAGTGTCGAATTGAAGTCCCGCCTTGCGGAGCAAAGGAAGCAGGTCAGGGGTCCAGAAGAAGCTTCGCGGGTTGGAAAGGTTGTATACCCCGCTCCTGTCGTCCTGATCCATCTGCGCATCATATACATCGTTCCCTTCTTGCAGCTGTGCAAGTTTCATAACGTTCGCCGCAACAGTATCCACTGGGAGCCAGACACACTTTTCTGCAAGCGCCGGTAACGCATTAGTCGACAGAGCAGACCGAATCATTAACGGGATCGCTTCGGTATCGTTCCATACCCCGTTGATTGTATCACCCACGATTTGCCCGATGCGTGCAACAGCCACCCTGGCACCTGCCCGCTCGGCCGCGTTTTGCACCACGCGCTCGGCGACGAGTTTGGAACGGGCGTAACCCATGGGCTGTGCGGCCCCGAGATCTTGGATGTAGTCTTCTGGGACCACCGCACACGTGCCAGCTACCGAGACGGAAGAGCAGAAGACCAACATTGCAGGCTTTGGGCGGCGCACGGAGAGCGCAAGCTCGATCAGATTGTGCGTGCCGGCGACGTGCTTCTTGAATGCCGACAGCGGGAACGTGAAGTTGACGGGCCATGCCATGTGTATGATGTGCGTCGTGCTGCCTCTCAGCTGTTCGAGGACGTTACTGGCAAGACCCAGGGAGGGCAAGCTGAGATCGCTGGGGAGCGCGATGACGTGGTTCAACTGGTCGGGAGTGTGGCTGATTTGACGAGTCTGGAGGGAGTCCATGATGCGGTCGCGGGCGTGTTGGGCGGAGTCGGCACGAACGAGACAGTAGATTTGGGGAGGTGAGGGGAGGGAGAGGATTTTGGAAAGAACCCAGGCACCGAGGGAACCGGTCACGCCGGTCAGGATGATGGCTTCGCGGGTTTTGATAAGTATGCAGGAGGGTGTGTGCGGTGAAAATGAAGAGTACTTTTCAATCATGGCAGCCATTCCGGAAGGGTCTGTAGCTTCGTGGTCCGCTGGAGGAATCCCTGTTTGGAGGCCATGTAGAAAACTCGCCATGCCTTCTATAGTTTGTGTTTGGTTCAAGGCGCTTGTACTGATCTCATTGTTTTTTCCATTCAGGTAAAGCTCTTTTCTGATAATATGCAGTAAGCGCGTAGCTTGGAGGCTGTCGAAACCGACAGCGAAGAAGTCGACTTGAGCATTTGCTATCTGTATTTTCAATGGCTTTCTGAAGATCTGAAGAAGCCACGCTTCCATGCCGTCGACGTCAAACTTCAGAGTACCTCCTGTCGTGGTTTCTTGATTCTTGTACATTTCTGAGATCTCTGCATCAAAAACTCGGTATACTTGCTCACGGATAATGGTCCCTTTATCGGTCCGAGGATAATCTACAGTCGCAGACACAGGGATAATTGTCTCCCTAGAAATCTGTGAGAAGGACTCAGCTTTGCTATTGGCATCTTCTACAGCTGGCCATATACTCTGGATGAATTCGTCGTCCGACATATCTGCTCCCGCATCGCTACGAAAGACGAGAAGGCCAGGCATCGACCTGGAAACGCCGAACACGACGACTTCGCGAACCAAGGCTTGTTGCCTGATTCTGCCTTCGATGGGTAGAGGAAGAACCTTCTCTCCGTTGACCAGGGTGATACGATCATCCAGACGACCAAGATATTTCCATGCGTAGGGTATATTAACATGAGGCACGAAGATGTCCCTTGTATGGTATGAATCTGGGGGCTCATCGGAATTCGAAGCGATTTTCGATTTGAGGCCATCGAGCACCACTAGCTCGTAGCTTCCGTTCTCTATAGGTTTCATCCAGACATATGGCTTAGCCGGTGGTATCACACGTAGGTAATTCCAAGCAGTGTCGCCATCCGGTCGATTGGAGCTCATAACAAGGCCTGACTCTGTCCTGTCTTACGGTATCAACATGGATAAGGTATCAACAGTCGACAAGACGTACGTCCCAAAGCCACCCACTAATTTGATACCCTCATTTGTCAAGAAATCTCCCAGTTCGTCAGGGCAGCCACTACCGGCAAACGCGACCACTTTACATGTCTTGAGTGCGTCTATGCCTTTCCGGTTTTCCGCAATGAGCTTCAAGCCGTAGGGTACACAGAGAAAGACCCCTGGACGAACCGCTTCTATGGCTGCAGTCAGGTTGGAAGATGTCAATGGTAATGAAGCGTTGTACATATAGCACGTCTTCCTTTGGTAAAAGGCCCTAAATAGTGATGCATGGCCATACATGTGATATAATGGCACCGTTAGAAGAGCCTTCAATGGATGCCCGTTGGCGAAGTTGCTTAGGCAGGAAGCGTGAGACAAGTAAATGCATTTCGGAAGCCCTGTTGAGCCTGAAGAGTGCATGATGTATGCCGTCTTTTTACCTAATGACACATCCACAAGTCGAGTGGGACACATAGAAGAAGAGGTAGGATTTCTCTCATATTCACAACGCGGAACAACGTGAAGTGAATTCAAAGGGCGACGCTTTCCAATCTCATCAACAACGGAGTCCATCTGGCTAGCATATACCAGGAGGTTGCACTCCGTCTCCTCAAGAAGCGACTCATAGGCTGCTACGGCCAGGCGAGGCGACAGAATCAGAACCGCATAGCCCAGCCGGCTCAAGGCAAGCATCGTAATCACATAGTCAAAGTTCGAGGGGCCAAGCAAGCCAATGATAGGAGAATCATCTTCGCCACAGTCCTCGGCGGATATGCTGTCGAGGCCCTGGTCCGTCAGTCTCGCGGCTGCATTCGTGATGAAGTTGTCAATTGACTTGGCCGTGAAGTGCTCATAGTCAGTTACGCCTCGTTCTGATGCCGGGTAAGCCACGAGAGGGACTTCATCTTCTTCTTTGGACAGCTGACGAATCAAGTCATCCACTAGGACTAAGTCAGTGAAGCTCATTGCAAGCATTATAATCTGCTCCGAAAGGAAGATCGTCAGCTCTGGACCCCATTCCACGGGTGGCGAAGAAGAAAGTTTTAGCAAACCCAACAAAGTGGCTGAGTATATGCCTGATGAATAACTGGTTTAGCTAGCGGCGTTCGTGAGCCAGAACACTCCGCTGGAGAGCGTGGAGCAAATGGGGTGTATTAGATAAGACATGTCGTTGAGAAAGGTATCTTAGTACAGGTCGGCACCGCTACTCTTTTAACCCGACGGCTAATATGCGAGAGACGAGATGTAGATTGGCGCAAAAGGTGTATTATACTCAACCCTAGGAAGTAGTATCCTTAGGTATTTAAGTGAATCGCAACGTAGAGCACCAACCTTCCGGCAGTCTATACAATACAGTCTACATATCTAGGCTTTCTGTCTGTGTTACTCGGGCCCCCTCCTCTGTACTCGCGACACTCTTAAAACTCGATTGCCGAATGTCATGACCTTTCCACATGAGCACGACCAAAAGGCCAAAAGAGCCAATACTGAAAAAGGCAGCCGTGCCAAACACCCATCCGATACTGACTGCGCGCTCCCAAGGTGTGATGAAGAACGGAACAATGAGCCCGAAAAGTAACCGATACAAGTTCATGATCGTACCTGTCTCAGCAGCGTATTCTTTAAAGCATTCAGCAACGTAATTGACTGCCACGGGAACAGAAAGTATAGCCGCAAAGGCAATGAGGAAAGCGCCAACGGCGAGAACCATGTAGTGTAGATGGTACTCCAGTGCCGCACCGAAGATACCCAATCCTACAGGAAGCAATACTAATGCAGGCAGCCACAGCGTATACAATCTATATTCAGGCTTCCAGATCCCGCCATGCCTCCTCGTTAACCAGAGAGGGATCCTATCGTTAAGGTAGTGTCCATAGATCTGGGCGGCAATGATCGCAAACCAGAGACAGAAGGTGAACGCTGCGTTCTGCTGAGGCGTAAACCCATAGCCACCTTTTTTGACGGGCTCTTGGAGGAAAATAGTTAGGAGTGTGTTGATCATAACCTAGCAGATTTTGGAATTAGCATCTCTCTTTACTTTGGAAAACTGAGGGGGGGATTGGTCTAAAAGCGCGTTTCCCGTTCATTATAGGGACATCAACTCAGAAATTTACTCACAAACCAACCAAACGAGATGAGCTGGAAGGTACCAACAAGAAGTGTCACGGGTGAAAAGCCAATCAAAAAGGGAGCGTATGCAAAGCGAACCTGTTCCCACCTATCAGCAACTTGAGCATCGGGGCTAGGGAAAGAGAAGAATATACAAGCTCAGAACCGCTGATAGGCGGGACCACCTTGGTCCCGCAGAAGAACGTAACCATCCTGTTGGCAATAAAGGATTGCGGTTTTAAGGGGTATATTCGTCGCTGATCACGGGTGAAACCAGTCTCCTCCAAGAAGAAAAAAGCGAGGATTAGGACCGAGCCCTGGAGTCCGACCGTCCACCAAAACTCAACCGGCCATTCAACATGCTCCACAATAAAACCGCAAAATGTCGGACCAGCGACAGTTCCGAGCAGAAAAGACAACGAGAAGATCACAAAGGCCTTGCCTCTCTCATGAAGGAAGAAGATGTCGATGATGGTTCCTGAGCCAAGGACTGACGGAACGGAGCCGAACATGCCAGCGAAAAGTCGAGATAAAACAAAGGCGGTGTATTGATCTCTTCCCGTCATACTTGCCGCCCAGATATTGCAGACGATGGCGCCGACGAGACTCCACCAAATAGTTGCACAGCGGCCTATCCATTGCGCGAGTGGCACAAAGAAGACCGGGCCAAATGCTACGCCCGCGACTGCGGCTGAGACCTGGGCGCAATGTCAGCAGCTTGCACTTTCCAAACATATTTGCCAGGACAATGAGGCGCATACCGAGTAAGACATCTCCAACGGAGTCTTGGAGTACGATTTGGCCTGAACCTCAAAAGCAAGCTGGTTCGCCAGGGAGCTTGCTGTACCAGCGAACGCGGCCAGACATAATATGGCCAACGTCAGGTACTTTCTCCGTTGAGGCCAATTCTGGCGAGGTCATAGAAGTCAGCATTGGTGCTGGAAGGCAAATTGATCAATCTGCCTAGATGAGGATAAGGATACCAAAGGATCTTGAGGGTCGTTGGTCGGACTGGGAACGAGAGTGATCCCGGCCCTCGTCTTGACCTCGGTTATGTTGGATTGGGATTCCTTCGGGGAGTACGACATGTTCGCAACGACGTTGAATACTTCGCACTGAAAAATGTATGCTGGAAGTCACATCTAGGTCGACAAGAAAAGCCGGATGAGAATTGGACATTGCAGTACCGCACCATCCAGGGCTGCCGGCGGAGTATATTTCCTTCCCCTAACATCCAGCAACGAGGGGGAAGCAACGACATTGCGCCCGCAGTAGCGTTGCTTGTGGGAGGGGCCAAATGCTCGGGTCCTACCCCACGCAGGTGATACCAAGTACTCTTGTACACAGTACAGAATTTGCGAACAAGGAGGCAGAGTATTCGAGCCGTTCCGATCTCCTCCATACGTGTGTGAGGCACCCTTGTTCGGGTAGTTGATCGGTGTGCTGCGCATCACCACGCATTGAGTGCTGTCCAACGCAACGCAACGCAATGCAGCAACGCAACGTAAGATTACAGTACAGTACTGTAGTGACATTACTAGCGGGCGTCTTTGGGGGTTGTGGCGGATGTTTGATTGGCCAGCTTGACGAGCGGACCGTGGCCCTTCCGTCCCGCAGACGAACAATTCATATTGCCGATCAATGAGCGAATATTCCGTACTCCGTACAAGATCGGCCAAACCAAACGCCGCTCTTATCGTCGACTCGAATGGCCACAGGGGACTTCTCCATCACACCAGCGCTTGTGATTCGTGGCACAATCCACAATCTCTGCTGGTTCCTGCCGCAAATGGATCGAGTCGGTCCACACTCGGCGAGACCTCCTTCAAGCATATCAGTTCGCGATGCTGGAAGAATTGCCCGAACCGAACAAGAGCATCAGCCCCTAAGGTAGGTTAGGATGGAATATCTTTGGGGGACTCTGTTCAGTTGACCAATTGGCCTTTGGCCAGGTCTTCGTTGATGGTGGAGGTGGCTACAGTGCTGTACAAGGGGTCCCCTACCTACCAACCTTGAACTGTCGTCTGTTTTTGCGACATTCGACAATTGTTATGGGTGTGACGTTGTTTCCTCATATTTGCTTATCGAGAGTGAAGAACTACCCGGTTGTTCTTTCATTGCTTCTGTTCTCTACCTAACTGGTCTTGCAAATATCAACGATCGTGTGAAAAGACATTTCAAGGACGCTACTTTGAGGAGATGCTGGCTTTACATCCAAAGTCCTTCGCATACCAATAGCTCGCCATGGTTGGCGCTCAGATCCTGAATGCGCGCCAGGTCGGAACGATTGCAATCACTTCTCTATTAGTATTTCTAACGTCGCTCGCTGTTGCTCTTCGCTTCATCGCCAGACGGATAGCAGGTCAGAGGAATTTTGCAGATGATTATGTGATGTTGGCTGCGTTGGTGCGGGAACAGGCTCGAAAGCTCAATGTACTATCAGTAGTAACAAGTCTCTCCAGTTTCTGAACTATGGTGGTTGTGTCTGCCAGTATGTGGTAAGCTTCGTCAACCTTTGAATTCTCAGATAAACTTCTGACATGTGTCTCAGGGAGTTAGCTATGGGCTTGGGCGGCATAAGTCAGAGGTCGGCGAAGAGTCAGCGGTGAAGTACCTGATTGTCAGTCGTCCCTCAGAATTCACATTGTAGACCTGTACCTTTTGACAGCTTCTTCGTTTCTGCTACGCCCAGCCTCCGCTTCATTCATACCCTATCTTGATGCTGATCATATGGCATCATAGGTACTGTATGTCCTGCAGCTATTCTGGAACACCACATTACCAGCTATCAAAATATCGATCCTCCTCTTCTACCACCGGCTCTTCCCAGTCCGAAGCATGAACATCGCCGTCTACACCGTCGGGGCTTTTGTCGTCGCATGGTACATCTCAATCCAGATCACCGCCATCGTCCAGTGCTTACCTATAAACCATTACTGGCATCGAGCCGGGGAGGGTCACTGCATCGAAAACAACAATTTCTACATTGCGCTCGCAGCGCTTAATCTCCTGACCGACGTGGTCATTTTAATCATTCCCATCCCCTTAGTCTGGCATCTGAACACTTCGCGGACAAAGAAAATCGGACTAACGGTTGTGTTTCTACTCGGCACATTGTACGTCCCGCCCATCCTTTGCGGAGGCTCAAAAAAAATGCTAAGCCCCACAGCGTCTGCATAACAAGCATCATCCGCTTAACAACCCTAACCTCCATCAACCCCAAAGACATTACCTGTACTCTCTCCCCCATCCCTCCCAACCCCACAGCCCCCTATTCTAACCCCCCGCCCCTCACAGGGTCAAACACCTACCCCGGCCTCTGGACCGTCATCGAAGCCTCCGCCGGCATCGTCGCCGCCTGCCTCCCCTCCCTGATGCCCATCTACAACAAACTGCTTCGCCGCCGCTCAAAATCCACCATCGCGTCGATCCCCAAAGCCGCCAACAACTACGGCGGCTCTTCGCATCGCACGCATCATAACTCGAGCTCGAGGAGTATTTTCGGGCGGGCAGCGCACCAGCATGATGGGTTTGAGATGATGGTGGGGGAGGAGATGGGGGAGGGGGTTACGGCGCATGCGAAGGGCGGGGGGTTGGGGTTGAAGGAGATTTTGGAGTTGAGGGAGGTGCCGAGGGGCGGGATTGCGGTGACGACGGATATCGAACAGCGGGTGGAGTGAATGTGGTGGTAACTCTTTGGATTTCCCGCTTTTTACTTTAAATGTAGATAATACAGGACTCTGGATTTCCTGGCGAGCGGTGTCTCGCACGATATCAAAAGAATTGTCTTTGATTCCGCCATCGCTCGTCATTGATCCTCCCTTCTTTTTGCGCCTCTCTCATTTCTTTCCCAATCAGTCACCGTGACACACACACACTTTCAATTTGCTCAGCATCGTTTTCGAGGGCGCTGTTTTTTGTGCGGGCGTGGGGGGCACAATTCGGCGCTCTCTCCGGACCAGCGCAGGCGACCTCTCTCTTGGCCTTGCCATACGAGCCGCAAGGGCCTCCCCCCATATCTTCAACAGTGCAAAGTTTTTTTCTCCAAATCAATATCTCGGCGGATGCGCGAAGAAAAAATGCTCGATATCGCAATCGTCCACCGGGGCGAACCGCTCCATCTTGGCCTTCAAGGCCCCTCTGTCGTTCTCAGGTCCCATCTCCACTTGCGCACTGCTCTCGACCCACCCGCCCAAATCCGCTTCCTCGCTGACATAGAAGCCTATGGGCGGCGATACTGGTTCGGGATGGCCTTGGACGGCGTCCCATTCTTCGGGGGCAGAGGCGTTGTGGCCCTCGGCTGGCGTCGCGGCCCAGCTGCCGATGAGGATGAGGGCGTGGGTGTCGTGGGGACGGGAGGGGGGGAAGAAGTGGACTTTGCGGGAGCGGGCGGATTGGGGGAGGAGGATGGGTTGTTTGGGGACGGAGACGATGGGGGTTTTGGCTGCGATGGAGGGTTCTTGCCCGGCTGGTGATGCAAATAGCTGTACGCGAAAGAGGGAGAGGAAATTGGATTCGCTGCTGCTGGAAAGGTACACGGATGTAGGGGACCAGGTGACCTCGACGGGCATTCTGGTGGGGTTGAGGCTCTGCGTGCTTCCGAGTGAGATTTTGGCGCGGTGGATCAGTGACGGCGGGCTGCGGGTGGTTTTGCGTGTTGAAAGCCGGTGGGTGGAGAGGAAGGCCGAGAGCTCCAAAGAGGATTCGGCATGTCTCTTTCTTCCGGCTTTGGAGAGGAGCGTTTCTTGTGCCTCGAGGGATAGAATATGCAGATAGTGTCCGCAGCAGGAGAATTTGCATTTTAAGAAGACGTGGCGAGCTAATTGGGGACGTCAGCACCGGTTTATTAGCAGATACTTGGGTAAGGGGGATGATACTTCTACGTGTGGAGGGTCTAGCTCTTCTGGTAAAGTAGTTCTTGGCTTCGAAGTCTGCAAAGAGTATGTCTCCTCCGGACAGTGGCCACACGACTAACGGCTTTGTAGGGTGGATTGCCGGCGGCGAGTCGAAGAGCATCAAAGGTAGAGTCTGTGAAAACCGGAAGAGCAAATTTGGAGGGTTCGAACTAAGGTCGTATATCATAAGACATCCTTCAGGGTATTTAACGTGTCGCTGGCTCGATGCTTTAATAAACAACCGTCTGTGCATTGTATCTTCATCTCCACTGTCGAAGCCAAAGTCATCATTGATATTGCTGTAGTCGCTAGATTCAGAACAGTCTGAGTCGGCTTGGTAAGCGTCATCTTCAGATCCACATCCAAAGTCAATGTCACCTCCATCGCTTTCAAATTCGTCCAGAAGCTGGCCATAGCTATGTACGGGTCCTTCCGAAGGGTCTTCAATGTCGCTCTCCACCTCGGTCTCACTTTCAGACTCGCTGGTAGCGGAAGTCTCTTCCTCAGATGAGTCCAAAGTCCTCCATTGCACCTGCTCAAGCTGAGATATATCCGAAGATCCCTCGCTCCAAGTCTCCTCGGCCGAAATACAGTCCAATGAACCCGACGAGGATGATGAGCTCGCGTCGGCGCTGTCGCTATCATCACTGGACGCTTCCTTTGCTGTGTTCGGAGGGGATGTATCCGAACCATTTTTGCTTCTCGAGGGGTCACGTGAGCAATGTTCACAGTCTTCAGCGGTCAACTTTGTACTAAGATGCGCGTTAGGGCTATTAGGTCGTTTCTCGATACTAGGATCTCGGTCTGTCATCCGGCCACGATTTAAGCTGGGTTTAGGCATCCTTCTTCTAGACGCCAGAACCAGAAAGCTTGCTCGACTAGTAATCTCCTCGAAGCAAGCTGACATGTTATCTGCGGTCAGGTCCAGGCCATCGATGGTGACATAGCCACCACTGCTTTCCTTCGAAAAAACTTTTGACCCAATCCGTAGGTAGGAGAGATCGGGGCTGAACGACACGGTTTTGAAGCTGGTGGATCGTTGGCTTTCCCTTAAGACTTTGCCGGAGGTTGTCCACCTCGTTGGATCTAGACCGGTAAAAAGGAGTTCTTGCATAAGAAAGGTCGGGGCGGTGTGATTTGGCATGCTCCAAGATTCCAGACGATATGGCGAGCTTTCTTCGCCAACAGGTGTACCGAGCCCATCCCTATAAATATCATGAGCTCTATCCAGTTGCCAAAGATACCTATTTTGCAAAGCGTCCACTAACCTTCCGTTAGTACACTGTAGTACTACAACTAGGCTACCATCCTCAGTAACATAATCCTGATACAGTTTCATTTGCTTTTCCAGTGGATTTTGTTCGCTTGTTAACATAAAGCTGCAATACCGTCCATGGTTTGAGGAGAGGAAGTTGCTCGGCCCCAATGCTTTCCAAAGACATCGGTCCAGCTCACCTACATAGCGAGCGTAGTGCGCGTAATCACAACAATCATCACTGCATGTAGCGCAATCAAGAAATGACTGCCATTCGCTGATGAAACTTCGATAGTTTCCTAAGAAGTCGGTGATTCCCCCCGACTTGTTTTCAGAAAACCATCTCGGGAAAACACGTTTGGTGTACTTATGGCTCCTGACATGGCCTTGAACTGTATAAAGACCAAAATGACCCTCAATGCATAAGCTCTGAATCTGTAAAGTTGTTTGGAAGTTTGGGGAGGTCAAGAATTTCTCCACTCTACACAGAAGCTGGGGTGTTTCCTGGACATCGTCTAAATGCTTATCCCAGTACTTTGCCGAGTACGTCAAAAGGTGATGGTCAGACAAGTCTTCTCCTGAGGTAGTGACCCATTGGCCCAGCCTTTTAGTCAGGAGCTGTGAATACTTTTCCTGTGATAAGTAAAGAAGACATGCCTCAGCAATGGCCATTTCGGACACAAGACGATTGGTGACGACGGTCTGACCCAGCCGAAAGATATCTTGATTCTTCAGAAGGAAATCTCTGACTGTACCATGGAACAGATGACAAAAGCAATCGTCTGCATTCTTGGGGTCTGGTTGCGTTTCGATTAAGGGAGCGAAGAGCTTTTTGACAGCTTGTTGCCAGGGAATGGAATTACTCTTTAACACCTTAGGGTCGCTGGACGAGATAATTCCAATCGCTTCTCGCAGCTCTGACAGCCGAAGGCGCCGCTTCGCGAACGTGATCAACGCGAAAATTTTGCTTGATGATGGGAATCAGTCTCATACCCAAATCGAAGATTATCGAGCTTCATCTCACCTAGCTAATTCTCGTTCTCTTGTCTCATACCGAGAGAACAACTGCCTGTAGTACTGGTCGAGGTCCTTAGGTAGACCTTCCTTGATGAATTGCTCCATTTCGTCAAAGCTGCTCACCTCATTCTCTATTGTTTTCAACATAAGGCTTGCCCAGAGGAAATTTCCTTCTGCTCGACCTTGAAGTTCGGTCAGTATCCACTCTCTGGTCTCCTGACCTACCTCGACATTGTCGAGTCCGGGCACCTTCGAGGCTATGTACTCGTCTACTGCTCCTGCGATCCGGTCTTTTATGTTTAATACCGGAAAGCTTTCAAGCTTCTTCCGGACGAGGAACGTATCCTGCGTACTATACCAAAGTCTCATAGTGTGTGGAAACGTCTCAGCCAGGGAAATGAAAAAGTCGGTCATTTTGAGAGCTTCTACCCATCTTGCTGTGTTGCATTCTTCGTCCATCCCGTCGAAGAAAATGAATACTTTTGGAAGCCTGCTAACGAGAATTCGGATGAAGTCCAGAACGTTGGAAAGACTCGCCGCGCTTTTCTGGGACGCATCCTGAACATCTTCCGGTATATTTTTATGCAAGCACCAATATTGCGAAAAGAGTTGAGCTGCCAACCCTCGTGCCGTGACGACGGCCGGTTTTTGATCGTCGAATGCGTAGAAATGAAGTGCGACTGCCACCTTTGCTTCGAGGCCAAGATTCTCGACATATTGGCAGGCATGTGAGCACAAAACGCTCTTGCCAGAGCCTGGACCAGCAAAGAGCCAAATGATTGGCTTGATTGAGGTTCCGTCGACCCACTCTTGGAATATGTTTTCTTCGAAGAGCCAATCGCACGTGGCCCCTGCGCTAATCACATTGAGGTTGTTTTGGTGCCGTGTTAAAGTCGACTCATTGAACGCCTGGCCACCAAGCCAAGATACGATGCGATCGCTTTGCATTTGTTTTCTCCAATTGGATCCTTCGTCTCGCTCCTTCTTATTTTCTCTTCTTTCAAAACCGGCTTCTTCTCTCTCTACGCCGGCGTATTGTCCCTCGATGATATGGCCGAGTTTGTCAGTCTCATCAGCATTCTGTTTGAGATCTTGTACAATGCCCTGTAGCTCTTTTAAGCTAAATGAAGTAGAGGCCCGCAGCAGAGTGCTGAGACTGCACCGGTTGCATTCCTTATCAACTCTACACCAAAACCTGAAGACATTTATGTACGACTTGAACAAATAGTCCTGCATATCATTAGATCCGCCATAGAGATCCTCATAGAGTGTCATCCGTCGTAATTGAGTCGTCAAAGACATTAATTCGGCCTTGATGCTGTCAAATAGGTCAATAAAACGGCCCAGCCCGTCAATTACTATCTTCAGGGCACCCCAGATTATCATTCCCGGTGTTGGATCGGCTTGCGTAAGGGTATCGAGCACGCTGTAGTAGTCTTTCATTGCCATGATAACAGGTCCCAAAACCCTTTTCATTATTCTTACGGATGGCTTGTGAGAATTTCTGACCTCCATTTGACTCATCGATTCTTGTATACTTTCTGGCGTCGGAGGATTGTTCAAATCGAGGCGAGACAACACTGATTTCTTGTTCTTCTTCTCTGGGAGATTGCGAATGTACTGGTGGAAAGCATCCGTAAACCCTCGTGAAGTACATTGGGTCGCCATTTCTTCCAAAGCTATGAGCGTAGTGCTCTTTGTCCGAATACTGTATAGGATTATTAGGGTGAACAATCAGGCCTGAAGTTGAGCATAGGACGAAAAGCACGATGATATGGTGTAGGATGTCTTTGTCCGTAGATATGGGGATAGCGCCCTAAGCGGGATATTTTTAGTACAGTAGAGTTTAAGGCGTACCGCAATCAGCCGACGCATGGGGCATGCGTCTTTCAGCTGGCGTCTCATAGCTTCTTGTTGTACCTCCGTGTATATAAATCGTTATATTCCACGACATTAGGCTCCACCAGCCGGGCTTATGTCCTTTGTATTTCACGCTTCCTGTCACTTTTAAGGTAACATCACGATTCTCGGGATTTGAGCACGATGCCAACCAAGGATGTATCTTCTATCGACAACAATCCGCCAAAACCTGATATGGACATCGCGAACGTGAAGACTGCAAGTCATGTCAATGGCGCGACGGTCGGAAGTCAGGATGCTAAGGAAGAGCTCAAGCCCAATCGAATCTTGCGCTACGCCGAGGTGTAAGTTAAACCACATGGTGATCATGGTCTCATACACTCATGATCCATCATCAACTTGCTAATCTGCTCTAGATTTGATCTGTAAGTCAACAGTCCATACTCCATATACCTCAAATTACCCTTCTTGGCCACCCTAGTTTAACCTCTTGTACTGTATCCGCTCTTAGGCGAACCTACGAGACCAAACTTGTAAAAACCGGCAAGCCAGACAAGAAACTCGATAAGAAGAAGCCAGTACTAGTCGAAAGACGCATTATCAATTATAAAGGCGTGCATACACATACAGAAGTTGACATCAAAAGCCATGCGCTGCGGGACCTCTTGATTGATATCAACAAAGATGTCGAGGGTCTAAGTCTCAAGAAGGAGCCTCCGTTCGTAAGAGTTTCATATCTTCTTCTCGCCGAGACCTCATCTAATCATATCCTCAAGGCGGATCCAGCGTTGTTCTTCCATTCTCGCCACGCTCTGAAGGCTAGACTGCTGCAAGAAGAGAACGCGAAAGACCCCGACTCTGCTCTTATAGCCGATATTTCTACAGCTCTTCGATATGTCGACGAAGAGCAAGGAAAAAATATCAGGAGCCTGGAGAACATGTTGCCCAACTACGAGATTACCTGGCCCCTGCTATGGGCATTGTTCAAGCCAAACACTATGCTATACCATTTCCATCAGTATACTGAGCAGCATCAGGTCTTGCGGATGCGTCGAATGAAGATTCGTACGAGGCAAGATCACACGCAGTATTGGCACATCATGTGTGATATGATCGCAGATGACGGATTGAAGTTCGGCTATACGAAGAACCTGGGAATCTCAAATCGACCTGATAAATTCCAGGATCTGGAAATCGATGAGTTTGAAGGAGCTCTGAAAATCCACGACCTCGCTGTCTATCCCTTAGAACTAGCATCAAATCCAGCGCAGATAAGACTAGAGATGATCGAGAGAGGTAAGAAGTACGTTTGTATGACGCGCAATACATATTTAGAGACCTGTGGACCGGCTATGCGGGAGACGATGAATGACCGATATGAAGTCAAACGCTTCCAATTTAACGTGAGTTAGATTTCTTGTATCCAGAACGACGAGGATTGGCGCGAAGATAAATAGCAGTTTTGGCATGACGCTGGGTTGGGTATAAGGCTTGAACAGAGCTTTACCCATAGGAGCCACGCAAAAAAGTGTCAATTCCAGCGCGAGCTATAGTCTGCTATGGAATCGGTATCTTCTGCTTTTGTCGATACATTCCAGCACGATTTGTAGCGGAAATGGCGTTCACCTTGACACCAAGCCAGCAAGGTTTTTACAGTGGCTTACGTTCTAACATCGATTCCAGACGCATGGCCGTGCAATGGTTGACACCGCGTCATACCGAGCCAATAATCCGAACACGCAATACACAACCAATGTGCATTCTTCCATCGAAAGGAGCACTCTTACTGATGAACAGCTAATGATATGTTCGCCTTTCATTGGTGGTTTTGGGTTCGGTGACAAGATATGGGGTAAATCACGACCCCGCTGTCTTTGCTTCCTGGTATCGCTGAAACAAGTACAGGCAGTTTTGCCATTTCGCGCCTCAAAGAAGTCGTCTGGACCGACGAGCCTTTCAATTCTCTGGTGATGGGAGAAAAGCCAAAGACTTTGATTCATTCTCTCGTCAAACAGCATTCTACCGCAGAGACAGGCTACGACGACGTAGTGCAAGGCAAAGGTCTCGGTCTTATCGGCCTCCTTAGTGGTAATCCTGGCTGCGGCAAGACCTTGACCGCAGAGGCAGTGGCCGAAGTCGCCAAAAAGCCATTGTACGCAGTCAGTGCCGGCGAGCTAGGAACTGACGTCGAGAAAGTCGACAAGCAATTGAATCTGATCTTAGAGCTCTCTCACCAATGGTCTGCGGTACTTCTGTTGGATGAGGCAGACGTGTTCCTTCAAGAGCGAGATACTAAAGATGTGACGCGTAATGCTCTTGTGTCGATTTTTCTACGGCAGCTCGAGTACTTCCAGGGAATCCTGATCCTCACGACTAATCGCATTGGAAACTGTGACCCGGCCTTCGAAAGTCCGTAGTGGAATTGTCCTTGTAGGAAGGGGACAAAATGCTGATCTCAACGATTTTAAACAGGTCGTATCCATTTCTCCATACACTACCCCGATCTTGACGCCAAAGCCAGAAGAATGATCTGGAAGATGTTTCTCCATAAAGCTCTCGACGGCACCAAGATCGAAACCCAGTTCAGCGAGGGTGACATAGACACGTTAGCGAATAATGCATTGAACGGACGCCAGGTCTGTGGCAGCCGTTTACCATATTTTATCGTTGGAAAATGCTGACATAGCATCAGATCAAACACGCCGTAGGAAGCGCCAGATCCATAGCGCGCGAGAAGCAGCAGTCCTTGGACATTTCACACATAGAATCGGTGCTCGAGGTTGTCGAAGCATGGAATGTAGCCAAAGCACGGTGATAGGGGATGGGATCTAACTGGATGCAACTGTCTCTAATCTCCGCTTCCGGTCAAGGAAGAGATCCTGTAGCTTTTTAAAGATGGGGGATCATCAATTATGCCTCTGAACAAACCCTCGCTTTGGCTTGTGAGAGAAAGACATTATTGCTTTGCATTAGTTCAAGCGATCCTTGCCTTCGATCGATGGCTGGCTTCCTCGACCTGTGCAACTGCTTCGTCTCTGATCCGGTCAGATGTCAACTCCCAACGCGTAAGGTCAAATCATAGCAGCTCGAAACCGCTGTATTCGACACATTGTTTACGAGCATAGCCAAAGACTATCATCTAATAACGGGTAACAATGTGCTCGACGATCGCCGAGCTTAAATTCTATATCAAACCTGTCAAAGATTCCATCTCCGCCTTTCGAATCATGTCCTTGTTGCAGAAACCTGGTGTACTGCTCAGAAATGCGGAACAATCCAGACAGGTCTGATGCCAGCAGCGGTCATCGAGAAGGCTGAGTTTCTTGTTATCTTAAAGTAGTTTTCTTCTTACCTACGAGCTAGCCTTCACTCAGCCCTTCCCCTACCAATACCCTCAGCAAATTCCCTTCTTTCATGAACCATTCCCAATCTTCCCCGTCAGCCCTTCTCATGATTTCGTTCCCTAACTGTATAACCTCCCTAGTCTGCATCTCATCCCCCCAAGGTACTCGGCTCGGCCAAAACGCAAGGTGAGCACCCACATGGACAGCCACTCGCTTGAACCAAGCTTTCGATAATCCTTCCCTCTCTTCTCCATACCCTGCTAAGAAAGAAGCCAGCAACCCCCTTTGTCCGCGGAAACGGTCGAGTAGATAGGATTCGGCGGCAAATTGCCCCACATCCGTCGCCCCACAGCCTCTTCTCACCATCTCCCAATCCACTACCATTAGCTGCTCTGGGGCCGCACTGACAATGATGTTACCGGGCCAGAAATCGCCATGGCAGACGCATTCGTCGTCGCTCTGTAGCAATTTGCCGTACTCCCCATCGATACGCTCCCCGAGCGAGCTATCGAGGTTGTATTGGCTTGCTGTAGATGCAAGATTAGAATAACAGAAACGGTAGACATGTTTTGCAGTTTGATGATCTCCAATCTCGACATCAATGGTCTTCTGATGCAGGCACGCGAGCCATTTCCCCATCTCCTTTCCAATCGTTTTTACGTCAACTCCTGCATCTTTATACGCATCTTTCAGATTCCTCGCTCCTCCATCTTCCATCAGTAATACGTGGTTTTCCGGATCATACTCGTACACCTTTGGCAGCTTTACAACTTCACTTTTCGGCAGCAAGTTGGGGAGTCTACTCAGCACCCCTTTCTCAAAGTCCATCCGATCCACCGCGAATGGGAAACCTGGATTGGAGGCTACGTGTGGTTCGGCATGCTTGATGATTTTGGTCGTTGCGGTGTCTTGAAGGTGAAGGCGGTACATGTAGTTTGCGGTGCCACCGGCGAGCTTTTCCACGGAGGCGACTGACTCGGATGATTTGTAGGAGAGGTATCGCTGCATGCCGTCTGTGGTGGTAAGATCCATCGTTTGGGACGAGATGAAAGGACAGTGAGTAAGGAAAGAAGTGAGAACAGGATGGCTGAATTTTGTAAATTGGATCGTGAGAGCGTGATATTGTATATGAGTAGAACTGGAAGTAAGACTGAATAGAACTCCATCTGCCCGAGGTAAACGTTGCAGTTAAAGTATGAATTAGGTGCTGCGGCTGAACAACCAAGACGAGTGAGTCATTCTCGACATGACTTGCGCATCAACCTCGTATCATACCAAACTATTGCAACTTTTACATAAACCCTTACAAAAAACCTAGCCTAGACTTTCTAGTACTGCTGTGGTACATCGCATACCCCGTGTCCATTGTCCATAGGCGCTATCCCCCCAACCAACCACCCTCGCATATGGAATACACCTTGGTACCTAAATCCAAGACTGAAGGCAATCATTGACATGAGCATTGAGAGCGTACGATGAATGGCTTGTACAGGTGGCGATATCCAGAATAGTCTTTTTTGAATAGAATATATGTTCATCTTTGTATGACTTGGGTTGCTGCTTTCGCGGGTACGAGGATGGGATGGTGGGTGTAGTTTGGAAGTTGAGCTAGAAGAAAGAGCGGGGTGTGGATCTAGGGAGAATAATTCGTAGAAGGTGGTGAAAGGATGGGAGAATTATGGGGTGAGATGTTTTGAGGCAGTACTTTGCCCTGCTGTCATAGATCCAGCTACTTTCGGCGTCTAAGAAGCCTCGATATCAGCAGAAAAAGGCCTTCCCATGTCTATGATACCGCCTTCGACATAGCCTTCACGCAGTCTCGATACTAGAGCACGATTCTTGCCCGTGCCAGATTGCTGTGCCACGAGTGAACCAAGCAGCATAAGGGCGACCATGAGGCCTCGACGCTCCTCATCGAGCTCCCCGACTGAAGCGCTGATCGGCGGTCTCGAAAAAGCGCTGCAAACCCTTCGCTGAGCGCTCGTGGCCGTTGAAGTGAACAATTTGGATGATGTCGAGGTCACTGTACAAAACCTAGTATGACTGTCAATCTTTTGCGACTAGGTAGAGGAGTATTGTGTACTTACATGTCCATCGTTTCTGTCAACCGGATCTCGGGGCTGTCAGGCAGTACGAATTCGTGGATGGCAATTTTTGCACCTGGTTTCATCGCTGGGACATGTTTTTGCAAGATCTCATAACTGTCCCTGCTGTGTGACCAAACAATTTCCGCTTCATAGATACCTAGATCCTTCGACATATCTGAACAAGTATCAATGCGCTGGGAAAACACCATCCATGTTTGACTACTGTAGGGAATCATGGTACGAAACGGCTCTTTAAGTAATTCTTTTATGCTTATGCCTCCAAAAACACACATATGAAAGTCCTTCTTAGTCTTCTGCAAAAGCCTACTAGTGGTGGCATGTCCCTCACTTACCAATCAGCACAAAATCCTGAATGGACAACCAATGTTCTCGAAGTCTGTAGAGAGTACGTTCATTCAGAGATATGCGAAGTCCCATAAAGGGATCAGAAGAGATAAAGCAGAATCATAAAAGCCAGGAGGCTACCACTAAACAGCCATTGATTCTGACAGTCAGCCTGCCTTCAAAGTCTCGAAAAACTTTGAAATATTGCTTCCTTTAACAATACGACAATTCTGCATCGAGATTAAAATCTAGGAATAATAATCCGGGTCTTTGCTGGCTTTTTATACCATCTTCTGAAGCTGGCTCATGGATCTTTCCAGGCTTATATATGAGGTGCAAACAGAGAATGTATGGCTATGATAGGAACTACGGATGTACTACGTAGGGAGTCGAAAACTCAGCATGCCTACAAGCATTTCCAACCGAAGGATTGCCTCAACTAGCTTCCCAACATTCCTTCTGTTCAAATGCGCTCTGCGAAAAGTAATCTAATCTGGGTGCACGAAAATTGCGCGCGAGGATGCAGTCGAGGTGCGGCCGTTCAAGTTGACTTCGGGTGGCTGAGGGCCAACACACGACGATCATGCCAACTTCTTTATCACTTGCATGTCTCAAGATTATAGGACCACAACAGAGTTCTGTCCTATAAGCGCATCCAAATCTCTCTCCAAGGCTTCAGCAAATGCCATCGCGAGGATTGTCCGGCTGTCGCCTGCTAAGGGGCTTGCATGCGCAATCACCCAGAGATCTCCAACAGCAATCTTCCATCGCGAGACTCGATAGCTGAATGCTTTTGAAACACCGCATGGAAAGCTTATCCTTTTCTGCAGCTTCCAGAAACAATGCTAGTCGCTATGCTCTTGAAATACCGGTCTCGAGGATTGGGGTACTCCGTTTCGTTTAGTTGGGGCCGCCCCCAGGGCATGAGGCTGTTAGATCTGCCTTATCCTTGAAAATCCAACCCTCACTGCTTCCAATGCAGGCAATGAATCGCTTTCTATACCGCTATCGCCTAAAGCTACTTCGATCGAATTGAAAAGGGCTGCATTATAGATATTCTGCAGACGGAGATTTCCGTTCAACAACATCATGGCGAGTCACTCGACCAGAGGATCCTCAAGATTTCAACCATCCTTCGCGTACTGCCAACTCATTTCTACAGGATTAATTCAGCTCAGTGGGGGCTGTTCTCCGTGCTATTGTTGACATGTGCATAGCCGCCGCTATGACGAAGCAAATAAGGAACTTCATGTCCGACGTACTACTAGGCATGATGATGGGTTGACGCCTGAAATTTCGCTTGAAGAAGGAAGCAGGCTCGGCGGTGGAAAGAGCTATAGGTTGCCAGAAATTGGCTTTCCTTTTTAACTTGAAATCCACCGCTCAACTTGCCAACAGTCATCAGTGTTTGTGATTGACGGGTGATGGCTCCAAAGACGAACGTGTATCTCTTTGGAGATCAGATCGTTGATATTCATGCTTCGCTTCAGGAACTCTATCGATTGTCAAAACGGTCAATCTTTCTATCACTTCTACTTCAGTCAAGTACAGACGTTCTGCAATCAGCCGTGGCCAGTCTTGTTCCACCAGAAAGGCTCTACTTCTCATTTAGAACTCTACTAGACCTAAGCGAATCCCACTCCCATGGCAGTCACGGACATAGTGCAGTGACAACAGTACTATTATCAGTGGTACAACTTGGATGGCTTTTGGTGTAAGTTGCGAGCTTTGAGGGCCTATATTAGAACTGAGACGTTAACAAGCGTTCAGTCAAGCCGATCAAGACCATGAGATACTCGATGGCTCGACCCCCAAAGTTTTACTTGGTCTTTGCACCGGAGTACTGCCAGCGATTGCGGCAGCTTTCGCTAACGGAGTTACGGAGTTGCTCAAGTTGGCACCAGAAATCATACGTATATCATTAAGACTTGGCCTCAGTGTATCCCGCCGAGCCCAAAACCTGGAACAAGGCTTAGGTAGCTGGGCTTCCATGGTGTCTGGCGTTCCCTTGGATGAATTGAGGGCCGAACTCCAGCAGCTTCACGAATCTCATGTGCGCACCCACGCTAATTTCCCTGCACGACCAGTGGCTGACCCGAGACTAGAAAATACCTTTACATAGGCAAGCATATATCAGTGTGGCTGGAGCGTCCTCCATTACTGTCAGTGGTCCACCTTCAACACTACAGCACTTGTTCGAAACGTTGACTAGACTACCGCATGCTCGGAGGTACCCACTTCCTCTTACAGCCGCTTATCATGCTAGCCATCTTGACGAATGTAACATCGATGAGATCATTGGGACATCACCCATATTGGACAGACATGTGGCATCCATTGTACCCATCATTTCCACCAGCTCCAGACAGGTAATTAGCGGCAATGGTGGGATACGAGAGGTACTGTGCAGGGCCTTGGACGATATTCTCCAGCTTCCAATTGATTGGTCTTTGATACTTGAAAACTTGACATCGTTTTCAAAAGATATGGATGTCACACTTTCGGCCATAGGACCGACGAACGCAATTAGCTCTGTTGAAAGGGCCTTGAGACCTATCCTGGTACGGAATATCGCTGGAACTACTTCGAATGATCAGGTCTTCCATCTGCTCGAGCATCGACGTGCATCCGAAGATATCGCGATTGTTGGCTTGTCGGGAAGGTTTCCGGGGGCTGAAAGCCTTAATGAGTTCTGGCAGGTCCTAGAGAATGGGCTTGATTTACACAAAGAGGTATGGCCTGTCCACTTCATCTGAAGAAGTCTAGCCTGACGGATAATTCTCCAGGTGCCAGCTGATCGATTTGACGTCAAAACTCATTGTGATCCAAGCGGACAGAAAAGGAACACTACAATAACTCCATATGGATGCTTTCTAGATCATCCAGATCAATTTGATGCGCGTTTGTTCAACATGTCTCCTCGCGAAGCTGCGCAAACCGATCCAATCCATCGACTTTTGTTGATGACGGCATATGAGGCGTTGGAGATGTCAGGTTATAGTTTTGACCGCACCCCTGCCACTCATCATTCCAAGATAGGTACTTACTTCGGTCAGAGTAGTGATGACTGGCGTGAAGTAAACGCCTCGCAAGATATTGACACCTTTCATATCACGGGCGGTATTCGCGCGTTTGGGCCGGGACGTATCAACTACCACTTTGGATGGGAGGGCCCGAGTTTCAGCCTCGACACGGCCTGCTCTGGTAGTTCAGCTGCGATTCATTTAGCATGTTCTGCCTTGATTTCACGACAGTGTGATACCGCCCTTGCAGGAGGTGCCAACATCATGACAGCCTCGGATCTCTTCGCCGGACTAAGTCGAGGAGGCTTTCTTTCACCTACTGGGTCATGCAAAACTTGGGACGAAAATGCCGACGGTTATTGCCGTGCTGATGGAGTTGGTACCATAGTTCTCAAGCGTCTTGAAGATGCTATTGCAGATCGAGACAACATACAAGCCGTCATCAAAAGCATTGCAACCAACCACTCAGCCAACGCAACATCAATAACACACCCCCATGCAGAAACCCAACAGAAATTGTTGCGGCAAGTTCTCGAAGAGGCGTCCCTCACGCCGGGAGATATTGACTACGTAGAGATGCATGGTACAGGGACTCAAGCGGGAGATGTCACCGAATGTCTATCGGTCATGAATGTCTTCGCTGGGAATCGAAAGAGAGACCACCAGCTTTATATCGGGACAATCAAACCAAATCTTGGGCATAGTGAAGCTGCTTCCGGCGTAGCTTCGGTGATCAAGGCTTCGATGATGTTCCGCACGAATATCATCCCTCCACATGTGGGCATCAAGAGCTCTATAAACAACAATTTGCCCCCACTGTCATCGCATAACATTGAGATCTCTAAGGTCCGGATACCTTTCACCGCTAATCCTGATGGTGATGGCAAGAAGAGAATAGTGGTGAATAACTTTAATGCAACAGGAGGAAACACGAGCTTAATATTAGAAGCCCCACCGGAGCGGCATACTATCGGACAAGATCTTCGTACTTCGTATGCGGTTGCGGTCTCTGCGAGAACGCCCAATTCCTTCAGGCAAAACATTCAGCAGTTGGTAAGCTACCTGATAAAGAACCCGCAGATAAAGCTTTCGGATCTTTCCTACACTACCACAGCTAGACGCATGCATCATGTCTTCCGAAAAGCCCATGCTGCTACTAGTATCTCTGAGGTTATTCAACTTTTCAAGAAAGACCTTGCGAACACAGATGAACCGAAACGGATCAACAAAGCCCCACCGGTCGTATTCGTTTTCACGGGTCAAGCTTCACAATATTCAGGCATGGGCCTACAGCTTTTCCGAACTTGCCGAGTATTTCGCGATTCTCTGGCTACGTTTGATTCAATCTGCAGAAAACTTGGTTTCCCTTCTTTCCTTGACCTGATCACTAAAAGCGATCTTGATGTCACAGCATGTTCTCCAATTCGTTCTCAGCTGGCATTAGTTGCACTGGAAGTAGCTTTGGCTACTCTGTGGCAGTCATGGGGTTTCCGGCCGGATGCTGTTGTCGGTCATAGCCTGGGCGAGTATTCGGCCTTAGTAGTTGCAGGGGTACTCAGCGTTACAGATATGTTTTTTCTCGTCGGTGAACGAGCCCTCCTGCTGGAAGAAAAGTGCACAATTGGGACTCATGCTATGCTGGCAGTGAGTTTGTCTTCCGAGTCGCTCTACCAGGTATTCTCAGAGCTTCCCTTTAGTTCATGCGAGATTGCATGTTTCAATTCGCCAAATCAGACCGTTGTTGGTGGAATTTTCAAGGACATCAAGGCATTGAGTCAACATCTCAAAGAAAATGGCGTCAAATCCACCCTGTTATGCACACCCTACGCATTTCATTCGGCTCAAATCGATCCGATCCTCCAAAGTTTTGAGGCTACAGCCCAACGAGTTCATTACGGCGCTCCTACAATTCCCGTTATATCAACTGCCATGGGAACAGTTGTCCAGGAACTAGGAGTGTTTGGTGCTCAATACTTGGCGCAGCAAGCACGGAACCCTGTGAGTTTTGTGAAAGCTGTAGAGGAGTCTCAGACTATTAAAGTGATCAACGAAAGAACCATATGGGTTGAAATTGGTCCTGAACCTTCGTGCAGTACCATGGTCCAGACTATTCTGGGTCTGTCATCCGAGCGCACTCTCCATTCGCTGAGTCGAAGGGAAGAGAACTGGCCAACTTTGTCCAAAAACGTCGCGAAAGGTTATGATTATGGTGTTAATGTCGATTGGAGCGAACACAGCCGAGAATATGAGGATGCCCTTAGCTTACTAGAGCTGCCCTCCTATGCCTTTGATCTCAAAAGCTACTGGTTACAGTATCAAGGTGATTGGTCAATCCAAAAAGGGGTCTCTTCCCCTACTACACAGGCCCCTCAATCAGCTCCACCTTTCTCGACTTCAACCCTGCACAGTATCGAAAGCGAAGACTTTTCTAAGGAGCGTGCATCTGTCAGTTTTATGTCGGACTTGGAAGAGGAGAAGCTGCGCGGGGCAATCCTCGGACACATGGTCAACAATTGCGGCTTGTGCCCAAGCTCTATATATGCCGATATGGCACTGACTGCAGCCTCTTACATATGGACCCATACTGAGCACAGTACACAAATCCCAGCAATGGACGTTTCTGGAATGAAAGTCTTCAAACCATTACTCCTCAATAATAGTGGCGCAAAGCAGCTAGTGAGATTAAAAGCCGTCAGAGATAAAGGGTGTCCTACCGTCGAAATCGGCTTGAGCTCTCAAATGGGTACCGAGGTGACAGATCACGCTACCTGCTCGGTTATTTATGGAAATGGAAAAGAATGGATGTCACAGTGGGCCATGTCAGCGTATCTCATTCAATCCAGGATCAAAAGCCTGATGTTACCTGATAACGCTGGCAAGATTCACAGAATCTTAAGAGACATTGTCTATCAACTCTTTTCTACTCTGGTAAAATACGATAGAAAATACCAGGGGATCGAAGAAGCTTTTATGGACAGCGAGATGCTCGAGGCTACTGCTAGAATACGTTTCCAGACAACGACAGAAGATGGACAGTTTACGTATAATCCCTATTGGATTGATAGCCTTGCGCATCTGTCTGGCTTCGTCCTCAATGGTAATTGTCGAATGCCTGAAGATGTGGTCTACATCTCTCATGGCTGGGACAGTATGCGGTTCGTGAAACCACTCGCTCAAGACAAATGCTATCAGACCTACGTACGTATGCAGCCGGCAGGTCCTCGAGGGGTTATGTCTGGTAATGTCTATGTCCTAGAAGATGACGAAGTGATTGCTCTTTTTAGCGGTATTCTGTTCCAGTCTATCAAGAAGAAAGTACTTTATACCCTCCTTCCCGGAGATGTGGTTGTACCATTTGTCAACAAATTAACGCCTCCGAGCATCATCGTGTCAGCACCGCTAAAAATCGAGACTAGTCCTTCAGTCCGAGACGACATCTCATTTTCTCACATCATTTCTTGTATCGCAGGCGAGATTGGCGTTGATCCAAGTGAGTTGATGGAGAGTGCGGATCTGGCCGACTTGGGAGTTGATTCGCTACTGACAATGTCAATTCTTGATACACTTCGAAAACAGTTGGCGTATGACATTCCAAGCTCTCTCTTCGCGACCCACCCAACGGTAGGAGATTTAAGGAAATACTTTGAACATGCCTTCTTGTGTAAGAGGCCAGCTGTTAGCTTAATTGAGAGCTGTAGCGTATCTAGCGACGAGAAATCACAAACGAGTTCATCCCAACCAACTACCATCGCTACAAGCCCGTCTGAGCCTGAGGATGTGGCAACAGTCTTCAGAAATGTCATCGCATCCGAGCTTGAGATAGCAGTCTCCGAGATCGAACCAGGCGTTGAATTTGCAGATCTAGGTGTGGACTCGCTACTCAGCCTATCCATCCTCAACACCCTGAAATCAAAAATTGGCCAAATTTTACCATCAACATTCTTTCATGACCACCCTACTTTTGCCGACATCCAGGCTTCGTTTAGTAGACCGTCTCAAACCACGGTGAAACCAGCTAAGCCTCTGAATGCCCAGTCCTCTGCCCCAGAGTGTACCTCCGTGCTCCTTCAAGGACAATTGAAGCTGGGAAGACCGATTTTGTTCCTCTTCCCTGACGGCTCAGGGTCTGCAAGCTCCTATGTTAATATCCCAAACCTCGGCGTCGAGGTCGCCGTGATCGCTCTCAACAGCCCTTTCCTCAGCAATCCATTGAATTTCAATATTCCCCTAGAGGCCGTGGCCCAATCATACTTCTTCGAAATTCTGAAACACCAACCTGAAGGCCCCTATCTTCTAGGTGGGTGGTCGATTGGTGGTACCTATGCGTATGATATAGCCAAGCACCTCCTCTTGACGGGCACTAAAGTCGCAGGCCTGATCCTCATTGACGCGCCGTGCCCGGAAACAATGCCGCCATTGCCGTTAGAAACCGTGGATCTTCTCGAGCAAATCGGGACATTCGACAGCATCAAGAGGAAGGGGCCCGGCGTGCCAGCCAATGTCCGCCAACATTTCGTCGCAAGTCTGGAAGCGTTGAAGAAATACCATCCTTTGCTTCTGGGACCATTAAAAACTTCTCCGCCATGTGTAGCCATATGGGCTCGTAACGGGGTGTGGGAGTCTGTCCCCGAGCAGAAGCGGATGAGCTTAACGGGGAAAAAGGAGCGAGTGGAGAATAAGGCGCAGGATTGGATAATGGAGCCGAGGAAGGATTTTGGGGGCAATGGGTGGGAGAAGCTGATTCCGGGTATAGAATGCGAGATTGTTGATGGGGATCATTTCTCGATTATGCGAATGCCTAAGGTAAGTTTTACAGTAATCCCTAAGCTAATTTTAGTCTCCTTGCACAATCGCTAATCGATTCCTGCGCCTCAGATCAAGGCTTTGGGCCAAATAATCGGCACGGCTGTGCAGAGATTCTTGCAAAAGGCCTAAGTCGTCTTTGGAATTTTTTTGTCGATGGCTTCTTCGCAAGATATCATCCCGCTGTTTCAGTTGTCGTTTTCGTTGAAGGTTTCCCTTTTCCAAACCATCATAAAACATATCATTTGCTACCACATCGGAAACTGTCTTCCACTTCTGTAAATTCCTGTTGTCGCACCGAAAGTTTTTTTTATAGCGCACTGCATCTTATCAAATCACCCATGGTTTTTGTCCGCCCCTTCATGCTCCATCGAAAGTACGCCATGGCCAGACAGCTAGGGATTGTCAAAGAATTTTACAAGCCAGATAATCATGCCGGGTGGGTTCGAGCATGTTGTTGCCTGCCCCGTTTTCGGTGGACTTTCTTGGCAGCTCGTAGAGGCTGTGATTTCTTAAGTTTTCTTTTCCTCCTGCCGGGCATAGCTCTTCGTCGCCCATTCTATCGGTGTGATTGCACAATGTACAACTGGTCTACGGGATATACTGTCTAGGATTTTGAGTCGGCTGCTTGCAGCAGGATTTCCTTGAGCTCATCTGACTGGGTGTGGAAAGTGGATTCAGGTTACAGCGACTACTAGAAGAAACAACAGTGTGGTTTTTTTAGCTCCAAGAGCCTGTTTCACACAGAGAGCTTTTCCATACTACATACATCGTCAGTACGACTCTATGTGTATCCATACGCATAGATAGTATGCTGTGCTTCATAGCCTTTGGCTGCATAAGCACGTTAAAATGAAGAAATAAGAAATTAAAATTAAAATTTCCCTCCTGCTCAGCCTCCATACAGAAGGGAAAACCTCTGACCTAACCAATACCTCAACTTTCGTTTCGCGCAATCCTCTGACCGACCAACCAACCCGTCACCATCACACCGCCGCCTTCAAGGCCTCCAACGATGTATACCCATCACAGTGCTCCCCCTCCCCCTCTTCTCAACCCTAACCACCATCCTCCCCTTCCCCCTCCCACTCCCCCTTCTCCTCCCACAGCCCAGTACCGAACACGACCACCCTATCACCACCCATCCAACCCCCCAACCTACTTTAAACTACATACCTCCCTGGCCCCCAAAAGGCATGATGGGAGGCGTTCTTCCTCCAGCGAGCGGCTCAAGCAGTCCCTCCAGCGAGCCAACTTCCCCCCCCCCCCAAACCTTGAACCTAAATAACGATACAGGATCCTCGCCCGTAGGTAGGAACGGCCCCAGTATCTCTATCTTAGCGATGCAACGGCTAGAACGGGGTCTAGTATTAGGTTATGCATGCTGGCAAAGAGTCCGAAGAACGGGGATCCTGCCGGAACCACCCCACCTACCGCAAATGAAACCCTCGCCCAGAAGCTCCTAAATCCGGTAGTCCCGCACGGCAAAAAACATACAACTAGGCTTAAAAAAGCTTTGCTACTACCAGCCCGTAGTATAAATATTCAGATATGTATCTATGGCATATTCCTAGAGTTCTTGCAAGCTATGTATGGCCAGATCTCCCTCCCCATGCCGCTTAGGACCATAGCTTTGCGGGCTACAGAGCCGGAGTTTAGGCAAGAATCTGGTAATGCTGCTGCAAGAGGGAGGTGTTGGTGCCGAAGGGGGGTTTTGGGGGTTTATGGGGGCTGTTATGTAAAGGGGGGGTGATGATAGATGGGGTAGTTTCGGGTAGAAGTGAGGGGTTGTGATTATGGAGGGAGTGTATACTTGGGATGTAGATATGTATTCTCATAGAGACTGGATTGGATTGTGGAATCTGAATGGGTATATGCTTGCTTATGTTCAGAATAGTCTATCCATGAAGTAGGTAGTACTTTGTTTTTGAAGGAATTGAAAAGGAATGGTCGGCTTGTAGCCCGATTTACTCATCCGTCGCTCGGTCCGAATAGGTATATTCGCTAAAAGACTTTTATCATGAGAATGCTTACCAATTCCATCGCTTCGTTGATCATGGCAAGATCACTCGCCTCCACCTAACCTAGCCCCCACCCCCACCCCCACCTACTCAATTCTCCCCCTCTTCATCCCCAACCCATTTCTAACCCGATCCTCCCTCCTCACCACCCCCAACGGCAGCGCGTTTCCCACCCCGAAAAACACAAACACCGCCCACTTCCAGCGAAACGGGTTGATCACAACGCAAAACACGAACCAATAGATAAGCTCGGAGTAGGTGAAGAAATCAAAGGCGCCGGTGGGGGCGTGGGACTTGAGGAAAGTGGTCATGTCAATCCATTTCTTCATCCAGAATTCGCTGGGGCGTGTGAGGGGGTCGACGAGGAACATGAGGAGGAGGCGGGTGTAGATGCCGATGTGGTAGTTGCCGACAGTGCCGATGGCATTGATATCTGAAGGGGTTTAATTGGGGGTTTGGATGTTAGGGCTGATGAGGGAGCTTACATGTGCAATTGTTGCAGCAGATTGATAGATGTTCAGGTGGAAAGACCTATCATGCGATTAGCCTTGTTATCTTACTATTCTCAAGCCGCATGAGCCTGCAGTCCCACCTAGAGAGACTTACTTGTAAGTACCAGTTAGGCGGTTGGTAAGGTGGGGAGAATACTTCCTCTGGGAGGAAGTTGAGGCTTGGTCGTTGATAACCTGTAGCCATGATAACCATGTCACCCTTGATCTCTTCCTCTCGCCCCGGCCCACCCTGAGGAACGCCTTTCGCGCGATGGTTGAAAAGGATACCGTCCTCGGTGAAGCGAATGATATCACCACGCAGCCATTCTGCTTTGTTTTGTCGAATCTGATGGAAGATATCTGAATTCACCATTGGGGTCCCGGTAAAAAGCCCACCAGATGCGGGAGCCAGGTCTTTGAGATCGCGATAGAAGAAAACTCGGAGAAGCGATTCAGGAATCCAGGAAAATATAGTTTCTTGGCCAAGTATATTGAATGCGAGGAGGATATCTACGAAAGCGTTTCGTGGTATAATCCATTTGTCTGATCGCGCGAGAACAGCGGTTTTGGCCGCATCGGTATTGACGACAAACTCAAGGGCCTCCACCGCTGAGGCACCCCCACCTATAATGAGGACCTTCTTTCCTGATGCTGTCTTGCCGTCGAGCTTAGATGAATGGAAGATTTCGCCTTTGAAGGCCTCTTGGTTGGGTATGTGGGGCATTTTGGGCTGTTCTTAGATTAGCATTATCCCGCTTGGATAGCGACGAACACCGCTTACATCTCCGCAGCTTCCAACTGCAGCCATCACGCCATCGAACCGACCGTTCGAAGGATCATTGATGATCCAGCACCCCTGCTTGTCTTTGGTGACCGAAGTAACGCGTGTATTGAACTTGGTTCGTTCTTGCAAGCCATATTTCTTCCATAGCTGGGTTATCTGAGACACAATCTGTTGACGGTCTGGATATCCTTTCGTCCATTTGACTGAAGGATGGAATCGATACATGATACTATGGATCTGAAGACCAGAAGTATTGTTGACTTTCTAAAGACAAGGTCAGCAATGTGCACGTTGGGGAGAAATCGTAGACTCACACTCCATATACCTCCGAGACTGTTCTCGTCGCCAGCTTCAAAGATTGTGACATCGAAGCCATGACCGACACAATGAGAAGCAGACGAGACACCGGTCAATCCGGCCCCAATGATGGCAATTCGAGGTCTAGTGAGGGTTGCATTGGGCGGTGGAGGCGTGGGCGAGAGAAGCTTGTCAAGAAACCATTTTTTTTTTTTTTTTTTTTTTGATTCTTACTCGATTCAACACCCATTATGGGCCTATGCGAGATTCTATATATTGTAGCGGGCGCTGCGCTAGCGTAGCGCCCTTTCCGTATCT
>JAABUO010000870.1_pt1 | contig 45771 bp, 55 predicted proteins | sample 5559291 | NCBI WGS metagenome assembly JAABUO01 (sample SAMN10711878, study PRJNA513372) | rock metagenome | isolation source: Antarctica rocks | place: Antarctica: Victoria Land, Finger Mt sud
AGGCTCGTTACGCTACTCGCCGTCGGATCAATAACAGTAAGAATGTTACCTTCGACATTCCTGGTTCACTTGCTGACGGCTTGAGACACATGTAAAACACAGATACGCCTCGCTACAGGCTTAGTTCCGGAACTGAGTACGAAAAGATAAATGCCTGCCAGATCTACGCCATTAATAGCAAGCTTAACGCGTCGAGGAGCCGGAATGCATCGATGCGGGAGTCGCATGCGACGGCTTCCTTACAAATGACGAGATCAAAGCGACGGCGGGAGGCGCGATCTTGCGCAAGCTCAGGTCGCCTGTCGTCGCTTACACTGCAGGTACTTTGGCATGAGGAGTATGATGGAAACTGGATGAACACTAGCAAAAAATCGACAACCGGCGTCGGCAATCCACTTCGCCCGTATGGGAGAGATTATCAAATGTTGCGTCGTAACAATAAGTCGCACACGAAGGTCGCGCACTACATCACAATATTAGCTGGCTTTGTCATTCCAAGTGGCTCAGTTCCATCTGCACGAGCCGCAGAAGTTTCTGCACTAAGCCTTCCAACAGGGTTTACGGTTCCTCCCGAGAGCGAAGCTAGACTTGTCACAAGGTCTTCCGATCAGACGGTTGCGGCAGTATTACAATCAATTGATTCCGAAAAACGTACTATTGCAGTTCGTTGGGATTCAGCTGGCAACCGTTCGGTGTTCACACCAATGCCTGTCGAAACGGCGCCAGATAAAGGTGTAAGCGAGACGACGCCGATGATTCTCGGCATCGTAGCTGCTCCAGGAGTGACGTACGTTAACGTCGGGGTAGTATTTAGTGGCGCTTACAGTGGCCTTTCCGTAGAAGCGCAACGTTGGATTGATGGAGCGGCTCGACGTTGGAATCTTACGGGATGCAATGCTGGAAACAACGAGGATCAGCATGCAAATGGATCTGATAACAACGGTCAAGTTGCTATGACGTTCGATCGGACGGGTGGTGGATCATTTCAAGTGATGAGCGACGATATTGACACAGCCCCTTATGCGTTCGTAGTCAATCGGAATGGGTGTCAATCTCGAGGCCGCGCGGTCATCCTCAATGTGCGTGACGACTGGGCGAGTGGATATCGCGGATATCTTGGAAGTAAAATTGCGCCGACAAATCTGAATACTATAATCCAGCGAATCGTCGCAGTTCGTTGGCGAGGAAGTAAGCTGACTGAACTGGGGGATGGCGTTGCATATGCGATTACAACTCATGGACTCGCAGTTGGAGCGACGGCTGTTCCGGGACGCTTCTCGTCCGAAACAACCAATTTCTTTGGCAATCCTGGGCGTCAGTACAAGTCACCAGTACCTCACGCTGTTGCATGGGACGTAGCTGGTCGACGGAGAAACATCGAAATGAGTGCAACGCGCAGTGTTGCTTATGACGCGGCCAACGATGGCACAATAGTAGGGATGCTTCAAAACGCGGACGGCAAGCATTATGCGTTCCGCCGACATGGAGGATTGGTTCAGCGGCTCGATGACTTGCCACATCCCCCCGGTTGGCGTTTTGAAGCCGCATACTCTATTGGTGAAGACGGTACAATCGTCGGAACCGGAACGCTCAATAATATTCCCAAGGTATTCTCTTGGCGTCCATAAGAGACTCGCGCGCAGATGCTTCAGGGTAATTGCAGCGGTAGTTAGCACGGCGATGTTTGTGCGCAACCATGCTCGTAGCGACGTCACAGTAGCACCTGCGCAGATGAGTTGCAGCTATAAAAAAAGCTACCCATCGTGACTATTTTAAAGCGCCTAAACGGCCGCAGGAAGTCGCATCATACGGCGCGTGTCGGCCGTCTCTGACCGCCGGAGTAGTGGTCCACGATCGCTCGCGGCGGGATCGCTTCGTCAGCCCGTCGTCCGTAGAAGTACACGCTCGATGCTCCGTCCGCGGAATGCCCACGATCAGCGAATTTGTCTACCAGGAAAGCGATCGGCGTCATGGCGAGGCGTGTCGCACTCGAGATGCCTCGGATCGGAACGACGCTCCTGAGCGACGGACCACGCGAGTTCGGTACCGACGCCGGCTACCTGGCCCGACTCGACAAGCGAGAAGCGTCGAAACAACCAGCGGTGGCCACTCTCAGTGAAGCGGGTAAAGTCGAACGGTCCTTCGTGCACGTGCTGGAGGAACGGCGTGTCGGCGTAGACGAGGCCGTTCGGCTTAAGGACGCGATGAATCTCGGCTACGACGCGTCCCGGATCGAGAACGTGCTCGAGCACCGCCTGAATCACCACGCCATCGACGCTTGCATCGGCCAAGGGGATGAGGTGCGCGTCGGCGACGAACTGCGTAAAGCGAGACGGATACACGTCGAACGAGATCACGTCGAGCTTCGGATCATCGTACAGCTTCTCGAGGCCACTTCCGACGGTGCCGCCGCCGATGACGAGAACAACGGGTCGGTCGCCTACGGCTGCCAATGAGACTTCCTCGGACAGTCTCGCTGAAACGCGCGAGGCGATTGCGTTACCCACCGCGAGCCGACCGAGAACGCGTCGCGCGAGACTCAGTGGAGCTTCGGACGCGGGTTCGATGGTGGACACGTCGACGATCGAGTCGTCGGAATCGATCAGGACCGGTACTCCGGCAACTTCTGAGAAGACGTGGCGCGAGAGCTCGCAATTCGAATTCGAGCAGCTTTTCGCTCCGTCAGTCAAGTCTTTTTTGCAACGAGGACACTGGAGGCGATGAAGGACGGCAGCGTAGGGAAGCAACGGCATATTTGAAGCTCGCCTCTTGATCGAGTCGGACGGAGCGAGTAACGGAAAGCCGCCGACGTAAAGGAGTAAATCACAACACGCGATCGAGACGGCCTGCGGCGCGGCGCGCGTCTACCAATTTTGCTTGGGGACCTGTCAAGTCCACCTTAGAGGGGACAAACAGGACGTAAGTCCTAGTCGACGGACCTTTTCGGCCCTTTCTGCCGTTTTTCGAAAGAACGTACGATGTTGCGGAAGATACAGGCTGCATCGGGGAGCAACATGATCGTTAATCTTTACGTCGACCATATGATGTCGACCCCGCCTGCCTCGTCCGAGCAGGTCTACACCGCGACGCAGGAACACCCCAAGCAGTTCTCTGATGCTGCGTCGCGGATTGGCATGACGCCCGCGGAGTATGGCGAGTTTCGTCGGAGCCTGCTCGACGGCAAGGTCACGTACGTGCGGCTGCCGCACCGGCTCGACGCCATGAGCGGCGATCGTCGAGGGTCGGTCTACGCGGTCAAGAATGCGGTCATAACTTCGCCCGGGATGGGCTGGCGCGTAGCGCTCGCCGACGGCAACGTCGTCTACGTGCCGCAGGTCTGCGGGAACATCTCGTTCCTGCGCAATGTAGCGCTCGCCCACCGCCCGAAGCCCGGGATCGTTCCGGTCGTGGCCGCGGCGCACACGCATCGCCGCCGTGCGGGCGCACCGTTCACCCCCGCCGTGGGTCCGGCTCCCGCCGCCGCTGAGACGCCGGTGAGCCTCGTGCCCCCCGAGCAGGCCGTGCCCGCTGCTGAAGCGCCCGCGACCGTCGCGCAGGTTTCGCCCGTCGCCGCCGCTGCCGCGGCGCATGGTCCGTTCGCCGGGATCTTCGCGCTCCCGTTCGTGCTCGCCGGCGCAGTCGTCGGTGCGAGTCACCATGGCTCGCCCGCTACCCCGGCTGCGGTGGTCCCCCCGTGCACGGCCGGCTCGAACGCGCTCAACGCCTGCCAGAGTCACTAGCCGGTTTGACTCCGATACCGAATGAAATGCCCCGCACGACTGGCGGGGCGTTTCTCGTTCGTGCGCCGACATCCGATCGGCGTGGAGATGGACGGGTTCAAACCGACGACATTTAACTTGCAACGCTAGCGCTCTACCAACTGGGGCTACATCCCCGTTCGACGATCCCGACGCGCAGTGTCAGGAAGCGGCACAGAAGCGCCGGCGGGCCGAAATCGACCGCGCCGAGAACATCGTCCGGAGCTTCGCTCGACGCGAGGCTGCTCGATCGTCGGTCGGCCGAGGCGATCCGGTGCCGAACCCGTCTCCGATGCGCGGGCGGCACACGCTGCCGTCGCTGTTAAACTCGGCGGGTGTGTGCATGATGCACGCCGATCTGCATCGAGCGATTTCGGAGGCCGAGCGACCGCTTGAATTTTGTAGTATGGCCGTTCATGCTAAATCGTGTAGGCGTGTCGCGGGCGACGATGCGCCTGCGTAGAGCGCGCGCATGAGGCGCTCGCGTGCGGCGGGGAAGCCTCGGACGGGCGCTCCGTCCGCGGAGGCCCTCTTGCTCCGCGCCCGCAAGGACCGATCCGCGAAGCTCCAGGCGTTGCTCAACCACGAGGACGAGGATCTTGAGTGGCTCGCCCGACGGTTGAACGTCACCTACGCGCGGGCGAGTGCGCTCGTGAGCGGCGGGTGCTCGGTCACCCCGGCCGAGGAGCTCGCCATCGAACGGCTCCTAAGCGGTAACGCATGAGCGACGTGGCGCGCGCACGGCGGGCCGCCCGCGAGGGGCCCTGATTGCAGGGTGGGCGGATCGCTCGGGCTCGACGCCAAGGATGGACTTTGTCCCGGCTGCACGTCTTAAATGCGTGAAACGCTCGGGGGCGCAGAGCCGCCCGGCATTTCGTTGATCGTCGTCCGCGAGATCGAGTTCGGCGCCATGGCGATCATCGCGCATGCGTCGCCAATTCGCGTTTCCATGCATTCTTCTCCGTCCCGAATCGTCGCGGTTCCCTGCCTGAGAATGCAGCTCCGTTCTCAAGCATTGACTCGCCTCTACCGCGCGGCTCAGGTCCAATAGTCTCGCTTCCGAGCGGGCCTCTACGGCGTCCGCCGGTGATGCGAGCGCGCAGCGCCAAGAAGCTGCCCGGAGCGCCGCTGGGTCGAATCCGACCGCGGCGAGCCGATCACTCAGGGCAACGTCGACCGTGTATTGCGACGCTCGGCGGCGGCGATCCGCGACGGCATCGGTGCGACCGGATCGTCCTCGGCGGCGCATCTCGCGGTCGCACGTTAAATCGGCGAGTGGTACGTGACACATGCTGCGGCGCTCATCGATGAGAGCGAGCGGCCCGCATGATACGCGTAGGATGTTCGCTTATGACGGTGCGTGTAAGCAAATCGTACGCCACCGCGCGTTCGCAATTTGGAGCGACGGCATCTGCGCATTCGGTGCGCGCATGAGACGCTCGAGCGACGTCGTCAAGCCTCGGCCCCAGGCCACGTCGACCCAGGCCGAGCGCGACCGCAAAGACGCGTCGATGGGCGCGAGACTCCGTACGTTGCTCAATCGCGAGGCCGAGGACGTCAATTGGCTCGCCCGGCGATTGAACGTCGACCATGGGCGGGCGAGCGCATTGCTGGCCGGATGCACGTTCACCGCAGCCGAGGAGATCGCCATCGAGCGCCTGCTGAGCGGTGCGTAGGGGCGCTATGCTGGTTCTACTGCGACTCCCAACTCTCCAATGGTCTTCTTGACGACAACTAGGCAGATTGCGGCAACAAGTTTGTTGACCGAGTGAGAAGACCGGCTGGCGTTTAATGGGTGAATTAGGTTCCGGTATTCGCGGAGTAGCGTCGCAAAGGCAGAGCGCGATTCGAGAATCCAGCCAACCTCGTTTGCAACGTCGATGAAGTTACCGAGAGACCAGCATTCGTAGCGCGCCGGTTTTCTTTTGTAAAGCGGAGCTAACCGTGCTGATCGTGCGATGGCGTCGTTCTCTAAGCATTTTGCAAGAAGCGCGCCTTCGAGCAAGCTGCCACACAGTATCACTGTAGCGAGATGCGCCTCGGCTATGAAGACCAGAGCCGTCTCATCCCAGAGCAGCGCCAAGTGTCGTTGCAGAGCTACGTCGCTGGTGAGCTGCGTAAAATCAGGCGGGTGGCCGAGTCGTTCCTCGGCATCTCTGCGAAGCGACACGTCTGCTATCAACTCCTCAAGCTCCCTTCCCTATCGCGGTCGGGTGATGCCGAGAACCGGCGGCTCCGGGTACCCTGCGTGCGGGCAGCCGCGCCCTTAGAGGGCGACGATTTGGATGACGACGAGCGCGAGCGGATCGAGGCCGCGCTCGCGGTTGGCTAGCTGACAATTTCAAGTAAAGGCGGATCGTCGTCAAGCGTCGCGGCGGCCACATAGTCCAGCACGATACCGCTCGACCGCTGGCCCGTCACCCGCTTGATGCTCTCGATCGGGATTTTCTTCTTCGCGGCGTTCGTAATGAACCCACGTCGCAGTGAATGCCCGGCAAAGTCACCCGTGACACCAGCCGATGCGGCCCGGCGCCGGAAAACTCGGGCCACGTCACCTGAGTCAAGTCGCGTGGCCGTGAGTTGACCGCGTAGATCGAATGTCCTGAAGACGGCCGCCGCTGGCCCGACGATCGCAAGCCAACGTTCGAGCGCTGCCACGGCGCACAGCTCAGCCTTCGTCGATGTTGCCGGTAGGCGTGGCACGAAGAGTTCGCGCCCCTTCTTCCGCGGATCGTTCTTGGCACTCGCGATCCAGACGTAACATCCCGCCTTCGAGAACCGCAGCCGCTCGACGTCGAGCGCCACGAGCTCGCTGCGCCGAAACGCCCCGGCATAGCCAAGCAGCAGCAGCGCCCGATCGCGCATCGCGAGCTCGCGTCGGGCATTGCCATCAGGATCGCCGGTAGCTGCTCGATAAGGAGCGCTCCTTCTTCCGCACGGACGTCGCTCGGGCGCGGCTCTAGCGGCGCAGGAGCCGGCGCACGAGGGAGTGCTCCGTCGGCGTCTCGAGCCCAGCCGTCGCGTGGCGGCTCGCGATCGCGGCGAGCCGCCGGCGGAGCGTCGGCAGCGAGAGCCCGACCGTCCCGGCCGCGAGCCCGGCCGGCGAGCGGCTCCGCTGGGTCTCCAGGGCCTTGAGATAGAGCGCAAGGGTCTGCGGCGCCGCCGGGAGCGGCGCGAGCCAGTGGCGGCCGCAGAAGGCTGCGAAGTCGGCCCAGTCGTGGGCGTAGGCCCGTTCGGTCGCCGGCGCGTGGTCCGGCGTCGCGAGATCGTGCTCGACGGCTCGCGCGAGCTCGGCGAGGACGGCTCCGCCCCCTTCGAGCGGCCCGATCGTTGCCAAGTTGTTGCCGCTAGCGGCCTTTCCGGCGATCGGGCTAACCTCGGAGCCGTCCACAGGGTTTTCCACAGCTTCTTCTCCGTCGGGAATCGTCGTGGTTCCCGTGCCTGAGAAGGGGTTCTTCTCAGGCACGTACACGACGTTAACGTGTGAGACAGGACGGCTCGCCCCACGGCTCGTACGCACGAAGCATGCCGTTCCGGCCGCTCGACGAGCTCGACGACCTCGACGAAATCGAGCTTCCCAAGCCGCTTCCGCTGCGGCGGATCTGCAGTGCGAAGGCGTGCCGCGGGACCGCGCGGCCGGGCGGCCGGCACTGCCTCGCCTGCCACGCGCGAGCCGTCCGGCGTTACCGCGATCGCCACACTCAACAGATCGCCACCCGCCGGCGCGACGCGGCCGCCCAGCGCGACGAGGCGATCCGGGCGGCGGACTCGGCGCGGGCGAAGCTTGCGATGGCACTGCGGCGGGGGACGATGGTGCGAGGGCTGTGCCAAATATGTGGCACTGATGACGTTATCGGGATCATCAATGATCCGCAGCGGTGGCGTGAGGTGGCGTGGGTCTGCCGGCGTGATCGCGACGTTGCTCGAGAGCGGCGACGTGACGAGGAAGCGCAGCTCGCCGCCAGCCGCGAACGAGCAGCGTGGGCCGAAGAACGAACACGGGTGCTTGCGGCGATCGAGCTTCTACCGCCGGACGTTCGGGCTCGACTTTACGAGCTCGCAGCTCGAGGACCGGCGGGCATCCGACTGTCGCCTGAGGCGCCGCTCTACATGATCGCTCTTATCAGAGCCTTTGAAGATGACTTCTAGCGCCATAGTGAGATAGTGACATAGCGCTAGGTTGAAGCCGTGTTCATATCTTTAACGAGGTATGACGTCTCGGCGTTTCATCCGGGTCTCGGCTGCACTAGGATTCGAATCTGAGTCGAGCTCCGAAGACGGCTTGAACCAATGTGTGGTTAGTGATAGGGAGACGTAGAGACGTAGCACTATCTCTCCGCCATGACCGGACCCCCCGCGCCGATCGTCAATGACGAGCCCCTCGATCTCGAGCTGCTTGATCAATACGCGACTCGTTTGGCCTCCTACTCCAAGGCCAGCTCCGCGACCGCGACGCGGCGAGGCCGCTATCGCCGAGTCGGTGCCCGGCAATCGTTGCCGAGGCTCGGACTGTGAGCCGAAAGCGTCGAATCCTCGCGATCGTCTCCGGCAAGGGGGGCGTCGCGAAAACGTCAACGGCGCTCGCGCTCGCAGCGGAAGCGCATCGGCGTGGTCACTCGACGGTGCTCGTCGACTGTGATCCGATCGGAGCGGCAACGGATGGCTGTGGGATCGACGTCGTCTCGCTTACGGCCTCCGGCCGCGGTCTCGCGGTCGCCCTCGCGGGCGGCCGGGTCGACGAGCAGCTCGTCGTCGGAATCGAAGGCTTCCGAGTACTCGGGGCGACGGCGGCGTTACTCCGGGCTGAGGCAACTGCCCAGGCGACGCTTCCGGACCGCCTCGCCTCGCTCGAAGCGGAGATCGTGATCGTTGACACGCCGCCGGGGTTCGGAGGGCTCGTGCGCGGAGCGATTGAGTTCGCGACGTCGATCGTCGCCGTCGTCACCGTAGAGCCGATGGCGACGCGGTCGCTCGACTATCTCCTGGAGCTGCTCGACACACTCGATGCACGCAAGCGCCTCGCTGGCGTCGTCCCAACGATCGTCGACGCGCGACGCGCGAGCCTCAACGAAGCGCAGCTGAAGGCTATAATCGCGCGTGGTCTTCGGCTGTTGCCGAGTATCCCGCGTGCGATCGCCGTGGCGGCGGCGCCATTTGCCGGCAGCAGCGTCATTGCGGCGGCACCGCGGAGCACCGCCGCGGCCGCGTATAGCGACCTTGCTGACGCGCTGAAAATCTGAAGTCCGACTGGGAACCGATTCTATAGGGCTACGGTTCTATAGTGACATGGGGATCGGCCAACATCATGAGTTCACGACCTGGGTTCAGCGCGTCGGTGAGATCCTGACGGACGGCGGTCATCCGCACGGGGAGCTTCCACCTCCCCACGAGCGCAGCGTCCCGACCGAAGGCTCGACGCGAGTGTGGGTCGGGAAGAACAACTCGATAATCGTGGTCCGCTATGTCGCGCGGCCGGACGCGGTCGACGAGCATCTCATCGCCGGGACGTTCTATGCGCCCAAGAGCTCGAGCGCGGCAGGCTTCGAAGAGATGGTTCGGATGTACGCGATGACGGATCGCGGAGCCGAAGAAGCGGCCATCGAGTTCGCTCGATTTGGAGCTCGCGGATTCGAAGCGTTTGTCGATCCGAATGCGACCTGAGTCACGACAAGGGTACTTATCGCACGTCAGCCGCCGATATGTGAGCCAGGAAGTATTCTCGTAAAATCCATCAGCAAACGGGATGGAAAAAGGATACCTTCCTAAAAACGGGGGTGGCGTCGATCACCCTGATTCTAAGGACTTGACGACGTTTCAGTGAGGCCGAGTCCTCACAAAAGGGGCGACACTACGATGAACGCACTCCTGGCACTTCTCCTAACCGTACTTTCGAATCACGGTGCCGTCGCCGGCTCGAACCATGGTGCCGTCGCCGGTTCGAACCATGGTGCCGTCGCCGGCTCGAACCATGGCGCCGTCGCCGGCTCGAACTATGGCGCCGTCGCCGGTTCGAACTATGGCGCCGTCGCCGGCTCGAACTATGGCGCCGTCGCCGGTTCGAACTATGGCGCCGTCGCCGGTTCGAACTATGGCGCCGTCGCCGGCTCGAACTATGGCGCCGTCGCTAAGTAGGGCACCGACCAAGCGTGAGCGACGCCATCAAATGACTCGCTTGCGTCAATTAAATAGAATAAGTCCCGAATAAGAAAGAGGCGGCTACCATGACGTAGCCGCCTCTTCTTCCATGGGATGATCGTTTCGTATGGGTTTTGACGATGCGCTGATAGACTTTCGGGACGGCCGCCTGAAGATGGCACGCACGAAGCTATCCAAACTCGAAGATCGACGTTCGAAGCTCCTTTTCCTGAGAGTTCAGGGTCGGCTTGGCGAAACGCGCGGGTCTGACGTCGCGATATCTCAAGCCCGCGAGCTTTGGACGTCCTCGCTCGTCGATCTCCGCGACCGCGTTGAAGCTGGCATACTTCTGTCGTTTCTACTCGCTCGAACCGGCTTGGTGGTCGAGGCAGAATCTTGCATTCAAAAGACAAAGCAATTCATCGGACACGCTTCGATCGGGCCAGATCTGGAATCAGAACTGTGGCACGCTGATGCGGTTGTGCTCTTTGCTCAACGCCGATACGCGGAGAGTGAAAGAGCGGCATGGAATGCGATCTATGCAGACCTAGAACTAGGACATCGTACTTCTGAGAATGGAAGCACCGTCGTAGCCATCCAAACCACGAAAGCCCGTGCTTTCCAGGTTCTCAGCCTCATTCGTGGGACGCAGGAGCGGTTCCACGAACAATACCGTTTTCTTCGCGAGGCAATGACGTTGCTCCGCACCGCGCCTTACGCTGATCGATACTTGACGAGCGTTTTGCAAGCCAATCGTAGCTTCTACGCCCGCGACCTGGGAATGCTCAGCGAGATCATCGAGCTACAACTGCTCCCACATGACCATGGCGCCGACGACCTTGCTGAGTTTCGGGTCGAAATTACGCGCAGCCTCGGCTACTTGTACGCCCTCGATGGTCACGACGACCGGGCGATCGCGAGCTTCCACGACGCCTCGACGTTCACGGGATCCGAAGCGAATCGGCTCCTACTAATCTCGGACGCCGCATATATCTCTAGGCAAGCGGTGGTACCGCGACTCTTAAAGGCCGAGTTGATGGATGCTTGCCAAATTGCAGATTCAATCGATTGGAAGTCGATCGATGTCGAGCGTTACGCGCTACATGCGTTTGCTCAAGAACTCGCGCTCGTCAATCCTCAACGAGCGCTCGGCTACATGGATCAATATCTCGAGCCGGAATCGGAATCGAATCCTTTGGTGATCTCCGATAGAAGAGCAGACGCTGAGGCGAAGTATTCTGTCGGTGTCGTTGCTTTCGCAAACGGGCAACGGGACCGCGGTCTCGACGCCTTCGTGAGCGCGTATGAAACATGGGTATCGGTCGGATTTCGGTGGCGCGCAGCCGCCGCTGCGATCGAATTAGCGGACCTACCGGGGCATTCCGCATTCGCAAGCTACGCGGCTCGCGAGAGTCGACAATATCCTAATTCGTGGCTCGGTCGTCGTGCGTTACGGTACGTCGATCTTGTCTCATAAAAGCCGCGTTGAACGGAGATTTCGCGAAGAACGGACAATCGAAAGAAGAGACATAGAACTATATCCCCATAACCCGTGTCGAAGACGCCTTCTTACTCCGGCGCTTTCCTCGTTCTCTTCGGGTCCGGTCGGCTCGCGAGCTACCTTTTGGAGCGTCGGCTGCACCGCTCAGCGAGGTGGTAACGCCGCCGGCGGTGCGTTTCTCCGAAGATCGGTGTCGGCAGGGTCATAGCGATATAGGGATAAGTCCCTAACTATGCCTAAGACGACTTACGCGAAGCCGGCGGCACGCCTCAACGTCGCCCAGGCGTTTACGCCCAACGACTCACCGAAAGACAAGGCTGCCCCGAAAGTCGTCCGCCGCGGCGTCTACATCGCCGTTGGGGTCGACCGGAACATCCGCAAGGCGCTCGCGGCGCTCGATCTCGGCGACAAGCCGTCTTCGTACTCCGAGCTCGTCGAGATCGCTCTCTCGCGACTCCTCGAGCTCGGGCAGCCTGCTCTCGAGATGGTCGTCGACGAGCGCCACGCGCAACTCGACGCGGCGAAGGCGCCACGGGCGTCGTGATCGCCGTCGTCGTCGCGATCGCGGCCGCCGCGATCGTCGCGTATTGGATCGGAAGCGCGATCGACCGGCGCCGACGAGCTCGCAAGCGAATCGTCGACGGCCAGCTCGCCGCTCGCCGGCAGATGGCCGTACGATCGCGCGAGCCCGTTCTCGCGCCGGCACGAGTGCTGCCGCCCGCGCCCGGCTCCGTCGAGGCCGTCCTGGCGCACGCGGATGCGATCCTGAAAGGTCGCCGATGAGGCGCGCGCAGATGGGCCACGCGGTTCTCGATCCGAGACCGGCAATTACGTGCTGAAGAGCGCCCGCGAGCTCCGGCTGATCGCGACCGAGGACCGGCTGCAGCGCGCCGTCCTAGCCGGCACGAAGACGGTGGAGTCGGCGATCTCGGCGCTGGAGCAGGCCGTGCTACGGCTCGCGCCGCCGGAGCGCCGTGCGGAGTTCATCCGCTTCTGCGAGACCGATCGGCGCCCGGCGTATGCACGCCTCGCGCGTCAACAGGATCGCGAACCGATCGGACGGTCGTGAGCGGCAGCATCGAAGACGCCCAGGGTCGGGCGGCGGCCGTCCTAACCTCGATGGAACCGACGACGGCGTTCGACCGAGTCGTCCTCGACGTCTACGTCGCTGCATCGGCCGCGGGCGTTCGTTACGATGACCCCGCCGAGCTCGACGCCGACGTCGCTGCGATCGACGCTGAAGAGGCCGCCGTGATCGTCCAGCTCGTCGAGCAATGGTCGCCCGACATGAACTCGCATCTCGTCGAGCTCAAAGCCGAGCGCGACCGTACTGCCCGTCCCGATCTCAAGCGGATCTTCCAGCAGCGCGTCGACGCCCGCGATCGAATAGTCGCGATCGCAGACACGTTGCGGCCTCGCGCCGCACCGCGCCCGGCCACCCGGCCGCTCCCGAGCCGCGTTCCGCAGCCGACGTTCCCCGAGGCGAAGCGCGTGGCGCAGGGCCTCGCTCGGCCAACCGAATGGACAGAGCTGCCAAAGGAATTCGCGCTCCAGCAGATCCTCGAATCGTCAGCGCATCAGTTACGCCTTGAGGGCGACCTGATGACCGAATGGTGCAAGCCGAAGGATACGGCGTCGCTCAAGGCCGATCTCGCAGATGGCGGCTCGATGATCTCGTCGCTGCTGTACGTCGCAATCGGGTTCGTGCTCGCGAGCGATCTGGGATTCGTCGACGTCGATCTCGACGAACTCATCAGCCGCGTCGGGCTCGATCCGCGCTCGCGCGCCGAGCGAGACGTGATGCGCCTCCAGATCTGGAGGGCGCTCAACGTCATCGCCGCGACGCGCGTGATCGGCGCTCGCCGGGTGCGCGTGAAAGATCGTTCGACTCGGAAATACGTCGAGCTCGAATCGTCCGATCCGTTGCTGACAGTCTCGCCTTTCGTGCGGGTCGGGCAGCAAGCGACCTTCGCAATCGGCGTCGCGCCGCTCGCGGTAACGATGTCGCTCACGCCGTGGCTTCACGAATGGCGCGGTAACCGCCGCGTGCTCACCGACTTCGGGAACACGCTCAAGGTTACGGCGATTCCGATCGGCCAGCCGAGCGGCGCATGGGCGCGCGCGATCGGGCATGCGTTGCTCCAATTCTGGCGCGAGCAAGCTACGAAGGCGACGTTCAAACGCACCGGCGACGAGCACGAGATCACGGCTCGCTTCCGGCCGTTCACGCGCCGCGAACTCCTGGAGTTCTTGCCCCCCAAGCCTACGCTCGCGACCGTCCTTGCAAGCGCGAATCCGCGCCGGGCGGTCAAGTATTGGGACGACGCGATCTCTGCGCTCAAAACCGCCGACGTCATCGCGCACTACGACGGCGGCTCCCCGGCCGCGTTACCGCGCCAGGGATGGGCGGAGACGTGGGCTACCGAGCCGCTCGACATTCGCCCGCCGGAGCCGGAAATGCGCGACCTCAAGGCGATCTCGGACTCCGCGAAGCGACTCCGGCCGACGAAGCCAGTATCGGAGTCGACGACCTAAATGGCCGACTCAAAACTGTGGGAGTTGGGCTCAAAACTGTGGGAGTTCGACTCAAAACTGTGGGAGTTTGAGCACGAATCGACCCCCACTAATACTATTGCCGCGTCGCTTTTGGTCCCTTACGTCGCGCCGCCTCGCTCCGCTACGGTCGAGCGAACGAGCGGAGACGTCGTCCGGCCAAAATCCCGGACGGCTCCAAGCGCGGTGGAATCGACAACCGCCGCATGCCCTGGCCGCTCTTCATCATCGGGGCTCGAAGCCTCCCGGCACCCCTATGCGCGAATAGCGCCCGTCCGCCGGTTCAAGGGGTGCGGTCACCGGCTACACGTCGGCGCTGAGAGATTGGCGCGAAGAAACGGGAGCGCGTGGTGGCGTTCCCGGCGTTCGAGCACGCGCGTTGATCGGGATTCACTTCGTGGGGGGCCTTCTTGCCCGGGAGCACGTGCAGCGACCATGCCGACGCTGAAGGCGACGGGGACAGTCGTGGACGTGCTCTCTACTTTTCGCGCGAGAGTTCGCGTGGGGGTAGGGGGCGCGTTCATGCTCCCGCCTCTGCACTCTGGCTCGAGAGACCGAACGTGAGTCCCGTACTGTGCACGATATGGTTCTGCGCTGCTCAAGCGTAGCTGCGGTTCTTCGGCTCGCTGGCCGTGGTGAGCTCGATCGTGATGTCGTGGGCCGTACGATCGGTGTCCGCTCGACGCGGCGCGGCTGGAAACGCTCCGGTCTCGCGATCGGGGCGTGAATGGTCGTGCTCAAGCTGCGGCCGGCAAGGGGACGCCCTCGATCTCGGCGTGCTGCTCGGCATCGGTCGCGATCGCGCAGCCGTGCTCGAAGCCGTCGGCGCGATCGTGGGGATCTCGCCGATTCACCTGCAGCTCGTCGCGATCTGAGGTCGCTTGGTCGGCGGCTCGCGTTCACATTGCGCAATATCTCGCCCCGTCCGCCGTGCGTAGTTACTGGTTTAATGGTTAGCTAGAAACCTGTTAATCTGCTGGTTTCAACGCCTGTGGTCGTTTCGTGAAGAGTGACAAGAGGCTGCCGAGTAGCCGCTCGCGTCGCTCGATTGGGTGCTCTGAAACGCGCCGCTGACGCCGGCGAGCGTCGTCGCGTTGATCACTGCGGCTGTCCGCCAGTAAGTTCGCTCGTCGTGCTCAAGCTCCGGACGAGATCTAGCTCGGCGCGCTCAAGAATGAGCTCGCTGCCGGCGAACCGCCGGTCGATCCGGTGTTGCTCGAGAGCCCGGCCGCGATGCTCGAGACGCCGGCCGCTCCGACGATATTGCCCGTCGTTGGCACGCTCGACAGCGCCGAGACCACGCTCGGGCCCGCCAGTAGTTCCAGAACGCTGCTTGATGTCGCGGATGATAAAGAACCCACGCCGAGTCCCCAACCCCGCCAGCGCCAAAAGAAGCGCCGTTTCCGGCGATCGTGACGACGAGCGGCTCGGCTACTATGCTCGATCGTGACGATCCGCGCGAGCGCGCGGTCGTTCGCGGTCTGCTGCGGCCCGCGCTGGGATCCGCGCGCATTGTATCTATGCTCGCTCGGCTACTAAAGTTCGGGCGACTTTGAGAGTGCCAGTACGGTGGCGTAGTCGGCTAATCTGATAGTATTCCACCCGGGAGAGGTTCTTTGATGCAGTCGACTGACGAAAATGCAAAACGCGATAACCTTGCGGACGTTCGGAGCGAAGCTGCGGCGATTGCGAAGGGATTCGAGAGCCACGCGCCTGAGAATCTGGGTGCCGCGATCGAGACTCTCGCGAAGGGAATCGTTCGGATCGTTGACGCGATCAATCAGAAGGGCGATCGTCCCTAGTCGTTGGTTCGCGGTCACCCAAAGCTCGGGCGCCTGTTTAAGCTTGTTCTCGGAACTCCGATTTAGAGACGCCGCTCGAGTCTCACCGTCGGCAATCATTTACTGACGCGTGCCGCCTTGTCGTATGCGTCGTCGTGTGGTCCAAGTGCGTCAACGTCTACGATTTTGTGCTTGTCGTCCACGCGAAAGACGCATCTCCACTCAGTCGTCCGGTTGAACCTGACTTTCGCTGCCCGATGATTTTTGAGCTTTCCGACTTTGAGCGGAAATTGTTTCGGATCGGTTCTTAGGGCTGCCAAAAGGGAATCGAGTTTCGGTCGAAATCGCGAACTTTTAACGCCAAATTCCTCGATGACGGCAGATACGTCACGATGAAATCGGAGTTTGTACGGCTGCCTTTCGCCTCCGGATTCGGTTTCCGAGCTGTTTGGCGGGGGTTCGATCGTCAAGAGCTTCGAGGAACGCGTCCGCGTCGACGTACGCTTCGTCGCCATCCATCGCCCGACGTTCGATATCCGAGTCCGAGTTGCCGGGGTTGACCTGTTGTGTGAGGAGGTCGGCGACGTTCGTCTCGAGAGCGGACGCGATACGACTAAGGACGTCGAGCGTCGCGTTCCCTCGCCCGTTCTCGAGTTCGGAAATGACCGGGCGTGACACGTTCGATCGCTCAGCGAGAGCCGTCTGAGAGAGCCGCTTTTGAGCTCGACGAAAGAGTACATTTGACCTCAAGGCGTCGCGATCGGCGCTTCCCTCGTATTGCTTCATGGGCGACCTCCTAGCCGAAGCGTCGACGCGAGTGTGAGAATCACTCGTGTCGCACCCCTAACGGTAGGTTAACCCCTTCTGTCAAGTATAGGCTACAATCGAGTGACGCGGATTCCAAAGGCCGCTCGCCATTTTGTGAGCGCGAACACTATGTTCCGCGTCCAAGCTCGACGAGGCGACGACCTCGGCGTCGATCTGCGCTAGCGCCTCGCCACATCGCCGCACGTAGCCTACGGCTTGAGCGGCTCGCTCGACCGGCACGTTCGTGACGCACAGCGCGGTTCGGCGCTGATCACGTGAAAGGCCGCGTTCTGTGCCGCCTGCCGCCCGTCGTCGGTTGGATCGACTCCAACAGCTTGCCACAATGACGAGACGCGGGCGTAGCACGCAGTTACGCATCGCCCCACGTGTCATCGGCGACCTGTGTAGCGATCGCTTGCTCGTAGTTTGACGTCGCCCGCCGCAGCTCGGCCGCGATCGCCGCCTGCGCTTCGCGGAGTAGGCGCACGATCTCGGGTCGATCGTCCGGACCGTTCTCGAGCATGCCGATCGCTCGAACAACGCGGTTGCCGGCGAGCGCGACGTCTTGCATCTCTGCGCCCGGGCGCGCGATCGGCGTCTGGCCGCGTACGAGGGTCGCAACGTACTCCGACTCGGTGTATCCGAGGCGAGCGGCGAGCGATCGCAGACGCTCGTCGGCATCCTGCGGCAGCGTGAGATGCACGCTGCGTGTCGTCCGTACGGGCGGTTTTCGAGCCATGCGAGCGTCTCTCCGATCCGTGTGCCGCGCACACACTAACCTGCCCTCCGTTATTTCCTCAATACCGAAGTCCCCACGAAGATTGTCGACTAAGCGGGCCGAAACCTCGACCGGACAGAACCGACGAAGAAGAAGAAGTAAACGAGCACAGTGGCAGAGATGAAGCGAGCGAATAGCGAGCGCCGACCGAGGACTCCGAAGGGAACGCAAGCCGGACGGAAAACGAGCGTATGGCGAGCCATTGGAGGACGCAAACCGAGTGCCTGAGACGCAGACGAACGAGATTGAGGCCGCCCGCGAAGCGCTGCAGCGCGTCGCGGCCGATCAGACGTTCAAGCGCCGGCGCCCGCAGAGCAAGACGGAGAAGATCCGCGAGCTGCGCCCCGAGATCGTGAAGCTCCGCAGCCAGGGTCGCACCTGGCAAGACATCGCCGACGCGCTCGGTGGGACGCTTGCGGCGAGCGCCGACACGATCCGGCTCGCGATCGGCTCGAAGGTCGGGTCGAAGAAACGGACGACGACGCGGGGCGCTGTTCCGCCGACGCCCACGCCCGCCGCGTCCCCAACTGCAGGTTCATCGCGACGCGCGGCGCGCGACGGTGAGCCAGAACCGTCATCTCCTCCGGCGCTGCCGAAGAAACGCTTCGGGCCGCCCGAGCTCTGATTCTCCATAAGGGGTCACATGAAGCGCCAGATCATCTTCGCCAGCGACAAGGGCGGCGTCGGCAAGTCCTACGGCAGCCGCACGTTCCTCGACCTCGCCCGCCGGGCCGGCCGCGCCATCTCCGCATGGGATCTCGACGGGTCAACCGGCAGCCTTGCGTTGCTCTATCCGGATCGCAATCCGCAGGTCGGGGTGGGTATCGAAGACGTCCGGGATCCCAAGGCCAAGGGCGAGTGGCTCGAGGCGCTCTATGGCGCCGCCGACGATGTGCTGCTCGATGTTCCGGGCGGCGCACTCGACGATCTCGCGCGCGTCCTCGATGGTGGCGCGCCGTCGCTCGTCGCGGAAGCGCGCAACGCGGGGCGCGAGCTCGTCGTCGTCTCGGTCATCGGGATCAAACGCGACGCGACCGGCACCCCGCAGGACGCGATCGACCGATTCGGCTCGGCTGTCCATCACGTCGTGCTCAAAAACGGCTACTTCGGCGACGCCGACGACTTCGTGATCTTCGACGGGGTCGATCGGCCGACCGACGAGGACCCGAAGGCTCGGAAGTACGGCAAGACCGGTGCGGTCGTGCGCGACGCCGGCGGCGAAGTCGTCTTCTTGCCGCGGCTCAATCCAATCACCGACGCGCTGCTCGACGTCGAGGGCCTTACGTTCGTCCAGGGCGTCGACGCGCTCGAGCTCCTCGGTCGGCGTCACTCCTCGAACGTCCGGGCCTGGCTCGCGACCGCCGAGACCGCGCTTGCGGGATCGTGGTTGGCTCCGAACGGTGACGTCCCGATCGCGAAGGCGACGCGAACGCGTGCAGCCGCGAGCGTTGGGTAGCGGTGATCCACGCGTTGCTCGTGAGGCGTTTCTCGACTCGCTGACGACGGACGAGCAGCTGCGCGTGCTGCGGCAGGCCGAGAAGGTCGGACCGATGCCGGACGATTCGGATTGGCTCGTCGCCTACGCGGCGTCGCGCGCGGTCGCTCGAATCGAGGCGGCCGCGGCGGGCGCCGAGGCGCGGATCGAACGCGCGGCTAGCAAGGGCTCGCGAGAACCCGGACGTGCGGTTCTTCGCAATCGGGGCCCGGCGCCCGAGCTCTTCGCATTTGCCCTCGCCCTCGCCTCATTTGCAGGCGTCGCTGCGTTCGTGGCAAGATCGCCTCGAGGGGTGTCGTCGCTCGTCGTGTATGCGATCGCGATCGCGCTCGGCGTCGCGGCGTCGGCGGCCTACGTCTGGTTGACGAGGCGGTCGCGTCGCGCGTGAGATTCTTTGCTCGATCGTATTGACAGAAGCATAGAAGCCTATGCTACTGTGCGGGGGTGACGTGGGTCGGCCGAAAGTGAACCTAGTGCTTACCGCGGACGAACCGCCGGTCACGCAACTCGTCGAGCAGATAGAACGAGCCGTGGCGCTGGGCGCCTATCAAGCAGGCGATGAACTCCCCGGAGCTACCGCTCTTGCGGCCGATCTCGGCATCAGCCGAGTCACCGTACAGAAAGCGTACGCGATCTTGATCGAGAGAAAGATCGCGGCAGGGCGCCAGGGTGCTGGCACATTCGTGAAAGACGATGTTGCTGCCCGAGCACAGTTCATCTCCCGGCAACTTTCGGAAGCTATTCTGCTCGGACGAAATCTCTACATGAATAAAGCGGAGATCGTCGACGCATTTGAGCGCGAGATTAAGCGCCACTTCGCCAAACGGCCGGGTGGCAAGACGAGCAACCGAGACATCGAAGTCTGACGCTTACGAAGCGGCTCAACTCGATGAGCTGAGCGAGACCGAAAAAGCCGAGAAGCGCGCCGATTCGTGGCGCCGGGTCGCGAGCGGCGCAATGCTCGCAATCCTAGGTCTCATCGTGGTTTGCGTCATTCTTGCCTCGAAATATCAGCACGACGTTCTTGTGTACCGTGAGACCTCGCACGGTCTCTCCTACCAGGACGAGGCGCAGCAGATCCGGACACCTTCGCAGCTCGCGATCGAAGCGCAGCTCGGGTCGTTCGTGAAGGCGATCCGCAACGTCCCCGGCGTCGACTACGCGCTCGTCGACCAGAACGTCGCGCTCGCGCTCGAGATGACGGTCGACGTGCAACCCGCTCACGTGCACACGGACATGATCGCTTACTTCACGGATAAGGCGAACAATCCGAAACTGCTCGGCGCGGCTGGCGAAGTGCGCACCGTTCTCGACCCCGTCATCGCGTCGCCGATCTCGGCGAACACCTGGACGTTGAGCTGGGCCGAGCAAGTGAGCAAGCCCGGCGAGAAGCCGTCGCGTTCGTTTCATCAGGGCACGCTCACGATCGCGCCGCCGACGATCGCGACCGACCCGCAGCTCGCGGCAATCAATCCGGCCGGCGTCGAAGTGGTCCAGGCGGATCTCCACCTGTGAAGCGCTCGCTTCGTGTGCTTCTCCCAGCTCGCGCGGAGACGCGGCGGGGTCCCCAACGGGGTGCCGCTTCGAGCACGTGCTCGCGGCGCATCTCGCGCCGAACGGTCGCCGGAAGTGCCGCGCTCGCGCTCGGACTTGGATCAATCGCGCTCGGACGCGCCGGCGCGGCGAGCGCGTCGTGGCGGACGGTGCAGTATCATCCGTTCGAGCAGGTCGCAATCAGCTGCGCGGCCGCGCTGCTGTGCGAGATCGAACTCCAGCCGGGCGAGCACGTGCGCGACGGACTCGGCTCGTTGGTGCAGTTGTGGGACAACCACCTCGTCTACGAGGGCGTGAATCCCGAGACGCCTCATCTCGTCGTCAAGCCCGAGCGCGCCGGACTCAGCGAGAACGTGCTGCTGACGACGAATCGGCGCACGTATCGATTGTTCCTGACGAGCACGAGCTCGAGCGATCCGATGTACTTGCGCTTCGACTATGACGACGAAGAGCGCGCTCGCGACCGCCACCTCGCGCGCATGCGGCAACACGATCGCGCGCAGGAGCTCGCGGCCCGCCCCGCCCCAACGGCGACGCCGATCGTCACGCTCGATCAGGCGTGCGCGTCGATGGCGCAGCCGGTCTTCCGGGCCGACCCGACACCCGCGCAGTTCCATCCGCGCGCAATCTGCGATACCAGCGACCACACGTTCATCGCGCTACCGCTCACAGCGACCCAGCCGACGGATCTCCCGATCCCGCTTGCGGTCACAGCTGAGGGCGATCGGCCCGTCAACTACCGCTACGACGCCGATTCGCGCGTCTTCGTCGTCGACGGCGCTGGCGCCGACTACGTGCTCGTCGCGATGGACGGCCGCCGATCGGTGCGCGTTCGGATCCAGCGCATCGAGAAGCCGGAGGGCCGCAAGTAATGGCCGAGCACGTCGACGGTGAGCTCGATCTCGAGGACGAGGAACTCCACGCGCACGATCGCGAGCTCGAAGACCTTGAGGACCCCGATGGCGAGCACGAGCCGCGGGTCCACGATCCGGGCGGCGTGCCGCGCTCGCTGACGCCGCAGGGCTATCGGTCGGTCAATCCGCTGCTCGGCGTCGGTGCGATCGCGATCGTGCTCGCGATCGTGGGCGCCGTATTGTGGTCGTTGCTCGCTCATCCGCGGCCGACGCTCGCAGCCTTGCCGCTGGTCTCGGTCACGCCGGGCGCGACGACGCCACCGGATGCTTCGATGCCGGACCCGACGGATACGCCGCTCGGGCGGCCGCGAACTCGCCCTGTCTTCTCGATCGCGCAGTCCGGGGTGACGCCCTCCCCCGCAGCGATCACGACGGACTCGACGACGACGGCCGCGATGACGACGAGCGGGCCGCCACCGCAGCAGCAGATCGCCGACGCGGCGCCGCCGGCATCTGAGGTGCCGCGCGCAAAGACGGCGGCCGAGATTTCCGCCGACGCGAATGGTCGGGATCTCGCCGCGGCGAGCCGAGCGTCGTCACGGATGCAACTCGAGTCGCAGGATGCCCAGGCGCAGCGCGATCTCGGGGGTCCGGCCGCGGCGTACGGGGCGCTGGCGGCGGGCTCGGTCGCGCCGTACCCGGTCCAGGGCTCGCCAGGAGCGTCGACGGCTGCGACCGAGGCAGACGACACGTTCGCCTCCGAAGCGGGCGCCAGCGGGCACGCAGGCGGCTCTGCGGCCGGGCGGCCGGCGCACTCCACGTTCATTTCGGCGCGATCGGGCGATCCGGGCTATGAGGCGGCGACGAGCCGCTACGAGCTCGCGAAGGGCACGAACATTCCGGCGCGGCTTATCTTTGCGGTCGACAGTACCGTTCCGGGCGGCCTCATGAAAGCGCAGCTCACCGAGACGATCTTCGATTCGGCAACGCATTCGGTCGTGGTGTTGCCGGCGGGCACGATCGCGATCGGCGAATCGGACTCGGCGCAGTTCGGTGAGGCGCGGCTCGTCACGGCGTGGACGGAGTTCGATCTGCCTAACGGACGGCGGTTCTTCGCCTCCTCGAACGAGGGCGCAGGCTCGAAGGGCGAGGCCGGGATGTCGGTCTCGGTCGATACGCATGCGGGCCGCGCGTTCGGCAACGCGCTCGTCGGTGCGGTGCTCCAAGCGGGCGTTAATCTCGCGAGCCGCGCGACGTCGATCGTCGACGTTAACAGCGCGACGACGTCGCTCCAGGCGCCCACGCGGCCGCCCCCGACGCTGCATGCCTATCCCGGCCAACTCTTCAACATCGTCCTCTCGCGCGACGAGCCGTTCGATCGGTACGTCGCGGCGAGCGCGCCATGATCGCTCCCGCGTTGCTCGCGGTACTGCTCCAGCGGTGCGCGCCTAATACTGACGTTCGAACGCTCGCCGCGATCGTCGAGGTCGAGTCGGGCGGTGACTCTTGGGCTATCCGGGACCCGATCGCGAACCGGGCGATCCATCCGCGCTCGTACGCCGAAGCGGTCGTCACGGCCGATCGGCTGCTCGCCAAGGGTGTCCAGGTCTCGGTCGGGCTCTCGCAAGTGCTGCTGCCGCGGCCGGGGCTCGACGCCGCGACGCTGCTCGGTTCGCCGTGCGCGGATCTCCGTGCGGGCTCGAGCATTCTCGCGAGCGCGTACGCGGGGCAGATCCGACTCGTCGCGGCGCCATGGTCCGAGATTGGCCAGCAACTCGCTCTCCGGCGGGCGCTCTCGGTCTACAACAGCGGCAGCGCGACCGGTGCGCCGGAATATACGGCTCGCGTACTCGCGGAGCTCTCATCGCCGCTCGTCGAGTCCGTCACCGGGATCGCGGACGAGGACGCGGTCGCCACGCACCAGGCCGGCATCGCAACACATCCGGTCGTGATCGTGCGGTCGGTCGTGCCGGCTACGATCCGCGTGACGCCTGCGCCGTACGTTTCGTCGTTGTTCTACCGCAGCGAGGCGTCCCGATGATCGTGGTCGCGGAGCGCGTGTTCTTCGCCTCGCTCGCGCTCGTCGCGGGCGCCGGCGCGTCGATGATCGGCGCTGCTCATGGACTGCCGGGACTGCGCTACAACCCGACGGCGAGCGTTCCGGTCGGCCTTTATCTCTACGTGCCCGGCGTTACGGCGCGCGGCGAGACGGTGCAAGCGTGTCTTCCGACGCCGCTCGCGAGCTACGCGCGGTCGCATCGCATTATTCTCGCGGGATCGTGCGCGAACGGCTCGGAGCCGATCGTCAAGGTCCTCGCTGCCGCACCAGGCGACGTCGTCGACGTCGAGCCGGCTGCGATCCGCATCGATGGCCGCGCATGGCCGTCCAGCGTGATCCGATCATTCGATTCGGCCGGCCGCCCCGTCGATCTACGCATGCCGCTCGGCACGCAGATCGTCGCGCCCAACCGCGTGCTTTTACTCGGTCTCCACCCGCGCTCGTGGGATGGTCGCTACTTCGGCACGCTCCCATCTTCGGCCGTCACCGGTCGTTGGTTCCCCCTCATCACCGACTCGAGGATCACTTCATGAAGGCTCGACTCTCAAGCTCGCGTGGCGTCGCGCTGCGCTATCTTCCCGTCATCATCGGCGCGCTCGTCGCGACGATCAGCCCGGCATTCGCCGCTCAAGGCGGCGGCGCGGGCGCGCTCGCCTCAATCCAGGCCGGCGCCACGAACGTGCAGGGCGCGATGCTCGGCGTCGGCTTTGCGGGCGCGGTCATCGGCGTAGCGTTCGCCGGCTGGCATTTCTTAAACCACCGTGACGATTGGGCCGGGAGCGCCGGCCGTCTCATGGGCGGCATCATCGGCGGCGTTATCGTCTCTCAGGCCGTCCCGCTCGCATCGCTCGGCGGCGGCGCTCTGTTCTGATGGCCGATCGGCAGCCGTCCCGTCGAGAATGGGCTTCGCCCGTGCACGCGTCGATGACGAAGAAGCGGCACAAGTTCGGCGTCGACGGGCGGCTGCTGCTCGTCCCGATCGTCTTCCCGTGCCTTCTCGCGGTGCCGTTCGGCCACAACTTCTTGCAGCAGGTCGCGTTCGCCGCGATCGCCGCTGTCGCGTGGCTCGGCGCTAAGGCGCTCTGGGAGCTCAACCCCTATCTGCTCGACGACTTCATGGCCGAGGCGCGCCTGCCGCAGTCCATGTCGGACGACGCGAGTTCCGGCGCTTCGCCGCGGGCTCGAGGAAGCGCACGCTGATGCTCAATACAGCCCTTCTCGGGACTGCGGCGCTGCTGGTTCCCGCTGCGGCACTGCTCGTGCCGGAGCTTCAATCTCGCCGGCGCGCGAATGCGGCGGATCGCGCCCAGGCGTCACGACGATCGGGGCTCGCAGAGCGGCTCCCGTATCGTCGGCTCATCCGGTCGACAATCATCAAGAACGTCAACGGCTCGTACACGAGCGCGTGGCGAATCGCGGGCGACGACATCGGGTCGGTCTCCGACGTCGAGATCCTCAATACGGCGTATCACGCGGCGGCCACACTCGGATCGCTCCCGCCCGGCACGATCGCACAGCTTTACGCGCGGCGCGTGCCATTCCGGGAGTATGACCCCGCGCTCGGCGCCGACCATCCGGTACTCGAGCTGCTCGACGATCTGCGCGCCGACTTCTTCCTGCGACGGGAGCGGACGTTCACTACGGAGCGGACGCTCGTCATCACGTGGATGGCGCCGAGGCTTGGTCCGGCGCGCGGGAAGCCAGCCAATACGAGCGTCGAGGCGCGGCGCGATCGTGAGAACGAGCTGCTCGTCGACTTCGAGGATCTCTGCGCAAAGATCGACTCGGCGTTCTCCGGAGCGCTCAACGCTCGGCGGCTTGGATCCATACGCGAAGTCGACGGCCGCGGCGTCGAGCGCGTTCGCTCGGAGCTCCTCCGGTTCGTCGCGTCGACGATCACGGGCGAGGACAAGCCCTTCAACGTGCCGCCTCCGCGGACGCACCTCAACGGCCTACTTTCGACCGAAGTCCGGGGCGGCTACGACGTCGCGGTCGGCGCCGACGAGATCGGCTGCATCGAGATCAAGTCATTTCCGGACGAGGTCGTTCCGCGGATTCTCGATCGGCTCACCGAGCTCAAGGTCCCGCATCTGCTTTCCGTGCGCGTGATTTCGCAGTCCGTCGCGGCGTCGCGCGCGCAGCTGCGCGGGGCGGCGGTCGACTTCAAGGGCGCGGCGACGTTCAACTCGGGCTTCGTCGATCCCGAAGCGCAGAACGCGAGCGACCAGGTCATCGAGGCGTTCGGGAAGGCGTCGGGCGACTACACGCGCGTCGGGCAGGTCTCGATCGTACTCGTCGTTCGAGCACGATCGCGTGAGCTCGTCGCCCGCGCCGAGCGTGCCGTGCTCAGCGTCCTCGAGGACGCTGGATTCCGCGGGATCGTGCGCAAGATGGGCGCGCTCGATACCTGGCTTTCCACGCTCCCGGCCAACGGCAAGAACGGCACGCGGAAATACCCGCTCAACGCGCTCACGGTCGCGAAGCTGTTCCCGATTCATGAGGCGTCCCTCGGCCGGCGCTACGCCGGCTCGGAGGCGCTCCCGCCTCGGACGCCGGCGCTCACGTACGCGCTCGGTCGGGGCAATACGCTGTACCGGGCGCACATGAACGTCTCAGACGTCTTTCACGGCTTTGCGGTCGGGAAGAGCCGTAGCGGCAAGAGCGTCATGCTCGCGTATCTCGCGGCCTCGTTCCGCGGCCGGCTCCCGCTTGGCGGCGTCACGATCATCGACCGTGGGCGCTCATCGGAGCGCATGTGTCGGATGCTCGACGGCCAGTTCTACGATCTGCTCGGCTCGAGCTCGCCTGGCTTCGCGCTCTTCGCGGACGCCGGCGATCCCGATCGCGATCGGGAGCTCTCGATCATCCTCGAGGAGATGGTCGAGCTCCAACGCGGAGCGCCCGTAACGCCGGAGCAACGCGAGAGCCTCGCGACGGCGATCCGCGTGATCGCATCGATGCCGAAGAAGAACCGCTCGCTGTTCGCCTTCTACGAGCTGCTCCAAGATCCGGACGGCTCATTGCGGCCGGCGCTTCAGGCGTACACGCGGCTTGGGGAGCTCGGCGACATGCTCGATGCGAGCGAGGACTCGTTTGACGTCGGCCGCTTCAACGTGGTCGACATGGAGCGCGTCATCGGGCTCCCCGAGAAGTACCTGATCCCGATCCTCCGGGTCGTCGTCTGGAAAACGCTCACGCAGATCCGGCGGCTGAAAACGTCGATGGGCCCGCGCGGCCGCGACCTCCATTGGCTCATCCAGATCGACGAAGCGCACGCGATCATCCGGCATGCGATCGGCGCGCGCTTCATCTCGGACATCCAGAAGACAGGACGCAAGGAGAACATCGGCGTCTGGCTGTGGACCAACTCGCTCGTCGATTTCACGGCGAACGAGCGCGCTCGCAACGATCTGCTCATGAACGCGCCGAGCCGGATTTTCTTCGGCGATTCGGGAGCGACGGATAACGACCCCGAGACGCTCGGGCTCTACAAGAGCCTACAGCTGCCGGGACGCGGCATCGCGCTGCTGCCGACCCTCCCGGAGCGCAGCTTCTTACTGCACCAGCCCGATGAGGGCGTGCTCGTCGAGCTCAACCTCAAGCTCGATCGCGATCTACTCGCCGTCGTCGGCACGTCGCGCGGCAACGACGCCGTCGAGCGATTCCGCGCCGACTATCCCGCGGCGCGGTTCGGGCCGCATCGCTGGAAGATCGAGCTGCTCCGCGCCGAGGGCGCGACCGACGCGGCCGATCGCTTCGAAGCCATCCTCGCCTCATACGGCCGCCTCGCGGGCGGTTCGCACGATCTCGTCGCGCTCGCGCGCTAGGAGTCCTGACGTGAAGATCTCCACGAAGAAAGCCATCATCGTCGGCGTGCTCGTCATCGGCATCGCCGCGCCGGCGTCCGCGATCGTCATGCCGGTCATGGAGGTCGGCCCGTTCGCGCATTTCGCGTGGATGGCGCAGCTCGCGCAGCAGGTCACGACGAGCACCAACATGGTGAAGTCGGTCTTCAATCAGGTGCAGCAGCTCGCGAATGAGTCGCGCAACCTTGCGTCGATCGGACCGACCGCGCGTGGAGCTATCGGCGATGAGATCGGCTCAATGACGTCTGGATCGTCGCAGGCGCCCGGCGACGCGGCTGCCGGTCAAATCATCCAGCAGTCCGCCGGCGCGGCGAACACGGTCGCTCAGGCGGACCAGCGCGCGCAGAGCGCAGACGGCGCGAAGTCTCAGGCCCAGGTCTCAAATCTGTACCTGAGTTCGATCGCGGGTGAAGCCGTGAAGGGCAACGCACTGGCGGCCGAGGAGCAAGGGCAGCGGAAGAACGACACGGCCGCTACAGCGTCCGGCGTCGCGCAGTTTTTCAGTGGAAAAGCGCCAGCGGCGGACATGCCCTGATGCGGAGGTGGCTAGGTGGATATCAAGGTGACGTACACAGCGATCGCTGCCGCCGTGTTGCTCGGAGCAACTACGGTCGGGCAATATGTCGCGAATTCGCGTCTTCAGGTCGAGGTTCGCAGCCTACAGCATTCTCCGGTGGCGTGTCAGCAGCGTTCCGAGGACACGGCGTCAACGCGCGAGGGCTTGCGTCAGTTCTTCGGCGGAAAGAAGCCGCCCCCGCAAGTCATGCCCTAGAGTTTCTTCGTAATGTGAGCGGCACGCGGCCTGGTGGTGTTGCGTTGCGCGCTGCCATCGTTATCGGTGTGATCGGATTCGTCGCACTCGGTTCTGTGTCGCCAGCGCACGCAGGTGGCTTTCTCGACGGATTCGCTAGCACGATCCAATCATCTACGGGTGGTTGGATGAACAACTCACTCATGATCGGAAACGTACTGTTCTCGATCATGATGAGCGTGACTTTTGTGACCGCGATCGTGCGCTACGCGGCGCTTAATCACACGCTCGAAGGCTTCGGCCACGCTTTCATGGACTTGTTCATCAAGGTCATTCCGCTCTATGTGCTGATGGTCGGCGCGACGTCGTTGTTGCCGAATATCGTCGGCGTAGCAAACGAGCTCGGCGGCCAAATTACCGGAGTCCAGGTCAACGGCCCTTCAGAAATCTTTGCAGTCGGGCTCAACCTTTGTGGCAACGTCTTAAAAGCTGCAATCTCGCCGTTGTTTATGGGAAGTCTTACTCCCGGTGCTGGCGTGGCCGTCACGGCACTAACGAGTGCAGTCGCGATCGTCGTCGTACTCGTGCTAATGGCGTCGTTTTCGGTCATAGCATTCGAGTATTTCTTTGCTTTTGCGCAGGCGTATATCAATCTCTCGATCGGCGCTTTCGCGCTCGGCTGGAGCGCGAGCGGCGGGACGCGGCATATGGCTGAGCAATACCTCGCCGGCGCATGGCTCTCGCTCATGCGCATCGTCGTGACGATCGCTGTTACCGCTCTTATCGTGACGACCGTTCCAAGCATGACGGCGCTTTCTAACACTAGCGATTTACCGACAATGGCTATCGCCTGGCTTTCACTAGCCGGCAGCTCGCTGTTCGCCGTGCTGCTTGCCGTCAAGCTTCCTGATTTCGCGTCGAAGCTCTTCAGCGGACAGCCCGCTGTCTCGGCGCCGGAAGTGAGTAACTCTGTGCTGCGTGCGGGGACGATGATCGCCCGCGCGGCTCGATAGGAGGATCGCGATGCAAGAGGCGATCGAGCCAACGGTCGACGACGACCGCCGCTACCGCATGGAAATCATCGGCGAGTACGTCGAGCAGCGTAGCGAGATCTACTACGATCGCGAGCGCTCGCCGATCGCGGTTGAGCCGGGGCGGTATCCCGTCGTCGGCGCCGTGGCGCTCGACGGCAAGCAGCTGCATGAGGGCGGTATCGTCTTCAGCGGCGTCGACACGACGACCGGCGAGCCGAAGACACTCGTCCAGTTCCATTCCGCCGGCGAACTGCGCGAGCTGAACCGGTCCGGGAAGCTGGAGCTCGAAGCGGGTCGCGATCGATCGCTGCTCGACGATCGAGCTGTAAAGCTGCAGCCGGCCGGCGATCGTGGGCAGCGATCGAGCGAAAAGCCGCGCCAGGCGATGCGGCGGTAGGGACGTGGCGAGCACCGTCCGGGCACCCTACAAGCTGCCGAAGACGGTCGGCGAGCAGCGGACGCATCCCGCCGCGTTCGCAGTGTTCGCGCTGACCGCGATCCTTGCCAGCTGGGCGGCCACACAGAGCCTCGCGTACCGCCTCGGATTCAACGCCGCGCTCGGAAAGCCGATCGCTCATCTTCCGTATCCGGCCGTCAAGGCGCTATACGAGCCACTGGCGTGGCTTCCGTGGGCCTGGATGATCTCCAACCCTCTGAGCCGGGTCGAGTATCCCCTGAGCGTCCACGCTGCCGTTTTCGGCCTGGTGTGGTGGCTCGGCGGCGGGTTGCTCGTCGCAATCGTGCTCACGATCGTCGTCGCCAGCATGCTCGGGACCGTCACGAAGGTTGACGAGCTCGTGGATAGCGCGCGCTGGGCGAGCGCACAGGATCTCGAGCGTGAGGGGCTGCTCGGCGGGAAGGCCGGTCCGATCATCGGCGGCTTCGAGACGCGCAAGGGCGTCGTGCCGCTGCGCTATGGCGGCGAGCTCGGCGTCTCGTACACGGGTCCGCCAGGCGACGGGAAGTCGGCCGTGCTCAAGAGTTCCCTGCTCATCCCGTTGCAGCACGAGGACGCGAAGTCGTGGACGGCCGGCGAGCGTCGTGCACATCCGTGGGGCGAGGAGCCGTCGATCGTCGCGCTCGACGTCAAGGGCAATCTCGTCGAGAGCACGTCGCGCTACCAGGCGGACGAGCTCGACAAGGACGTCTTCATCCTCGAGCCGCTCGCGACGAACGTCGAGGGCCGCGCGCAGTACAACCCGCTGTGGGGCATCCATCTTGGAACCGATCGCGAAGCGGATGACTGTTACCAGGCGTCGCTCGACATCGTCGACATGGACGGCAAAGGGCTGCCAACGTATTGGGACAAGGCGTCGACTGCGTTCGGGGGCGCTGCGATCGCAAAGATCGGCTACCGGTCGATGTACCTCGACGACCCGACGCTCTTCTCGCTGCCGGGCCTGGTCGATTACATCAGTTCGAAGGCGACGATCGACGATCTAATCGACGACATGCTCTCGACGCCGGACGATCCGCACGGCGTCTTCGGCTGGGTCGGCTTCGACGGCAAGCCGACGCGCGTGCGCCCATGGATTGCCGACGTCGCTCGCGCGATGAAGGCCAAGGCCGACGAGGAGAAGTCGGGCGTCTACGGCTCGTTCATCGAGTTCCTCGCGATCTATCGCAGCGACGTGCTGCGGAAGCATATCGGGAAATCGACGTTTTCGTTCAAGGCGCTCGCGAATAGCGCGCGCGCCGGGATCGTGTATATCAACGTGCCGGCGATGAGGCTGGACCATCTGCGACCGTACCTGCGCATGCTCACGCGAGCGGCGTTGCGCGAGCTCACCGAGTCGACGGGGTCGATCGCGGGCCGCGAGGTCCGCGGGAACGTCCGGTCGACCGTCTTCGCGCTCGACGAGGTTGCCGCGCTCAAGCACGTTGAGGAGCTGAGCTCGGCGTCTGGCTTCCTCCGCGGCCACGGCGTGATCCTCATGCTCTTTTGGCAGGCCGTCAGCCAGCTGCACCGGCTCTACGGCGCTGAAGAATCGATCCGCGAGACGATCGACGTCCATATCTTTGGTCGGCCGAAGACGCACGAGTCAGCGAAGCTCATCTCCGACGCGCTCGGGCAATTCTCGGCGCTGGTCACGAAGCGCAATGTCTCCGGGCGGCGCGCGTCGCTCGGGCCGCGCGACCACCTCGCGGAGAACGCCGACATCTCGACGCGCAGCCTACTGACGCCGTCGGAAGTCATGCGGCACCCGAAAGATCGCGCGATCATCTTCACCGGCGGCTTGCGGATCGACGCCCGGAAGTTCTCGTACTACCTGCACCCGTGGCTCAAGCAGCGCGCGGGTCTCGGTGCCGTCACGCGATCGGACGTAATGGCGCATCGCCCGCTGTTTATCGAGCAGCTCGAAAAGCAGATCGGTTTGTCGAAGGTCACGCAGCTGTTGCAGCCGCCGCCGAAGCCGAAGGTGACCGAGGCACCGCCGGAACCTGTGCGTGTGACGATCCCGAAGACGGACGACGCGATCGCTGGGTTTGCGGCAGCTGCGGCGATCCGATGAGCGAGCTCGCGACGGCCGGAAGCGAGTATGCCGTACGCCTAGCACAGACCGAGATCATCAGCCGCGTCAATTTCGATGCGGCGCTCGGGCCGCTCAAGGCGCTTCTCGACGATCGGACCGTCCAGGACGTCAACGTGAACCCCGACGGGCGGATCTGGGTCAGCCGCGGCGAGCGCGGTAAGAGCGAGGCGCCGGTGCGCATGTCGAGCGAGAATCGCCAGACGCTCATCGGCATGCTCGCCAATCGCCAGCACCGCGCCGTAGATCGGCTGCATTCACGACTTGCGGGCGACTTACCGTACTACGACGTCCGGTTCCAATGCTTCGGCCCGCCAATCGCCGAGTGGGCGCTCTGCCTGCGGTGCCATGCGACGAACGTTCGACCGCTTGACGCGATGGGCGACATGCTCTCGGGCCGCATCGTGCCGGCCCCGGGCGACGCGCCCAGTGATGCGCGCACGGCCGGTTTCCTCGACGCTATTCGCGCGTCGATCGCGCGCGGCGATAACGTCGGCATCGTCGGACGTCCGGGTGCCGGCAAGACGACGCTCTTGAATTCGATGCTGCGCGAAGCGGCCGCGATGCGGCCCGGCGCGCGGCTCGTGACGCTCGAGGATCGCCGAGAGCTCCGCGCGAGCCACGACGACACGCTGCAGCTGTACGCACGCGTCGAGCAAGCGCACCCAAACGGCTCGCGTTACGAATATGGCTTCGTCGATCTGCTTTCTGATACGCTGCGGACCAGTTTCGATGTCCTCGCGTTCGGCGAGCTACGCGATGGCGAGAGCGCACTCGCGCTGCTCATGGCGCTCAACTGCGGCACGTCGGGCCTCGCCTTCACGCTTCACGCCGACTCCGCGCGCGACGCGCTCTCGCGGCTCGAGGATCTCGTCCGACTCTCGAAAGCGCCCGTCATACGGCGGACAATTTCTCGATTTGTGAACGCCTTATTGTACCTCGAGATGGATGATCAGCGGCGCCGGCGCGTCGTCGAGATGATCCGCGTGCTCGGCGTCGATGACGACGACGCCTATCTTATCGAGGAAGTCGCATGATCCAGCACTCGCTGCGCGCAGCCGTCGACGACGAGACAATCTCGGCCGAGGCTGCGTTCGCCGGAATCGACGCGGATGATCTCCAGCGTCTCGCCGCTCGCCATCCTGGCTCGACGTTGCTCGTGCGGCTCCGCAGCGAGCGGGGCGATGAGCGGATGATCCTTAGCGCGGCATCGGTCGAGATGTGGCGTCGCGAGCGCGTCCCGCGTCGGCACCGGAACGCCTGGTGGTACTTTGAGGACGTCCGAGATCTGCTCGCTCTCGCGAGCGGCGGCGGATTGTGAGGACGTCGACGGCGCGACCCGTCGTCGACGTCGTTGTGTTCGCGGCCATGATCGCGATCGGCGGCGCGACCGGCCTGGCGTGCGGGCACGTGCTCATGGCGTCGTCGTCGTCGTCGTCGTCGTCGTCGCCGGCTCCGGCCGGTGCGGTAGAGGCGCTGTGCGCGTACGGCGGTGCGGCGACGCTCGTCGGCTTCGGGCTCGTGAATCGGATGCTGCGCTCGACGATGTTCGTGGTGCCGATCGGTGCGCCGATCGCCTGGCTCGTCATTCTTGTCATTAGCTGCGCCGTGGGCTATGTTGCCCTTCCATTCGTCGTCGGTTGGCGTCTATTTCGCGTCTCACCAAGGCCGCTATTGGTCAGAAAGAATCCCTAATGACGTTACAAGAGATCATCGATCGAGCTGATCTGCACAATTTCAAAATAGTCGAGGTGACCGAGACGGCGATCAAGCTTTCAGATCTGCCTCCATCGCCTCGTAAGGCTTACCAAACAACAGATATCACGGAAATCCAAGCGATTCGAGATGAGCTCAGGAAGCTAATGAATTCACACGAGTCGCAAAAGTATAAGACTACCGGCGACGAAGCGCCCGATAGCACAGATATCACGGAAATCCAAGCGATTCGAGATGAGCTCAGGAAAATAATGAATTCAGACGAGTCGCAAAAGTATAAGACTACCGGCGACGTAGCGCCCGATAGCGCTGAAGCGCCTTGGACGGTCGACGACGGCTACTCTAAACACGGCTACATCAAAATTGGAGCTCGCGAGGTCGCAGTCAGCTACATGGTTGACTCGAAGCAGAAAGCATATTGGTACGTCTTTCCGTGGTTTCGTCGGATGCAAGACATTACTACTTGGCTAGCCGATCTCGACTTGCGTCGCCGAGAATGGTTCTACTTTGTGGACTCTAATCGTGATGAACTGAATGCATATCTCGCCGAACTTATGCTGGTTCATGATCTTGCACACGTAGATTTTGGTGCCTATTTAACCGCTCACAATATCGCACGGCGTGCAAGGTAAGCGATGCGCGCCGCCTCGCGGCGGCGGATCGGCCAGCGCCTGCATCAAGTACGTCCTGGGCGAAGAACTCACGGATAAGATCGAGCACGAGCGCGATCGTGACGATCCGCTTACCGCGGGTCAACGCGGTGGCATCTCGGCACTCTTCGCGGAGGCGCGCGAGCGACCGGACCTCGGCGCGGGTGTGATCTGGAAGCCCGCCGGTGGCGGCCCGCGTCCTGCGGCGATTTACGCGCGTGGAGTCACCTCGCTCGAGACCGCAGCGCTCGACATCGAGGCCGTCGTCCGTACCCAACCCCGTATAAAGCAACCGGTTCAGCACTACGTCATCTCGCTCAACGAAACCGAGTCGGCGACGGTCTCCGACGAGCAGCTTATTCGAGCGGCCGAGGATGCGCTCGATCGTGCCGGCTGGGCGGGCCACGCGGCGCTCTTCGCCGTGCACCGCGACACCGATAACGCGCATTGCCATGTCGCGCTCGCGTCGGTCAACGCGGATACGCTGCGCGCGTGGAATCGTCAGAGCGACTACTACCGGCTCCATCATGCGCTGCGCGAGACCGAGACCGCCTTCGGGATGCAACACGAGAACGGGCTCGCGATCGTACGCGATCAGGGCCTGCCGACGGAGCGCATCGAGTGGGCGTCACTCGAGACCCGGCAGGCGTGGCGCAGCGAGCGCCAGGCCGAACGGCTCGAGGACATGGCCCGTTCGTTCCTCGCGGAGTCCGACGGGCTCGAATCGACGGCCGATCGGCAAGACCGCATCACGCACGCGATCGGAGAACACCTCGCCAAGTGCGCGGCGCGCGGCGAGACGCCGCTGCGCGCAGATCTCCACGTCGTCGCCGCGCGTCTGACGGCGACCCTCGAGACGGGCGAGGACGGCGCGCTCCGCGCGCGCCTCATGGAGTCGGCTCCCGAGGGCACCGTGGCGCGCGACGGCGTCGACTCGCTCGGCCAGAGCACTCAGCGGCTCGCGCGCTGGCAACCGACCGCGACCGTCTTCGAGCTCGACGTCGCGGCGCTCGCGCCGAGCCCGCTCGACGGTATCGCTTCCGGCGGTACGACGACGGAGCACGAACGGACGCAGCACGCGGCCGCGCTCGAGCGGCGCGCCTGGCTTCGAGATCTCGGCGACGTCGATCGCTCCGAAGCAGAAGTCGCCGAGCTCGTGCGGGCCGATCCCGGCCGCATCTCGCGCGACCTCATCGCCGGCGGATCCGCGACGTTCACGGCCGAGGACTTCGATCGCTGGTGCAGCGAGCGCGTGAGCGCCGAGTGGATGGAGCTCTCGAACCTCGCCCAGCGCACGGACGAGACGCTCGAGATCCTCAGCCCCGACGCCGAGACCCCGCTCTACTCCACGAAGGCGCAGCGCGCGCTCGAGGCGAGCGTCCGCGAGCGGGCTACGCGCCTGGCAAACGAACGCGATCCGCTCTTCGATCGCCGGGCGCTCGGCGCGGCGATCGTGGCCGAGGAAGCCTCGCTCGGGATTACGTTCAGCGCCGAGCAGCGTGGCGTCTTCGATCTCCTCGAGTACCGTTTCGCGTTCGTGCAAGGCGACGCGGGCACCGGGAAGTCGACGCTCATGGCCGTCCAGCGTCGATACTGCGAGCTGACGGGCCGCGAGATCGCCGGCTTCGCGACGTCGCAGCTCGCGGCCGAGAATCTCGGCCAGAAGGCCGGTATCCGATCGGTCAACACTGCGCGGGCCCAGGCGCTCGAAGACGCCCGCGGCGAGCAAATGGTGCAGCGCGACAGCCGGGCGATCCTCGACGAGAGCTCGATGCTCTCGATGGACGCGGCCAACGCTATGCTCGCGCGCATCGAGTCCCAGGGCGCCGGCGCGATCTTCATCGGCGATCTCGCGCAGCTGCCGAATATCTCTGCGGGCGACACCGGCCGCGTGCTCAGCGCGGCCGCACGCGACGCCTCGCGCTACCGCGAGGTGACCCAGGTCTTCCGGCAGACGGGCCCTGAGGTCGCGTGGATGCGCGACGCGGTACCGCTCGGCGGCCGGGCGATCCGTGAGGCGGACGCCGATGGCTTCCGCGCCTATCTCGAGGAGTTCGTCGATCGCGGCCACGTCGTCTTCCACGATGACCGAAAAGCCGAGATAGCCGCCAAGGCCGCCGACGTCGTCGCGGCCGCGCGTGACGGCGTGCGCGTACTCGCGCCGGGCTTCTCGCGCCAAGACTGCCTCTATACGAACCGTGCGATCCGCGAAGCCCTCGGCCACGAAGGGACCGGCATCGCCTTCCGGCTCGCGCGCGGTGTCCGCGAGCTAGCGCCCGGCGATCGGGTCATCTTCGAGAAGAACGCCGAGGCGCGGGTTGGCGTTCTCAACGGCTACACGGGCACGGTGCGCGCCGTCGCGCAGGCAGCGATCGACGTCGAGCTCGACGGCGGACGCATGGTCCGGTTCGATCCCAAGGTGTATCCGCATCTCGATTACGGCTGGGCGACGACCACGCACAAGAGCCAGGGCCGCGGCGATCCGCTCGTCATCGGCACGCTCGCGAAGAACGACGATGCTCGCTCAGCGCATGTTGCGTTGACGCGATGCGAGACTGGGCTGCGCGTTCACACGCGCCTCACGCGCGATGAGCTGCTCGAGCACCTCACCTCGCAGGCGTCCCTCCGACCGAAGGACGACGCGCTGCTCTTCGAAGAGATCGTCCGTCGCACCGGCGGGCCGGACACGTTCTGGGCGCAAGCGGTGCGCACGGCACTCGCCAAGGACGCCGATCCGCTCCGCGCCGAGCATCGAGCGGAGATGCGTCAGCGAACGGAAGCGCGCGGCCGCGCCGTCGCTGAGGTCCTCGAACGCTTCAAGGCCGCCCGCGCGGCGGGCGTGAGCGACACGAAGCTCACGGCGCTCGATCGTGGTGAGAAGCGTGAGCTCTCGGCGGCGTACAAGGAGCACGGGCTCGAATCGTTCGTCGCCTGGGCGGCGCAGCGCCGGATGACGATCGAGCAGCGCGCCGATCGCGGGCGGCACGCCGAACGCGTCGCCCGCCGGGAGGCGCCGGATCGAGAGGCTCCACGCGCTACACGCACGCGGCGTCGATAATTGTTCACATCGCGGACATTGCCTGGGAAAGTTCGATCGCGATCATGCGATCATGAAGAACGAATCGCGCTTTGCAAGCGTCGACGGCGACGCCGCAATCTCGGAGCTCATCCGACTCGGTCTGGCCGAGATGGTTTGGACGGCCACAGGCGCAGGCTATCGGCTCGTCCAGGAGTTCAAAGAGCCGAACGCGGCGCTGCAGGCGCTCATGCGGCCCAAGTCATGAGAGCGGGAATGCGCTTGCCGCGCACCCCCGCTGCTGCGGCTACCGATCGCGCAGCTTGTAGCCGCTGCCGTGGACGGTCTCGATCAGCTTCGCGTGCCGCCCGAGCTTTATCCGCAGGCGGCGGACGATGACGTCGACGTTCCGGGTATTCTCGATCTCGAGAGCGACGTCTGCCGGCCACGCGATCTCGAGAAGTCGCTCGCGGGAGAGGACCGTCCCCGCGTTCCGGACGAGCGCTTCGAGAACCGTGAACTCCCGGCGCGGGACCGCTGCTTCGACGTCGTCGATGAGGACTTCGTGCCGGCCGATGTCGATGACGAGCGGCCCTATCTCGAAGCGATTGCGAAGGTCGGGTGCGGCTGCGACGGGCACCGGCTGCGCCAGGCTCGGGATCTCGCGGATGAGTGCGACTACAATCGCTTTGGCGAGGACGGTGATCTCGTCGGGCGTGAGTGACATTCGGGACTCGGACCCCTCTGCCGGCGGTGCCGGCGGCTGCTGATGGGGCCGTCTCGAGACGAGGTCGGGGAGCGGGGCAACGACGGCGCGACGCGGCGAGGCGTGGACCGGAGCGCAGCGAGGACCGGAAGCCGCTCGTTGCGCCGGTCGCCGACCTCGGCTAGGCTCCCGTGAATCAGCTGCTGCCGTCGCCGTCGGGAGAGGGCCGAGCACGACGCGCTCTCGCGCTCGTCGGCATCGCCCTCACCGCGATCCTCATTGCCGACCTTCGGCCGACCGCTGCCGACGAGCTCCCGGATCGAACCGTCACGCCCGGCGCCGTCATCACCCGCGACCGCGCCGCCGTTTGCGCTCACGGCTACGCTCGAGCCGCCCGACACCGCTACGACGCCGAGTGGCTCCGGTATCGAACCGCCATGTTCCGCGAGTACGGCCTCCCGCACGAGCGCTGGCGGGACTTCACCGTCGACCATCTCGTGCCGATCGAGCTCGGCGGCGAACCATTCGGCGTCCTCGACGGCCGCTGGGATCTCCGAAACGTCTGGCCGCAGCCCAAGGTCGAGGCGCGACATAAGGACGCCGTCGAGGATGCGCTACACGCCGCAGTGTGCTACGCGCGCGGTTACCGGGGCGTCCACCTGACGGTCGTTGCTGCGCAGCGCGCGATCGCGCACGATTGGACCAGGACGCCCGTCGGCACGCCCAGCGCGCGATGATCGCTGAGTGATTGAACCGCAATCCCAGCGGCGAATCGCTACCAGTCACCGCTACGGGATCGCCACGAGGATCGCGAACGCTCGAAGTCATGTGCGGTCGATTTGGCTTGACGCGTTCGCCGGCGAAGATCGCCGAGAAGCTCTGCGCGACCTACGACGAGGCGGGTTTCCAGCCGCACTACAACGTCGCGCCGACTCAGCCGATCCTTGCGGCGATTAACGACGACGAGCGCACCGTCTCAGCGTTGCGTTGGGGGCTCGTTCCCTGGTGGTCGGAGGGCCCGAAGTCCATGAAGCTCTCGACGTTCAACGCTCGCATCGAGACGATCGCGACGTCGCGCGTGTATCGCGAGGCTCTCGAGAAGCGCCGATGCGCCATTTTTGCCGACGGCTACTTCGAATGGCACAAGGAGCCGGACGGCTCGAAGACGCCCGTCTGGATCTACCGCAAGGACGAGCAGCCGTTCGTGTTTGCCGGTCTCTGGGAGACGTGGCGCGCGCATGACAGCGACGAGCGGATCCGCAGCTGTACGATCATCACGCAGCCGCCGAACGAGTTCGCCGGACGGATCCACTCGCGGATGCCCGTCGTGCTCGACGTCGACGAGGCAAGGGCATGGCTGGAGCCAGGGAAGGGTAAGCCGGCCGATCTCCTCGAGCTTCTCGCCCCGAGCCCCGCAGCGCTCTGGACGGCGCATGACGTCGATCGCCGGGTCGGAAATTTCGTTACGATGATCCGGGGCTGATCGCCGAACTGCCGTAGCCGACACCTTGGCTCACCAGAGCTTTGCCTTCGGTCGACCGTCGACTTCGAAGCGAGCGATGATCCAGACGCGCAGCCGCGCGCGATCATCGGGACTCATCGACTCGATGAGCTGCTCGATCGCTTGATGAGTCCCTGACTTCGGCGTCTCATTCGGCATCGAACACACGTTCGCTCGCTTGCTGAAGGCGGTCCTTCAGCTCGATTTCATTGTCGCATTGGTGAACGGAGATCGAAGGTGCTGTGACGCCAGATCGATCCGGGCGCGGAGGGCCTCACTGACGCCTACTTGGTCGGACGACGGGAGGCGCCTAACCGGCTGTTGGAGCATTCGGCGTGCAGCAAACATATTGTGAAGAAGCCCTTGATGCTCGGCTTTTGATCGTTCGATCCGACTTGAAGTGGCTCGGGAACGGCGGCCGAGAAGGTCCCGTGAAGCGCTCGTAGAGTGCCACGCGGTCGCCCGCTCGGTTCGAAGAACAAGCCGAAGCCGCCTAAGTTACCGAAGCCCGACGCACCTGCGCTACCAGCCGCACAAGATATGAAGCTATCGTATACTGAGGCGAGCGCTGCAGCGAACGAGAGTCAGGACACGACGCCCGTTTCGAAGGCGTGGCTGCGGCGGATGATCTGTCGCGCGCAGATTTCGGTGCTTGATGGCATCATCACCGATAGCCAAGCTGTACCTTCGCTGGCTGACACGCTTTTTGGTTTACGTCGAGTGCGAGCGCACTACGAGCAACGACTCGCCGAATTCGCGGCTACGGCGGAACCGGGCGATCCTGATTTTGCGGAGCCGAGTCATGGCACCCCTGGTGAGACGCTCCGTGAACGAGTTGCGAATCGCTGAGGCATGCCCTTTGCCATTACGCGTCCGGAAACGAGAGGCGGCGATCAAGATTAATGGAGTAATCATGAGTCGACGACCGGCCACGCCGGCTGCCATGCTCCCGCTCGACTTCGGGCCGTCTGTCGAGGCCTCGGCCAGCTATGTTCCGGTTTCGCAGGCGGTCGATCGGATGGCTCGACCGGCCGTCAGCGAGGCAGACCAACGGCTCATGGCCATGTGGCTGCATGGAAAGTCAATTCACACGCAGCGGGCGTATCGGCGGGCCGCCGAGCGATTTCTCGAGGTTGTCGGCAGACCGCTTCGCTCCGTGACGCTCGGCGATCTGCAATCTTTCTCCGAGACCCTGACCGGGAAGGCCAGTTCTCGGGCGCAGGTCATAGCCTCGGTCAAGGCCCTCCTCTCGTTCGGATGGCGGCTCGGTATGCTGCCGGTGAACGTCGGGCCGGCGCTTTCGGAGATCAAGGCGCCTGATATGCTCGCGGATCGGATCCTATCCGAAGCTGAGATCGCAAGTATGCTCGCGTGCAGCAAGGGGCGCGACCATCTGCTCGTACGGCTTCTATACGCTGGAGGCTTAAGGGTCTCTGAAGTGCTCGGCGTGCGATGGTCAGACGTCGTCGTCGCGACCGATGGGACCGCGTACATTCATGTGCTTGGCAAGGGCGGCAAGACACGGACGGTACGCGTTACGTCCGCAACCACGGCAATGTTGATGCACCACCGCTTCGATGCGTCCCTAAATACGTACGTTTTCGCTGGCCGCAACGGAGCACTAGACACTGCGCAGGCGTGGAGAGTTGTTCGGGACGTCGCGAGACGTGCTGGGATCGAAAGAAGAGTGTCACCGCATTTCATGCGACACTCGCATGCGACGCATGCGATCGAGCGAGGTGTGAAGCCGGTAACCGTTCGTGACACCCTAGGCCACTCGTCGCTTGCCGTTACTGATAGGTACGCACATGCCCGGCCGCAGGAATCGTCGGGCCTTTCACTATTGGTCTAGCGTCGAATCATCGACGTCGAGCTGATCAAGCTCATCGAATAAAGCGCTCGCGAGTAGCAGCAGTCTGATCGCTTGTGCTGGGTCGTGTTCAATGTCACGGTGACCGCGGCGATTTCGGTAAAGCGAGTATGCGCCTGCGAAGAGGTCTCGGTAACCCTTTGCTTCGCCGGCATCTAACGGCTCGGGCGTCAAGACTCCTCGCCGACCGTTATTATTGGCTCCAAACGCTAAATTGAAAACGTTAATACCATACACGCCATCGGCTAGCCCGGCTTTCTTGCGAACATCAATCTCTAATGCGCGGAACGCCTCAAAGACGGCGCGATCGTACCGTATAGGCCGCGCTTCCAGCTCTGGAACTGATTCGACCGTGACTCGGTGGTGCAGAAGCACTGCAACGCTCTCAGACATCCAGTCGGTCGAGTCCGAGCTTTCTGCGACAAGTTTTCCATCACGTGATACCAGGAAAAACTGTGATGAATTCTGATGTATGTTGGGCACCAGATAGCCCGCTCGTTGGAGGTATGCTAAACCCTCGGAGATAGCAAGGGACGTTTCGGGTGATACCCGTAAAACTTAATCATCTCAGCAATGTAACCAGCAATATTGATCCCGTGCGCTGGAACGACACGGCTGACGATGTCGATTAGCAGGGCGCGGCCGATGTTTGCGGGCGACATACGCAACAGTGCATCGCCGGGAATGGGTGGCGTTCGCTCTTGTCCGAAGATCGTTTTACTCCTTAGAAGGACGCTACCCAGGTGTCATTTTGAGGTTTCCCGAACTTGCCGGGAGTAACTCGCGGGCGTTCATTTTATCGTGGCAGGCGATCGGCTACAAGCATGTCCTGACGATCGGCAGAACGGGCCGATCGGCTGTTCGCCGACCAGCTCTTGTCGCACACCGGGGCGCAACTAGTCAACCAGCGGGAAGTACGCCAACGTCTCCTATCGTTATCCCATGCCGAACGAACCGACTCCAACATCAATTGCTCATCTCGTCGCTCAAGTCGTCAGGCTCGTGGCCGATGCCCCTTGGAGATAAGCGTCCGATGAGTACGACCTCCCGTCTTCGGGATCTCGGGCGACTGATCGTCGCGGTTCTCGACGACACGAGTGCTCAAGGACTGCTGGAGTACACGCTCGTGATCGCCTTCGTCGTCCTCATCGGTCTCGTCGGGCTGCGCATTTTCGCCGCACATGCCGCCAACGTGCTTAACAACGATGCGATCGCGCTCCCCTATTAAGACCCGCTCCGTCGGCGCTAGCGGTTCCTCACTCTGCGCGTGAAGTAGACGAATCGAGCGCGTGGTTTGAGCCCGCGGGACCGCTCACGCGTCGCCAGCTCTATGACGAGATCTCGAGCTCGACGACCCCAGCGCCCGTGAGGCTCCTGGCATTGATGCTCTTGCATGGGATGTAGCTCGGAAGGCGTGCCGCGGGAGCGCCCGACCGGACAGCCAATACTGTCACGCCACCCACACCTAGCCCCTCCGGCGCTACCACGGTGCGACGCCCAGGAGCTCGCAATCCGACGGCGCCACGCAGGCGAGCTGCGCGACGACCCGACCCGCGTGGCAACGATACTCGCGCGCGTATGTGTGCTGACGCCACGACCGCAGCACCTGATCGATCCCAGCAGAATGGGATCGCGGGCCGCCATCGGATACGCGCAGCCTCCCGAACGACGCACCGAGTTCGCTCGCGATTCGCCGCACGGTACTTATCAACAAGATCACCGTCCCGGACCAGGCCAGCGAGACGTCCCATGAAGCGGCCACGCGCGTCGAAACAACCCATGCTTTTGATCCGTCGAGGCGTTTCGACCGACTTGTGATTTACGAATCGCGAGGTCCTGGATTGACGCGTCACTTAGCCTGGTGTTGTGGGGGTCCAGCGGCATTTGCTTCCGACTGCACTCTGAAGGAGCTCGAGTCGCATTGGGTATCATAAGTGCGTACTCGTGGCTGCACGCTTACGTGCTTGGGTGAGGTTTCGATGAAACACGACGGACCGAACAAATTGACGAACGGCTCGGAGGCGCAGGCGGCCAAGATTGATACGAAGAGCTCCTCGAAGGAGCACAATCCGACGCAGACGCCCGATGGGTCGACGCTCGCACCCGGCGGACTCACGGCGCCTTTCGAGCCGAGCGGACCGCCGAACATGAAGGGCGACGCGCCTGTGCCGCCTGGTAGCGACGGCCCGATCCTTGCGAAGTCGCCAAACGGCTTTGGGAAAAACGCCTGGCCGACGGGCGAGATGGAAGGCACGCTCACGCTCGGGAGCGGCATGCCCGTCGCATCGAACGAGGTCTCGATGACCGCGGGTCCCGGCGGTCCGCTCGTGATCGAAGATACGTGGCTCTTCGAGAAGAACGCGCACTTCAATCGCGAGCGCATCCCGGAACGCGTCGTGCACGCGAAGGGCGCGGGCGCGTTCGGCTATTTCGAGCTCGAGCATGACATGTCCGAATACACGAAGGCGAGCATGTTCAACGGCGCCGGCAAGCGCACTGAGCTCGTGGCGCGCTTCTCGCACGTCGCGACCGAGTCGGGCGGTGCCGATGCATATCGCGACGTCCGCGGCTTCGCGGTGAAGTTCAACACCGAGGACGGCAATTGGGACATGGTCGGCAACGATACGCCGATCTTCTTCCTGCGCGATCCGTACAAATTTCCGGACTTCATCCACTCGCAGAAGCGCGATCCGCAGACGCATCAGCGTGACCATGCGATGCAGTGGGATTTCTGGACGCTCGCGCCCGAGTCGATTCACCAGGTGATGTGGCTCATGGGCGATCGCGGGTTGCCGGCCGGCTACGAGTTCATGAACGGCTACGGCTCGCATACATTCATGTGGTACAACGACGCGAACGAGAAGTTTTGGGTTAAATTCCATTTCCACACGGAGCAGGGCATTAAGAACCTTTCCGATGCGGAAGCGGGTCAGATCCGCGCTGACGAGGTCAAGCTCGATTCGTACACGCTGAGCCTCTTCAACCGTATCGACGCGGGCAATCCCCCGTCGTGGAAGCTCTCCGTGCAGATCATCCCGTTCGAAGAAGGCTTCGATTACAAGTACGACATCTTCGACGTAACGAAGGTCGTGCTGCACGAGGATTATCCGCTCATTCCCGTGGGCCGGATGATCCTCGATCGGAATCCCGAGAACTACACCGCGCAGGTCGAGTCGGTGGCGTTCTCACCAGCGAATCTCGTGCCCGGGATTTATGGATCGCCGGACAAGATGCTGCAAGCACGGCTCTTTGCCTACGCCGACGCGCATCGTTACCGTCTCGGCGGCAACTACGAGCAGCTCGACGTCAATACTGCGCATGGCACGAAGGTCGATAATCCGTACAAGCGTGATGGCGTGATGCCGCGTGGAAACAATGAGGGCGCCCGGGTGAATTATGCGCCCAACAGTCACAAGGGCCCGAAGGCGAGCATGGCGTTCGCCGAACCGCAGACGGCACTGCGCGATGCGACCGGACGCTACGAGCAGAACGCGTCCGGAAACGACGACTACTCGCAGGCCACGATGTTCTGGCGCGTCATTGGTAAGGACGGCCAGGACCGCATGATCGAGACGATCACGATGCACATGCAGACTGTTCCACCGCCGATTCGCGAGCGGGCCGTCGCGATCTTCACGAAGGTCGATCCGGCATTTGGCCAACGGATGGCAGCGGCACTCAATCTACCAGTACTCGAACCCGTCGCTTAGAACAACGTTTAGCAACGCCGGAATGGAGGTCACGTCGGAGACGACGTGACCTTTTCTCTTTGTTTACTTCTTGGATTTATCGTTACGCCTCCGCGAGTCGGCCTGACCGGAATCGTAAATGGAACTTCTAACGTGTGGCTAACACTAGAGCGTGGTTAAAGCAAGCGCTCCGCTATTCGTTTCGATTCCGGCTGTTCGGCAAGAGTGCAAAATTTCGGTAGCGATTCCAGCGTCGAATGAGGAGACCACGATCGAGGCGGCACTCGCGCCATTCGTGCTGCAGTATGATTCAGCTTTGCGCCAAGTAGCGTATGACTCGTACGAGATTATCGTGTTTGTGAACCGATCGTACGACGAGACGGCGCGTCGCGCCCGCGCATTCAAAGCGAAACACCCTGAGATCGCGCTGCATGTCTTGGAGCAGCATTCGCTCGACGCGCAACCGCATGCCGGTCATGCCCGCGGAGCGGTCATGGCGCTTGCGGCCGAGCGCATGACCACCAGTGGCCGTCGTGGCATCGTCGCTACGACCGACGCAGACTCCCGGGTCGGCGATCAATGGATTGCCTCAACACTGCGGGCACTATCGCATGTCGATGCTGTAGGCGGCCGTATCATCCCGGATATTCCCCTCGATGATCTCGAGCGAACGTCGATCGAACGAGACCAAGAATATCGCAATGCACTCGTGCGCCTGGAAACGCTGTTAGATCCGGTACCATGGGACCCGTGGCCACGACACGGCAATCATCAAGGCGCAAGCCTTGCCTTACATGCACTCGCCTTCAATCGCGTTGGAGGCGTACCGTTGGTACCGGTACTAGAGGATATTGGTTTATATCGTGCTCTGCTGCTCGAAGATCTGCGCTTTAAGCACGATCTTGGTGTCAAAGTAATTACCAGCACAAGACGTACGGGGCGTGTGCCGGGAGGCTTCGCCTCGGATCTGGAGGCTATTGACGCGCATCTTCGCGGCCAGCGTCACTACCTCGTCGAAAACCCGGGCCGACTCGCATCGTCCATGCGAGCACGCGGCATGATCAGAAAGCTCTGGCTACAACGATCGCACCCCAACATAGAGCTCGAAGCACTTGCTGGCCAGGCGCTTCAGATTGAGCCGAAGGACGTTCGTTTACGCGTTAACG